>Ga0256835_1000897_pt1 | contig 19346 bp, 20 predicted proteins | sample PIR30metaG_FD_185972 | JGI IMG/M metagenome (GOLD analysis project Ga0256835, IMG submission 185972) | Hydrothermal vent microbial communities from East Pacific Rise, Pacific Ocean - PIR-30 | ecosystem: Environmental > Aquatic > Marine > Hydrothermal vents | place: Pacific Ocean: East Pacific...
TTGAATTCTAACTATTACTATTCTATTACTTACCTTACTATTTTTTTATTTTTAATAGTAAAATCCATTTTCCCACTTTAAGCTGAATAATTCCTCATGACTTAATATCTCATTAATGAGTTTCCCAAGTCCTGATAAAGGAACAATAAGCACGTCGTTTTCAACTATTAAATCATGGTCTAATGAAGAAACTACTAATGGAATTAAGAACGCTTTTTTCCAATATTTTAAAGGTGTATATGCTGAAATTTCTGGAAAAATATCGAATAGTTCCAATGTTGTTTTGCAGCTTGTCTCAATCCATAGGTATGGGAACCTTTTCTAAGCCAGTTTTTACAATCAATAGATAAAACAATCGGTCTTCGAAAAGCTAGAATATCAATTTCTCTTTTCTCACCCAAAATTGTTTTAAATCTAAAATTAGAAAAAACGTTAGCATCTAAACTTTCAAGTAGAATTGCTGTTACCTTTTCGAAACCCTTCCATCCAATTATTTGAAATATTTTTCTTGTCTCAAAACCGTTTTTTATAAGATGAACTGCATAAAGTATGCTTTTTTGTTCTTCATGTTCTCTTAATTTATTAATTAATTGATTACTCATATCTTCTACTTTTTTTTCCTCTTCATTACTAAGTTCTTCTTTTTCAACAAGTTTTCTTAGGATTTCATATTCTTTTTTATTATCCTCTGGTAAAGGCACATTCAAAATTGAAGGGATGATTTTGTTATTAATCTCACCATTATTTTTCAACTTAATTCAATAATTATTTAATCGCACTTGAAAAAAGAATTACGATGGGATCAATCCAAAATTCATAAAACACATAACATTCTTTTTCAGTAACAGAACAAAAGAATAGCTCTTAATTTATTTAGAAAAAAAATTAGCAATACTCTATTTAAAGGAGAGTGAATACTGTTGACAGAAGAAGAAAAAAATAAAGAAGGAACTGATCCTCAAGAGCTCACTGTCGACGCTTTAGACGGTGGTACTATCGAAAACTATGAACGTTTAATGAAGGAATTTGGTATCAAGCCATTTGCTCCATTAGTTCAAAAATTACCTGCTGATAAAAGACATTTCTTAATGACTCGTGGGGTTATCTTTGGACATACTGGAATGGAACAAGTAATAGATGCAATTGTAAATAACAAAAAATTTGCAGTGATGACAGGTATTAAGCCCTCTAATTCTTATCATATTGGTAGTCTAACTACTGCAGTAGAAGTTGTTCATTTTCAGAAATTAGGTGGAAAAGTATACTTCTGTTTGGCAGACTTCGAAACATATGTCGTTAATAGAATTCCTTTTTCTGAAGCAGAAAAAATTGCAATAGATAATGTTGCTGACTTGCTTGCATTAGGGTTAGATGAGAAAAACGCATATATCTATAAGCAGTCTGCAGAACCCATGGTAAAACATTATGGCTTAATATTCTCATCACATGTAACAATGAATGAATTACGCGGGGTCTATGGGTTAAAGACACGTTTAGGTTATTATAATGCAGCAATGGTACAAATCGCAGACATATTGTTACCCCAGATCTTAGAAGGTCCTATGCCAACAGTTACTCCTGTGGGGGCAGATCAAGCCCCTCATGCTAGATTAACACGAGATATTGCTAAAAGAGGTATTTTCAAACAAAAATTTAATTTACCATCTTTTACGTATCATAAGTTAATTGCAGGAATTGATGGTAGTGATAAAATGTCCAAAAGGAACCCTCTATCTTTCTTTTATCTTCATGACGATATGAAAGACATTACATATAAACTTAAAAATGCATTTACTGGGGGCAAAGACACCGCAGCAGAACAAAGAAAGCTTGGAGGTAATCCAGATATATGTAGAATTTTTGATCTGTATAAGTTCATGTTTGAACCGGATGATAAAGCATTAAAAGAAAGAGAAGAGCGTTGTCGTTCAGGAGAATTACTTTGTGGAACTTGCAAAAAAGAGCTAATTGAAAAAGTAAAAGAATTCCGTGAAAAGCATTTAGAACTTAAAACTTCTTACATGGACAAAGCTAAGGAAATAGTTACTTCTCTCGAGACACCTGATATATAATATTATCTGCTTATACTTTTATCTCTCTCTTATCTTTCTAAAAGGAGGGTATTTTCCCCCCAAGAAAGTTAAAAAAATACAAAAATATATCGAATAAACCTTCTAAAAAAAAGTAATTCATTCTTGTCTAAAACATCAAGCATTAAAAAAGGGTTTTACAATTATAAAATTAGAACCACAAAACAAAAGGAATGATCCTCAGTGATGGCTATCGAGAATATACAGTCTCTCCGTGAATTTGTTATTAAAGAGATAAACAAGATTCTCGATGAGAAATACGGAGCGGACAGTGTTTTCAGGAGACTAATAAGAAGTTATTTCGATAAAAAAGGAAAGAAATTAAGACCTCTATTGTGTGTTAGCTCATATAAATTAGTAAGTCCTGATGCTGATATAAATAGAGTAATACCTTTAGCTGCCGCGATAGAGATAACTCATAATGCTAGTTTAATAATAGACGATGTATTTGACAGAGACATTCGAAGACGGGGAGACGCTGCGTTTTATATTAAACATGGTACTTTTGCTGCATTGTCTGTTTCATATCATTTATCAGCCTTTGTTCTTTCACTTACAACTAGAACCAAAAACATGAGAGTAATTCATGAAATGGCAAAAATGGGCGAAGAGCTTTCTTTCTCTGTATTCCTATCAAGAAACTTACGCTCTAATCATGTTATTTCTAAAGATCTTAGTATGAAAATTCTAAAACTTAAAACGGCCTCTTTATTCCGCGCAGCAACTATTACTGGAGCAATACTTGCCAGTGGAACTGAAGATGAGATAAATCGAATGGAAAAATTTGGAGAATACTATGGTATTGCTTATCAGTTGAGAGATGATGCTTTAGCGATTTTAAATGATGAGTCTAAAATTGGTAAAGGTGGAGATTCAGATATTACTAATCGCTTGCAAACACTGATTTTTTTAGAAGCGATAGAATTAGCGAATCCTTCTGAGAAAGAAATTCTAAAGCAGTATTACTTAAAAAACGCAGAATATGATGTTGAACTTATTCGCGATATTTTGATAAGCAGTGGCGCTGTCGAGAAAGTACTTGATATTGCAAGAGACTACATTAATAAGGCAAAAGAGCAAATCGAAATTTTTCCTGATTCTTATGCTAAAAAAAACATAGAAGAACTAATGAAATATATCAAAGTTTGAACTATAGTGTGAAAAATACTCAACTTCTTGTTTTACCTTAACTTTTAAAAAAATGAATTTTTTTTCCCAAAAACGTGTTCTTTTTCCGTGTTTTTTCATGTAGATTACAATAACTTTTAATTTAAGGGCTATTGTCCTTTATTTAAAAGGAAAATAGAACTGATTTAAGAGTTTAATAGTTACAATTCAGAACGGATACTCTTAAAAAATTTATTTCCAAAACGGCTATCGAAGGTGAGAAGATGAGTAGCCCCCAAGAATTCTTCGGAAACATTGCGGACCTCATTAGGGGCATTCCCCGGGACATTATCCTTCTATTAAACAGATTACCATATGTGCACTTGGACCCGGAGAATGACGTAAGAGGAGTTATTGTTATCTTAATGACAGCGATTTTGGCAATCTATGGGTTGACGAACTTGTTGTTAGCCCCATGGCTTGAAAGAAAAGTCATGGCGAGAATGATGGGCCGAAGAGGTCCTGTCTATGTCGGTAAGTTTGGTCTTTTACAACTTATCGCGGACATCTTTAAGCTCATTTCAAAAGAAGACACAATGCCCATGACTGCAGACAAGTTTGGTTTCAACTTGGCGATCTTCATGATGGGCATCGCAACGATCATGTCATTCGCCCCTATCCCCTGGGCCAGAGGTGTAGTGGGGGCAAATATGGATATTGGTCTATTATATGTGTTTGCTGTATTCTCAGTATTCCCACCAGCAATGTTATTAGGTGGTTGGGCAAGTAACAGCAAATATTCATTAATAGGTGGTTTTAGAGCAGCGGCACAGCTAGTAGCATATGAGATCCCAATGATGCTAAGTATATTGGGTGTTCTCATATTTTCAGGTTCTCTAAATTTAATGACAATCGTAGAAGAACAATATTCTAATGGATGGTATGTTTATAGAGCATTTCCAGGATTATTTATTGCGTTCGTAATCTTCTTGTTTGCAAGTCTTGCAGAAACTGAAAGGACACCTTTTGACATTCCTGAAGCAGAAGGAGAGCTCGTCATGGGCCCAAGAACCGAATTTAGTGGTTGGCGTTATGCAATCATTTTGATGGTAGAATATATTCACATGTACGTCAACGTGATTCTAGTAATAGTATTGTTCTTGGGTGGATGGGATGTAATCCCTGTTATCCATGGAGTAAACTATCCCGAGTTCCTCTGGATGATTAAAGATAATCGATTAATACAGTTCTTAGCATTTAACGTCAAAATATATATCGGAGTTTTCTTCGTAACATGGGTCAGAGTTTCATTCCCTCGTTTCAGAATAGATCAGTTCATAGAATGGGGATGGAAAACTTTGCTTCCGCTATCTTTCATCGCCCTCGGAATCGTAGTCGTATATGCTGGACTATTAGTCGCATAGGAGTTGATAAAAAATGGGATGGTTCTTAGAAGCTAACTTCATACTCATCGGAATAATCACAATTTTAATGGCCTTCGGGACACTATCAACAAAGAAAGTAATGAGGGCCGCAGCATTCTTGCTGTTAACATTAGTAGGAGTCGCACTTACTTATCTGTTCCTGGGCTTTGAATTCCTCATGGGTATTCAGATAACTGTGTATGCAGGGGGCATTCTGATCCTGTTCTTGTTCTCAGTTCTTCTCACCGGTCATGAAGAATTCAAAATGGACTTAGAATTTGCTAAAGAGAATATTGTCCAAATCCTAATCTCAATCTTACTCTTCTTCACACTCACCGCCTTGATGCTATCAATATATGGTAATTATCAATTAACTGGAAATGAACTTGTACTTCAAGCACAAACCAAAGGACTAACACAAGACTTTTCCGTAGCATTATTTAGCCACTTTAATTATGTTCTACCAATCCTCGGAGTACTATTATTCTCAGCAATGCTTGGCTCTGTAAAATTAGTATTAAGAGAGGAGGAGCTCTAAAATGACAGCAATACCTATAGAATACCCACTAATACTAAGCTCAGCACTATTCAGTTTAGGAGTATTCGGCGTTATTACTCAGAAAAACGCTGTTAGAATACTTATTGCAATTGAATTAATTATTAATGCAGCTAACATAAATTTCGTAACGTTCGCTAGTTATAACCCTAATGCCGATATTTCCGGATGGGTCTTCGCATTATTCATTATTGCGGTGGCCGCAGGAGAAGCAGCGATTGGCTTGGCAATATTCATTAATGTCTTTAGAAATTTCGGCGAAATCAATGTAAAACATTTGTTCACATTAAGAGAGGTGTAAAAAATGGAAAGCGAAATAATATATTATGCATTAGGAGTCGTTACTTCTCCATTCATTGGTTCGTTAATATTAACAATCTTTGCATTTATTCACTATGCTAAAACACACGGCCACGAAGAAACAGAAGAAAACAATCATGAAGAACATGAAGAACATGGATTAAAATATACGCCTCTCGAGAACTTTGTCTCAACAATTGGCATTCTCTCAATCTTCGCTAGCTGGGTATTTATGCTCCTCCTCGCAATAAAGTTCTTTACTACAGAACATCATGGAGCATTCCTTACCACATCTTATGATTTCTTCGGTTTCCCCGTTACACAAAATATACAAGTAGGTTTACTAGTTGATGCTCTAAGCGTATATATGGGACTAATCGTAACCACATTAGCGCTACTTATTCATATGTATGCAAGAGAGTACATGCATGGAGACAAAGGTTACCCGAGATTCTTCGCAACTTTTAATTTCTTCACAGGAATAATGCTTTCCTTAGTATTCAGCTCAAGTTTCTTCGAATTATTTATATTCTGGGAACTTGTAGGTTTGTCTTCATATTTACTCATTGGCTTTTGGATCTTTAAACCATCTGCCGCTCATGCAGCTAAAAAAGCATTCTTGTATAATAAAGTAGGAGACGTAGCTTTACTATCAGGATTTCTTATCTTATACAAATTAACAGGCACACTTAACTTCATGGAATTACCCGACAAAATTCATAATTTAACTCCATTACAAACAGCTTTAATTTCAGTCTTGATCTTTGGAGGAGTAATCGGAAAGTCCGCTCAGTTCCCATTATACACGTGGCTTGCTGATGCAATGGAAGGCCCAACACCTGTCTCAGCAATTCTACACTCATCAACAATGGTAAAAGCCGGTGTCTATATGGTCGCGAGAGTATTCTTCCTCTACTGGCAAGCACATGAGGGAGAATACAATTTTGCAGGAGACAATTGGGCACTTGCAGTAGTCGCATGGGTAGCTGCAATCACTGCATTATTAGCTGGCCTTCAAGCACTAGTCGAAAATGAAATTAAAAGGATACTTGCTTATTCTACAGTATCACAAATCTCTTACATGGTACTAGCTTTAGGAGCTGGAAGTAAAACTGCGGCAATGTATCATTTATTAAGCCATGCTACATTTAAAGCACTTCTCTTCTTAACTGCTGGTGCAGTAATTCATGTAGTACATACTAATAACATCTGGGAAATGGGAAATCTACGCAAGAAAATACCAAAAACATTTACTGCTATGTTAATTGGTGCAATTGGTTTGTCTGGTTTCCCAGGAATAAGCGGTTTCTGGTCAAAAGATGCAGTCTTAGCCACTGTTTATTATAGTGATGTTCCCGGAAATAAGATCTTGTTTACATTAGGAGTAGTAACTGCATTTATAACGGCGTTATACACTACAAGATTCATAATTGTTGTGTTCTTCAGAGAACCTACTCCTGAAAACATTGAAAGAGTAGAACATGCTCATGATGGTGGTTTCTTCCTAACTATTCCACCTTTAATAATGGCCGCATTGGTGATACTTGAAAGCTTGACTTTCATTCCCACACCAATATTCAAGTTTGAAGAATGGCTAATGGAATGGTTAGAACCTGGAGTTCATGCTCACGAAGTTGCACTGACTCTCCCAATTCTCAGTGCTATTGTAGTGCTATTAGGTATTGGCACTGGAATTTACCTATACTATTACAACTATAATATCTTAGCCTCACTAAACCAAAACAAAGTCATTATACCAATCAGAGAATTCATTGCACAGAGATACTACATTGACAAAGTCCTCTACTGGATTGCTAACGTGCCTGCAATGATTGTTTCAAGGCTACTACAAGACATCGACATAAAAATCATAGATCGTACTATTATAGACACTTGGATCGTAAAAGGCTCACTAGGCTTAGCAAAAATCAGCGACGTATTTGACCAAGGCATTATCGATGGAATTGTTAACGGTGTTTGGATGATTGCTCTCACCTTAGGTAGAGCATTCAGAAAACTACAGACAGGCATTGTATCAAACTACGCCTCAATATTTGCTGCAGCCCTAGTAATATTCTTGGGCTACGTAAACTTCCTAATCTTTATAAAATAAACATGAAACGAATGAAAAGGAAAGGTGAAGCGAAATGGCATTTTATGGTTTTCTATCAATACTCCTTTGGGTTCCACTGATTGCAAGTCCAATTACATACTTACTATCTAAAAATGGACCTGGAAGGGCAAAAGTATTTGCCACAATTGTATCCGCATTGGAATTTATCTATTCACTAGTGTTGTGGTACTTATATGTGGCTCGAGATAAATACAGCGACCTAATCGCTGTAGCTGATGGATTTGTATTCCATGAAAAAATAGACTGGATCGTGGTTGGCAACCTAAAGATCTATTATGCTTTAGGTGTAGACGGACTTTCACTTCCACTAGTCGTACTAACCACGCTTATATTCCTAGTAAGCATCATTAGCTCTTATTACATTCATGAAAGAGAGCCCTTATATTACTCCCTAATGTTATTATTAATGGCAGGAGTAATGGGCACTTTCATTGCATTAGATTTATTCTTATTCTACATCGCATGGGAAATAGTTCTTGTCCCAATGTTCTTTATAATTGCTTACTGGGGAGGACCAAGAAGAAGATATTCCGCCTTTAAATTCTTTATTTACACCCACTTAGCATCATTATTCATGCTAATTGGTATTTTCATAGTATTTAAAGCAGGAAATTATACGTTCTACATGCCTGAACTTAAAACTAACCTTGCAAACTATGCTGAATTAAGTAAGCTCATTCTTGCTTTCTATCTAATGGCAGTAGGATTCATTACAAAGTTTCCACAAGTCCCTGTTCACACATGGCTACCAGATGCACACGTAGAAGCTCCTAGCCCCGGTTCATCAGTTTTAGCTGGGTTATTGCTTAAAATGGGTGGATATGGCCTAATTAGACTTGGTGTGTGGATGCTTCCTAAACAAGTATTCACGGACCCATCAAGCAATGTAAGGTTAGTATTGGCCTTACTTGGAATGGTCTCAATGGCCTATACTGCATTTGTTGCATTAAGTCAGAAAGACATGAAAAGACTAATCGCTTACTCTTCTATCGGACACATGGGTATTGTTTCACTAGGAATTGCTTCATATACTGCCGAAGGAATCAACGGTGCAATCTTCATGATGATTGCTCATGGAGTAATAAGCCCAACTCTCTTCTTGATTAGTGGAGTAATTCAACACAATGCTGGAACCAGAGACATGACAATCTTAAAAGGTCTATGGAAGAAACTGCCAATTACAAGTACTTTACTAGTATTTAGTGCCTTAGCAAGTGCAGGTCTTCCCTCACTCGCTGGCTTCGTGGCAGAATTTCTTACTTTCGCAGGCCTATTTAAATCAGACATGTTTGGCTATGGTCATACTTACTTCTGGATCACAGTCGTTGCAGTAATGTCTGTAATCGTCGTTGCTGGTTATTACTTATGGATGTTACAAAGAATCGTATTTGGCGAACCAGAACACATCAAAGTCGAACACAAACCACATTTCTACGAAATCTTCCCATTATGGGTTCTTTCCTTCTTTATACTATTACTTGGACTCTTACCATTCATAGTACTTAAAATAACAGACCAATTTGTCTCTATAATTATCCCACCAGCATAATAAAAAAATAAGAAAAAATAAAATGGAGGAATTGCCCTTGCGACCAAAATTATATTTCGAAAACACAGAAAAAAACGTAAGGAATAAAAAAATAATGCTATCCTCATGGGTTGCAAGGGCATTTCATTATTCCATCATGATTACCATTAAAAATTAACACCGCACAGGAGGTAAAAAAACGATGTCAGAATTTCAAATCGTAATTCAGTCATTCCTTCCAGTATATACGTTATTATTCGGGGCAGTCATACTGCTCATTTTGGATTGGACAATCGGTAAAAAACCTGTTCACAAACACATCATGCCCAGCATTTCAATAATTACACTTATTGTTGCTGGATATATGGTGTTTATTAGACCAAAAGATCCAAGCTCTTTTCCAGGTAATCCGCCGTTATTCTACTTTGGAGAATTCTATGCTTATTTCTCCTTGTTGGCAATAACTGCGGCTTTTGTAATTGTACTTTCTGCATGGAAAGACATGGAGTTAGAACTATCATTGGGAGTATTTTATGCTTTACTCCTAATAGCTACCGCTGGAATACTAATTATTGCAGGAGCAATGAACTTCATTCCACTATATGTCGGATTTGAAGTACTAAGTATTTCGACATATGCAATGATTGGATTTAAGAAAAAATCTCGAGCTGCTGCAGAAGCATCAATTAAATATTTCCTGCTTGGTGCGTTAGCATCAGGTATCTTGCTATTTGGTATTAGTTTGTTCTATGGAGCAACACATTCTTTACAATTAACATCAGCTGTTAATGTGCTCAATGTAATAGGTACCACTAAACCAAATGCCTATGGTCTTTTCGTTATGGCATTATTAGTGGTTGGTGTTGGTTTTAAAATTGCAGCAGTACCATTCCATGTATGGGTACCTGATGTATACAAAGGATCAAGTCTTTCAGTTACCAACTTCTTAGCAATTGGAAGCAAAGCAGGTGGTTTTGCTTTTGTATTTAAAATCTTTCTCCTCTCCCTCATAACAATAAAAAGCGGGTGGGCACCTGTTTGGGCAGTCTTAGCAATATTAACAATGATAGTTGGTAATCTAGCAGCTTTACCTCAAGTTAGTGTAACAAGGATCTTGGCTTATTCAAGCATTGCACATGTTGGCTATATTTTAATTGCATTAGTCTCTTATGCACATGGAGCAACTGAAATGGCAACAATAGGTGCTTTGTATCATTTAATGGCAAATATATTCATGAAAGGAACAGCTTTTACTGTTGTATTAATAGTTGTTTATCAAACGGGTGGTGACACTTTAGAGCACTTCAAAGGGCTGAGCAAAAGAGATCCATTAACCACATTTTTCATGACTATCGCGCTTTTGTCGCTAGCAGGAATTCCACCATTTGCAGGGTTCTTTGGAAAATTCTTCTTATTCTATTCTGCAGTACTCTCTGGAGACACATATCTAGCAATCATAGCAATCATGATGAGCGCAGTTTCGGTATTTTATTATGCTCGCATTATCTATGTAATGTACTTCCAAGAACCTAGTGAAGCGAACACCGAAACAAAGACTTATCCAAGGTTCTTTATCTTACTCTTCGCTTTGACTATCGGAAACATCGCTCTGTTCTTCGGTGCACTCTTCCTGACTCCACAATTAGTAGAGTTCGGAAGTAAAGTTGCCCAAGAGCTTGCACAATTCATAATCTAATAAGGCCTCTTTGTGCGGTGTTACACCCGTTTCGCTTCACCTTCCTCTCAATTTTATAATTTTTTGCCTAACAATTATTACTTTTTCTTACAAACTTTTTTCTTAGAATTAACTAAAATAATATGAAATGTACAACGATGTATTTAAGCTATTTAAAAGCACTATTTTTAATTCGTGATTTATTACTTAATGAATGACATTTATATAGTGCCAATTTTTTTTCATACTTAATGCCAGATGAACAAGAACTTACTCCTGAGGAAATAAACAAACGAGACGGGCTGGATTTCCAGATTGTGATCCAAAACGTCGTAGCAAGCGTGAACTTGTTTACAACAATAAACTTAACAGATGTATTTCAACACCTAATCGACGAAGACGACTTAGAAGTTTCATATGATCCCGAAAAGTTCCCTGGTCTCATAATGAAACTAACTCAAAGAAGGATCTCAACACTGGTATTCTCAAGTGGAAAACTAGTAATAACCGGTGCAAAAAGCACTAATATGGTTCATGAAGCATTAAATGAAATCATTTCGATTTTAAAAGAGACCGGCACTGAAATCAATGAGGAAGCAGAAGTTACAATACAAAATATCGTTGCCAGTGGAAACTTTAACAATAGAACTATTAATCTGGAATTGGCTGCAATGTGGCTTGACAACTCAATGTATGAACCTGAACAATTTCCAGGTCTAATTTATAGGTTGGCTGAACCTAAAACAGTGCTTTTATTGTTCCAAAGCGGTAATTTTGTATGCACTGGCGCAAAGACAGAGCAACAAGTGCATCTCGCGGTAAGAAAAACATATGATTCCTTAGAAGATATCGAGGCTTTTGATCTTTGAAGTAAGACAATTAAATTAATAAAAATTTTTACACGAAAAAGGGGCAAATTTATTTTTTTAGTTATAGAATTCCTTCTTGTGTTAATAATAGAAATTCATCAACAGTAAGTCCTTTTCCCGTCTTGTAATTCTCAAATGCTTTTGTAAGTTCTTCTTTCAATTGGTTTTCTTTCTCAATTCTTTTTTCAAGAGGAATATCTTCTGGAAGCTCGTCAATTTTTTTCTTAAATTGCTCGTACAAGTCATATAAAGACATGTATTCTTCATGTGCCAACTCTGACTGTCTACGGTACTCTCTTTCTGACCTGCTTAAGCCCACAATTTTTGCTTTTATCTGATTAAGCTCTTCTAAAAGCTTAGACGTCTGATTAACTAGTTTAAGGGCGATTTCGACTTTTTTATTAATCTCTTTTTTTAGTTCTTCTATCTCCTTTGTTTTTTTAAGTAACATGTCTACGGTCTCGCTGGACGACTTTAACTTAGCAAGACTGTCATATAATTCATTCAATCTATTGATCAGTTCTCGTTCTTCCTGTAAGCTTAACTGTCTTGTTTCATATTCCCATTCTAATTTTTTTATTTGAGTTTCTAATTTCAAGATTTTTCTTTTAGCAATAACTGAAATCCGGATTTTATCGTATTCTTTTAATGGATCGAACTCATATTTTTCTTTCAATTGTTGATAGTACATCTGTTTTTCTGTTAATTCTTCATTTATTTCAACGACCTTTTTTTGTAGTTTTTCTAATAATTGTATTTTCTGCATTAATTTTTGTTGCTCTTTTTCTACTTGTTTAGCTATAGTCATGCTTTTAGAATATAATTCATCCCTGATTTCTCTTAAATGTTGCATTTTTAATTTTAAGTCTTCTAAGTCAATTATTTCGTCGTCAACCTCCATTTTATTATCACCCAAATACTTGATGATCATCACCCCACATTCTTTGTAATATTCCGAAAGCAACATCCATATTCTCGTTTGTCTCAGCGCTCACTAATGGAAATTCGCCAATAAAGCCATGATTTGCAAGTACTTGGGTAATTTCTCTGCCCAACTCTGCTTCTAATTGGTGAGGCTCATTAAGTAATGCTAAATATAATGCTTCAGGGTCTTCACTCCATGCAACTATTTTTTTTCTGAATTCCGCTTCTACCAAGTCGCCTTTTGTAATAAGTAATGCTTGGGGTAAGTCTAATCGGTAAGAAACGCTGAGTGCTAATAGTAATATACTTACAAAACTGCTAGGTGTTGTTGCGAGTGTTGGATCTATTAGAAATAATCCTCCTCCCAAATTATCATTGCCTAATAATAGTTTTTGGATTACTGGCCCACTTTGCCTATAGGCGAAGATCTCCATTTGCCCTGGGGTATCAACTAATACATACTCAGGCCCTAATGCTTCTATATCATCAATTATTTTGTCTATTACCGTCAGCACATGATCCATTGCTGCCATTAATGCTCCGTTAGGCCCTAACATGTATTTATCGATTATCTTTTCAATATCAATGTATTCTCTTACATCAATGTCTGGGGCATATGGCAATACTTTTACACCAGGATCAAGGTTAAGTGTAGCAACGTCAAGTTCTACTAACTCCATCCAATGGTGAAGTGCAGCAGTCATTAGGCTTTTCCCACTTCCAGCTGGGCCAAGTATGAATCCAAATTTTACCATTGTTGTTTTTCTTAGAAAAAACATTTATCCATGTTGTGATACTAGTAAAGGACAAATGTATCCTCGTTATTTCATTGGTTCTTCGGCGTCTGCTCTTCTAATAACACCAGTCTTAGCGTCTGGAAACGTAGCCTCGACCTGCATTTTTATTTCTTTCATTAATTCCATGAGTTTCATTGGATCATCAGTAAAACCATAAATCTGGAAGTCAATTTTTGGTTTTCCTTCGTGACCTTTTGGATGGGTTTTAAAGTTAATCTGAGGATATTGCTTAACCAAATGAGAGACTAAGGAACTTATTTCTGACTCAGGAATATTCCAAACATAAAAGGCAAAGACTACTAATTCTAATCCTCTTTCTTTCATTTCTTTCTCGATTTCTGGCAGGATTGTCTCTTTCATCATAGCTTTCATTTCAGAAGGAACACCAGGAAGCGAGAAAATAATCGTACCATTAATTTCTAGTTTACTCCCAGGGGCCGCCCCTACGGGATTAGGGATTACTTCTGCGCCTTCTGGTAAAAACGCCATTTTTTCTCGAGCTTCATTCATTTTATATCCTAGTTTCTCATAAAAATTTTTGACTAGTTTCAATGCTTCTTGATTCTTCACTAATGTTTTTCCAGTTGCCTTAGCAACACATAATAGTTGTATATCGTCAAATGTTGGACCTAATCCTCCTGTTATAAATACGTATCTCGGTTTTCTTTTTAGTACTTCTTTTATAACTTCAACTGCTTCTTCTTCTACATCTCTGAACATAGTTACTCTTACAACAGAAACGCCTCTTTTGGCTAATTGTTGACATATCCATGTTGCGTTAGTATTAACAGTTCTTCCGATAAGTAATTCATTACCCATAGACAAAATTTCTGCTTTCACTTCTTCTTGAGACTTATCCATTATCTCCACCACTAAACATTTTATGTGAAATAGAAAAAAGAAGTTCGGTTAATAAAAGGAGAAAAGAATAATCTTTAATTGAGGTCTTTTTTATTTTATTTGAATGCAAGTCTAGATTGGGCCTCTTTAATTAAATTTGTAGTTGATTTTCCTTCAATTTTTGCTTTTAATCTAACAACACTTACGTGTGGATATCCTTTTTCCTCAAAAAACTCTTTTATCGCATTTTCGTCCATACTTTGATCATGACCCAAAGCAATTATGTCTGGTCTATGTTTTAATGCAGTATCCAGATAGTTTTTTTCTTGACCGAGAATCGCAGTGTCAACAGGTTTCAAATTAGAAAGTAGTTTCATGCGGTCTTTTTCATTATTTATGGGTTTTCTATGCTTGAGTTTTTCAACTGTTTTATCTCTTGCTACTATTACAAATAAAAAATCACCCAGTTTTTTAGCTTCTTTCAAAGTAACTAAATGACCCACATGTAAAAGATCATAAACCCCCCCTGTTAAAACTACTTTTATAAGTGAACGTCCGAGGGGTGTTATACAATATCCCTCATCCTTTGGGACGAGGGCGCCAAATGCCAGTAGTTTTTGTATTAATACTTGTGTTCTTTTACGTGTCATGCAAGAAACATTTTCGTCGGTAAATGGTTCATTTGCGAATTTAGCCCTCAAAGCTTCAATTATAATGCAACGTATTTCAGGGGCTTGTAAAATAGTAATTCTCCCTGGGAACTCAAGCTTAACTTCGTCTCCGTCTCTTAATCCAAGAGAATCACGAAGCTTTTGAGAAGAAATTATTTCAACTATTTGTTGGGTATGTGATGTTTTTAATGGTGCAACAATTGCAGAAGGAACGCCATTTATATCAACATGCGCTAGTTGTACTGCTCCGTATTCTTTTCCTTTCCATTTAAATTCTGGTACCAATATAGCCTCTCTTTTCATATATGACCATACCGCTTTTGCGGCTTGTTTTTCTAGATGTATATTAAGAGTTCCAGGAAATACCTCTATGCCCATTAAATCTCTAAATGCATTTCTATAGGGTGGCATTGAACAAAACTTTCTGCCTCTTCCAAGACCTGTGGTTACTTTTCCCGTGATTGTAGCCAAGTTTAACACCATTTAATCTTGTTTCTCAATTGCTTTTCTTAATTTTATAGACACGTAACTAGTGGCCAAATCTCTTTCAGCTTGCTCCATAACGTAACGAACTCGATCTATCTTTTTACGTAAGGAACTGATTTGCCCTTTTGAAAAATCTATCCCAACCAATGAGGTATAAAATGTTCTTATGAGTTCTACTAAATGTCTTGAATATTCTAAATCGTCATCCATCAATTTTATCAATAGAATTCGTTTTAATTCCCCTGGGACATCTGCCATTCCTAAAATATACAATTCTTCTGCTACCCCTAGCTCTTCAGGAGTTGGAATATTTTTTTCTTTAATAATTGCTTCTAAAATTTTTGCTTCACAATATTCTTCTATTCCTGAAGATATACCACCCCATCCTTCAAATTCTCTATACTGCTCAATGATGTTTCTTATTTTTGTCAAGTAACTCAAAGCATTTTCTAAATATTCTTTGGCTTTTTCTGGATTGTTACTAACAAAATTTTGGATTGCTAATCCACTGGCTCTAGTCAATTCTCGATTATACCTTATGAGTTCCTCCCTCACAATGTCTTTTCTACGAAAAGAATCATATAACTGCGATACGATTGATTGTATTTGTTCTTTCACTAATATCCGATTACAAAGTAAATTTAAAAGCTATACCGATGGGGTAAACTGGTTTTGGAAAATAATTTAGATATAATAAAAGGAATTAAGATAAAACCAGAAAATCTGTTAGTAATAATTTTTTTCTCAAGAAAGTAATTGGGCAATTTTTTGGGCAGCTTGTTGCATGTCTAAGAAAATTAGACCTAATTTGGCATCTTTACGGGCAGATACCGCTAAAACGGCATTAGGTCCTGCGGCTGTGGAAATTACAAAGCCGTTTGAACCTTCCACGAAGATTTTTTCTAAATTGCCTCTTTTAAGTTCTTGAGAAACTCTTTCCCCTAAGCTTAGCATAGAAGCAGTCATTGCTGCGAGCATTGTTTCCTCAATATCATCCGGTAAGGATGCGGCAATCGGTAATCCCTCGATACTGACTACGGCAGCTGCTTCGATCTCTCTAATGTTCATCTCGAGTTCTTTTAGGATATTTTTCAACTCTGTTTGTTTTGATTCAAAACTGATGTCAAACAACGTTATCTGCCCTCGCAAATACTTTTGTTATCTATCACTATATAATTTATCTTCAATTTTAACTGTTTCCGTGGTGTGAAAAGGAAAATAAGGGGAAAACTATAAAACATATTACGTTTGTTTTTATTTTTTCCTAAGTTGTAGAGGATTTTGCTTCATTACTTGGCGCATATAGTTTTTTCAAAATGATTTCTCGAGAGAGGCTTTGGAATGCTCTTTTAACGCCTACGCCTTCAGTAGCGATAGTCTCAAATACTGGTGTTCCTGGGGGAAAACCTAAGTCTTTAATCATATCATCACGATTCATTGCATTAGGCAGATCTCTTTTATTGAGTACGATAATTAGAGGGATATCTGTTCCTAATTTGTCTCCAAAAAATAATTTTAATTCCTCTGCAGATTCTATGTTGTCCTCTCTCATCTCTGGATTTGAGTCTGCAACAAAAAGAAGGCCGTCTACTCCTTTTAAAATTAATTTTCTTTGATCTCGATGTCTTCTTTGACCAGCAACAGTATAAACGTCCAGCAATACTTTGCCTGTAGCACTGAAGGGAACAAAGTCAAAATAAATAGTTCTTCCGCTTGGGTCTTCTACGGAAGTAAGACTGCCCTTTAAAAGTCCTTGTACTTGGTCATGTAAATATCTAAGTAGGGTGGTCTTGCCGGACAATGATGGGCCTACGAATACTACTTTAAAGTGAATTCGACCCTTAGTGTCTTTTCGCATCTTATTCTACTCCTAAACAATTTTTTATTAAAATAATGAATAAATAATCCTTTTCTTAGGGACTAGTTTGGTTAAGTTATTGAGCGTGGAGTCTTATTAGGGCGCTCTCTAAGAGCAATAACTATATAGTCTTGTTCTAACGCGACAAGTATTTCTCCAGTAGTCAAATCAAGAGTAAAGAAATTTAGTTCCCCATGATCAATTTGTTTTGTTGCATTTCTTGCTTTACCAACAAGAGAAGCAAATACTGCGGCAATAACTTCTGCCTCCTCAGAAGAAAAACTAGAATCTTTAGACTGAAAGGCCAAAGGAAATCCTTCTTCATTTGCAATTACCACGGACTTTACGCCGTTATATTGTAACAGGTTTTCTAATATCGGTTGGAATTTGCGTTGTGATAACAACCATTACTCGCCTCTCTACTTTTTATTCTATATTAAAGCATTTTATAGATTTGCCTTAATGTTTCTACTAGAAACGGTTTTTTACTAGACAAACTACCCCAAATATTTCATCGTTTAACTGCATTAAAAATATTTTTTCGATTTTTTCCTATATTTTATATGAAAAAAGACACTGATTAAAAATATTCACCTTACAAAACACGAAAAAAGAATTTTAATTTCTTGTTTTACTGATCTCGGTAAAATTTATCATACATATTCAGCTTTTACTTAATTTCTTCTCTATGGGTAAAAAAACAAAAAAGAAAGTTTTCTATTTATTTTATTTGTATCTTAAAATAATGATTTAAAAATAAACCAACAAATTTTTTATTTCAAGCGATTTATACATCAATTTAATAAAGATCAGCAAATTTATCAATTACAAATTGTATCTGTTCTTAGAGGCGGTGGTTTATTGTCGACATTTAGGTCGATCTGGACTAGATACGGTAGCGAAAAAGCACAATCAAGTCAAATAATTAGGACTTTAATAAACACTTTATTGGGTATTGCTCAGGAAGCTGTTCAAGAGGGGACTGAAGCAAAAAATCGCTTCATAGTAGTAGTTGCAAGAAACTTTAGAGAATATTTCAAGCCGGATATAACCGTAAATATTAATGAACAGATCCAAACATTTCTTCTGACTCTTGGATGGAAGAATAGTGAGATCCGGGTTGTTTCGGCTAATGAGGCAAGAGCAATACTTGGAAATAATCGTTTCATAGTAGAAGAAAATTACCCAGAAGAAACAATTAGTTTGTTGATTTCTGCAATATTTACGGGTATTGGTTATTATATCTTCTCCAAAGAAATAAAAGTGCAAACTGACTTTGATGAGCTCCAAGGAGCAGTTTGGTCAGTTAAAATGACACCAACAACTGCAGATGTCTTAGGCACTTCGACATCTACAAGTAAAACTACACCTCAACAAAAAGCGCCTCAGGAAAAAGTATCTGCCCCAGCCAAAAACTCTGAGATCTCAATGGTTTCTGTTTCCGAAGGAGAATTACAAAAATATTTGGATTCTATTGACCCTGAACAATTTGTCACTCCAATTTTCAAACGTTCATTAGGAGTCGAGACACTGTTGAAAATTTTAGCTGAAGTAATGCTTGAATTTTCGAGAACAAAATACGAAAGTAATCCCTTAGAGGCTCTTGGTTCCATAGACAACAGAACAATGGTTTTGGCTCTAACAAAATTTTTAGTTGAAAAGACATTTGCTGAAAACTTACCTACTCTAGAGAGAGGAAGGGAGATTGGAGTATTATTCGGTAAAGGCGTAAAAGGAGTCCTTGGAGATGATCCTAATCAATTACTGGTAGAAGAAATCACTGATGCACCCAGTACAACAATAATCCGTGATATTAAAGCAAGAGCTTTCTGTTTCTTAAAACCAGGAGAAAGATGTCAACCTAGTAACGTTCAAATTTGTGATTTTGTTATGGGAATATGGGAAGGTACCTTAAAAGAAATACTTGGTAAAGAATTCAAATTTTCAAATAGATATCCTGCTACCAAGAAGAAAGATATGTATTGTTTAATGGAATTAACAACTACGGATTAAGAGAAATCTTTGATGATCTTTATTTTATTTAAACTAATAATTATTTTTTGTTTTTTATCTGTTCTTTTTTTCTT
>Ga0256835_1000898_pt1 | contig 19305 bp, 11 predicted proteins | sample PIR30metaG_FD_185972 | JGI IMG/M metagenome (GOLD analysis project Ga0256835, IMG submission 185972) | Hydrothermal vent microbial communities from East Pacific Rise, Pacific Ocean - PIR-30 | ecosystem: Environmental > Aquatic > Marine > Hydrothermal vents | place: Pacific Ocean: East Pacific...
CCTGCGCCGCGAACGCGGCTGGCCGCTCAGCGGCCGCGCCGTGGAACTGCTGGCTCAGGTGCCCCAAAAGAGCCGCCAGGCGCTGGTGCTGGTCGCCCGCCGCGGCTACTCGGGCCGGCTATTCTGCAAAAGCTGCGACTGGCAGCCGGTCTGCCCCAACTGCGACCTGCCGTTGCGCTTCCACAAACCCGGCCGCCGCGGCCGCCTCGTCTGCCACCAGTGCGGCTACAGCGAGCCGGCCCCCGAGGTCTGCCCGGTCTGTGGCGGTGAGGTTTTTGGCTATGCCGGGCCCGGGGTGCAGTGGGTGGCGGCGGAAATCCAGAAACGCCTGCCCGACCTGCCGGTCTACCAGTACTCAGCCGAGCGCAAAGACGACCTAACCCCCCTCCAGCGCGGCGAACCGGGCGTGGTGGTGGGCACCACCGCCCTCCTGCGCACCCCCGCGCCCCCGGAGCTGGCGCTCATTTTGCTCCCCTACGCCGAGGGGTTTTTGCCCGCTTCCGACTTTCGCGCCCCCGAACGCTACCACCGCCTCTTGTGGCAGCTCGCTGACCTGCACCCGACCCGCAGCCCGTTGATCGCCCTGCAAACCTTCGAGCCCGACCACCCGGCGGTCGAGGCCCTGATTGAAGGAAGCGTGACCGACGTTCCCGAGAGTGAACTGGCGCTGCGGCGCATGCTCGGCTACCCGCCGGCGGTGCGGATGGTGGTTCTGGAGTTTAGCCACCGCCAGGAGGCCACCGCCCGCGCCGCGGCCATGGAGGCGGCCAACTTCCTCAAGAAACGCCTGGGCGACTACCAAGAAACCGCGCCCTTCCCGCCCCTCCTCGGCCCCGCCCCGGCCCCGGTCCCCCGCGTCCGCGGCCGTTACGTCTTCCACCTCATCCTCCGCGCCCCCAAGCCCGATCTGCTCCGCGACTGGCTGGCCAACCTGCCACCCCCCAAAGGCGCCCGCCTCCGCCTCGACCCGGATCCGGTGGGGTTTGTGGGGTTGCTGGAGGATTAACAAGAGCTAATGCCGAGCCCCCTTAGGGAAGCAGCGGCAGGCCGAACTTTTTCCTCCCCCTCGGGGGAGGTGGCCGCAAAGCGGCCGGAGGGGGGTTGTTTACCCCATTTCGTATCCCCGGACTTGATCCGGGAGCCTGCCCCGGACTTGATCCGGGGTCCATGCCGAGATGCGACACCATTATTTGGGCCACATCTACGACTTCTCCGTCATTCCAGCCAAGCAGGAATTAGCCTGCGCGAGCTGGAATCCAGAGCTTAAGCATGGTGGGCGCTTGGCCATTATTTAACAACCTCCGTAAAGCCTCCCCCTTGGGGGAGACGACGACGCAGACGCCAGAGGGGGGTTGATATAGCGCCCTTTCTTATTTGGTGACCTCACGCGACACGGACGCCCTCTTTCTCGAACACCGGCCGCAACCGGGGCTTTAACGATCTTTGGGTTACCAAGTCCACTCTGCGACCGAAAAGTTCTTCCAGGGAAAACTTGAGGTCCATATACTCGTCAAAACCCGCACCTGGCTCAAACTCCACTACAAAATCGAGGTTGCTGTCTGGCAGAGATCCTCCCGTAAGGCTGGTGCAAAACTAATATACCGGGACTCGGAGATTAGCTCGCCTTGTGCGCCCACAAAGGGAGTTTCTCCATCTGGACGCAAAAGCTATGTTTCCACGTCCATCACATATTCGGTATTGTCGATGGGTTGTCAAACCAATGGTCGCGATATTCGACAGGAGCAAGATTGGCATCTTCAGTATAGAGAAGCAACCGGACGGACACCTTGAAGCCGTTTTGAGGAAAAACTTTTGGCCTTCCCGTTACCTCCCAAAATAGCTCGCGGTAACCATCCACTTTATATTGGTAGCCAGTCTGCTGCATCCCCTTGGGGTCCACAAACACTACGGAGTATTGCTCCCCTTTCTGCAACCAAAAGATGAAGTCCGGCAAAAAACGGCGGATGCGATTGCTCTGAGGATCGTAGTAGGGGATGTATACCTCGTCCAGGCTTTCATCGATTCGGCTAAAGGCCCACCAATCCAGCCTGCTAAAGGCGTTACCCGAACTCTCCAGGTACTTTTCCAGAGTATTGAGAAATCGCACTTCGCTGGGATGGCGGATCACGTGCCGTATCCAATCGATGCGCTCATCCTCAGCAAGGAGGACGGGCACGTAATAATAGCGGGCTAGGTGGCGGATCTGGAGCCTCTGCCCTTCGTGTTCAAATACCTTTACAGGTTTCCGCTTGCCTAGCTTATCGTATCGTTGTTTAAATTCATCTAAACTAATGTGCCCGTCACGCAAGTCCTTAATTAGCACCCTCTGCTCTTCTTCGGGATCTCGGTACAACTGCACTTGTTGGATTTTAGTTCGCAACTCGGCAACATCCTTCAAGAACACCTTGATGTGCCGGAAGTGGTGGATTTCGTCTTCCAGGGGTTTCAGGCCAGTGGCTTCCTGCGGGATAACCTTGAAGTAAGCAAAAAGGCGCGACAATAGAATATCCAACCGCCCGTAGCGCTGCTTGCCATTGATGTTTAAATAGTTCGCCGGACGCCCCAGACAGCGGGCGAGCTGGGCAACATCCTGCGGCGAGGCATCGTGCCGGACAACAAGCAATCGTGGGTCGGCAAGGTAGTCCACGTAATCCTTCAGTTTCTCCAGTTCATCCTGGGCGATCTCAAATTTGCGAGGCTCGCGCTCTTCAACGATGGAGTGACCGGCCTTTTTGTAAACCGGAATAAGTAAAAGCTTTCCCGCCACTGCCTCGCCGTTCACTTGAAGGGCGATTTCGTGTTCGGCCTCACGGCGTTTTTCATGATCAAGTTGCTCAATGACCGTGCGCAACGCCTCGCGGTTGGTGCCAAAGATAAAAAGGGTTTCTAAAATCATTGCTTGGGTTTTTAAAGATTGAAAAGTAACTTCATCTACCTTTTTGGCGTTATAGAGGGAAAGAAGCCGGCGGCGCATGCCGGGCAAGGGCTCAATCCGCACCCCGCGACCCACGGACTGAAGGATGAACTTCTTTGCCGCGATGCCCGTACCGATGTTGATGTAAGTGATAACGTTTGGGCGATTAGAATCCCATCCTTCGTAAAAACTACGAGAGCCCAAAAGAATGTTGATAGGCGAATCGTCTTTGTTCAGGCGATGGAAGAAACCCTCGTTCTCGAAGCCCTCGATGATCTCATAGCCTTCGAGCTCGTCCTTCAGCCAGCCCGAAACATCACCGATTTTGATGAGAGCGAAGGGCTGGTCTGCACTCTTAAGTTTAAGAGCTAGTTCCTGGTGGTTAGAGGGTCGCACAAGCACCTCTATTTCGCCAGGAGCCGGTGCGTTATAGACTAAGCGGATAAGTTCATCCTGGGTAATGTTCTCGAAAAGTGTCCGATCTGCTGAAAAGCGCTCTTTTTCAAACAGGCATTTGGGGCCTTCTACCAGCTCCGCCCACAGTTCTTCCCGGGCCTGTTCCCACACCGCGGCGTCCACATTCCCCCGACCTATGCGCTCCAATTCGCGGAAGAAGAGTTTTAGATCGGCATCTTTCGTATTGACCGAGTTGACCAAAGCAAGCATAAGGGGACGGTGGTATGCGGTTTGGCCAAGAGGTAAACCTTCTTGCGTTTTTTGGACATAGGCCAGTGTGAGCAGCGCCTTGAGTACTACGCGCTGCTTTTCCGCACCCGTATAGTCTTTCTCATCTTTGAAGGCGCGATTTTCCTGCTTGAGAATAACAATATGTTTGCCATAGCCGCGCCGCACAAACTCAGAAAGGTTAAAGTTATAAACCGTAGTCAGGATGTCCCGTGGATCGGTGAAAGTGGCCGAAAAGTTGAAGAGGAAGCCGTTTCGGGAGAGGATGCTGTAGATGTGCTGACGCTTTGAATCCTCACGGTCACCCTTGTGAGCCTCGTCCAGGAGCACGTACCAGCGCCCATCGCTCTCGTAGTTGCGAAAGTCCACGATGCGCTCTTTCTGCTCGTCACTCAGGTTGTCCGCCCGGTAAAAGAATACGGTGAGCTCGCGCTCGCCCACGACCGGCAGGAGACTGCGCTGAACGTCCGGGTAGGACTTCAGGTCCATTAGGCGGACGCTGAAATCAGTGTGACCCTTGTTGAACTCTTCCACGTGGGCCTTGAACTGGGCTAGTAGGTCATCCCGAGCGGTCAGGACTAAGACCGGGTGGCGCGGAATCTCCCCTCGCCGCATGAGACGCCAGAGGATTTCAACGAGTTTGATGAGCACCAAACTCTTGCCGCTGCCGGTAGCCATCCAAAAGCCCATGCGGTTGATGAAATGCCAGTAGGGAATACGGTCGCCCTCAGCAGAGTAGTATTCCTCCAACAGAGCACGGACATCCTGTTTTTGTTTTTTCAGCGGGATATCCAGGTCTTCCTCCAGGCCGTTGTCCTGGTACCGTTGCCAGAAGCGTTCCTTGCGCTCTCCGTTGGCTGTTCTTGGTTCGCCCTCCGTGAAGTCCCGAAAATCCTCGTAGTACTTCCAAAGGGCCTTGAGGGCGAATTGCAGCGCCTCCTGCTGATAGTCCCACAACCGCTTGCTCGGAGAGAAGAGCGTCAGGTCTTGATCCTGCCAGGCGGGGGGCAGACCAGCGAAGGGGATGTCGGCGAGAATATCTTGCAGCGTGCGCATCGCTTACCACCAAACCAGCGGCTTGACCAGCTCCCACTGCGGGTTTTGCAGATCTATCGTGGTGCCGTCCTCGAATTCAACCGTGCCAGGTCGGGTGGGATCATCCTCGGCTGGGTGAATACGGCGAATTCCCTTGCCCGTAAGGCACGAGAGAGTCTCGACGAGATCGATGTCGGGGTAGAGTCTGTCAAGGTGCACCCTGATTTCATCCTTCTCTGTGTCAACCTCCATCACCCTCTCACCCATCTCGGCATTATCCAGCATTTTGAAGTCGCGCAGGAAGACGTATTGGGTATAGGGGTCCTGGTGGAAAATGGGCTCGTCGTCACTATAGTGGGCCTTGCGCAGGGCTTCTTCATACTGCTCTAGGCGAAAGTACTTGACAAAGTGGCTGATGCCTTTGCCGCCCTCCTGGGCCTTGCCGTCCTCCCATTTGTCGGAAAAAGCTACTTTTTTTATGCGGGGTAGGAGCACGGTGTGGAAGTAGTCAGCCATCTCCACCAAGACATACTTACGCCTGCCCCCGTCCTCGCGGTTCAGGTTGATGACTGCGTGGCCAGTTGTACCCGAGCCGGCAAAGAAGTCGAGGATTGTGCCTTTACCCTTGTTAATAATCTCAGAGTGGCGAAGAGTTTCAACAATAAGATGGATTGATTTAGGATACTTGAACTTTTCAGAAGCGCGTTTTCCAAGGATGTCCTGAAGCACTTTTGTTCCATATTCACTAGCATCAAATTGACTTCCATACCAAACAGTGCGAGCCATTTGAAAGTTTTTAGACAAATAAATTTGTATTCCTGCGTCTGTTTTAACTACCGTCAGTTGATCAGCTATTTCTTCAATTGTTTGTCGGGCATAGCGCCATTTACGCTCTCTACCATCTGAGTCGATGGGCCAGACGTGGATGATTTCACCATTTCTTTCTTTGGAACGCTTTTCTTCGTTTGCTGCGCTTGGGTGATAATCATCTGAGGGCACCTCTCCAAAACCAACAATCTTGTCATCTTTCACGCTAATTGGATAAAAGCAGTTAGCAGCATCTTTTCTGAAGGATTCGCTACCGGAGTCACGCAAATTTCTAAAATCAGGATCCTCCCTAGGGCGGTCGCTAATGTATTTTTGCTCATTATTAGGGTAAAGAAAATAAAGATACTCATGCACAACTGAAAAATTTTTCCCTTGTTGCCCTCTCTGATTATGAATTACTGTTACAAAACTCTTTGACCAGCCACTGAATACTGCCTCAAGCAATTCGCCAAGCTTCGCATTTTCCACATCATCAATCGAAATGCTGTAAATCGCACGCGGACTCGTCCAGTTCTTACTTGCCACCAAACGATTTTCTATAAGAGATAGCCATGATGCATGCTTATAGTGATTTAAATATGCAATTTCACTGTGCTGAGTATTATATGGTGGGTCTATATAGACAAATTCTATTGTCTCTCTAAATTTCGGCGACATCGTGTTCAGTGCCTGGTAGTTCTCGCTATGTACCAGCCAACCGTCCAATTCCTGGTCCAGGTGGTCGAAAAGCCCTACGATGGCCACTTCTAACTCAGGGAAATATTTCGTATCTATAGGCAGGTGTTGATAGCGCTCGTTTAACCTCTTGCCCATTAGATCGGATACCCACACCTGATCTGGCGTGAAGCCTTCCTCCACCATTCCCAACCCACGCCACTCCCTAAGTTGGTCTTCCATGCCTGGGTGGATCAGAATGCGCTCCAGGGCTTCCACGCCACTTTCCTGGTCGGCGATCCTATCTAGGGTAATGATGTAGTGGCTTCCTAACACAAACTTTGGCTTGTTCCATATGCGCACTAGTTCATCCTCAAACTGGGCAATGAAATCAATAATTTTATAGGCGATCTCCTTGAGTACCTGAAGTTGGCGGATGCGTCGTTCCGTCCACGTTGTGCCCTGCCGCTCCTCAGGCTCGAAGACGTATTGGTAGAGCCACAGATTGAACTGCTCCTGCAGAAAGCGGCGGGCATTCTTGTTGATGAAGTAGTCCACTTCGCTCTGGCGCTCGAAGAGGCGAAAAGCCCGCTCCAAAGTTTCCTCTGAAGGCACGTCTGACGTGTATCGGGACAACCCTAAAGCACCCTTAATAGCCCGGCGGATGTCGGCAATTTTTGTTTTTTTACCGCGCTCCCAATAGGCAACTGTGAATACCAATGTGCCGTCGCCTTGCTGTTCCTTGAAGGCGTATACCAGCGATCGCTTTTCGTTGGCCTGCTTGTGCTGTAGAGTGCCCACATCAAAGAAAAACCGGAAACCATCGAGCTCCACCGCCATACTCTGGAAAATGCGATCAGCTTTTACATAGTAGAGCATGTGGGTCTTCCAAAAAAGCACCACATCCCGGTCATCGGTGTACACCTTCTCATATATATGCTCGTGGGGCGGAGTAAAGCGAAAGTAGATGGAGCCGGATTCACTAAAATAGCGCTTGAAAAAATTGTACAACCGCTCGAAGAGCTCATCGCGGAACTCAGGGAAGGATTTAAGGGCTTCGTCTATATCCTCCTTTAGTCGGGGAAAGACACCGTCTTCATAATAGCGAGATTTCATTCGCATCAGGTTGACAAAGCCTGACTGGCCTTCTATCTTGGCCCCCACAAAAACATCTCTAAGTGCTGAGAAAAAACGTTTTTCCTTGTCGTTCATAGCATTTGCTCCCACAGTTCAACCTTAGCGTCATGTATTTTGCGTTCCAGACATTCTCGCTTGCGTAGCCAGATCTTATGTAACCAGATCTTATAACTGGTCATGTAGATATGGCCGGTGTATTGGAGGGCCTCATAGTAGTGAGCTAATATTTTGCAAAAAATCAATGTATTAATCCTTAAACACTCACCTACTTGAAGCATTCTATCTTTAAATGCCCACTACGTGTGTTCGCGCATCCGCGTAAAACGTTGGGGCATTTTCTACTTGGTGGAGGGCGTAGGCTGAGGGCATGACCGAGATTCCGCTGGTGCGGCTTTTGTATCCGCTGGCGCTGGCGCTGCTGGTCGCCTGGTGGTACGTCAGCTGGTCGGGCGATCGGAGGACGCCCTGGGTTGTGTAGCTCTTAAATTCCAATAATGCGGCACGTTGGCCAGGCTCGTTTCGCACTAAACGACATGGCCCGAATCGGTTCAACCGTAAAACGTTCTATCTGGTTTCCCACAGCATTCTGATCGGTAAGGCATACAGATTTTCACCGAATGGGAGCACGTTTTCACCGTCATAGAGCAGCAGGCCGCGCAAAAAGCGCTTTCCGGCTACGCGTTGGAGCTTGCGCAGGCCCCGGAAGTCGGACGAGCGAACCGTGGCCGCCGCTTTCACCTCAAAACCCACGATTCGTGAACCCGACTCAATTACAATGTCCACTTTTTCTTTATCCTTGGTGCGGAAATGGTAGAAACGGGCGTCATTGACCCATCCGCTCGCTTGACGTCGCAGCTCCTGATAAACGAAGGTTTCGAGCATCTGCCCCAAAAGCGTGCGGTTCTCCTCCAGCCTGTGCGGATCCAGGCCCAGCATTGCGCATGCCAAACCGGTATCGCCCATGTGCAGCTTAGGCTGCTTGATCACTCGCTTGAGCAGGTTGTTGTGCCAAGCTGGCAGCTCCTCGACCAGGAAAAGGCGGCTCAGCAGGGTCAGGTATTCCCGGATCGTTGGCCGGGAAACCGTAAAGGGAGCCGCTAGCTTACTCACGTCCATCATTCTGGCCGTTTCTGCCGCCGCTGCTCTTAGCAGTCTTGGCAAGACGTCAAGTGAGCGAATACGGGACAGGTCACGAACGTCCCGCTGCACTAAGGTTTCTACGTAATCCCGGTACCAGGCGAGCCGGCGCCCCCAACTTTTACGCCGCAGCGCCGCGGGAAAACCACCTGCGCAGATTCTCTCCGACAGCTCACCCCGCAGGCGTTTGACGCCTGCCGGCCGTGGCCCGGCAGCGAAAGCCTGGTCCAAAAAGTTCAGGTTTGATTGCTCAAGTTCAAGCTGAGCTAACGGATGAAGCCGTAAGATGCTCATTCTCCCGGCAAGCGAATCGGAAAGCCGGGGAACGAAGAGCAGGTTGGCTGAGCCGGTCAATAAGAATCTTCCCATGCCGGGATTTTGATCTATCGCGCGTTTCAGCGACGAAAAAAGTTCCGGCACTCGCTGCGCTTCGTCAAGAATCGCCCGGTTGGGAAGGTTGTCGACGAAGCCAACGGGGTCTTCTTTGGCCGCGGCCAAAACGGCCTGATCGTCAAAGCTGATGTACACGTATCCGCGAGGTTCACCGACCATCTGTACGAGCGTGGTCTTGCCGCTCTGCCGCGGACCGTGAACTAGCACAGCAGGGGAATCGTCCAGCGCCTCCAACAAACGCGGCTCGACCAAACGCGGATAAATGCCCGTGCCTTCCATGCGACCAATTGTAACATACGGGTTCGACCATTTGTAAGTTTTAACTACGTCTATTTGAAAGATAATGGTATGTCCATACGAAAACTTTGGGATGTCAGTCCGGGTATGAGGAACCTGAAGAACACGGCTCGTTAAAACGTGCTGGAATAAAAAAACCGGTGAAACTCGCGGAGGGTTTACCATCAATCGGCGTTTTGAATTCGGGCCATACGAGGTCTACCCCGGCGGAGTGGGTGTAATTTATGGCGACTGAACCGTGGTTTTGGGCGCGGCATGGACCCCGGATCTCGTTCGCTAGTAGCTCACTCGTCCGGGGACACCAATTATTGGGGTGTGCGAAGTTGGATGTGCAATTTGGGTTTGCCAAACATCGGCGACTGGCTTTTCGGCTTTTGCATCGTCTAAAACCCCCACCCCGGCCTTCCCCCAGGGGAGGGAGAAAAGCATAACATCCGCGGACGCTGCGCTAATGAGTCACCAGCTTCTCAAGAGAAGAAAGACAAAAGTGCCATTAAATGTTAAAGCTACTCAGTTCTGGGCAACAACAAGCCTCCCCCTCGGGGGAGGTGGCCGCAAAGCGGCCGGAGGGGGGTTGTTTACCCCATTTCGTATCCCCGGACTTGATCCGGGAGCCTGCCCCGGACTTGATCCGGGGTCCATGCCGAGATGCGACACCATTATTTGGGCTACATCTACGACTTCTCCGTCATTCCAGCCAAGCAGGAATTGGCCTGCGCGAGCTGGAATCCAGAGCTTAAAGCATGGTGGGCGCTTGGCCGTTATTTGATAACCGCCGTAAAGCCTCCCCCTTGGGGGAGACGGCGACGCAGACGCCAGAGGGGGGTTGATATAGCGCCCTTTCTTATTTGGTGACTTCACGCGACACGGACGCCCTCTTTCTCGAACACCGGCCGCAACCGGGGTTTCAACGACCTGTAAGTTACTAAATCAACCCTGCGGCCAAAAAGCTCTTCCAGTAGAAACTTGAGGTCCATATACTCGTCAAAACCCGCACCGGGATCAAACTCCACCACAAAATCGAGGTCACTATCCGGGCCAAGCTCGCCCCGCGCAGCCGAGCCAAACAAATACAAGGCAGCAACCTTAAAGCTGCGCAGCTCATCCGTGCGATGCTCAAGCGCTTGGGTAATCTCAACCGGCGTCAGCATGGCTACTCATCTTACAAGTATAGCGCCGAACACGGTGCCCGCCTCTGCCTCGACCCCGATCCGATGGGGTTTGTGGGGTTGTTGGAGGATTAACAACCATTGGAGGGTTAACGCCGAGCCCCCCTCGGGGGTAGCAGCCTCAGGCCGGAGGGGGCTGTTGGAAAACCGGGAAGCTATCTCTCTCGGGCCAGGTAAGCCCGAGTGAGCGACCGGAACAATTTGTTGTGCTTCCCATGCCCCAGTTTGAGGTGCACCAGTTCGTGCACAATGACTTCGCGCCGAAAGGCAGCGGGCTCGCCGATAAGCTCGGCGTTCAGGGTAAGCCTGCCGCGGGTGGATACACTCGCCCACTTGCGCTTCATCGACCGCACGTGAATCTCCCGAAGCCGGTCTTCCGCCCCGATCTGCCGAGCCCAGTACCGGGTTTCCGCGACCAACAGTTCACGCCCCACGCGGTTCACGTTTCCGACCTCCGGCGGAGCAAGGTCAGAACCTCGTCGGTCCAGGCCACGACTTCTTTGATGTCTGCCGAAATCAAGGCTTTGTAAAGCGCCTTTCTTAGGTCGCCTTCCTGGCGCTTGCTCTTGACCCAATGCGGATATTTTGCGAACGCCGCGCCCATCTCCTCGGCTAGATGCAAGGCCTCTTTTTCGGTAAAGCCTCGCTGAACTTGTAACCACCAGTAAACGGCAAAGGCTTCTTGGCTTAGGTCACTCTCCTCGCGCTCGGCCTCGGCTGTTTTAAGCTTATGGATCAGGTCTTCAAGCTCCTGGAGGGCCTCCTGACTGTTAATCTGACGCTCTTCAAAGGCGCGCCGGATAGCCTCCGCACGCTCTCCGATGGGGATGAGGTGAGGGGCGTCTTTGCTCTTGGCTTCAACCAGGCGATGAAGTTCCCGCAATAGGTTGAAAACTTTCACCATATCCGGCTGGTCCACATCGGCAAGAGCGAGGATGGCTTCAGCCGTTAGCACGTGGGTCTTGGACGGGATCTTGACGCCCTCGATTGAGGTATTTTCCTGGACGATCCTGGCCGTCTTGCGCAAAAAGGAACGGTCGACCGGTACGTGAGGTTCGTAATTAGCCCGAAGGATACGGTAAATGTCGATAAGGGTACGGAAATCCTCAAGGAAAGGCCGAAGAAAGGGGTCCGGAGAAAGAATTTCGTAAACTTCTTCGACCTCACGAACGTAGGCGTAAAAGGCGGCACGTTCGTTTTCGTCGCGGAAGTGTTCGAGCACGGCCTCCACGGCCTTGTCACCGGTTTTGCCGGCAACGATGGGCAACACTTCTCCACGACCGTGCTCCATAAGCTGTTTAAATCTTTCCCTGAGAACGTCGAGACCCTCGACGACGCCCTCAACGTCTTGCGAGTCAAAAGCCAAGGCCCGCTCAAGGTTGTCGAAAATACCCACGAAGTCCACGATCAGCCCGCTCTTTTTCTCTCGGCCCTCGTCGTCCTGGTAGGGGCGGTTGACGCGAGCGATGGCCTGCAGGAGCACGTGGTCCCGCATGGGTTTATCGAGGTACATGGCGTAGAGGATGGGGGCGTCGTAGCCGGTCAAAAGTTTTTCGGTAACGATGAGAATCCTCGGGTCTTCGTCGGGCTTCCGAAACCGCTTGCGAACATCCGCTTCTTCATCGTCGGAGAGATGGTAACGCTTGAGCTCTGGTGGATCGTTGTGGCCACGGCTGATCACTACCTCGCTCCACTCGGGGGGCAGGTAGCGGTCGAGGGCTTCCTTGTAAAGGCCGCAGGCCTCACGGTCCACCGCCACCAGGAAGGCCTTGTAGCCCATCGGGTCAACGTAGTCCTTGAAGTGCCCCGCGGCGAAGGCGGCCACCTGGTCCACGCGGTCCTTGTTCTTGAGCATGTTCTTGAGCGTGACCGCACGGTCCAGGACCCGGTTGATCTCCTCTACGTCAGCAACGCCTTCGAGCTCGGCAGCGGCCCAGAACTCCTTTTCCATGGCCTCACGGTCTACGAGGAGCCGGTTCGGGGCCATTTGGTAGTGCAGGGGTACGGTGGTGCCGTCGTAGATGGAATCCTTGATGGAGTACTTGTCCAGGTAGCCCCTGGGATCGTCGCCGCCAAAGACCTTGAACGTGCCCTTGCCGTGAGCGGTTTTGTCTATTGGGGTGCCGGTGAAGCCGATAAAGGTGGCGTTGGGGAGGGCTCCCATCAGGTAGTTACCCAGATCGCCACCGGTGGTGCGATGGGCCTCGTCGATGAGTACGAAGACGTTCGCCCGGGTGTTCAGGTCGGCGTCAGCGTCGTCGAACTTGTGAATCATGGTGACGATCAGGCCCCGGGTATCGCTTTTCAAAAGTTCCCTTACGTGCCTTTTGCTCTTCGCCAGGTGAACGTTATGAAGCCCCACGGCGTCCAGGTTTTGGAAGAGTTGCTGCTGAAGCTCGTTGCGGTCCACCACCATGAGCACGGTGGGGTTTCTGAACCGCGGGTCTTCCAGGAGCTTCTTGGCCACCGTGATCATGGTGAATGTCTTGCCCGAGCCCTGGGTGTGCCAGACCAGACCGCGGCGCTTTGCGGGGTCGGCCGCGCGGCCCAGCACCTTCTGCGTGGCCCGCATCTGGTGGGGCCGGAGCACGACCTTGGTCAGTTCGCCGTCCTTGCGCACGAAAAGGACGTAGTCGTGAAGTACGTTCACAACACGCGCCGGGACGACGAAGGTCTTGACCAGGGTTTCAAAGTCGCCGGCTTGCTCGTCCCGCCAGTTGAGCGGCGCAATCACGTTCCAAGTGGGGCCATAGTAGAGCTTGGGGGTTTGCGTCAACCCGTAGACCTGGGCCTGGGCCATGAGTTCGGGGCCTTCTTCGTGGTAGCGGCGGATCTGATCGAGCGCTTCCGAAATGCCTCCCTGCTTGCTCGGAGCCTTGGCTTCGATCACCAGCACGGGGATGCCGTTAATCAGCAGGACTACGTCGGGGCGAATCGTGAAGCGGCCATTCGTGAAGGAGTACTCTTCGGTAACATGGAAGGTGTTGTTCTCTGGGTTCTCGACATCGAGCAGGCGGACGTTTTTCTCGCGCTTTTCCGCCGCCACGAACACCGTTTTTAGGCCCCGCAGATATTCCCAGGCCTCCAGGTTGCCCTCAATATCTGGACGAACCCGCAAAAGCCGGCCCAGGAGTTCCTCGGCCGCCTCGAAGGTATCCACAAAGCTGGGGTTTAACCGCTGGGCCTGCTCCAGAAAGACCGCGCGGAGGATTGGGCTTTCCTCCCCACCCCGCAGCCGTAGCGCCTCCTCAGACGAAAGGTATTCCCAACCCGCTTCCCGGGCGTAGCGGATGAAGGGGTTCTGTACCGATTTGCGTTCGCTGGAAAGACTCATGGTTCGTTTTCAGCCGAGGGAACCAGCATCCAGATCCGCTTGAGGGGGAGCTCCGCTTGAAGTTCATCCGGCAGTTTGTCGTAGTGCCTTAGCACCTCACGCAACAGGTCGTCCGGACCCCAAAGCCGAATTTCAAAAAAGAGACGGGCGACTTCTTTGCTCACCGACGACTTGAAGTCTCCCCATGAAACAAAGAGTCCTTGCGTGGCCTGGAAGTTTTTCATGGCCCCCTGCAACTCCCGAACTGCTTTGATGTCTACCGGTGCACTGCCAGATTTAACTTGTACGGCAATCCTCGGTTCGTCAAAGCCCAGTTCGCCCGATCCTGCCAGTATGTCTATACCTCCGTCTGGACCTTCGGGGGCCACCCTCACCTTGAACCCTTGTGCGGTAAGCACGGCCGCTACAAGATCGGCTAAACGATGCCCTTTAAACCTTTGGGAAATGTGACGCCTTATCTGATCTAAGGCTATGTCCTCGAGGTTTATTTCTACGCTTTCGTCGGTAGCACCCTTATCTTTCATTGAAATCATTGATTGCAGCTGTGGCTTTTTTCCTTCAAGCAGGGCGCGAATCCGCTCTTCGGCGTTGTTACGCTGAATGCGGCATACGGTCATGAACGCGCCCAGCGAATAGAGAAGGTCCTGGTCGAGTTTGTCCCGGGGAATCTCAGCGAACCAATCGACGGGGCGTGTGTGCCTCGCGCCTTCGGGGTTTTCGGGAGTATAGCGATAGGGTCCTCTAACGCGGCCAAAGTGAATGACCGGTCGTCTCTTTGAAGGTAGTGCGACGAGATCGCCTTCTTTCCACTCCCAAACAAACGGCCATATTTGGCTCAACCAGTTAAGTAGCTTCTTGCGTTTAGCGTCAGGGTAGGCTTGTTGAAGCAGTTGGTCTAGGTCGTCTTTGGTTTTGGCCTGGGAGAGGTCCGGCAACTCTTCCCACCCAATGGCCGCAATATTCTTGTTGAGCACAAACTCTTCCCGTTCCCCCTGCTTCCCTGCACGCACGAGCCAAAGCGCCATTTAAACCGCCTCCTCTGAACCGCCCTGAGCGAATTGGGCAACAAACGACTCTGGCAGCCGCCGTTTTGCCGTCATAAGGTTATGCAGCAACGATCTAAAAAGCTCTTCCAGCGCCGCCTTGCGGTTTTCCTCCGCCTCGATTTTGCGGTCTACCGCCTGTAGGATTTCGGCGATTTGGCGTTGTTCGGGGAGAGGGGGGAGGGGGAAGGGATAATGTTCAATGACCTTTTTAGGAACTCTTTGCCTTCCAGTTGTTCCTTCCATTTTTTCAGCGATGTTCGCGCGAACCCTAGGAATCTTTAAATATTGAAACAAAAATTTTCGTTCAACCTGCTCCAGCTTTGCTTTAAAGGCGAACACTTCCGTTGTGGCGTATGCGAAGCCGAGTGGAATCGTGTCAACGATCCCTTGTTTTCCATTTTCAAATGAAGGGGTAATTTTGGCCAAAAGTATATCGCCTTTTTCACAATAGGTGCCGCTACGGATTGTGTTGCCCGGTCTTAGTTCATAGCCCTTAATTAGCTCTGCGTTGTTGGGCACCAGGTCCATAGGTATGAAAGGAATGGCCTCGAAGGCAGAGAGGTCTAGGTTTTTCGGTTTTCGGGTAAAGGATATTACTTCACCCAATTGCACCATCCGCCAATGGGCTGGGATGGGTCCGGTCTCGGTCTCTTGCAGGCGTATGCGGCTTATCTCCTCTATAAAAATAGGGCCATAAGTAAAAAGATGCCGCATCAGACTCTTTTTAAGTTCCCAAAGTGCACCAATGACCTTTTCCGCGGCCTCCTTGGATTCCTGCACCGTGCGCAGCACGTGGGCAATGGCGCGTTGTTCGGGGATGGGAGGGAGGGAGATTTTTAAAAAAGAGAGCATCTCTTGAGGTTGAATGCGACGCCTATTAGTCGTTCCAACGGATAAATTCCTGAGCACCTTCCAAGAAGCTGGAATAGATAAAAGAAACATTACAAAATCTGCGTGGGCTAACTCGTGGTTAAGTAACAAAATAGGAAAGTCGCCACTCACGAGTGCACCGGAAAGATCCTGGTTAACAAAGCCCCATGCGCCGTTGCGAGCATCAATTTTTGAAAAAACAAAGTCACCTTCTTGCACTTTATATAGTTTTTTTGCGCTGATGTCTTTACCCTTTTTTATGCCTCTCAAAATAATGCCTTTTGCATAAAGTTTTACTGTCAAAAGGCGGTATACAGTTTCACTTTGTACTGTAAGCTCTCGCTCTTTTTTGTCAACTGTTTTAAAGATATTTTGTAAATGCACTGTTTGCCATTCTTTTGGCAACGGTCCCAGTTCGGTCATCCGGTAGCCCTCGGGCAGATCAGCAGCGTTCCCGGATCTCGTTTTCAAAGGCTCAGGCATCGTTGCCCCTTCCTGCTACGTGCCGACGGCACCAATGACCGATAAATGTCCGAAACCAGTCCGTTATGACCGATAAATGTCCGTTAGCGAGCCAAGGCATAGCGCCTCCCCTTTTTCTCTCCTGTGGCATTGACTAAGCCTTTTTTTACTAGGGCTTGCAGGTCGCGCTGGACGGTTTTGGAGGAGACTTTTGGGAAAAGTTGGTGAAGCTCTCCTAGCGAGGCACTTCCTGTGCGCCGTAAAGCGTCTATGATTTGCACTTGCCGCTCGCTCAAGTCTAGCGACCGCAAGCGCTCCGGCGTGTAGGGGTCTTTGGCGAAGGCAGCCAGAAAGCCGCCTTGCTGATTTTGGAATTCGGGTTCTGGTAAGTTTTGCTGACGGCAAAGCTCGATGATCCGGGTCGTGCCCGTCCCCCAGCGCTCAATCAGGCCGGCAAAGTGAAAAGCCTGCGCAAGCAGGGGATTGCGCAACACAGAACGGTGCGGGCCTCGGAGATCTTCGGCCTTAAGCGGCGGTGGCAGTTCTCCCGGGCTCCAGATATCGAGCTGGTCTTCGTGGATTTTGATCTGGATGTCGGTCGGTTGGGTGTAGTCCCGGTGAACCAGGGCGTTGATGAGCGCTTCGCGCAGGGCTTCCAGGGGATATTCCCAAATTTCTTTACGTTGCAAGCCTTGCAACGAAGGTTCTTCTACTTGGATGTCAAAACGAACCTTCAACACCTGGCGGAAGCGCGCCATCGCCTCCTCAAGTTGCGTCCAGAGGGTTCCCTTGTAATCGTGGCTGTCGAGGATTTCCGTACCGCGAAATATGCCGATCCGCACTTGGGCTTGGGGAAAGAGGCGCTGCGGGCGCTTGCCAAAGAGGAGCACGCCGGCGTTTTTAAGCCTATTGCCGCTCAGGAGGTCTAGGTTCTGCAACGTCTGCTCCGGGTTATTCGGGTCGATGTGGGGGAGCCTTGGGCGGGCCAGGCCTGCAAAGTGGCTGAAGGCTTCCAGGTCTAACTCGTTCAGGGTCCACTCGCTAGGCAGCGCGTCCCAGGTGCGTCCCGAGCGCTCCAGCAGATGTCGTGCAAGCTCGTCCGGCGCGAAATTCCGATTGGTCGTCCCTACCCGGCGGAGGTACCGCCCACCGTAGGAAACCAGGCCGGGCGCCGGGTCCACTCGGATCTCGAGGACCGGCCGGTTTTCCATTTCCACCACTCGAATGGATGGCGTGATCCCCAGATGGGCGGCAATGAGGTTTGCAATCCTTTGGATTTCCCGATCGTCCGCCGTCACGCCTACGATTTCGCCATCGTCCCGGACGCCAAGAAGGAGCGTTCCGCCATGGGTGTTCGCGAAAGCCGCTAGATCTTCCAGCGCGCGATCAGTCCATTGCCGCTTGTATTCCAGCGTCTCCCCTTCTTGTTGGGCTACTCTAGGCATCGCTACCCTTCCAGACCGAGAACTTCAAGTACTTCCCATAGCTTTTTATCAGCTTCCGCCCGCTCCTCTTCGGCTTCCTTCAAGAGAATCACCGCTTCCTCCAGGGGCAGCACCTCTTCTTCCTCGTTGGTGGCGACGTAGCGGCTTGGGGAAAGGTTGTAGTCGTTGGCGGCAGCTTCTTCGTTTTTGATGATGGCCGAAAGTCCTTCCTCGGCTTTCCAATCGTGATAAAGCTTGGCGATGGCCTTGACGTGTTCTTTGTCGAGGTAGTTTTTGGGGCGGCCCTTCTTGAAAAGCTTCGAGGCGTTGATGAGCAAAATCTCACCGGGGTGGCGTTTAGTCTTGTTCAGCACCAGGATGATGCCCGGGGCGGTGGTGTTATAAAAAAGGTTTTCCGGCAGCAGAATCACCGCCTCTATGAGATCGTTCTCGACGAACTTTTTGCGAATCTCGCGTTCGCGGTTGGTGCCCTGGCTACCGCTGCCGCGGCTGACCGCGCCGGTATCCAGCACCACTGCTGCCCGGCCGCGCTCGTTTAGCGAGGCCAGGATGTGCTGAAGCCAGCCCCAGTCGGCGCTCGAGGACGGCGGAATGCCAAACTTAAAGCGCTCAAAGGGGTCGTTTTCGTAAACTTCCTTAGGGAAGTCCTGGTTCCACATGGGGTTGGCCGCCACAAGGTCAAAGGTGGTGAGGCGACCGGCGGCGTCTTTGAACGCAGGGTTTCGCATGGTGTCGCCCAGCCTGATCTCGGCCTCGAGCATGTCGTGGATAACGGTATTCATGCGGGCCATGGCGTAGGTGGTGGGGTTGATTTCCTGGCCGTAAACCTTAAGCGGCGGCAGGTGCGGGGGTAGCTTTTTACGGCCGTTTTCTTCTACACCATGCGTTTCCAATAATCGCAAGTACGCTTTGATAAGCAGACCGCCGGAACCGACGGTGGGGTCGTAAATACCTTGCCCCGGTTGAGGTTCAAGCATGTGAGCCAGGAGCACGGCGACCTCGCGTGGAGTATAGAACTCACCCGCACTCTGCCCTTGGCCCTCTGCGAACTTGCGGAGCAGGTATTCATAAGCCCGGCCAAGTACGTCCGGCTCCACATCGCTAAGGCCCAAACGGTGGCGAGAAAGCACGTCGATTAGGCTGGCCAGGTACTCGTCGGGAACTATGCGCTGGCCCGAAGCGGTTGCGTTAAAGTCAACAACGTCAATAACTCCTGCAAGGCGCGGGTTCTCCCGAGCCACCGCGCGCACCACGTCGGTGAGGTACTGGCCCAGCCCAGCAGCGCCATGGTTTTTAATGTTCTCCCAGTGCGCTTCTTTGGGTATGTAAAACCGCACCGTTCCCCGGCCCGCGGCAATAGTTCCGTCGGCACGCTCGCTTTCAACAATCTGCTCAGCGACTTCGCGCGAGCCATATTCATCCGCCAGCCTGGCGAGTTCGTCGTCAAAAACGTCGGAAAGACGCTTCAGGAAAATAAGCGGAAGGATATAGTCTTTAAACTTTGGTGCGTCCACGGGCCCGCGAATGGCACATGCAGCATCCCATAACCAGGTTTCGAGGGTCGAAGTATCCAGCTCGGCCACGTAGTTCTCCCTTAGTTGCGATCGGCAAAATCAACTTACCTTGCTCGATATTCTACCGGCTAAAACGCCAAATCGGCGTGCAACGCTGTTGTGCAGGGACAAGCCACACGGCCTTGCGGGCGTAGGCTGAGGGCATGACCGAGATTCCGCTGGTGCGGCTTTTGTATCCGCTGGCGCTGGCGCTGCTGGTGGCCTGGTGGTACGTCAGCTGGTCGGGCGACCGCAAGACGCCGTGGGTGGCGCTTTCGCGCATGCTGGCGCAGCTACTGCTGGTTGGTTACGTACTGGCTTACATCTTCAAGACCGAGTACGCGGCG
>Ga0256835_1000899_pt1 | contig 19302 bp, 20 predicted proteins | sample PIR30metaG_FD_185972 | JGI IMG/M metagenome (GOLD analysis project Ga0256835, IMG submission 185972) | Hydrothermal vent microbial communities from East Pacific Rise, Pacific Ocean - PIR-30 | ecosystem: Environmental > Aquatic > Marine > Hydrothermal vents | place: Pacific Ocean: East Pacific...
TTCGGAAGCCTGAAGCAGGTCGCTATCTGCCCCCAGCGTGAGAAGGGCCGCGTGGAAGGGCGCCAGGGCCAGGGGCCAGATGATGCCGTTTTCGTCGTGGTTTTGCTCGATGGCCGCGGCCACGGTGCGGGAGACCCCGATACCGTAGCAACCCATCACGAAGGGTCTTTCCTTCCCTTCGCGGTCGAGGAAGGTGGCCCCCATGGCCTCGCTGTATTTGGTTCCAAGCTTGAAGACGTGCCCCACTTCAATACCCCGGGTGAGCTCAAGGGGCTTTCCGCAGCGGGGGCAGAGGTCCCCTTCGGTGACGTTTCGGAGGTCGAAAAAGGCCTCGATCTTGAAATCTCGCGGATGATTGACGTTTACGTAATGGGCGTCTTCTTCGTTGGCCCCGGTGACGAAGTTCTTGAGCCCTGCCACAGCCTTGTCCGCGATGATGGTAAGACCGGAGAGCCCCACCGGTCCGGCGAAACCCACCGGAGCACCGGTGAGCCTTTCCACGGTTTCGGGGTCGGCCATCTCCACCTTTTCGGCCCCGAGGGCTCGCCGGAGCTTGACCTCGTTAAGTTCGTGATCCCCCCGGACCAAGACGGCGTAAGGCTTGCCATCCACGAGATAGAGCAAGGTTTTGACGAGTTTCCAGGTCGGCACCCCGAGGAAAGCAGCCACCTCTTCGACCTTTCGAACCCCGGGGGTAGAGACCTTCTCAAGGGGCCTTTCCTCCTCTTCGGGGTAGGAGTATTCCCGCACGGCTTCGGCCATTTCGAGGTTTGCAGCGTAACCGCAGGAAGGACAGGAGGCGATGACGTCTTCTCCGGTTTCTGCGAGCACCATGAATTCGTGGGACTCCTCACCGCCGATGGCCCCGGTATCGGCGAGCACGGCGGTGAAACGCAGACCACAGCGGGAGAAGATGCGCTCGTAGGTTTCGTACATCAGGCGGTAGCTTCTGTCGAGGCCCTCTTCGTCGGCATCGAAGCTGTAGGCGTCTTTCATGATGAATTCCCTCCCCCGCATGAGGCCAAAACGGGGGCGGATCTCGTCGCGAAACTTGGTGGCGATCTGGTAGAGGATGAGGGGGAGCTGGCGGTAGGAGCGGACTTCACCGCGCACCAGATCGGTGATGACCTCCTCGTGGGTGGGCCCGAGGCAAAAGTCATGATCTTTGCGATCCTTGAAGCGCAGGAGCTCTTTTCCGAACCTGTCCCACCGGTCGGTTTCCTTCCATAGTTCCGCGGGTTGCACCAGGGGGAGCAACACTTCAAGGGCCCCGGCCCGGTCCATCTCTTCGCGAACGATGCGCTCCACCTTCCGCAGCGCCCTCAATCCCAGGGGCAGGAAGCTATAGATGCCCGAGGCCAGGCGCCGGATCATGCCGGCCCGGAGCATGAGTTTGTGGCTTATGACTTCGGCTTCGGCAGGGTCTTCCCGCAGAGTCGGCAAAAAATATCTGCTGAGGCGCATTTCTCCCTCCTCTTTCGATCTTCTCCGCTAATCTAACAAGCCCTAAGAAAATTTCACTCGGAAGCCCTTCTCTTGGTAGCAAAAAACCTTTTGAGCTGCTAAAAGTTTTAGATCATGAAGATCGCAGTTTGCGGCAAAGGTGGGGTGGGGAAATCCACCATCGCGGCCCTCCTGTGTGAGGCCCTGCTTGAGAAGGGTTTCCAGGTGCTTGCCATCGACGCCGACCCGAGCCCTCATCTGGCAAGGCTTCTGGGTTTTGCCGAGGCCGAGAAGGTCGTTCCCATCGCGGAGATGAAAGATTTGCTCGCGGCCCGGGCGGAAAAAGACGGCCCCTTTTATTCCCTCAACCCCAAGGTGGACGACCTCCCGGAGAAGTTCATGCTTCAGAGAAACGGTCTCAAACTGATGGTCCTGGGGGCGGTGCGCGAGGCCGGCGGTGGCTGTGCCTGCCCGGAACAAACAGTCTTAAGGAGGCTCCTTTCGCTTCTCCTCCTCCAGAGCAAGGAAGCCGTGGTGGTGGACATGGAAGCAGGGGTGGAACACTTTGGCCGGGCCACGGTCTCTGCCATCGACGCCGTTTTGGTGGTGGTGCAGCCCTATCGCGGCAGTATAGAAACCGCCAAACAGATCGCCCGTATGGCAGAAGACCTGCGGGTGCCAAACGTATATTTCGTGGGCAATCTTGTGGCCTCTCAGGAGGACGAAGATTTCCTGAGCAGGGAGCTGGGGGCCAGGCCGCTGGTTTCCTTCCCCAGAGACGAAGAAATTCTCCGGCTGGAGAGGCAAGGGCTTCCTCTGGGAGAGGCCCGGGGGCCCGCCAGAGCGGCGGCCCTCAAGCTTGCCGAAGAACTGACAAAACGTCTCCAAAATGGAACTTAAAGACGTCCAGAGCCTTCCAGATCATCGTCAGATAGAGATCGACAAAGTGGGCATCAAGGGGATTCGCTATCCCATCTCGGTCCTGGACCGCAAAAAGGGCGTGCAGCACACCGTGGCGGTGATCAACATGTACGTGGATCTTCCCCACCACTTCAAGGGCACCCACATGAGCCGCTTCATCGAGATCCTCAACGAATACCGCCACGAAATCCACATCAAGAAGATCCTTCGCATCCTTCAGGAGATGCGGGAGCGTCTCTGCGCCAAGGTGGCACATCTGGAGATCTCTTTCCCCTTCTTTCTGGAGAAGGAGGCCCCGGTCTCTGGGGCCCTCGCCCTCATGGAATACGGCTGCAAGATTTACGGCTCTCTGGGCGAGGATTTTCGGGACTTGATCTTAGAAGTCTGCGTCCCGGTGATGACCGTCTGTCCCTGCTCCAAGGAAATTTCCGCCAGGGGGGCACACAACCAGAGAGGGCTCGTGAGAGTAAAGGTGCGTTTCAAAAAATTCGTCTGGATCGAGGAGCTGATCGAGATCGTGGAGAAGTGCGGTTCCTCTCCGGTCTACCCTTTACTCAAGCGCCCTGATGAAAAGTTCGTTACGGAATGGGCCTACGACCACCCCATGTTTGTAGAAGATGTGGTAAGGGAAGTTTGCAAACGTCTCCTAGAACATCCAGAAATTACGTGGTTTGTGGTAGAGGCAGAAAACTTTGAATCCATACACGCCCACAATGCCTATGCTTATATCGAGCGTCACAAGTCTTAAGCCGTCTGTTGTTCCTGGTCTTCGACCTCCAGCTCCAGTTCGAAGAAGCTTTCCCCACAGTCGTAGCATTTGACGTCCAAGGTGTTACCCATGAGAGAAACGTATATCTCGTCGCATCCGCAGGACGGACACGGGCCTTGCACCTGTTCTTCCACGATTTTTTTGATATCTTCCTGGAATTCCGCTGGAATATCCGGATCAAAGAATATTTTCACGGTTCCCTCCTCTCTAAGGCGCCTGCATCTTAACAATCGCCCTATATATTGTAAAGCGCCTGAAGGCTTTTTTTAAGGATTTTTGCTCAAAAATTTGTAATTTTTTTGCCTTTTGTAAAGGGAATAGAAGCGCAGGACCCGGCGGACATAGGCCTGTGTCTCGGCGAAGGGGGGTATCCCGCCGTAACGCCTCACCCTTTCAGGGCCGGCGTTGTAAGCTGCCAGCACCAGGCGCAGGTCTTTAAACTCTTCGAAGAGATCTTTCAGGAAGGCCGCCGCCCCTCGCAAGTTCTCGCGGGGATCGAAGACGTTGGTTACATAGTAATCCGAAGCAGTTTCCGGCATGAGCTGCATGAGCCCCTGGGCCCCTTTGGGAGAGACGGCCAGAGGGTCAAAATTGGATTCTGCCCGGGCGATGGCCTTGAGGAGGGCTGGGTCCAGCCCGTACAAGAGCCCTATTTCGAGGAACAGCCTTTCGTTCACCAGTCTGGGCCTGGGAGAAGGTTTCCAGATGCGATGGTTGGTAGGGATGTTGGTGAAGTGGAGGACGCCCTTTTCGTCGCGGTAATAATAGAGTTCGGCTCTGAGGAGAGAAGGCAGAAGAAGGACTAGCCCGCAGAGGAGGCTGCAGAGCCCTTGGATGCTAAGAATTTTTGGCGGCACTCTTCGCTGCAAAAGTAGTAAACCCTCCCCTTCCAGATGGCGGTGTAAGCTTCTCTTTTGGCGCAGTAAACACCGCACACGGGATCTCTTACCAACTTATCGGTCACCGTCGGGGGAGGGCTTGAAGGGGTTTTTTTGTTGGAGGGTCTACGACGAAGATTTTTGATGTCCCGCCAGAGGGAGCGTGCCGCCCAATAAATGACCAACAAAAGAAAAAAGACCAGAATTAAGCGAAACATAGATGCTTGAGACTCCTGATTTTGGCCCTCTCTTTCTGAGAGAGATCTTCCCACAGGGCTTTGAAGCTCTTCTCTAGAATAGGATGTTTTTCCTCGGGGATCAATTCCAGGAGCGGTCCGAGGACGAAGGCCCTCTCATGGAGCCTGGGATGAGGAAGTTTCAGGGTCTCCCCTTCGAGGATCAAATCCTCGTAGAGGAGGAGATCGAGATCGAGGGTGCGGTCAGCCAGCTCGCCGGTGCGGACCCTTCCGCACGAAAGCTCTATTTGCCACAGATGGAAGAGAAGGGCCGCCGGAGAGAGGGAAGTTCTTATCTCACATACCAGGTTGTAGAACCAGTTTTGCGAGGAGAAACCCGCCGGAGGCGAGAGATAGACACGAGAACAGCGACAGACCCAGATGCCAGCCTTTTCTTGAAGCTTCGCCAGGGCCTTCCGGCAAAAATATTCCCGGTCTCCGAGGTTTGACCCGATGGCAATGAAGGCCCTTTTTAGAACTTCAGGGAGGCGATGCGTTCCAGGGCCTCCTTGAGGCGATTTTTGTCCACCGTTAAGGCGATACGGAAGAACCCCTCCCCGGGCTCCCCAAAGCCGTTTCCGGGGGTGACGACGATGCCGGCCTCCTTGAGGAGCTTGGCGGCAAAGCTCGCCGAGGAGTAACCTTCCGGCACCCTGGCCCAGACATAGAAGGTGGCTTTGGGAGGATCTACTTCAAGGCCGAGCTCCTTTAACCCCTCGACCACCACGTCGCGCCTTTCTTTGAAGATCTGCCGGAATTCCTCCACGCACTTCTGGTCTCCGGAAAGGGCAGCGATCCCGGCTTCCTGGACTGCCTGAAAGACCCCTGAGTCCACGTTGTTTTTGACCTTGGTGAGACCGGAGACGATGGTTTCGTTTCCCACGGCGAAGGCGATACGCCAGCCCGTCATGCAGTAAGTCTTGGAGAGGCTGTGAAACTCGATGGCCACCTCGCGCGCCCCGTCTACTTCGAGGATGCTCGGGGGCCGGAAATCGTCAAAGTAGAGCTCCGTGTAGGCGGCGTCGTGGGCCACGATGAGATCATGCTTTTTTGCGAAATCTACCACCTTGGCGAAGAAGTCTTTGTCCGCCACGGCGGCGGTGGGGTTGTTGGGGTAGTTGAGCCAGAGGATCTTGGCCCGCGAAAGGATCTCCTGGGGGATGCTCTCCAGATCCGGCAAGAAGTTGTTTTCCGGCAGGAGAGGGAGATAGTAGGTCTCCCCGCCGGCAAAAAGGGTGCCGATGTGGTAGACCGGATAGGCCGGAGTGGGCACCAGCACCACGTCTCCCGGGTTTACAAAAGCCAGGGGGAAGTGGGCGATACCCTCTTTGGAGCCGATGAGGGTTACGATCTCTTTGGTGGGATCGACCTTCACGCCGAAGCGTCTTTCGAGCCAGGAGGCTGCGGCCTGCCGGAAGGCGAGCATGCCCACACTTGAAGGGTAGTGATGATTTTCCGGCTTCTTGACGGCTTCTACCGCCGCTTCGACGATATGGGAAGGGGTGGGAAGGTCCGGGTCTCCCACGCCCAGGTCTATAACATCCACGCCTTTGGCCTGCACCTCGGCCTTCATGCGGTCGAGCTCTACAAAGAGGTAAGGAGGAAGTTTTTGCAGACGTTCGGAGAACGAAACCATAGAGACCTCCGTTCTAGCGCTCCCGTTTCCCTTCGATGAACTCCATTACCATCTGTCTGGCGATGTCGTCGGGATATTGCTCTGGGGGATGTTTCATAGTGTAAGCCGAAATAGAAATCAAGGGGCCGGCGATGCCCCGGTCCTTGGCGAGTTTGGCACAGCGGATGGCATCCATCGCCGAACCAGCCGAGTTCGGGGAGTCTTCCACGCTGAGCTTGAGCTCGATGTACATGGGTACCCCGCCGAAAAGTTCGCCCTCCAGCCGGATGTAGGCGATCTTGTTGTCCTTGAGCCAGGGAATCCAGTCGGAGGGGCCGATGTGGATGTTGTCTTCCCCGATGTCGTAAGGGAGAAGAGAGGTAACGGCCTCGGTCTTGGAGATCTTTTTGGTCTTGAGGCGCTCACGCGCCAGCATGTTGAGGAAGTCGGTGTTGCCACCGAAGTTTACCTGGTAGGAACGTTTGAGCGGTACCCCGCGGTCCACCATGAGCTTGGTGAGGACCCGGTGGACGATAGTTGCCCCCACCTGACTTTTGATATCGTCTCCCACCGCCGGCACACCGGCTTCTTCGAAGCGTTTGCCCCAGTCTCCGGAGACGATGAAGGTGGGCATGGCGTTTACAAAAGCAACTCCGGCTTTGAGGCAGGCTTCGGCGTAAAATTTTGCGGCCTCTTCCGAACCCACCGGAACGTAGTTGATCAGGACGTCGGCCCCGGCATCCTTGAGGACCGCCACGACGTCTTCCAGTTCGTCTTCTTTTTCTTCAGAAAGGACGAAGGTCTTGTCTTCGGGATAATGGCTCATGTGTGGGGCGAAACCGTCGAGCACCTTCCCCTTGCGCACTGTGACTCCAAGCTTGGGGACATCGGGGTAGAAGACGGTGGTGCAGTTTGGTGGAGCGAAAATGGCCTCACTCACGTCTTTGCCCACCTTTCGGCTATCTATATCCCAGGCCGCTACGACCTCCACGTCCCAGGGTTTGTAGCCGCCGATTTCAGGAAACATAACGCCTTGGGTAGGATCAAGGCCTTTTTCTCGATAGTAGAAAATTCCTTGGACGAGCGAGCTCGCGCAGTTTCCCACTCCCGCGATCGCCAGACGAATCTTTTTTTCTGCCATTTCCTTCCCCCTTTCAAAAATTTAACCTTCTCAGGTTGAAAAATAGAGTTTTCGGCTCTGAGATCAAGCCACGCCCAAATGTTTATTAATCGGATCGTCGACAAAAATCCACAAAAATTTGGGCCACGGGAGACAAAATGTGATGCCTGGGCGTTATGAGATAAAAGTACCTCTCGATTTCGAAAGGAAGAGAGAGTTTCAGGACAGAACCTCTCTCTAAGTCCTCTTCCACGGCGATCTCTGAGACAAAAGCTGCTCCAAGCCCGGCCTTTACACCCTGTTTTACGGCCTCCGTAGAGCCGAGCTCCGCCACGATGTGGCACTCCTCCGGGGAAAGACCTTCTTCCCGGAGCTTTTCCTGTACCACCAGCCAGGTTCCCGACCCTTCTTCCCGGACCAGAAGCGGAATCTCAACGAGATCCCGGAGGGAGAGGGTACAGGGCTCTTTGAAGAGCCTGGGGGAGGCGATGAGGACGATCTTGTCTTCCCAGAGAGGCTCGAAATCGAGCTCTCTTTCGGGAATCTTGGCGCCTACCACCCCCAGATCAAGCTCCCCCAGGGCGACCTGGCGCGCGATTTCCTGGGTGTCGGCAACCTTGAGGGTGATCTTGATGGCTGGATATTCTCTTTTGAAGGAACCCAGGAGCCCTGGCAAGATGTACTGCCCCGGGATGGTGCTCCCTCCCAGAAAAAGCACCCCCTGCCCTCCCTGGGCAAAGAGGCGCATTTCGCGCTCGAGTTCTTCGGAGAGCTTGAGCAAACGCTTGGCGTAGCGGTAAAGGAGCTGGCCAGCCCTGGTGGGCCGCACCTCCCTCGTGTGGCGGTCAAAAAGGGGGACCTGGAAGTAATCCTCGAGACTCTTGATGTGGCCGGAGACCGTGGGCTGAGAAAGATGGCATTTCTGGGCGGCGCGGGAAAAACTCTCCTCCTCTATGACCGCCACGAAGACGGCGAGCTTCCGCAGATCAAGCATTTCCCGTCTCAAAGGTCCCCAGTACAGCCTCTCGCACCCGCGGGGGAAGGATCTTGGTCCCGATCTCAAGGATCTTTTTGATCACCGGGACCACGTCCTCATCTCCTTCCCAGTAGGCCCGCAACACTTCTTCATCCGTATGATAGAGCAGCCGCAAAAGGGCCAGGGCCACCAGATAGAGGTCATCCACCATCCCGAAGAAAGGAATCATGTCCGGAACGAAGTCCACCGGGTTGAAGAGATAGGCGATGGCAGCCGCAAGAATGGTCTTGTCCTTGAGGGGGACCCGTTTGTCCTTCAATAGGCCAAAGAGAAGCTTCAAAAACCTGGGGACCATGCCTATGTAGCGTTTCATCTCTACCAGATTCAAACCGGGCCTCCTGAATTTATCGGTTTTCTCTATGAAACTTGTCAAAAAAGGATATAGTTTAAAGGAAACCTGCGCAACTCCAAAAATGACGATGCGGATCAAGAGACGACCTACCAGGACGATTTACGTGGGGGACGTCCCGGTTGGCGGAGGCCATCCGGTGGTGGTGCAATCCATGACCAACACGGACACGCGTGACGTTTCCGCCACCGTGGCGCAGATCAGGCGTCTTGAAGACGTGGGGTGTGAGATCATCCGGGTGGCGGTGCTGGACGAAGAAGCGGCCCGGGCCATTGGTCAGATCAAGCAAGAGATCCGTATACCCCTCATCGCCGATATCCATTTCGACTGGCGTTTGGCGATCGCGGCCCTGCGCGCCGGGGCCGATGGTCTGCGCATCAACCCCGGAAACATCAAGGGCCTTGAGAACGTGCGCAAGATCATCCAGGCGGCCAAGGAGCGGGGAGCCGCCGTGCGGGTGGGGGTAAACGCCGGTTCCCTTGAAAAGGACCTCTACCGGAAATACGGCGGCGCCACTCCCGAGGCCCTGGTCGAAAGCGCTCTCCGCCACCTCGATTTCATCGTGGGGGAGCTTGGTTTCGAAAACCTCAAGGTCTCTCTCAAGTCTTCCGACGTCTGGACCACCATCGAGGCTTACCGCCTCTTTGCGGAAAAAAGCGATTTCCCCCTCCATCTAGGGGTCACCGAGGCCGGAGGGCTCATCGCAGGCACGGTGAAAAGCGCCTTTGCCCTGGGGCTTTTGCTCTCCGAAGGCATAGGGGATACCATCCGGGTCTCCCTCACCCGCGATCCGGAAGAAGAGGTCCACGTGGCCTATGAGATCCTGCGGGCCGTGGGGCTGCGGGAGCGCGGCCCGGAGATCATTTCCTGCCCCACCTGTGGGCGCTGCGAGATAGAGCTCTTCCCCATCGCCGAAGAGGTGGAAAGGTTCGCCCGCGGCATCTCCAGGCCCTTGAAACTTGCGGTCATGGGCTGTGTGGTAAACGGCCCCGGGGAGGCGAAAGAAGCTGACGTGGGCCTTGCCGGAGGCAAGGGCGTGGGAATCATCTTCCGCAGGGGGAAAATTGTCAAAAAGGTCCCGGAAGAAGAGATCCTTCCGGCCTTCTTTGAAGAAGTGAGGCGCTTCCTCAAAGAGAATCCCGAAGCTTGAGGGCCAGCTGGTAGACCAGCTTTTTGGGGGCCCCGGTCTCCTGCGACACTTTCTGGACGGCCTCTTTGAGGCTTGTGCCGTGGTTAAAGGCCGCTTTTAGTGCCTCTGCGATGTCTTCTTCCGAAGGGGTGCGGGGGCCCTTGCTGGCCCCGGCCAGCACCAGGGTGAACTCTCCCCGGGGCTTTTCCTGCGAGAACCTCTCGTAGAGCGCTGAGAGCCGTGTGAGAAGGTACTCTTCGTGCTTCTTGGTCATCTCGCGGGCCAGGAAGACTTCGCGGTCTCCCAGGATTTCCAGGGCGTCTCCGAGGGTGCCTTCGATGCGATGCGGGCCCTCAAAAAAGACGAGCGGTCGCCTCTCTTTCGCCACTTCCTGGAATACGGCCCGTCGTTTGGCCCTTTTGGCGGGAAGAAAGCCCAGAAAGACGAACCCTTCGTCCAGCGGGAAACCGCTTACCGAAAGGGCGCAAGCCAGGGCCGAAGGCCCGGGAACGGGAACGACGGGAAGGCCCTCTTCGTGGGCGCGTCTCACCAGGACGGCCCCTGGGTCCGAGATGCCCGGGGTGCCGGCCTCGCTCACCAGGGCGATCTTCTTCCCTTCCTTCAGGGCCTTGATGAGGGAAGGGGTGCGCTCTTTTTCGTTGTGTTCGTGGTAGGCGACAAGCTTCGGGCCTTTGAGCTCGAAATGGTTGAGGAGTTTCAGCGTGGTGCGGGTGTCCTCGGCGGCGATGAGGTCGACGCTCTGAAGAATTTCAAGGGCCCGGAGGGTGATGTCTTTCAGGTTGCCGAGGGGGGTGGCGACGACATAGAGCACGCCGACTTCATTTTTTGGTGGCACGGTAGACATGCAGCACCCGTTGAAGGGCCGTAAGGTTGGCCAGGATGGCGATGATAGCAAGAGAGAAGGTCACCCACTCCAGGAGGAGGCCGAGAGTAAGAATGGCCAGTCTTTCAAAGCGGGTAAGAAGCCCCACCTTGCACTCAAGCCCAAGGGCCTCGGCCCGGGCCCGGGCGTAACTCACCATGAGGGAGCCGGTGAGGGCGAAAAAAGAAAGAAGGGCCCAGTTCTTGGCCCCGATTTCCAGGGCGAAGTAGAGAAGACCGCCAAAGATGGCGATTTCGGCGTAGCGGTCGAGGGTGGAATCCAGAAAGGCCCCGAAGACGGACTGTTTTCCGGAGCGCCGCGCCAGGAGGCCGTCCACGGCATCGAGGGGGCCGAAGAGGAGGAGCAGCAGCCCGGCAAGCCGCAGGTGCCCGAGGGCCAGAGCCGCTCCCACGGCCACACACCCCAGGAAACCCGCGATGGAAACGGCGTTGGGATGGACGTTCAAGCGGGCCAGAAAGTCAGCCACCGGGGCGAGGAAAGGACGGCTCAGTTCCCTTACACGGTCTGTCAGAGTGAAAGTGGCCATGAAAAAGCTCCTTTGGCCCAATAATAACCTTGAAAAAGCCTTCAAGCCAAGCCTTCAAGTGGCCCTCAAAAGGGGCTAAGTTTATGGCATGAAAGAATTTCTGCTGGAGATGCTGGCGATAGGGATCTTTGTGGGGTTTCTCTGGCTCTATCTCGAATGGCGGGCGCGTAAATAGTTGCATCCGCGGGAAAAACTTATAATTTGCCGCTATGTCTCGAAAGTTTCCCAAAGAAGGGGTCCTGCTCCTGCGCCTCCCCAACTGGGTGGGGGACGCGGTGATGGCCTCCCCGGTGGTGGCCAATCTTCTGGCCACCTACGAGGGGCTTGCTCTGGTGGGGCGCCCCCATATCCTGGGGCTTTTCCAGGGGCTTCCGGCGCTTGAAGGGCTCTTTCCCCTCCCGCCCGGGCGCGGGGCCCTGCTCTCTCTGGCCCGAAAGATCAGGGGGCGTTTCAAGTGCGGTCTCCTCCTGCCCAATTCCTTTTCTTCCGCCCTTTTGTTCTTTCTGGCCCGGGTGAAGGCCCGGGCGGGTTACGCCACCGATGGCAGGCGCTTCCTCCTCACCCATCCCGTAAAAAGGCCCACCAAGCCCCTTCACCAGCGCGATTATTACCTGGAGCTCCTGAAAGGCCTGGGTATCGAGACCCCGTTCAAGAAATTGAGGCTTTTTCTGCCGGAGGAGGCGACGAAGCGGGCCGAGAGTTTTCTCACGGAGCTTCCTCCTCCCAGGGCAGTTTTAGCCCCCGGGGCGGCCTTTGGCCCGGCAAAGTGCTGGCCCCTATCTCGCTACCGGGCGCTCGCCTATCATCTGCGGCGCAAGGGGTTCAGTGTGCTGGTGGTGGGGAGCGCCGCGGAGCACAGGGCCGGTGCCGAAATCACCAAAGATCTCGCCCGGGCCCGCAATTTGTGCGGTCTTCTCGATCTCGCCACCACCGCGGCGGTGATCACGAGGGCTGATCTTTTCGTGAGCAACGATTCCGGTCTCATGCACGTGGCAGCGGCGGCAGGGGTGCCGCAGGTGGCCATCTTTGGTTCCACGAGCCCGGAGGCCACGGGCCCCCTCAATCCGCGAGCCCGGGTCCTTAAAGCGGATGTTCCCTGCAGCCCCTGTTTTGCCAGGACCTGTAAGCGAGGGTACTTTTGTTTCGAAAAGATCCAGGTAGCGGAGGTCCTGGAGGCGTGTCTTCAGGTGCTGACATGAAACGACCGGTGGTTTTTCTGGATCGCGATGGCACCATCAACGAAGAGGTGGGCTATCTGAACCACCTAAGCCGTTTCAAGCTCCTCCCCCGCGTGGGAGAGGCCCTGAAGCTCCTGAAGGAGGCGGGTTTTGCCACGGTGCTCGTCACCAACCAGAGTGGCATTGCCCGCGGTTTTTTCCCGGCTTCGCTGGTGGAAGAGGTCCATCAGCGCCTCCAGGAGGAGCTTTCCCGCTTTGGGGCGGAGCTTGATGCCATCTACTATTGCCCCCATCATCCCAGCGACGGCTGCCGGTGCCGGAAACCCAAGCCCGGCATGGTGGAGATGGCGGCGAAGGAGCTCGCTCTCGATCTCTCGCGGGCCTTTGTGGTGGGGGATCGTTTCACCGATCTCCTCCTGGCGCGAGAAATCGGGGCGAAAGGGGTGCTGGTGCTCACTGGTTACGGGAGGGGAGAGCTCGCGTACTATCTCCCCCGGATCGGGCTTGAGCCGGATCTCGTGGCCGAAGACCTTTTCGAAGCCGCACAAAAGATCCTCTCTCATGAAGATCCTTCTCGTTAAACTTTCCTCTCTGGGGGACGTCATCCAGGCCCTGCCCGTGCTCTCCGGCCTCAAGGCCGTCTTCCCCGAAGCAGAGATCGACTGGGTGGTGGAGGAACCCTCCGCGGCAATCTTGAGGAATCACCCGCTTCTCAGGCGGCTCCTCGTCTTTCGCCGCCCGCAAATCCTTGCGGGCCTCAAAAGGGGGTCTTTCGCGGAATTGCGGCGTTTCTTGCACCCTTTGCGCGAGGAGACCTACGACGTGGTGCTTGACCTCCAGGGTCTTCTCAAAAGTGGCCTCATCGTGGGGTTTTCCCGGGGAAGATGCAAGGTGGGCTTTGCCAACCACCGGGAAGGGAGCCCCCTCTTTTACAATCTCAAGCTTCCTCCCTACGACCCCGAGATGCACGCCGTGAGGCGTTATCTTTCGACCTTGAGAGTCTTTGGCCTCGAGACCCCCGAGGCCCATTTTTCCTTCCCACCTCTGCCCCCTCTGGAAGAGTTGCGGCGGAAATTTGCCCTTCCGGAGCGTTTTGCCGTGCTCGTTCCGGTGGCCCGCTGGCCCACCAAGCTCTGGACGACTGAGGGCTGGCAAGTCCTCGCCCAAAGGCTCAAAAGAGAAGGAATTTTTCCGGTCATCGTGGGAGCGAAGGGAGACGCTTCCTATGCCCGGAAGATTCTTGCCGGGGCCCCGGGGCTCTCCCTTTGCGGGGAGACCGACCTTCTGGAATTGGCAACCCTTCTTAAGGGGGCAAGCGTTATAGTTTCGGTGGATACCGGGCCCATGCATCTGGCGGCGGCCCTTGGAAAACCCGTGGTAGCCCTCTTTGGCCCCACGGCTCCCTGGCGAACCGGCCCTTACGGTGAGGGGCACCGGGTAATCTTCAAGGGTCTCTCCTGCAGCCCGTGTTTTAAAAGGGAGTGCGCTTCAAGGCGTTGTCTTACGGAAATTGCGCCAGAGGAGGTCTTGCAGGCCTGCGGCTTTTAGTGCCCCTGTTTGGGGAGCAGGATCTTGAGAAGCCCCTCTTCGAAGACGGCTTCGGCCCCTTCGGAGGTTACCGGGAAGGGTAGCCTGATGAGGCGCTCAAAGGGGCCGTATTCTCCTTCCAGTTGGTAGATGCGTCCTCGTACGGGAAGCGCCCGGTATCCTTTGACGTAGAGGAAGTGGCTATCGAGGCGGATATCGAAGCGATCTCTCTCCGCTCCGGGGCAGGCTATCACCACCATGAGGGCGTGCGGAATTTCGAAGATGTCCACCTGGGGGATCCAGGCTTCCTGGGCGGGGAGACAGCGGAGATGGTAGAAGAAGAGTTCGCTCAAATAGGCCTGCATCTGACGCTGCAGTTTGCTCAAGCCCTCACTCCAAAGGATGCGGATAACGGCCATTTCCTCCTCCGTCAAAAGATCTTGTTCCCCGGGCGGCATACGGGTACATATTTAAACCAGCGGTATCGAAAAACCCCGACACTTCCGGGAATCAGCCCGTAGTGGTCGTCTGTAGATAGAAAGTAAAGTCCCGTCAAACCTTTGACAAGCCCCGCCTTTTCAAGCCCTTTGAGCCAGCGGCGCCTGTTTCGTCGCAAACCTTCCCGCAGAAAAAGGAGAGCATCGGTATAGGCGGCAAAAGCGGGGTCTCGCAGGACCTCGGTTTCCTTGCGCCATCTCTCGTAGAACCTGCGAATCTTTGGAGGGAAAGGACCTCGGCCGGCCAGGAAGGCGGCACCCACAAAGGGCCGACCGTAGAGACCGGCGTGATCCCTCAGGAAGGCCTCTTTTGCCACGAAATGTGGAAAATAGACCGGAAGGCCAAAGTTTTGTGCGGCGAGACTTTCTGCCACCCGGGCGGCGGTCTCGGGAGGAGCCCAGCAGATTACGGCTTCACAACCGAGGAAGGCTTCCACGTGGTAGGAGATGTTGGTGTCGTGGACGCCAAAATAGCGTTTACCCTCGATCTGAAGGCCATATTCCAGAGCGTAGGAGAGAAGCCACTTTTCCCCTTCTCTTCCAACGGCATCCTGGGTGAGGAGGAGACCGATCTTTTTGATCTTGCCCTTTCTGAGGCAGGAATAGAGGGCCTTGACCGCAGCCCTTGAAGAAAGACCTGTACGAAAGTAGGGACCAAGGGGTTTGCCTATTTCCTTCACCGGATGAAATTCGCCGGAAGTGATGATGGCAGGTATGGCCAGAAGTCGGGCTTCTTTCAGCAGTTCCGGGACACAAGAGGGATTGAGGGGCCCTATGAGGACATCGACTTCGTCCCAGTAGGCCTGATCCACGATTTTTTGCAGACGCCCGCACTTCCCTTCTGAATCGTAAAACACCAGGTTTATGGAAGGTGTGAAGCGAAACTTTACTTCCTCGAGCCAGTCCTTGAGGGCCTGCCCCTGAAAGGCGTCTCTTCCGGAAAGAGGAAGGACAACCCCGGCCTTCAGCCCGGCCCAGGCCAGGGTCATTCTGCACAGGAGAACTACAAGGACACCGAAAAAGACGACTTTTTTAGGATTTTTTAAGTTTAGCAAGATATTTGCGAGCGATACGAGCTTGTTCTGATCGGGGATAAAGCTTAATCAGTTTCTTAAAGACAATCGCAGCGGCTTCGCGGTCTCCCAGCCGCAAAAAGGCGAGCCCCTGTTTCAATAAGGCGGCAGGGACCTTGCTGCTGCGAGGGAATTCGTCGATGACCTTTTGGTATTGTAAGATGGCATCTTCGTAAAGCTTGCGCTGATAGAGACACTCTCCGATCCAGAAGGTGGCGTTGGCAGCCCGTTTCCCCTGCGGGTACTTCTTGAGATACTCTTCGAGAAGGGCCTGGGCTTCTTCGTATTTCTTCTGGCGGTAAAGGTCGAGGGCCTTTTTGTAGAGGCTCTCCTCATCGAGAGACTTTTTGGGAGTACGGGCCTTTGAGGTCTTCTTTGGCGAAAGCCCCTTTTCCAGGTGGTCGAGCCGGGCAAGGATCATTTCTTGAAAGTCCTGAAGGGCCTCCCGGTCCTGTTCTTGCTGGTAAACGAGCTGTTCGATCTGGCCTGTGAGGCGCATCTGCTCTGCCTGAAGCTTTTCGAGCTCGGAGAGCAACTCCATCTGTCTTTCGCTGATCTGATCCATCTGTTTGCGGCTCTTTTCAAAGCGGCGCAACTCTTTGTTCAACCGGGCCACTTCGGTTTCAAGGGAGGCCAGCCGTTTGTCAAAGGCTTCCAGACGGTGGTTGATGTCGTAGATCTGGGCCTGGAGGCCTTCCACTTCTTGCTGCTGGGCCACGCAGCCCGAGACGATTAAACCCAGGACGAAAAGGCAGAGGATCTTCTTCCAGAGACGCATATTTTGACTTCTAGTCTGAGGGGCTTTAAGCGTCAAGTTTAAGTCCACCTCTAAGTGAAGATAAATTTTCCCCCTCTTTCAGGAGCGAGGGAAGAACCGTCTCTATTTCCTGCAAAATTTGGGAGGGGTTTTGCGGATCAAGGAGGGTGGCTGTGCCTACCTGAACGGCGCTTGCCCCGCAAAGAATGTATTCCAGGACGTCTTTTCCGCTCGTGATTCCTCCACAGCCGAAGATGGGAGCCCTGAAACGTTGCCAGAGTTCGAAGACCAGCTTGAGTGTCAGAGGTTTGACGGCTGGCCCGGAAAGCCCTCCGAAGCCCCGGCTGAGGGCTGGTTTGCGTTGCCAGAGATCCACTACCATGGCCGGGTAGGTGTTGGCCGCGGTGAGGGCGTCTGCCCCGGCGGAGAGGGCGGCCTCTGCCACCTCGAAGACTGGCCCCACCGGAGAAAGTTTTACCACTAAAAACCCCTGGTAGATGTCCCGTACCTCTTGCACGAGCACCTTTACCGCCGAGGCGTCCTGGGCAAAAGATAGCCCACCCTTTTCCACGTTGGGGCAGGAAATGTTGAGCTCGATCCCGGCCAGGGGCAGGGAAGAAAGTTTTGTGATCACTTCCAGAAATTCCTGGATGGTCTCGCCGAAGACGTTGACCAGGATGTTCCTGTTTGACTTCGAGAGCCAGGGCCAGATGTGCTGGCAAAAGGTTTCCACTCCGGGATTTTCGAGCCCGATGGCATTCACCAGGCCGCAAGGGGTCTCCGCCAGCCGCGGAGGAGGGTTTCCTTCCCGGGGGTGGAGAGAGATGCCCTTGGTAAAGAGCCCTCCCAGGCTCGAAAGGTCGAGGTGATCCTTCAGGCGCTCTCCGAAGCCCCAGGTCCCGGAGGCGAGAAAGATGGGGTTGGGGGCCTTGAGAGGCCCAATCTCTACCGCAAGATCCATGCCCTAATCCTAGCCCCTTTCCTGAAAGATTACCAGGAGAGGAGATCAAGGGCTCGGTACTGGAGCGCCTCCAGAAGATGGGGGCCTTTGATTTCTGTTTCTCCGGAGAGGTCTGCGATGGTGCGGGCAATCTTTAAGACCCGGTGGTAAGCCCGGGCCGAAAGGTTGAGCTTGCGGGCGGCTCGTTCGAGAAGAGACCTTTCCTCGCGGCCAAGGGGGCAATGCTCTTCGATCTCCGCCGGGGTCAAAGACGAGTTGGTCCGGCCCTTCCCGAGGCGTTCTTCCTGCCTTTTGCGGGCTTGAAGGACTCTTTCTTTTACTTGGGCGGAGCTTTCCTGCGGAGCTTTGCCGGCCAGGTCTTTGTAATCCACCGCTGGCACTTCCACCTGGAGATCGATGCGATCAAGAAGGGGGCCGGAGAGCTTCTGACGGTAGCGCCGCACCTCCTGGGGGCTGCACTGGCAGGGCCGCTGGCGATCTCCGTAGTAGCCGCAACGGCAGGGGTTCATGGCGGCCAAAAGGAGGAAGCGGGCCGGATAGGTGATGCTCATTTGGGCCCGGGAGATGGTAATTTCACCGGCTTCAAGAGGCTCCCTCAGGGCCTCGAGGGCGTTTCGACGAAACTCCGGAAGCTCGTCCAGGAACAGGACGCCGTGGTGGGCGAGGGAGATCTCCCCTGGCCTTGGCGGGTTCCCTCCCCCGATGAGGCCGGCGTCTGAAATGGTGTGATGCGGGGCGCGGAAGGGTCGCCTCGTGAGCAGAGGCTTTTGGGGGTCAAGGAGCCCCAGGACACTATAGATGCGGCTGGTTTCCAGGGCCTCTTCGTAAGTGAGGGGTGGCAGAATGCCGGGGAGCCTTTTGGCGAGCATGGTCTTTCCTGCTCCGGGTGGCCCGATGAAGAGGAGGTTGTGGCCCCCTGCCGCGGCGATTTCAAGGGCCCTCTTGGCGTGCTCCTGGCCCACCACCTCGGAAAGATCCGGCCCGGTCTCTTCCGCACCCGTATTTTGAGGGAGGGTGGAGGTCTTTTCCTGCCCCAGATTCAAGACGGCCTCTTTCAGGTGAGAAACCGCAAGCACCCTGAGATCTTTTGCCAGCGAAGCCTCGGGGAGGTTGCCTTCCGGGCAGACCAGCACCAGGCCCTTCTTCTGGGCCAGCAGGGCAACGGGTAACACCCCGGAGACGGGTTTGAGTTTTCCATCAAGAGAGAGCTCCCCGTAAAAGAGGTATTTGCTGAGCTGATCCTGGGGCACGATTCCGCCAGCAGCCAGCAGAGCCACGGCCAGAGGGAGATCAAAGGCGCTACCTTCTTTTTTGAGGTCTGCCGGGGCGAGATTGGCGGTGATCTTTTGCAGCGGGAAGGGGAACCCTGCGTTTCTAATGGCGGCCCGGAGCCTTTCCTTGCTCTCCTTCACCGCTCCCTGGGGCAGACCCACGATGGCAAACCCCGGAAGCCCCTGGGAGATGTCCACCTCCACCTCTACCAGATAGGCCTCCACACCCAGAATGGCGGCGGAAAAGACCTTGGCAAGCAACACGGCCTCCAGCTTCTTGGCGCTGGTTTATTTTTCGACGCCAGAGGACGAGAACTTGATTTGTTTTCGACGGGAAGCGTCAAAAAAGCGACAATTTTGTTTGCTCCACAGACTATTGCGGGGAGCACAAAATAAATGACACCTTGTTGAAGGTTGTTGCGAGCGGACCTCGATCGCCACGGTGGCGGCCTTGCCTTGCGATACAAGGACGTTTTTGTCGAGTAAAAAAGCGCTCCCGGCAATAAAAAGTTTGATAGAAGTGGGGCAAGTTTTTTTGGCACAGGTTTTGTATCATTTCTTGTCAGTTTTGCCCAAAATCCCCCTCCCTCTAAGGTTTGCCCCCGCCACTGGCGGGGGTTTTTTCTTTTACTTGAAGCCTAGGGAGAGAATAATATAGTGTGAGAGCGTGAGAGGTTTTTCGCGCACCCTAATCTATGTTCTTTTCATCGTGGCCATCTTTTACCTCTTTGCCCTCCGTGCCCAGCGATCACAGACCGTCATCCTGGTGGAAGAGCCTTTGCTCTTTACGAGCAAGAGCCATCTCGAAGGGAAGGTTGTTTTCAAAAGGCGGGCCGATGGTTCGGTGTATCTCCTGGTAAAGTTGAACGACAAGGTTCCGGAAGAGGCTTTGGTGCTGGTGGTTGACGAAGACGGTCTTTCACGGGAAATAGGCCGTTTCAAGGGGGCCACGTTCCTTTCGACCCTTCCCGAGGGCCTTCCGTTTGAAAAACTCGTCAAGGTAGAGATCAAACTCGTGGAAAGCGGGCGGGTCCTGGCGGAGGCCCGCCTGAAGAAGAAAAAACAGCAAGGAGTCTCAAATGGCGCGCAAACATAAACTGCATACCAAGTTC
>Ga0256835_1000900_pt1 | contig 19302 bp, 9 predicted proteins | sample PIR30metaG_FD_185972 | JGI IMG/M metagenome (GOLD analysis project Ga0256835, IMG submission 185972) | Hydrothermal vent microbial communities from East Pacific Rise, Pacific Ocean - PIR-30 | ecosystem: Environmental > Aquatic > Marine > Hydrothermal vents | place: Pacific Ocean: East Pacific...
GATTACGATATGCCGAATGTTTAAAACATTCACCAAATAAAAACAAAACCCCTCCTTCCCTGAAAACAGGGGGTTCCCGGTTTTTAAAATATTCAAGTTACAGAATCTTTGAAACTTTTACAACTATTCCTGTTGCGAACCTTCCGCCATGACACCGAACAAGGCTTTGAGTTTTTCCAACTCTTCTTTGATCATGGCCAGCTCGGCATTCTCTTTTTTCAGGCGGGCCACCTCCCGGGCAAGGGCCTCGACACGCATTTGCAAAGCCTTGTTCTGCATGGCCAGTTCTTGCGTGGCGCTCACATTGAGCATGGCCACCGCCTCATAATCCACCGTGAGGAAATCGTCCACTTCCTTGCCGAAGACAAAAAGACGGTCCCAGGCCCTTCCTCCTTGCACGACAAAAGCTTTCGGAGATATCACCTGCGCCACTTCCCGCTCTTCCGTACCTTCCGGCGTGATCAGACGCACTCTGTCGCCCGCCTGCAGACCGTGTTCTTTGGGAAGATAGACGAAAACCATCCCTGTAACCTCCTCACGCACCGTCGAGTCGGCCAGGCAATAGACCGACGGCACAAAACCCGTGGTGGTGTTCACCGCAACAGGATACACCTCTTGCAGTTCCTGGGCGATCACCTTCTTGTGCACCCCCGAGCCCTTGCTGATGGTATCGATATACCGGTAATCGGTGATGCGAATCTTCATCAGCGTGGCCAGGTCGGCCTGCGGATCGCTGCGGCCGATGATGTGCTTGATCCGGGCATCCGAAGCGGCATTGAACTCCCCTGCACGAACCCGCCCGCTGGCATATATGGAAATATACCCCCAGGAAGTGGCTTTGCCGGTCTGACCCTGGCTGTTCAGATATCCATAAGTATAGGTAGGAGAAGCCTCGGAACTCGTAACCGTAAGCGGATATCGGGGCGTATTGGTGCCAATCCCCACATGCCCGTTCTTCAAAATGACCAACGCATTCTTACGGGAACCATAATAGGTACCATTACCGACAATAAAGATGGGATCCGTGGCAACAAAGGAGGAACGTGAGGAACCTGAAAGGGTATCATTGTATGCTCCCACTGCCGTGCAAAACAAAGAGTTCGTCACGGTGCCTTTTCCAAGGGCAACTGAATAGTCCCCCATGGTTTTCACACCCGATCCCAATGCTACGGAGCGGGATCCATATGTTTTAGCAGACTCTCCCATGGCCAAAGATGCATGACCATGGGTCTCCGAATGATATCCTACCGAAAAAGAATGTTTGGCAAAGGTTTTACATCCGTCTCCCAAAGCGGTGGATCCCCATTCATGGGCTTCACAATGATAGCCCCCCAAAGCAGCCGAATAGGGAGCAAGCGCTTTAGCATAATATCCCATTGCAATTGAGCCGTTCCCCCTTGCTTCACTTCTATAACCCAACGCCACAGTCCCATAACCATTCTTCGCAGTAGGATAATTTCGATATGTACTGTCAGCATATCGACTAACTGACATATATCCTGCAGAAAATGAATAATCCGACACTGCTTTGCTATCGTAACCACTGGCCGTAGAAAAACTTCCTTCAGCCTTTGTATTGTATCCCAGCGCCAAGGCACAATATCCACTGGCTTGCGCCATTTTACCAAACGCAAAAGCATTGGTGGCTTCCGCTTTAGCCATATCACCCATGGCTAAGGAACTCTTCCCTTTTGCCAGTGTGGAGGTCCCGAACGCAAAGGAACTTTTACCCAGGGTGACTGCATTTTTCCCGATCGCAATGGAGTAGTTTCCCCTCGAAATTGCCTGATACCCCAATGCCTGGGAATAGTCGCCAATGGCCTTGCTCTCAAAGCCCGTCGCCATGGAGTTGGTACCCACACTGTCAGGGCTCTCCACCAGCACCCGGCCGGTGAGGAACGCCTCCTTCTTCGGATACCACAGGATGCGGGGCTGGCTGGGATCCACCACCTCGACACTCGTTCCGCTCGAGACATTGAAATACTCTTCGGTGCCGCCCTTCAGGAAATTGATGCCGCCGATGGCAAAGCCGCCACGCGGCCCCTTGGTGGAGGACTCCCGTATATACACCCGCGTGCTGTCTTCCGTAACACGAAAATATTCATATGTGGTCCCCTTGGAAAAATTGTACCCCCCGATCGCAAAGCCGCCACGGGGTTTCTTGGCATCCGAATCGTTGATGTAAATGCGCACGCTGTCGGGGGTCACGCGGAAGAACTCCACCGGCTCCCCTTTGCGCACACCCAATCCACCGATGGCAAAGCCGCTGCGCCAGGGACCTTTGGCCGACCCGGCGGTATCGACAAAGATCCTTACCCCGCCGTTGTACACGGCGAAGACGGTCTGGCCGTCCTTACGTTTCACTTCGAAGAGGGGCTCCTCGCTCTGGAGGTCATCCCCCTGCACCACCAGTTTGCTGCCGCCGGCATCCGATGTGCCCACCGCCACACTCCCGGGGTAGGTGAGCGTGTCGCTCCCCTGCAGCTGCCAACCGGGGTTGTCGAGATACGGCGAAAGGTCGATCGCCGTGGCCGACGCGTTCTTGGTGATCGTCAGGACGTTGCCTTCGAGATGCAGATCCTGGATCTCGTTCTGCGGGTCCGCATCGGCATCCTCCTTGTTCGCCACATCCTGCGCATACAAGGCATAGGGAACGCTCAACAGGCGGGCCGCCCCCATCGCCAGAAAGCCCTGCCCGTCGTCCAGGTCGATCTCCACCTTCAGCCAGTAAGGACCCTGACTCCAGTCCACCTCTAAAGGCGTCACATTGCCTGCCTGCAAAGTGAACAGGCCCAGCTCATTGGTCGTCACCGTCTGGGTCTCCGCCCAGACAAGGGTGCCGTTCTCCCCACCCTGCAACAAGGAGAGACGCACCTGAAAGGTCATGTTCTTCAGCAACGCTCCGTCGTTGCCGCGCGCAACAGCTTGGTAGGTAAACGACTCCGGCACCTGGGAATGGGCCCAAAAACCAAACAAAAGAAAAAAGAGCGTCACAAATGGGACTCTTCGCTTCGAAGGAAAGATTCTCGTAACCATTTTTTTACTTTTTCGTTTCGAAATAAGTTTTGGAAAAGATTAATGCTAAATCTTTCACAAATTACCACTTTCGAACGAAAAAGTCAAGTCCCTGATTATGAAATCATGACACCTTTCCGTGATTGCGTATTATACCAGAAAAGAAAACGGAATGCTCAGACGCCGCTGCGAATGATCCCGCGGTTCGAGTTGCGGATGAAATGGAGGATCTCATCCCGTTCGGGGGTGGGTTCGAACTCTTTTTCAATGATCTCGAGTGCCTGCGAAACGGTGTATCCCCGCAAATAAAGGGTGCGATAGATATCCTGGATCTCGTTGATCTTTTCGTTGGAGAAACCCCGCCGGCGAAGTCCCACTGAATTGACCCCCATATAGCTGAGCGGATCGCGGTCGGCCTTGATGAAGGGAGGCACATCTTTCCGGACCTTTCCGGCCCCTCCCACCATCACATGGGCCCCAATGTGCACGAACTGATGCACCAGCGTGCCCCCGGCCAGGATGGCCCAGTCGTGCACCTTCACCTCCCCGGCAAGAGAAGCGTTGTTGACCAGGATGCAATGGTTGCCCACCTCACAGTCATGGGCGATGTGAACATAGGCCATCAAAAGATTGTCGTTTCCGATGACGGTTTTCCAGGCAGCCTTAGTGCCCCGGTTGATCGTCACAAACTCTCGGATGGTATTGTTGTCCCCAATCTCCACGGTGGTCTCCTCGCCCTGGAACTTCAGATCCTGCGGGATGGCACCGATCACTGCACCGGGAAAGACCTTGCAGTTCTTTCCGATACGGGTTCCATCCATGATCGTCACATTGGGACCGATCCAGGTCCCCTCGCCGATCTCCACATCGGCAGCGATGGAGGTAAAAGGCCCGACCGTCACATTCCCGGCAAGCCGGGCATCGGGATGTACGTCTGCGTATTTATGTATCATCAATTCAATCTTTCTTTTTTCTGAACACCTGGGCCATCAGTTCGCCCTCGACCACGAGGCGGTTGCCTACGAAAGCCTGGGCAAAGACCGTCACGATGCCGCGGCGGATCGGACCGGAAAGCACCACCTTGGCGATAAGCGTATCCCCCGGCACCACTTTGCTTTTGAACTTCACTTTGTCGATCTTCAAAAAATAGGTCCCGTAATTTTCGGGGTCGGGGACGGTACTGAGCACCAGCATTCCGCCCACTTGGGCCATGAACTCGATCTGCAACACGCCGGGCATCACCGGCTCATCAGGGAAATGACCTTGGAAGAAGAGCTCATCGTAAGTGAGGTTTTTCAGTCCCACCACACTCTCATCATCCATGTAGAGGATCTTGTCGACCAGCAGGAAAGGATAGCGGTGGGGCAGACGCCGGCGCACCTCCAGCACGTCCATCAGCGGCGGAACATTGGGATCGTAGACGGGGATGTCCTTCTGGGCCTCCGCCTTCTTGATGGCACGACGGATCATGCGGGCAAACTCCGTATTGGCTTTATGTCCCGGCCGCGTGGCCACGATCTTGCCTTTGATGGGTTTTCCCACCAGGGCGATGTCCCCCATCAGGTCGAGCAACTTATGCCGCGCCGGCTCATTGGGGAAATGCAGCTCCACATTGCTGAGGATCCCTTCCGAATTGGCTTTGATATGCGGCTTATGGAAGAGGTCGGCCACCCGGTCGATCTCCTTTTGCTCCACCTTCCGGTCGAGGATGACAATGGCATTGTCCAGATCGCCCCCCTTGATCTTGTTCTGACGCGCCAGGGCCTCCAACTCATGGAAAAAGACAAAGGTGCGCGCCATCGCGATCTCCTTCTCAAAATCCTCCCGCTTGTTGAGGATGGCATACTGGTTGCCCAGCACCTTGGAATTGTAATCGATCAGGACGTTGATGCTGAGATGGTCGTCTGGATAGATCATCAGGTCGACTCCCCGCTCTTCATCGGAATAGGCGATCTTCTCCTTGACCTCGAAATAATCGCGTTTGGCATCCTGCTCTTCGATCCCTGCCTCACGGAAAGCCTCGACATACTTGATCGAGCTGCCGTCGAGGATCGGGGCTTCCGGCCCGTCGATCTCGATCAAAGCATTGTCAATGCCCATACCGTAGAGGGCGGCCATGGCATGTTCAATGGTGGCTACGCTGACGCCGTTTTGTTCGATGGTGGTCCCCCGCAACGTTTCCGTCACGTGATCGGCAATCGCCTTGATCTGCGGCCGGCCCTCCAGGTCGGTCCGCACAAAGACATAACCATGATCGGCGGGGGCGGGTTTGAACGTGATGGTCACCTCTACCCCTGTATGCAATCCCCTGCCCGAGAGGGTGACCTCCCGCTTGAGTGTTCTCTGTTTTTCGCTCATGGATATTGATTTACCTGCTAAAAACCGGCCGCAAGATACAAAAATTCATAAAAACACTTTTGCAGCAAATCAAACCGGCCGGAAAGGAAGAGTTCATTTCGCGGAAAGCTCTGCCAATTTTTTCTCCAACTCATCCACTTTTTTGAATAGATCACCCAGCCGTTTGGCATAAACCACATTACGTTGGAATTGCCGTATGGGCATGGCCGGGATTCCTCCCAGGATCGCATTTTCTTCTTTCACGGTATTGTGGACACCTGTCTTGGCCGCAATCTTTACCCCGTCAGCCACCCGCAGATGACCGCTGATCCCCACCTGCCCGCCGAACATGCAGTTCTTTCCGATTTTCGTCGAGCCGGCGATCCCGGTCTGGGCAGCCATCACCGTACGCTCACCCACCTCCACATTGTGGCCGATCTGGATCAGGTTGTCGATCTTCACCCCCCGCCGGATAAGGGTACGCCCCATCGTCGCCCGGTCGATGGTGACATTGGCCCCGATCTCCACGTCATCCTCGATCTCTACGATCCCGATCTGCGGCACCTTGGCGTACTCCTCTCCCGTCGGTGCAAAACCGAAACCATCGGCCCCGATGACACTGCCGGCATGGATGACACAGTGCTTTCCGATCACACAACCGTGATAGATCTTCACGCCGGGGTAAATCACCGTTCCTGCCCCGATCTTCACCCCTTCGCCTATGTACACATGAGCATGCAATTGCACACCGTCACCCAGGACAACTCCTTTCTCTACCACTGCATAAGGACCCACATACACATCTTCCCCCAAGGAGACCCCCTCTTCCACGAAAGCCAGGGAATGGATCCCTTTGGGCACCTCTTTTTGTCCTTCCACAAGCTTCAACAAGCGGGCAAGCGCCTCATAAGCATTCTCCACCCGGATCAGGGCCGCCTTCACAGGTCGCTCCGGCTTGAAATCCTTGTTCACCAGCACGGCCGTCGCCCCTGTGGTGTAAAGATATTTTTCATATGCCGGATTGGCCAGAAAGGTCAAATCGCCTTCGCCGGCTTCCTCTATCTTTCCGACGTTCCGCAGCTTCAGGCTGCCGTCACCCTCTACCTCCCCCTGGAGATAGTCTGCTACCATTTTGACTGTGAATTCCATCGTATCAAAGTTGATTAAAAAATTCCTTGGGATAACAAAAGATGTGTTTTTCGACAATGCGGGAGAGCACATGCTCGTCCATGATCTCCGACACCTCCGTGATATCTTTCACCCTTCCCTCTTTGGTGAGAATCCGGATCTGCTGACCTGTGGGGGAATAGGCCAGGTTACTGATGGTACCGGTAAAAACAAAACTTCGACTCTCTTCATCGCTGAATCCCATGACCTTACGGATTTTCCCGCGCACTTCTTCGACCCGCTCCTCGGGGAAAGGATGCTCCCGGATCTCCACATGGAAAAGCTTCCGATCGACCAGCCGACGGCACAGTTCTGCCAGGACGGGATCGCGGCTCTCTGTCCACACCTTTGCCGAGGCGATGATGTCATTGTCATCGAGCATGGCAAAATGCTCCAGCAACTCTTTGCGCTGTGCCGAGGAAAGGGGCTCCTCCGGCACGGAATATTCGCCATAGAGGAAATATCTTAAGGCAGGAGTGCAAAAAAGCTTCTCGCCGGCAGCAGCCAGAAAGTGCGCCCGTGCCAGGATCTTCAGCAACAACTGCTCGGCCGCCACGACGGTCTTATGAAAATAGACCTGCCAGTACATCAGTCGTCGTGCCAGCACAAACTTTTCGATCGAATAGATCCCCTTCTCTTCCACCACCAGCTCATCGTCCGCCACATTGAGCATTTTGATGATCCGTTCCAGGCCGATCACCCCTTCGGCCACCCCCGTGAAATAGCTGTCCCGCTGCAGGTAATCGAGCCGGTCCATGTCGAGCTGGCCGGAAATAAGCTGATTGAGAAAGGCCCGCGGATGGTTTCCCCGGTAGATCCGGATGGCCATCTCAAGCGCCCCTTCAAACTCCTCGTTGAGCTGCTCCATGAAAAGGAGGGAGAGCTGCTCGTGCGTCAGCTCCCGGATGATCGTCTCTTCCAGGGCATGTGAAAAGGGACCGTGACCGATATCGTGCAGAAGAATGGCCACACGTGCCCCCATCTCCTCCTCCCGGGAGATCTCCACCCCCTTGCCGCGTAAAGACCGCAGCGTCTCTCCCATGAGATGGGCCGCTCCCAGGCTGTGCTGAAAACGTGTATGATTGGCCCCGGGATAGACCAGCGAGGTGAGCCCCAACTGCCGGATGCGGCGCAGACGCTGGAACCAGGAATGCTCCATCAGCCGGAACAACAACGGCGTACCCACCGGAATAAACCCGTACACAGGATCGTTGAGGATCTTACGCTTGTAACTGTCACCCCTTTCCGGCTCCATCATTCCGACCAAATGAAAAAAGATTTTCGTTCGGGGTGCAAATTAGGACATTTTTTGCTTTATCAGTTGAGTGAAAACCGATTATTTGTGATTTCTGCAGAAAAGATGTATCTTTGCACACGAAATGTGGTGTACACGATTTGACAGGGGACGATGTCCCCTGTTTTGTTAGCATGAAGTGATGATCCGAAAGGAAGAAATATTGAAGATTCTGGAAACGTACCCTGCCAAGGAGGGACTGTGGCTGGTGGAGGTGAAGGTATCCCCTTCCAACCGGATCTCCGTGTTCGCCGACCGGCGGGAAGGCATCACCATCGACGAGTGCGTCAGCCTGTCGCGTTTCATTGAGCACCGCCTCGACCGCGAACGGGAAGACTTTGAGCTGATCGTCTCTTCGCCGGGGCTGGACATGCCCTTCCTGATCCGCGAACAATACGAGAAAAACCTTGGCAACCGCGTCAAGGTGAAACTCACCGGCCATAAAGAGCTGAAAGGCACGCTCGTTGCACTCACCGAAAAAGGCATTGTGCTGGAAGAGGACGAAAAGAAAAAGAAAAAAAAGAAAAAAGATGCCGGAGAGGAAGGACCTCGCCGGCACAATCTTTCATTCGAAGAAATCGAACAAACCAAACTGATCATCGAATTTTAACAAGGAAATATCATGGAGAATCTGAACCTGAGCGACACTTTTGCCGAATTCAAGGAGAACAAGAACATCGACAGGGCCACGATGATGAGCGTGCTGGAGGATGTGATCCGCCAGCAGTTGAGGAAGAAGTACGGCTCTGACGAGAACTTCGACATCATCATCAACATCGACAAGGGCGACTTCGAGATCTGGCGTAACCGCGAAGTGGTCGAAGACGACGAATTCGAAGATCCTGCTTTCCAGATCCCGCTCTCCGAAGCCAAAAAGATCGACGAAGACTATGAAGTAGGTGAGGAAGTCACCGACGAAGTGAAATGGAAAGACTTCAAACGCCGGGAGATCCTGGCCATCCGGCAGAACCTGGCCGGAAAGATCCAGGAACTGGAAAAGGCCAACGTTTACAACAAATACAAGGACCGTGTCGGAGAGATCGTCATCGGCGAGGTGCATCAGATCTGGAAGCGTGAAACGCTGGTGCTCGACGACGAGGGCAACGAGCTCATCCTCCCCAAGAGCGAGCAGATCCCTTCCGACTACTTCCGCAAGGGCGACACCATCCGTGCGGTGGTGATCAAGGTGGAGATGCAGAACAAGGGGCCGCTGATCGTCCTCTCACGCACCTCGCCGGTCTTCCTCGAGCGACTCTTCGAACTGGAGGTGCCGGAGATCTTCGACGGCCTGATCACCATCAAAAAGATCGTCCGCGTGCCGGGCGAGCGGGCCAAAGTGGCGGTCGAGTCGTACGACGAACGCATCGACCCCGTAGGCGCCTGCGTGGGGATGAAAGGCTCCCGCATCCACGGCATCGTCCGCGAACTCAAGAACGAGAACATCGACGTGATCAATTACACCACCAACACCCAGCTCTTCATCCAACGGGCCCTCAGCCCCGCCAAGATCAGCTCGATCAAGCTTTTCGAGGATGAAAAACGGGCCGAAGTGTACCTCAAACCCAGTGAGGTCTCCCTGGCCATCGGAAAGGGCGGGCTCAACATCCGCCTGGCCAGCCAACTCACCGGATATGAAATCGAAGTATACCGCGAATCGGAGGATGAGGATGAGGATGTCAACCTCGAAGAGTTCGCCGACGAGATCGAAGGATGGATCCTTGACGAACTTAAAGCCATCGGCTGCGACACCGCCAAAAGCGTCCTCGAACTCTCTGATGAAGAGCTGGAAAAACGCACCGACCTCGAACTGGAGACCATCAAGGAGGTCAAGAAGATTCTCAAGGCCGAATTCGAATAATAATCAGCATTATTTGTTTCATCTTTAGATATTCCTTCTATTTTTGCAAATCAGATTAACACGGGCTGTTCCATATGGGTGAAGAAAAGAAAATACGACTGAGCAAAGCCGCCAGGGAGTTCAACGTGGGGATCGGTACCATCATCGAGTTCCTTCACAAGAAGGGCTACGAGGAGGACCTTACCCCCAACTCGAAGATCTCGGCTGAGATCTATGAGATCCTGGCCAAGGAATACAGCTCGGAAGCCAAGGTGAAAAAAGAATCGGAGAAGGTCAAACTCCATGTGAAAGAAGCCCGTGAAGCGGTCTCGCTGAAAGACGTCCAGTCATCCAAGAAAAGGGAATCGGAAGAAGATGAAGAAGAACTGATCATCAAAGATCCGGGTGCCACAACCGTAAAAACCGTAACGGAAGAACTCCTGGAGAAACAGCCTGTCGGACCGAAAGTTGTCGGGAAGATCGATCTCGAAGAGCAAAAAGAGAAAAAAGAAAAAGCGAAAGAAGAACCCGAAAAGAAGAAGGAAGAAAAGAAAGCAAAACCAGAAACGGCAGCCGCGGCAGAAAAATCCAAAAAGGAAAAAGAGGAAGCACCTGCAGCTACCGAAACGGAAAAAGAGCCTCCCGCCCCGGCGGAAGAAGCTGCGCCTGCACCTAAAGAAGAGAAGGGCCCTGCCGCTCAAGAGGAAGCTCCTGCGGAAGCCGCAGAACCTGCTGCGGAAAAACAACCCCCCGAAGAAGTAGAGGAGAAAAAAGAGGAGATCTTCCGTTCCGAGGTGGAACAGCTCACGGGTCCTACGATCGTCGGAAAGATCGATCTGCCCAAGGAAGAACCCAAGAAGAAACAACCCGTGGCCACCTCGGCAGGCGTCCCCGCCGGGGAGAGAAAGAAAAAAAGAAAACGTATCCGCAAGGAGAAAGTCAACCTCAACGGCAAGGTCGGCGACGACAAAAAAGGCCGCAAAGGCAGAAAATATGCCCATCACGAGGTCGACGAAGAAGATGTCCAGAAACAGATCAAAGAGACGCTTGCCCGTCTGACGGCCAAGACCAAGCCGAAAGCTGCCAAGTACCGCCGTGAGAAACGCCAGGCCATCGTTCAGAAACAGATGGCCGAGCATGAGCAGTTGGAGAAGGAGAAGAAGAAGTTGCGCGTCACCGAATTCGTTTCGGTGAGTGAGCTGGCAGCCATGATGGATGTACCTCCTACCGACGTCATCGCCACCTGTATGAACCTGGGGTTGATCGTCTCGATCAACCAGCGGCTGGATGCCGAGACCATGACCCTGGTGGCCGATGAATACGGTTACGATGTAGAGTTTGTGAGTGCCGATATCCTCGATGATGTGGAAGAGGAAGAGCCCGACCGTGAGGAGGATCTGCAGCCGCGGCCGCCCATCGTGACGGTGATGGGGCATGTCGACCACGGGAAAACGAAACTGCTCGATTACATCCGCCGCACCAACGTGGTGGCGGGCGAAGCAGGCGGCATCACCCAGCATATCGGGGCCTATGCCGTCACGCTGCCGGACGGACACCAGATCACCTTCCTCGATACACCGGGCCATGAGGCCTTCACCGCCATGCGGGCCCGCGGCGCCCAGATCACCGACATCGCCGTGATCGTGGTGGCCGCCGACGATGGCGTGATGCCCCAAACCGTCGAAGCCATCAACCACGCCCAGGCTGCCGGCGTACCCATCATCTTTGCCATCAACAAGATCGACAAGCCTACGGCCAACCCCGACCGCATCAAGGAGGAGCTGGCCAACATGAACCTCCTCGTCGAAGACTGGGGAGGGAAATACCAGAGCCAGGAAATCTCCGCCAAAGAGGGGATCGGCGTGGAAGAACTCCTGGAAAAGATCCTGCTCGAGGCTGAACTGCTCGAGCTGAAAGCCAACCCCAACAAACCCGCCTCCGGCACGGTGATCGAGTCGTCACTCGACCGCGGACGCGGCTATGTGGCCACGGTGATCGTCAAGAACGGCACACTGAAAGTGGGAGATATCGTACTGGCCGGAAGCCATTATGGTCACGTCAAGGCGATGTTCGACGAGCGGAACAACCGCATGCAGGAGGCCGGCCCGTCGATGCCGGCGCTGATCCTCGGCCTCGACGGCGCCCCGCAGGCAGGAGACAAGTTCGTCGTCATGAAAGACGAGCGCGAAGCCCGCAACATCGCCCTCAAACGCCAACAACTGCAGCGCGAACAGAGCCTGCGGACCCGGAAACACATCACCCTCGAAGAGATCGGACGCCGCATCAAAATCGGCGACTTCAAGGAACTCAACATCATCATCAAAGGGGATGTCGACGGCTCGGTGGAAGCTCTCTCCGACGCACTGGTGAAACTTTCCACCGAACAGATACAGATCAACATCATCCACAAGGCCGTTGGCCAGATCTCCGAGTCGGACGTCCTCCTGGCTGCCGCCTCCGATGCCATCATCGTGGGGTTCCAGGTGCGGCCCTCTACCAATGCCCGCAAACTGGCCGAAAAAGAAGAGGTGGACATCCGCCTCTACTCGATCATCTACGATGCGATCGAAGACCTCAAATCGGCCATCGAAGGGATGCTCGAGCCCAAGATCAAAGAAGAGATCACCGGCACCCTTGAGGTGAAGGAAACGTTCAAGATCTCAAAGGTGGGTACCGTCGCCGGCTGTGTCGTCACCGACGGAAAGATCTACCGCAATTCCAAGGTGCGCCTGATCCGCGACGGCATTGTCATCTATACCGGCGAACTGGCTTCGCTGAAACGTTACAAAGACGACGTGAAAGAGGTCGTCAGCGGCCAGGAATGCGGCCTGCACCTCCAAAACTTCAACGATATCAAAGTGGGCGATATCATCGAAGCTTACGAAGAGATCGAAGTGAAACAAACCTTGTAGAACATAATCTTTGATAATCCAGAAAAAAGAAAAGCCGGTCAATGACCGGCTTTCTTATTGTGGGAAAGCTTTTCCCTATGCGTTGATCATGTTTTTGTAAGCTTCCGCATCCATCAGATCATCCAGTTCCGAAGGATCTTTCACCTTGATCTTGATCATCCATCCTTCTCCATACGGATCCTGGTTCACCAACTCCGGGGTGTTTTCCAGCGCAGGGTTCATCTCCAGCACCTCTCCCGACACGGGCATATAGACATCCGAGACCGTCTTCACCGCCTCGATCGTGCCAAAGCTCTCTCCCTTGTTGAGGGTTTCTCCTACCGTCTCAATCTCCACAAAGACGATATCCCCCAACTCCCCCTGGGCATAGTCGGTGATGCCGACAAAAGCTTCATCCCCTTCCACACGGATCCATTCGTGACCCTTCGTATACTTCAGATTCTCAGGAACGTTCATTTTGTTTCTCTTTAGGTTCGGTAATTATTTCCGTTCAAAAATAGATATTTTTTTCGTTCAAAAAAACGTTCGATATCATTTGTCCCGGTGGCATTGCGATTATTGCATCAGCGTAAACCGCAAACTGATCCCGAAATTGGTATTCGCAGTGGGGAAGGTGAGCGCCACAAAAGGAGAATTGACAATACGGTCGAAGAAAAGCCGTAGGTTGAACTTATCGCTCAGCATATAATCGGCACTGAACTTGATGGTGATGATCTTTTGCCCGGCAGTGGGAATGTTGTTGTCTTCCTGCAGTTTACGCATGATGGTCTTGTTGTCGCGGATGCTCACGTCAGCACGGAGGTTCAGATCGCTGGTGATCTCGCGCGACTGCCCCCCGGCACTGCGGAAGGTAAGCCGCACACTGTTGAAACGGAAACCTGTACCGATGACAAACTCGGAATTGTATACCTCGGTAAGCTGATTGTTCCCCAGGCTCAGAGCAAGGTTGCGCGAACGCTTGTATTCGATCTTCGAGGTAAGACCATTTTTCCAGGTCATATCCAGACCCGCCAACGGAGCAAACTGCTCAATGATCGAAACGGCGTTGATCTGATAAGGCGGCAGGAAGTTATATTCCAGGTCGCGGATCCAGTTCAGCCCGTCGGGACCTTCCATATAGTCCAGGTTCGACTGATAGGATGCGATGTTGTAAGTTGAACGGTAAGCATGCAATAGGTTGACCGAACGGAAGACTTTCTTCACCGATGGAATCCGGTTGAAAATGTCGATCACCACCCGCCAGTTCGGCAACACCTGCGTGATCTTCGGAATGTTGTTGAGAGGGATCTTCTCAGGATCCTTGCCGGCATACGCCGCCAGGAAAGCCGGAAGCATCACCTCCTGACTGGTCATCGAATACCCGTTTTTATAGCCGTTGGTCAGGGGCTTCCCGGTTTTCGGGTCAATATCCGGCTGGTAGGTGGGATCGAGACGGTGCCGTTTCTCCGCCAACCGCGCTGCGATGATCTTCGTATAGTCCCTGAAACGATCAAAGGTCGTCGAACGGTAATTGTCCTTCTCGTTAATCTTTTCAAACATACTCTTCATGGTGATGTAGGTCATCGAAAAGTTCCCCGTCACCATCTTGTTGTTGTAATTGTATGTACCGTTCAGATCGTCCCAGCGGTAATATTCATTGCTGTTATAGGAAAAACGGCGGTTGGCGATGATATCCACACGGATACCCTTGAAAGGTTCGAAAGTGGTCCGGAAATTGAAATTCTCACTGTGGACCATCACGTAAGGGTTATTGAGCAACGAATCTTTGGTAAGCCATCCTTTTTCGGCGACGCGATAAAGGAAGTTATCGTCCTGCCATCCCAGGATAAAAGGCCATCCGGGGGCCAGCTCCCCTCCCACGCGGTTGAGACCCACATATTTCGTCTGGGGCATGTATCCCGGCAACAGGGTCCCTTCATTCTGCATATATGACAGCGACATGTTGCGGATCCCCATAAGCAGGCCGGCTAGGGTCTCTCCGGCGATCAACGCCGGATTCTCCTTGACGTTCTTTTTCCCTTTCACGATCACGCGCACGTTTTTGTAATCCTTGTCGGCCGTGAAAGTGATCTTGTCGGGGCTCACCACCTTGTAGGTTCCCTGGATCTCTTTCCCATTCCCGTCGTAGGCTTTCACCTCCGTGATCTTCTCTGTCTTCAGCTTGTGAAGGATCGAGCGGGGCCGGCCTCCTTTCAGTCGGATGATGCCGGAGGTGAAAGTGACATCCTTTTCTTTCGGCGGCGGGGGCTTGCCGCTGAAACGCCGCTGGTTGTCCTGGTTGATGCGTTTCAGAAAACCTACTTTGTTGTACAACGTGGTAAAATTCAGCTGGCCATTCAACTGGAGGGTGTGGGAGTTCTGGATGGTATTGCCCAAATGGATGTTCATCGTATCAGGGAAAACAGGCCCAACCAGCCAGTCATACTTCACCCCGTAACGCACCGACGAGGTCACCCAGTTCAACAGCGGGATCTTATTGATCGGGATCGTATAGGTGAGGTTAATGGTGTGGTAATAGTGGGTGTTCCGTCCAAAGTGCCGTAAGTTCACCCGGACCGAATCGCGCCATTTTCTCCACTCGTCAGGATAACGATCGCGGTCGACCCCTCCCGGCGGCTCATCGATACGGGCAATGTTGCCCGCCGCAAAATCAAAGCGTAACGCACGCGTCAGATCCCACTTCACATCGTAATTGCGGTTCCAGAAGAAATCCTTACGGAAGGTCGGGTCGATGCGCAGATAAGGATTGTTGATGTTGCGGGTCTTGATCTCGTTGTAATACCTTGTCAGATCCGTCCGGAACGAGATGTGTTTCGGCAGGGGATAAAAATTGAAATCCCGGATCAGCCTGAAAGCGTTGGAGCGCATGATCTTCATCTTCCGGAAGGGGGCGATGTTCTTGGGCGAAGCATTGTAGACATAAGTGATCCCGCCGCGGTAGTTCTTCTCCAGGTTGATCTCGGTCTTCACATTGCGGCGGTACATCTCACTGTACGAATAGTTCAGGGAGAGGTTCGAAGGACTCCAGAAACGAGGTTTCTTGGTCACGGGACCAATGCCGACATTGGTGAAGTTGATGCTTTTGTGTCGTGAAAAATCCTGGGAGAAATGGAGGATCGAGTCGCGCTCGGCACGTGTCTCGGCATGGGCCAGGGCCGATTTCAGCGGCACATCGGGATCGAGGGGATTGTATTGCGGGTTGATGCGCGTCTCGGAAAAGCCGATGAACATGGGAATACGTACCTTTGCCTTGGCGGGGAAGAATTTACCCAGCTCCAGGTTGGTGGAGATATCGTAGCGGATCACCTCCTCCTGGCTCAGCTGGGCCACCTTCTTCTCCAGGCTCCCAAAACCCGGCTTGCTGGTGAAACCTGCCACATCCAAGGTGCCGAAATCGGCCAGGCGCGTCTGCAAACGGGCATTGGCCGCCCATCCCCCCTTCTCGTCGAAGTGGGTCATCCGCAGCTCGTCACACCACACCTCCACCGACTTGGGCCGGCCGTCATCCTCGAAGTAGTGGTTGTTTTGTAGGGGGTTGCGGATCCCGATCATGATCGTCCGTACATTGCTGAAATTGGGATTGCCCATCACTTTCACCAGCGCATTGTCGATCTTTTTCACATACACATCGTTCACCTTCAGCCCGCCGGGGTTCTTGTTCATCACGGCATTCCTCTCCTGCTTCAGCTCCTGCAGGATCCGTAAAGGCAAAATGATCTTGTTCTCCCGCGGCCATACGATCTCCCGGTCACTTTCAATATCGTTGTTGTACCTCCCGGGGGGGGTGATCTTCATCGGCAACTCGTATTCGTAATAGTTGTCCTGATAGTCCGTTCCCAAACGGATGAAGACGGTGACCTCATCGTCCCTCAGCTGCTCTCCCGGCAGTGCTTCGGCATGCACCTCCATCTGGATCTGCTTGTATTTGCGAAGGTCGAGCGTAACATTCTTGTAGATAGCCCGGGCATCCCCATCCCCAAGGTTATGGACACGCAACAGGATCGACTGCTCATTGAGCTGCCGCAGTTGAGGGTTGGTGGGATCGATGATGCGATTCACTCCCGGCGGCAACACATAGTTCACCGGCTGTTTGCTGCTGTTCTCTTCAATATTCACCGCCGAGACCTCAAAATCCCCTCCTGTTTGCTGCGGAACTGTGATCCGCTCCCCTCCTTGCAGCATCGTGCTGTAATAATTGCGCCATTCCCCCCGCACCAGATCAAACGTTGCAAAACGCAGGAACGTCTCCTTGTTGAAGCCGCGCAAGAATACCCGGATAAACCGGATCGACTTGAAGTCCTGGATGTTTCCGATCACCTTCTGGTAATCATGGATGGGGATCTTGAACTGATACCAGTTGACCGACGACTCCTGTCCGTTCTTGAAGGTGACCGTGGCGGTCACCTTGTCGGTGACGAAGTTCCTTCCCACCACCAGGTCGCCCGGCCGCAGGCTCACATGATATTGATAGTAACGTTCTGTCTCGCTGAGGGTATTGTCCCGGTTGATATCTTCCACATCGGGCAAGGTTGAGCCCGTGGTGGAATAAGGCTCTTTTGACATCTCCGCAGTGGGAGAGTTCCCTTCGAGACCGTTGTATTTTTTGTATCGCTCGAGGATTCCCAGTTTTTCCGCATCATAATCGCTGCCCCGATAGTAATGATAGTCGTCACCGGAAGGGTCTTTTAGCAATTCCATGTAGGCTTCGGGGGTCAGGATACTTTTCAGGGAGTCGAGATAATCCTGGAAGAAACTCTCTTCATCCTGGTCGCTGAGGCCATCCAGACCGACATCCTGGTATTTCCGGGCGTTGGGATCATTGTCGAAAGCATTCACCAACGACTGTGTTGTCGGCACACGTCCCCAGGCAGTCGTGTCCACATCCCGCACCACCGGCGAATTGGGCAGGCCGTTCTCAAAGGCCTTGCGTGAGTCGCGCAAAATATCCTCGGAGACATCCCCCAGGTCGATGTAAAGATCCCCTCCATAATTGTCAGGCATTTCCACGAAGGGGTCCATGAGCCAGAACTCAATGTACTGCACATTGGCCGACTCGAAGTCGCTGGTGGGCACCTCCCGCATGATGCCTCCCCAGCGGCTCTCGGGATTGCGTAAGGAACCGTCGGGATTGACACCCGCCGAATAGGCCGTCGGCATGGCATCGTAGTTGTACGGTCCCCGCTCGTCAGGATAAAAGGCCAGGTTCAACACCGGGATCGTCTGGGGAATGCCCGTGGGACTTTCCCGCTCGGGAAAGAGTTCATTCTCAAAAACTTCACGCACATAATGGCTCGACTGCAGATCGGGGTTCTGCCGGATGTAAGCAGGAGTGTTGACATTGTTTCGCAAAAAGAGAGGGTCGATCACATACCAGGCCAGCTTGGCACGGTTCACCCCGTAAAGGCGGTTATTGTTCAGACGCGCTTCGGGGAACAGGTCGTTCTGCCCCTGCGGGGTACTCGCCAACACCCAGGCATTGAAGGCCCGCAGATCGATGGTCGTCGTGCTCCCCTCAAAATCATCCAGATAAGCGGTCCCCGTCTTATAGATCGCTTTCGAATGGCCGGGGATCATCTGTGCGATCTCCCCCGAGAAATCGATCGTCGAAGGAGCCTTGGTATCCAGGAAAGGAATGGCGTCAATGAGACGGGTCAGAAAACGTGACTCGGCATGATAATAACCGTCAAGTCCCAACATCGTGTTCGAGATCGGCTCATCCCCCAGATTGACTTTCTGCGTCAGAGGCCGCTCGGTGAGGTTCATCACTGTCCCGCCAATATGAAAGTCGTCGCTGAACTTGTAATCCAAATGGGTTCCGAACATGGTCTTGGTCTGGAGGGCGAAAAGCTGGTTGCTCTCCAGCTGCACCTTGATGGGCGTCTGGGACTCCAGCAACCCCTCGTTGATGATCTTTACCCTCCCCAGATTGTAGTCGACAGTATAATCGACATTCTCCCGCAACTGGATCCCGCCGGCCGTCACTTTCACCGATCCCCGGGGGATGTTCATTGCATTGAGTTGGATCTCGGACCCGGAAGTGGAAGTGTACGATCCCACGATCTTGAACTTGTTCTTTTCTGCGATCTGCCGCGCCTTCACAAGCGTCGAATCGTACAACTCCTGAAAGACATATTTGTCAGCAATGGCATCATCCCCGATCTTCTTGCGCAAGTAACTGCCGAAAGGTTCCAATACGGGAAAGATCACACGCCCCCGCGCCGGGTTGATGGTGATCCCCGGCAAGAAATCGAAATACCCGTCGGGGTGGGGTTCATTTTGCGAATCAAGGTTGTCCAGGTTCAGCACCCGTATCAGGATCTGCTTGGCGATCTTCCCCTCCGGCAGATAATTGATGTCATTGCCGGTCTTATTGTCGTGATAAAGGACATGCAGTTCGAAATCACGCTGTTTGATCTGATATGCTCCCAATGCATAAATGTTCTTCATCATCAGGTCCCAGGTGGGATATTTGGGCGAAAGGTTGGTGCCTTTCAGCAGCTTGAGCACCAAAGCATCGGGGGCACTGATATCACTCGAGAACTCCCCCACCTGGTATACCTGGCCGTTCACGGTATACTGAAAAGCCACTGCCAGCACCTCATCGGCATTGAGCGCCGTGTTGAGCGAGATGAAACCCAACTGCTTGTTGACAGTATACTCACTCTCTTTAAGCCGGCGGGCATTTTCGACCTTCTCGTAATCCCTGCCAATGACAAAATCGGGATCGAGCATGCCCAAGG
>Ga0256835_1000901_pt1 | contig 19262 bp, 17 predicted proteins | sample PIR30metaG_FD_185972 | JGI IMG/M metagenome (GOLD analysis project Ga0256835, IMG submission 185972) | Hydrothermal vent microbial communities from East Pacific Rise, Pacific Ocean - PIR-30 | ecosystem: Environmental > Aquatic > Marine > Hydrothermal vents | place: Pacific Ocean: East Pacific...
GAATCGTTTCGAGGCGCGTAACGTTTCTCGGTGAGGGTGCGCGGGCGAGGGACGGTCGGGTGCCCATCATCGCGCTCGGCGCGTTCGCGTCCCTGGCGGTACCGGTTCGAGGTTAGCGACGCGTCGAGGTTTTAATCTTCCTCTCGCCCGAGTTCTCAGGGATCGGTATCATGGAAGTCGTAGTAACGAGCGGGCTGAAGAAGGCGTGCGGGATTACACGTTTCGCCGAGCGTTGCGCTGAGGCGATCTCTTCGACCGCCACGGGTCTTGACGTTCGGGTTGTCAAACCGAAGGAGGCCGTTGACGCGGCGGATGATGCCGACGTGGTGGTGGTGAACTTCGAGCATGGCGTGATGTCGTTGGCTATGCTGAGGAAGGTGCTCGATCTCGCTGAGAACGCGACGGTCATTCTTCACACGGTGGATGACGCGGTTCGCGACGCGCTCGACTGGATCTCCGCGCGGGCGAAGACGGTGGCGCTTCACCCGTACGCGGCGAGGTTCGTGGACGAGGTCGTGCTCCACCCGTCAGACATCCTGTACGATAGCGTGGTGGCGCCGAGTGAGGTGGAGGCGCTCGGCGTCTACGGGTTGATCCGGCAGGGCAAAGGTATCGAGGTCGTGATGTCTTTGGCGAGGACGTTGGGCGTGGACAAGGTGGTGGCGCGTGGCGAGGTACAGAGCGAGGAAGTCCTTGAGGGCCTGGAGGAGTTCGCCGAGGCGCTCGGTGTCGAGTTCGTGGTGGAGCCGGTGGCTTGGGAGCCTGAGGATGTGCGTGCGGACGTGAAGGCGGGCGTGCTCCCGGTGGTGCCCGCGGTGGCGACGACGCACCGTGTGATATGGGCGTCGGGCACCGAGGCCGACCTACTCGGTGTCCGAGTCCCTTACATCCCGTACTCTCCTCTCGGAGGGCATAACCCATGCGCGTACGCGATCGAGTACGGCGGTCCGACGTACACGCTCCTCTTCTCTCGCGGCCTTGACGGGTTCGTGCGGGAGGCGGTCAAGTTCGTGTCGCGCGTCGTGCCGGAGACCTTCAATACGCTGGCGAGGACCGTGTTGCGAGGGGTCAGCCGTTGACCGAGAGCGGCGAGAAAGTCGGGTCGAAGGGACTTTGGGCGTACTTTCCGGAGGAGGAGTTAGACGTGCTCGCGGAGCTCTTAGCGGTGGCGGCGGCGACGGACAGGTCGCCGTCCGAGGTGGCGCGCGCGGCGATCGCCGTGGGCCTCAAGGATCCTAACGTCCGCCAGAACGCGCCTCAGAAAGTAATCGGGGAGATGAAGGAGATCGCCAAGGTGGTGTTGAGGCGGCTCGGGCGGAGGTACGTGTCGAAGGACGTGGTGGAGCGGATACGTGGCGCGCACATGGCGAAGTATGGGCACGAGGGACCGTGAGCCTCGGCGCGCAACTCCTTTCTCCACCGGTTTTTTCTCGGAGCCAAGGGGTGCGCGTGAAGCCGCCGGGTTTGGTCGAGTTCCGGTTCAAGGATAAGGTCAGGATCGAGCGGAGGAAGAGCGCGCGCTCGCCGTCGCCGCGGCGAGAGGAGATCTATCGGGCCGTTGAAGACGTGCTCGGTGTGCGGTACTTCAACGTGTACACGGACCGGAAGCCGTTCGCGTGGATCGTTGACCGTGTCGAGTTCGTGCCGAAGCGACACCAAAAGACCGCGTACGCGATTCATCCTCCGGACACGCCAAAGCCGGGCGGTCACGCTTACATTACAGCCGTCAACCCGGACGCCGGCGTGCTCGCTCAGTACTCAACGATCTTCGCGCTCCTCCTCGATGAGGGATATCCCGTGGCCGTCGCGTTCGGCAAAGGCGCGGTGCACAGTCACGTGTACAGCCTTTTCCGCGTCCTTCATCCCGAGGACGTTCCCGTGCTCGTCGCCTTCCGCAGGCGTAATCGCGTCGTGGTCAGGGAGCTGAAGGAACGGTACGGGCAACCCATCATGGGCGAGCGCATCCTCACGTTCTACGGGCCCGTGCATAAATCCTCGAGCGCCGCGTACGAGTTCTTGACCGAGCTAAAGGACGAGTTAGGGGTGTGACGAGCGTGACGTTCGTGCCCTCCTTCGGAGCCACGTACAGTCCGGGCGCGACCGAGACCGACGTGAACGAGGCCGTGGGTCAAGCGCTCGGCGTGACGCTGAAGGAACTCGCTGAGAACGACGAGCTCGAATGGACGAAAGCCGGAGTCGGCTTCACCGTTCACTACGGACTCATCGGCATCAACTCAACGCGCTTCGCCAACGCGGCCGACGACCTCAACAGCGCGCTCTCCTCCTACGGCTCCTTCGACTTCACCGTCGAGTACGTGTACGACGGCAGCCTCTTCAGACCGCGCCGCTTCGCGGTCTGCGTCGACTCCTCCAACAAAACCGTCGTGCTCCTCAGCGGCGACCGCCAGTACGGCGTTGACGACTGGGGCAACGTGATCATCGTGGGCAAAGAGACCGAGACCGTGTACCGCATGTTCAAGGATAAGTGCGGGAGCGACTACTTCAGGGCCGGTCCGCTCGAGTCACCGTGCATCGCCTACGTCTGGCGGAACGAGGTGCCGAGGGAAGAGGTGCTCGGCGCCGTTTGGGCGTTCTTCGACCCTGTCAAGCTCGAGTGGCACTTCGGCTCGGCCGCGGCCTTCGCCGATCCAGACACGCCTCACGAGTACGTGCTGAAAACGAACGGGTGGTGAGCACGTGAGCGAGGAGTTCTGGCCGACGTTCTCCGTCACGTTTCATCCCGGCCTCCTTCAAGGCAACATCGTCGACGCGTGCCGCCAGGCCGTCGGCGTGGGTCTTCAAGCCGAGGGCTCGTGGGTGCGAGAAACCTACGCGGGATACTGGTCACCGGACTTCATGGACACGACGAAGCTCGCCAGCGTCCTCGATAACATTAACTCGAAGTTCGACCTCGACTTCGAGCACGTGTACATCCTACCATACGGTTACACCGACTCGCTCCGCGGGTTCGACACGCTCATCGCCATAGACCGATCGCGCCGGGTCCTACTCATCCTCGTTGGCGCGGACTCCTCCACGGGCACGGGCACGGCCACCGTGATCCTGACGGGTGACAAGGCCGACGAGGTCGCGCAGGCCTTCAACAACTACGTGGGCACGGAGCAGGTGTCGTTTAAGGGCCGAGGGAAGATCTTCCACGTTCAGGCGTACACCGACACGAACACGAACTCTAACAGCATCGGCTTCGCGTTCTACTACTTCCTGCCGCACGAGCGGTGTTTCCTCGCGGGGAACCTCGAGTCGCCGCTTCACGGAGCGGTCACTCGCGTGAGGATCTAGAAAGCGAGACGAGCGCGTTGCGGAGCCATGCGGGAGCCACGCCGGTCACCGTGATCTTCAGTTTCGGAACCGAGACCGCGATGGACGCGTACCCTTCGGCCGTAGCGTGACGCACACCGGCGACGTCAACGGGCAACTCCACACTCCGCTTCACCTTTTCCTTCGTCTGAAAAACGTGACCGTACGCTCGAAACGTCAAGTCAGAGACCGACACGACTTCGGGCAACGGGCGGCGCAGGCGCGCCTCCGGTTCCAGCACGTTCCTCACCTTCATGATCTCCTCGAGCCTGTACGACGCCAAGCTACTCACCCTCGATGAACTCCTTCGCCAGCACGTTGGCTATACTCTCGTAACCGGGAGGCACGACCGCCACGACACCAGCGCCATGGTCAGGCTGCGTCCAGAACATCCGACGTACCGGGCCCGGGCGGTTAGACACGCCAAACTCGTACGCGATGACGACCGGCCGGACCTTAGCCACGAGTGTCTCGCCGCTCCTCAACCTCACGGTCTCGTACACGGTATCACCGATGTACAGCGTCGACACGTGCCGACACGTCTCGAAAAGAAGCTTGAGCGCCTCCTCGAAGCCTTCGCGATCAAACACGAACTCCGCCTTCGTCCACGCGATGACACGCTCCGGCCGTACGCTCACGCGCGATCACCCTCCGGGGCGCGCGCTCCATGACGTACTACATCCATAAGGTCCTCGCCGACCCAAAAGACGATCTCTTCGACGCTTCACTCGCGACGATGGACCGCTTCGAGTACGTGGTGTACACGAACGCCTTCGTCGACGTTCAGAACCCTCGCACGAACGCCAAACTCTCGAGCACCAAGGTCTACACGACGCGCGCCATCTTCCTCAACTACAGAATCGGCGAAGAGCGAGCGGCCCTGTACTACCGAGCGTGGAGGCACAGCGTCATCGCCCGCGACTTCCGCGACACCTTAGCGCGCGGGTTCCCGCGCGACCTCCACGAGGTCGACAACCCGTATCCGTGGGAGCGCGTCACCTGCACGGTCACCTTCATCGGCGACTGGTACAGCCTCTTCCTCTTCCTCGCCCAAACGTACGAGACGCCGGCGGCCATCTCACAGTACGGCGTTGACGGATACGCGTTCAGCAAAGGCGGCGGTGTCCTCGCGTACCTCAAATGGGCGTACGAACGAACGCTCCGCGCCATCTACGACGCTATCCGCCTCTCACCGCACCTCGACGACGAAGAGCGACAGCGCCTCATCAACGAGATCGGTGACGTCCTCAACAACTCGACCATGAGCCATTGGCTCGAACAGCTCGGACAGCCCGGATGCGTATGGTCGATGGGCACAGGCGTCGTGGCCGACGCCATGAACGACCTCGCGACCAAAACCTACGGCCTCACCATCACGTGCGACATCACACCGCCACAAGAACCCGAGTTCGCGCCACCAAAACTCGTCCCAACCTTCATGATCGGCACCGTCTTCCACCATCAAGCTATCGAGGCGATCTCGCGCCGCGCCAACAGCGTGAAGCGCAGCTTCGACGAGTTCTACGGCACCGAGCTGAAATGCGGGCGCCACACGTGGACCGGCATCCCTCAGAGCCTCGCCGACGCTATCACCGCGGCCGCCTACGCCTACGACTTCGGCACGACCTTCCCGATCGTCGACTTCAGCTTCCTCTCCGGAGCGACAGACAACCTGTACCTCCAGCTCGCCGCGCACATCGCCGGCGTCGGAGGGTACCGCTCGGAGGAACTCTCGGAATGGATCGCCAAGAACCGCATCCCGACCATCAACGACGTGGTCGACGCGTGGAACCACGTCCAAGACCTCCTCAACGAGCTCCACGACCTGTACTCACGCCTCCAAGACCTGAAAGACCGCCTAACCGACCTGTACTCAGAACTCGCCACCGTGTACGAGGACATGCGCGCCGCCCTGGCGCAGGCGGCCGAAGGCGACCAAACCGCGTACGCCGAGTACCAACGGTTGAAGGCCAAGGCCGAGGAGCTAAAGCGCGAGATCGACAGCACGAAGACCGCGATCCAGGACACGATCGAGGAGATCAACAAAGTCCGCACCGAGCTCGCCAACGCGAAGTCCGGGTACGAAGACCTCCGAGACCGCTTCCGCCTCGCCAAGGACAAACTCCGGCGAGGCGCCGAGGTCATCAAAGCCAAGTTCCACGCTTTCCTCACAGCCATGTACGAAGTCCGCCGCTACATCGCCGACCACGTCCGCCGCACGTACCGTCTCCTGCACGACTTCGCCAGCTCCTGGAAACTACGCACGACACGCCAGTCGTACTACGTGCTCAACGCGTACCTCACCACGTACACGTTCATGCGCGAGCACATCCTCGCCGCCGAAGAACTCGTCGAGCGCTCCGAAGCCCTCCGCGACGCGTACGAACCGTACGTGCGCCAAACACGCGAGGTCAAGTACTACGGCCAAGTCTTCGGAACGAAACGCTTCCGCGAGGGCAACATGCAGGCGTTCTACCGAGAACGCTTCGCGCCAACGCTCTTCAAGGCCGCGCTATCCGTCTACTTCCTCAAGAACGAGCCGGACCCGAACAACTTCGAACGATGGGCCTTCCAGCTCGAAGCACAACGACCCGTCACCTACACACGCCTCGACCTCAGCTCATGGCCATCCGGGCACGAAGACCCACGCGCATTCCTCCACGACGCACTCCGCATCCTCTACGGCGAGATACCGTACAAAGCGAGCATCATACCGGACTTCATCGACGCGTGGAAAGGCACCACGCCAGCCGCACTCCGACACCTCGCCACGCTCTACAACGAATGGGCTACGCCACTCATAAACACGATCAAACTCCTCGCCACACGCACGACCGTCGCCTACACCGCTCGGCCTTTAACCTCGCTCCCGACACCAAAGATCGCCGGATCCTACATCATCCAACGCGAAGCCTGAGGGGTCGGCCCACATGATTCCGGAAACCATAGAACAGTACGTTTCCGAGAGCGGAATCGACCTCAAGACTTTGTTCGACCCTGTGAACGCGATCCTGTACCTCGAGGTCGGGACATCCACGTACCAAAGCTCCGAAGTCACGCCAAAGCAAAGATCCGGCTTCGCCGTCACACTCCCGAACGTCGAGGACTACGTGAAGAACGGCTTTTGGGTCGGCGGCGTACCCAAACTCGCCACAGCCACGGCCACGGAAACCGCAAGCTCGCCACTCGGCAACTCCGACTTCATCCTGTACGGCTCCGGTTACGACAGCAACGGCACGCAGGTCTTCGAAGCCGGCTTCAAAGTCGACATCAACTACGGCGTCCTCTTCTACGCCGAGTACGACAGCTCGAATAATCAATGGAACCGCAACTTTGTGATCGTCGCCACGCAGGACGCCGAGAACGACGTCGCCACCGACGTGAACAACAAGTACGGCATCTCCATCAGCTCCTGGAACGCGCTATCCGACTACGAATCCTGGATGAGCACGCTGAACGTCACGATGACCGGCAAAGGCCTCGTCAGCGTCGACACGAAGATCAACGCGAGCGACATCAACGTCACCTCAACCGACGGAGACCTCAAGATAGGAACGAGCGGCACGCTCGTGCTCGAAGGCAACGCGCCCGTGTTCTAACCCGGGAGTGACGAACGCTGACCACCGCCGGCTTCGCCACCGCCGGCACACCTTCTTTCTCCACCACGACACGCCACTCCGGCACGGCCTCCTTCTACACCACGTTCACCTCACCAACTCCCGGCTACTTCTCACTCGCGCTCCCACACCTAAGCGCGACCGGCCTCAAAACCGGATTCGCGAGCCGCCGACCCGGCGCACTCACGGCAAAGACACCAGGCGGCACCGCCACCTTCGTCGAAACGATCGAAGCCGTCACCGTTCCACTCTCAGCCGTACTCGAACTCGGACCATCCAAGATAGAGCTCAGCACCGCACACGTCTGGGCCACCATCGACAACATCCACGGCACCATCACGATCTGCGGCGAGGTCCACCACCTCCACGACTTCCTCGAAGACCTCTTCCGACCATACTTCGCCACGTCAAGCGTCCCAACACCGAGCGAGACACCAACACCTACGCCAGAGAACATCGAAGCGAGCACGACACCGAGCGACACCGCGCTCGCCTCGAGCGCCACGCTCACCGGCACCGGCATTCCCGGCGCCATGACCTCATTCCGACCGAAACCGGCCATGGCCACCACAAAACTCGCGCCAAGAATGCTCGCCAGCGCAGCACCACCGACCTCCGGCACCGCACCACCAACACCGCTCTTCGGTGGAGCGCCATTCAAGCTCGCATGTGAAGGCGGAGCTATGGGTACCACGGGCGGCACGTCAACGACCAAGGGTGAGTAGCGATGGCCGACGGATTCGCCACCACGGCCATCGTCCGAGCACGACCAACGACAGCCACGGATCAACCGAGCCGAGTCACACCGGCCTTCGCCACTACATCCGCCATCCGCACCGAGCCGACACGCGCCACCGCTACACCGGTCAAGGTACTCCCAGCCTTCGCCATACGCTTCTATCAACGGCCATCCGAAGCCGCCGTCAGCGGAGGAGCCGAATCCTTCGCCACGGTCGCGCCACACGCCACGCAGTACTTCGCCACACTCAAGCACCTAACCTGCGGCACAAAAGCCGTACCGAACACCACCACGACGGGCGCGCGGTCACTCACCTCTACAGCCATCCGCACGACAACCTCAATGACGGCCTTACGAGCGACACCTCTCCCGGCCGACGTGACACCCATCGAGGTCCGACCATACGGCCTCACCGCGTTCTCAGAAACCGCATCGACGGGACAAAAACTCGGCCACGCCACACCATACGTTTCCAACACGAGCGCCGGTGAAGCCACGCACACCACGGGAACGCTATGGCGCCTCACGAGCTACTCCGGCTACTCGGCCGACGAAGCCGTCCCAGGATCCAGCACCGAAGCACCGCGAACCGCATTCACCTCGCCAAAGCCACCATGGAGCGCGGAACCGAGCCACGCCACCTTAGCGACCGGCCGAAAACTCCCATGGTTCGCATCAGGCATACCCGGTGAACACGCTAACGCGGCCGACCGCGCACTCGCGACCGAAACACCACGCACGGCCGAGACCAACATCGCCGCGCCACTCTCCACCACGCTCTACGGCGCATCAACCACCGGGACGAAACCGAGATTCGCCACCGCAGGCACACGCGCCACAGCCGGCACGCACTACGCCGCAGCCCACGGTCTGAAACTCGCCGAAGCGACAGAAAAAGTAGGGTACAACGCCGGCAAAGGCGAAGCCGCCGGCGCCACAGGCCTTCACCTCGCCGAAGCCAACACCACCACGACCTACACGACCACGGCCGGCGAATCCACGCTCACCGCGCCACTACCTGCAGGCCTCGTCACCGAACCGAACATTCCACCATCGGCCACGTGCATCCACAAAGACACCGCCACGCTACTCGGAGGCACCATGCAGATCCGACCCGGCATCGTCGGACCATACGGGTTCCTCTTCGCCACCGAGGCGAAGCCACCAACACCTGCACTCACGACACCATCCCACGCAGCCTTCGCCACGCACGCCAGGTACGAGATCAAAGAGACCGTGTACGCCTGCGCGCAGTACCCTATGAACGAACGCCTCCGCGCCGCGCTCATGCACCGCATGTCAGTCAGGAGCGTACAGGTCCTAATCGAAACCGAAGACGGCACCGCCACGGTCATCTGGAAAGACGGCGTCGCGAGAGTATACGGACCGGCGGAAGCGAGAGACCGCATCAAAAAACTCCTCCAGGCCCTCGCCGAACTCGACGCTACTCAGGACCTTCAATCCTAGGAGCCACGACCACCTCGACTCTAACCTCGCCAGCGGCACCGAGCCACACCTCGGCGACCAACGGCAACGCCTCACCAAACCGCACCTCAGCCTTCGACGCCACCGACGACGACGCTACCTTCACTATCGGCGACAACAAATCCACCGAGTACTCCTGCGCGACCTCCTCACCTTCACCGTCCACGATCTCGCCCTCAAACTCCACGATCTCCTTCACGCGCTTACCCGACGACCGCACCACCACGCGCTCACCATCCGACACCACCTCAAGGCGCTCCAAAGACGCCAACGCATCCGCGTCACGCACCGCATCCGCCAACGCCGCAGGCTCCATTTTAACACGCACATTATACGGCACATCCAACCGCTCCGACCACGCCTCCTCGAAACCCTCACGATGGAAGAGATAGAACGGCCGACGCACGCCATCCTTCACCGGCTCGACCACCAACGCATTCCTCTCCGCGACACCTAACCTCAACCCGTCACGCGCACGCACACGCTTCAGCACCGCCTGAAGCGCCTCACCATCCACGCAAACATCGACCTGACCATCCACCTCGACACGCTCGAACACCGCGTCCTGAACCTCCATACGGCAGTGCACGGTATGCGTGTGATCCATCGCATAGCTAACGATACCGCCATCGAAAAACCGCAGCGGCACCTCGAGATAGTCCAGCGCATCGCACAACGCCTCCAACGCCGGCTTAACGAACCGCGAGGCCGAAGCGTCACACGAACCGTCCAACACGGCCTTCCAGCTCACGGCTCTCACCCCTCAGCTCGCTACCGAGGGAGGATAGATAATGGCCACGCCAAAAGTACCGCTCGGGCCATACATCGAACGCGTCGGACGCCGACCCGCACTCTTCGGACCGAGCGGACTGTACGAAGGCTTCACGATCGACCTCCCATCGTACTGGAAAATCCGCGCCGTGACCATGCTCGAAGACCCATCAACCTACGCAGCCCAAGCCATCCTCACCGTCACCGGCATCCTCTTCAGCATGGCTTTCAACATATTCTGGGCGTACACACGATCACTCCTCGCGCGCCACATCCGAAACATCCTCATCCGCACCACCGGCTTCGACCCGGACTACATCACACCCGAACTCAAGAACCTCATCGCCGAGTTCCTCATGCGACTCGTAACCTCAGGCTTCACCTCCGCACTCATCAAGACCGCCGAGTACGCCGTGGGCAAACTCGCCGACTACCTCGCCACGCGCATCGCCGAGATCGTCGGACAAAAACTCGAAGGCAAAGTCTCCTCCAAACTCGCCGCCGCGATCCAGACCATCGTCAAAATCGCGCTCCGAGACATCCTCTCCGCTGTACTCGCAAAACTCGGCGAGAGACTCCTCAACGCCGCCATCGGCGCCACCGCACGACTCTCACCCGAGATCAGCGTCATCAAATTCACCACCTTCGCCGCCGGCATCATCGCCGACCTCGCGCTCCAAACCATAATCGAATGCGCCATCGACACCGCTGAATTCCTCCTCTGGCCAACACGCGCCGTCGGCCGCCGCCTCGGCGTCGGCCTCATGGGCGGACCCAACATCCTCAGCACGCTCCGACAGTACTACGGCTTCAAGTTCTCCAAGTACAAACTCGCCATCTACGCGCCAGGCTGGAAACCCGGCGTCCGCGGGCCATGGCCAAAACTCACGAACCTACCTACGAGCGGGACACGCCGACTCCGAGCCTACCTACGCGCCACGCTCCCTCTCCAACTCTCCACCGACGACCTCGCCGACACACCACGAATCGCCGGCGCCGTCCCAACACCAAAAGTCGACATGGCCGCACGCCTCGGCTCCGTCGCACGCTTCTTCGACCCACGCTTTTTCAACTGGGCCTTCACCGGCATGGTCAAACGCCTCGTCGGCACCATGGAAACCATCGGCGTCGCCGTCCAACGCTCCAAAGGCTCGATCAAAGTCTACACCGGCATACCGCTCATCGGACCACTCATCTCCGAAGCCATCGCACGGAACCTCATCACGAAAGACATCGACGTCTTCGACGCACTCCAAGGATACTACTACGCCACGCTCGGACCATCCAACATGCCGACCATCCTCGGCTCCGCCGCACTCCCAGTCCTATACCGCCAAGCCTACGCGCTCGAAGACTACATCCACTACGCGCTAAAGGAAGCCGGCGCCAACGACTGGACGACACCCTTCTGGTCACCACCATAACCACGACCACGGGGCCGACACTCATGATTTGGTACGGCATGTGGACCAAAGACGCGTACGTCGGCCACGACCGCATCCCAACCGAACTCCTCGAACCGCCAGACATCCTCGCCGAAGTCTACAGACACGACATCGAAGCCACCGAAGTCCAGAACCAACACCCGGCCACCGACGTCATCAACGACGTCATCAAGATCGTCTCCATGATCAACGCCAACTGGTTCAACTTCTTCAGCCTCATGTGCCTCGTCGCCATACCGGCCATCCCAGTCGCCATCCTCGCCTCACCCGGACTCCTCGCCGCCGCACTCTACGAAGGCATCTTCGAAGGCATCCTCGGCCTCTTCTTCAGCGGCCAACTCTACGCCTTCTTCAGCGCACTCCAACAAGGCGTCGGCGAACGCCTCACCGAAGAACTCTTCGAACGCGGACCACTCGCCACCGTCTTCCGCATCGCCTTCAACTGGGCCCAACTCGTCTACGGCCTCAACATCCTCATGCAGTACGGCGCATGGCCACCCGGCCACGCCGAGTACATGATCATCGCCAGAGGCCGCAAACTCGGCGTCAAACGACAGGCACCACCGATCAGCTGCCAACGCCTCGTCGACGCCATCCTCACCTGGTACCGACGCCACTTCACCGGCCTCACCTTCGGCAAAGCACCCGTCACCGACATCGGCAACGACATCCTCCAACTCGCCTCACCCGCACACTTCTACCTCGCCGATCCACTAATCCGCCTCTACGCCAAATCCGTCCTCGAAAACCTGTACCTCGCCGACAAATCCAAGACCAACGACCTCCTCGCGCTCGAAACCGCACTCCGCACCATCCTAAAGCACGTGACAAAGTACAGCGAGAACTACTTCCTCCGCGCATTCCTAACGTGCTGCGGAGGACCACACGTCGCGCCAAACGTCAGCACCGCCTGCGCGACCACACTCGCCACCGACAAACTCCTCACGTACCTATTCAACGAATCCTACCTACGCACCCGAAACCTCGTCCGCGAATTCGGCTTCTTCAACTACTACGGCGCCTACGCCATCGCGTTCACGAACCAAATCCAAACCTCGTACTACACCGCCTCACGAGACTATCCTTACTTCACCGCGCAGAACCCGTTCACACTACGACCGATCTACATATTCTGCCCGACAGCGCCAATCCGCGTGAAACACGTAGACAACCAACCATGCACCGACTACTGCGGTGCCCAAGTCAGCGCCGAAGTCTACTACTGGGACAAATACCGATGGGTCAAAGTACACGAAGAAACCCTCGCCAGCGTCACGTGCTGCGCCGGCGGAAACGCCGTCTGGTCCTTTTCCAGCCCATGCATATGCAACACGCCAGTCGACTACACGCACGTAGCGTACATCTCACCGACCTCACGCCTCGTACCCGTCAACGAATTCATCACGAAAACCGCATGCGAAGGCCTAATCTCAGGCACCTGTCAACACTACGTTTTACCGCAGGAACCCTCGACCGTGTTATGCACGGGCAAAATCGGGCCCGGACCGGAAGCCTTCCAAGCCAAAATCGACGCCTACATCGACGACTGGACCTACTCTCACATATTCGAACTCGAACTCGTCCTCCGCGTCTGCAAAATCTCCGTAGACATCCCATACGGCGGCGAACACCAAACCATAGACGTATGGCTCGTCCTCCTACCATGCGACGCCGAACTCCAAGGGCACATCGGCGACTGGACATACTACGGCATCCTCTACTCGAAATGCAAAACGCGCATCGAGATCGACTGCGACCTCATCAAACGCCTACTCGAGCGCACGAACAAACTCAAGGGCTACATCGTCTGCGTCCACGCCGACACCTTCCTCCAAGGCCTCCAAGAAGCGCAATCCGCCATCCAAGACATAGTCGGACCCTTCACGCAGTACTTCGCCAACCTAACCAAAGACTGTCACGACTTCAAAATCCGCATCAAAGCCGCACAGGGACTTCCACTCGGATGGTGGGACAGCTACTACCTAAACATCTTCGGCGTACCCGCATACTACGCCGGATCCAACACCGACATCATCGAAAAACTCCGCGGAGACCTCATTAACAAAATCATCAAACCGCTCAACGAGCTCACGCGAGACATCTACCTACGCACACTCGCCATAGGCATCGCCGCCTTCCTCGCACCACTACTCGCATTCGTCGGCAACTTCAACAACCCATACCTCTGGATCCTCCGATGGATCTGGCCGAACGAAACCACCTGGCGGCCCTACGACCTCGCCACCAAACTCTTCACGCCAACCATCGCCGATTACCTCACCTGGATCAGCACCGCCGGCCTCCTAACCGGCATGCCGAAACGCCTCCTCTTCTCACTCGAATGCTCGTACTACTCCATACCCTCACCGACCGCACCATTCGCACTCGCCACCGGCGTACCAAAAGTCATCACGCACATCCTCGACCCATACGCCTCACTCCCAGGCATCACACTCGCCGACTTCATCCTCTCACTCCTCACCGCAGCCTCCAAACACACCGGCGACCTCACCGGCACACCCGGCGACATCCTCCTGTACCTCCAAGGCGTCCTCAGCGACATCTGCACGATCGCCATGCGCCTCTACGGCTACATCGCACCACCATTCATCACCGGCTATCCCAAAGGCCTCTGGACCAAAGCATACCGCGCCATCACGAACGCCATCCTCTACTACATCACCTACATCCACGACCACGCCATCGACCGCATCGCCAAAACCCTATGCGGCGCCGGCCTCAGCACCGACGCCTGGCCACTCCACGACGAAAAACGCCACCGCGTCACCTGGCACACCGCCATCACCAACACCGCCATCCAACTCGCCGCGTACTACTACATCACGATCAACAACATGCTCGCCACCTTCACCAAGTACGTGACCGACCTCTTCAACGTGTACGAAGCCTACGGCTTCGCCGAACGACCACCATTCGACGTTCACATCCGCAACCTCTACGACCTCGTCGCCCTCGGCACCGAACAGTTCGTAGAAGACTACTGGCGCGACCGCGCGCCAGCCTACGCACAAATGTTAACCTGGCAAATGCAACTCGCCAAAGAATGGGCCCACGACTTCTCACACCTCGTCCAACCCGGGTGAGACCAAAATGCCGGACGAAAAGAAAGACCGAAACACGCCCGAAGGCACGCACGAACTCACACGCGCCGCACAACTCGTCAACGAAGCCCTCGGCATACCAAACCTCGACACCACCGACGACGAAGACACGCCAGCCTGCCCGACATGCCCGAGCACACCGACACCGCCAGGACCAACACCGGCACCACCAACCGTCCTCGAAGCCATGACCACCTCACCATTCATGCGCCCAAGCGACGCGTACGAAATCCTCACCGACGCCATCAAAGAATTCCACGGCGACATCGAAGCCTACGTGTACCACGCCGACTCCGACGGCCTCTTCAGCGCCCTCACACTCGAATCCAACGCCAAAGACGTACCCGAACTCCTCTCCACACGCTGGCACGCACGAAAAGAGTACGAGGAAGAAGAAGTCGCCACCGTCGACTTCCTCACACCACACCATCCAGGCCTCGACCACAAACGACCCGCGCCGGAAATCCACCGCGAAGACCACGTCATCGTCCTCACCAACAGCATGTGCGAAGCACTCGGACCACGCGGCCAAACCTACGCATGGGCCACGAGCGACACCCTCGGCCGAGGCACACCATACGACGCCATCGCCGCAGCCGAATTCATGCACACCACACGAGGCACCTTCGAAGACATCCTCCCACGCCTCGCCGAAGGCACCGTATACTCCGAAGCCGAAGCACGCCACCTCATCGAAGAACGCCTCGATCCACACGAACTCCCATCACCACGATACCAAATCCTCATGCTTCCCGGCGGCACCCAAGTCGCCGTCATGGACTACGGCGTCGACGAAGCCGTCGCCCTCGCGCCAATCTCCATCGCCGACATCATCCTCGGAAAGAAGTACGCGTACATCGGCAACCCACTCGCACTCAGCACCGAACTCCGCGTCACCATCGAACGCATCCACGAACGCCGCACCATCAAATCACGCCTCAAGAAAGCCAAGAAAATGCCGACGCTAACCCTACCAACCGCCGGCATCTCACTCCTCCCGGGATGACAACCATGCCACGCATCCGCATCGAAACACCACCCGGACACGAAGACCTAGAACACGACCTCAACCGCGCCTTCCGATACCGCCGCACCATCACCACGAACGCCAAACCCTGCGACCTCCACGCCATCCACGTCGCCGTCACCACAAAAGACACCACCTACCGACACGAACTCCCAAAAGTCGCCGAAGCCATCCTCATCGCCGAACTCACCGACCGCGCCGCCAACCTCGACGACACCATCCGAAAACGCCTCGACACCTACACCAACCACGGCCTCCACGTCGTAAACCTCGCCACCGACCCATTCACCGGCCACCACGTCTACATCCGCACACCAACCGGAGAAGGCATAATCCACGCCTTCCGCACCGCACTCACACCACACTACGCCACCGGCGCCGACGTCCACGACCTCACAAAACGCTACACACCACGCCTCCACGCCTACATCAAAGACATCACCGCGCGCCGCGCCAACCGCTCCTAAAACCTCCTCGTTTCCAAATTTCTCGCCACGCGAGAAAACAAAAGCGCAGCCTCGGCCGACACGAAAAACACCCTCGTTTCCAAATTCCAGCGCGCGCGAGAAAACAAAGACCTACTCCAACGCACCCACCAAAACCTCCTCGTTTCCAAATTTCTCGCCACGCGAGAAAACAAAAGCGCGCCACGGACAAGCGCCCGAAACAACACCCGTTTCCAAATTCACAGGCCCGGTACCTCGACGAGAAAACACGAAGGCGTACAGACACGCCGACAACACCCTCGTTTCCTAATTTCCACGCCCGGTACCACGACACGAGAAAACAAAGACCTCCACACGCTCAAACGCCAAAACCGCAGAAACCGCGCGCCGCACCGCACGAAACCCTCATAACACACCACCGTACGACCATGGTCACCACGGGGGCGACCAAGAAATGGCGAAAGGAGTCAAAACCGCCATCGGCGCCCTCGCACGCATCGCCGAAGGAACACGCCTCGACTTCGACGACCTCGACCGCCTCGGTAAAAAAGGCGAATCGCCGTTTATTTACGAATTACTAACGCGATACTTCACCAAAGAAGGACGCACCGAAGACGCCGAAATCGCCGCCGAAACCGCACGCGACCTCGCCGAACTACACGGGCTCGAAATCAGCACGATCAGAGACCTACCAACCACGGCCCTATGCCTACGAGAACTAAAGTGGGCATGGAACAACGCCGACCGCCTCAAAGTAGACCTCGAGAACATCATCGAAGAACTCCGCACCGCCGGGTTCTTAGTAACCAAAGAAGGCGCCACCATAGGAACCGCACCAGGCATCACCTACAGACTCGACGCCGAAAGCGGCACCGCCACGCCAATCGACGCCGAGCTATACGATGTCAAAGTCAGCGTCGACCGCCTCGAAGTAATCACGCTCCAAGGAACCACGCGATACACCTGGACCGACATCACCGACATGAGCGACCTCATACGCCGCGCCGCACTATGGTTCATGACAACGATAACCGCCATCGACGGAATCCACGCCGAAACCGTCGCGCCACTACCGCCAGAATTCGCGCCAAAACACGGCACACGACTCGCGAAACCGAAATACGAACTCCCAACGCTCGCGGAACTAAAAACCGCCGTACTCTGGGCCAACGCACTCACAGAAGTCTACGCAGCGCCAGACGTGCCACCCACACTAATAGGGCTCGCGCTAATAGCGCCCTTGAAGATAGCGCTACTCGAGCTTGAAATCGTCGAGCTCGTACCGCACGCGCTGATATTCGGACCACCAAAAACCGGTAAGACAACGCTAGCACGTACCATAGTGCCCATGAGCCGGCCAGACGGAAAGATCGTGGAGAAGACCATCGAAACGGAAGCGCGAGCAGCTAAAGCGTTAACAGAACCTGGACTGCTTCTCGTCGACGAAGTCCGCGGAATCGAACGAGAAACCGTCAGAGACGTCCTCAAGCGAGCGGCCACAGGCACTACGGCCAGAACCATCTATACCACTCGCGGAGCCGAGGTCAGGGAACCGGCGAGAGGATCCATAATTATGACGGCGAACGAGGGAGTCAGCAAACTACTATCCACGGGACTAACCCGGCGCGTTCTCACACTCTCACTCCTAACACCGACCGACGCGTACAGACACCGACTCGTCATCGACACCTCACCCGCAGGCGCCATCGCCGCCACCGTCATCGAAACCGCCGAGGAAATCATCGCCGAAGGAGCCGGCACGTTAGAGAAAACCGCACTCACAGCCGCAGCCATCATCGAAGAAACCACCGGCCTCAGCATGCCGATAGACAACGCCAAACTCACACCCGAAACCATCGAGGACACAGAAGAACCAACACGAAGATTCAAGGAAGCCATCGTCAAGCTCGGCAAAGGCGACGTAACGAACCTTCCCGGCGTCTACACCGAGAAACCCAACGACAGCGACCTCACCGACGACCTAGAACCACTCGACGACACGATAATCCTCACCGACACCGCCGCCAGCCTCGCCGGCCTACCAAACGCCATCGCCTTCAAAAGGTACATCAACGGCACGCTAGTACGCACCGAATACGGCGTAGCGTTCCAAACCACCATCGAAAACGTCGAAGAATGGCTGAACACGATCAACGTCAAAGGCTCGGCAGAAGACGCCGACAACGAAGACCCCGAGAACGTCCAGTACGCGCACTACATCGCCGCCGCGGCCGCCAGCCTACTCACCAGCCAACTACACCGACGCCCAAGCTTCTTCGCCGACAAACTCGGCTACACAGCCGCCAACACCGGCATCATCACCGAACACGACCTCGAAGCCATCGCCTACCTACTAAACATCGACGTCGACGAGCACGACGAAGACCTCCACCGAGCCTACGAGATCCTCGCCGAGACCTTCACCGAGAAGAACAGCACCATCACCCTCGAGAACACCGACGAACAGCCAATCACCACACACCTTCCACGCTAAGGGGGCCACCAACCATGACACTCACAGCCGCCGCACGCGCACGCATCCAAGAACTCCTCGACGAAATCAAAGACATGCCAAAAGACCGCGCCGCCAAGAACCCGATCCTCCGCGCCGAACGCGCACGACGCGTCGCCGACCTCGTCCTCGCCGCACACGGCCTCCTCCAAGAACTCCACGAACTCCTCCGCACAACCCTCGGCGACAACTGGCGCGACCACTTCCTCGACCACGAACTCGCACTCCTCGAACCGACCGACACCGAGCACGACACCACCGACGAACACGACACCGACGAGCACGACGACCACGAAACCACGACCGACCGCACCGACGAGCACGAGAGCAACGACGAGCGCACCGACGAAAACAACGAGAACGAGAACCACGAGAACGACACCGCGCCGAAACGCACCGGCGCGCTCGAAGCCTTCCTCCAAGCCTCAACCGACACCCGCAACGACACACGCCACGAACCGACAGACACCACCGAGAACGACACCGACGAACCATCAGCCTGGGACACGCTCCACCACCACGTCATACCTCCGGCACTCCGCAACAAAAACTCACTCCACACCGGAAAACTCACTACGCAGAGCGAAAAAGACACCGACACCACCGACGACAAAAAGGGAAAGAACCTCTCGCCTCACGAAGGACACCATCGCGAAGCGCTGAAAGAAGCCAAGCCCGAGCACGACGAACGCGACGAAAGCGACCACCACGACGATGAGAGCGACGACGAGCGATCGAAACGCGAAGAACACCACGACAACGAGAGCTCTCCGGAACGGA
>Ga0256835_1000902_pt1 | contig 19245 bp, 17 predicted proteins | sample PIR30metaG_FD_185972 | JGI IMG/M metagenome (GOLD analysis project Ga0256835, IMG submission 185972) | Hydrothermal vent microbial communities from East Pacific Rise, Pacific Ocean - PIR-30 | ecosystem: Environmental > Aquatic > Marine > Hydrothermal vents | place: Pacific Ocean: East Pacific...
GAGCGCGGCCAGCCGCCACCCCACTCAGTACCTCCGCTCGAACCCCAGCACCAGCGGCCGGTAGCGGTCGGTATCCGACCCCCGCCCCTGGTTCGAGTCCCACCAGGAGTAGCTAACCCCCACCAGCGTCCCGTCCACCAGGAAGAGGTGGCTGAAGTTCTGGGGCTGGTAGACGAAGAACCAGTCGTCCACGCCCCCGGGGTTGCCGGTGATGATCTCGCGCAGGTTGGTGATCCAGCGCGTCGTCCCGTCCGCCGGGTCCAGCGCCAGCAGCACGTTGTGGATCCCCAGGTAGAGCTCGTCCTGCTCCGGGTCGTAGACGAGCGGCACGGTGGCGTAGTGGTTGGGGGTGAACCACTCGCTCTCCTCGGCGTGGACCCAGCGGATCCAGCTGAGCGCGCCGCCGTCGATCCGCGCCACGAAGGGCGCCTGGTCGGGCTCCGCTTCCGGCGGCGCCTGCCCCATGAAGGGCTCTCCGGCGCGCGCCACCCCGCTCACGAAGACGCTCTGCGGCCGGCCCGCGACCCCCGCGGCCCGCTCGGTGGGGGGGAAGCCCGCGCCGGTCGTGACCGCGCTCCACACCTCGTTCCCCGCGGCGTCGTAGCGGACGAGGCGTTCGGCCCAGCCCGCGGAAGTGGGGTCGTCGGGCCGCAGCAGTGCGAGCCACCCCTCGGGCAGGCTGAAGGCCCGATAGACGTGCTCGCCCACCGGCCCTTCGAGGGCGACGTTTAGCACGCCGCTCGGAGACAGGGTCCCGCGGAAGGTGCGGGTCTGCAAGATGCGGCTGTCCGCCCGGTAGGCCCCGGCCACCACGGCCCCGGCGTCGGCGCGTGCAAGGCGCGCGTAGGCGGCCGCGTACGTGGGGTCGTCCCCGTCGAAGGCCTTCAGCCAGGCGAGGCCGGTGCGGTTGAGGCCGGCGTCGAAAACCCCAAAGACGGGCCAGTTGCTGGCCACCCAGGAGCCGTCGTAGGTGTCGCAGCCGTCCGCCTGGGCGGCGGTGTTGCGCAAAGCCACGTTGGTGTAAACTGTGCCCTGACCGTCAATGGTGATGTAAGGACTCAGCGGCTGCGGACACCCGAACCCCTCCGCGGCCAGCGCCTGCGCCGCGGCGTCGTCGGGGAACTTCACCGGCCCCAACACTTCGCCGCTGGCCGCGTCCACCCGCCAAAGTGCGGCCCACTTCTTGCCGTAGTCGCCGTCGAGCGGCAGCTCCTCGTTGAAGACGTATACGGAGCCGCCCCCCGCCGCCGCGTCCAGCGTCAGCATCCGGTCTGGCGTCACCAGCGCCGTCTGCCACGCCAGCCCCAGCGGCGGCGGGGGCGCCTGCGGCCCCGGGCAGGCCGTCAGCAGCGCGGCCAGCCCGGCCAGGAGGGAGGCGAGAAAAAGTCGCTTCATGTCTTCAGTCTAAGCGGCCGCGCCCGGCGGCCGGGTGCCGGACCTCACTTCGGCGGGCAGTTTACGTAATCGTCCTCCCAGACCACCTTCTCGATGAGCGCGTGGCTCGGGTGATCTTCTCGCAGGTACACCGTGTCGATCGTTTGGGTCGTGCAGCTGTCGTCCACCACCCCGTCCCCGTCCTCGTCGTAGTAGACCTCGGCCGTCTGCTCGGTCTCCTTGACGATCTCCGTCGAATCCACCTCGTGCCGGATCGTCGTCGTCTGCCCCGAGCTGATCGGCACGTAGGTCTGGTTGGGGCTGAAGCGCTCGTCGTAGTGCTCGAAGCTGGTGGTTTCGGTGTCGACGCAGGAGTCCCCGGGCTTGGGGGTGAAGATGTAGGAGCAGGAGGTGGTGGAGGTGGCCGGGGTGTTTTCGCCGCGGCGGGGCCTTTTGGCCCCGCCGCGGCGCGAAATTATTTACAGCTGTGGGGTTTTCGGTTAATTCTCTGCAATTTCGGCGCAAAATCCCACAGGTGTAAAGGTCAAGAACTCAAGCGTAGCAGTCCGGCCCCGGCGGGAAGATGGCGTCGATCTTCTCGATGATCTCCGGGGTCAGCTCCACCTCCACCGCGCCCAGGCTCTCCTGCAGCTGCTCGGGGGTGCGGGCGCCGGTGATGGCGCTCGAGACCTGCTGCTGCCGCAGCACCCAGGCCAGCGCCAGCTGGGTCCGGGTCACGCCCAGCCCGTCGGCAATGGCCTTGAGTTTCTTGACCCGCTCGCGGTTCTCCTCGGTGAGCAGCCGCTCGCGGAACTGTTCGTACTGCGCCAGGCGCGAGCCCTCGGGCAGGCCTTCGTCGTACTTGCCCGTGAGCACCCCCTGCCCCAGCGGGCTCCACACCACCAGCCCCATGCCGAAGCGCTCGGCCTCGGGGAGGATCTCCTTTTCCACCCGGTCGCGGTAGACCAGCGAGTACTGCGGCTGCTCCACCACCGGCGCGGCCAGCCCGTTTGCGCGGGCAAAGGTCACCGCCTCGGCAATGCGCGCCGCCGGCCACTCGCTGGTGCCCCAGTAGAGGATCCTGCCCGCCTTGACCAGGTCGCTGAACGCGGTCACGATCTCTTCCATCGGCGTTTCGGGGTCGTAGCGGTGGGCGAAGTAGAGGTCCAGGTAGTCGGTCTGCAGCCGCTTCAGGCTGCGGTCAATGGATTCGTGCACGTGTTTGCGCCCCAGGCCGCGCCCGTTGGCGTCTTCCGAGGTGGGCCAGAAGACCTTGGAGCTCATCACCAGGGTGTGGCGCGGGTATTCCTTCAGCACCTGGCCCATCAGCTCCTCGGCGGCGCCGTGGGCGTAGACGTCGGCGTTGTCGAAGAAGTTGACCCCGGCGTCGTAGGCCAGTCTGGTTATGGCCTTGACCGTTTCCAGGTCGGTAACCTGATTGCCGTAGGTCACCCATGCTCCTAGCGATATTTCGGACACCCTGACGCCGTACTCTCCGAGTTTGCGGTAGTTCATACTCCCTCCCTGCCCGCAGTATACCCGCCAACTGACCGGGCGGTCAGCCCCGGGCCAGTACGAAGTCGCGGGTGCAGTCGGGTTCCTCGGGGGGTTCTTCGAGCAGGCGGCGCATGCAGTCGGGGGCGAAGTTGAACGGCGGTACGCGGCTCGCGTAGGCCGCGTACTCGGCGCCGAATTTGACCCGGGCCTCGCGTTCCTCAACGGTCATGACCATTGCCAAAATCAGCAGCGCTTCCAGGGGGGCGACTATGAACACGAAAGCGGGAGAACCTATCAGTAGTGCAAGGGCGAAGGGGAAGAGCATCAGCCCCAGGTGCATGGGGTGACGCATGCAGGCATAGGGCCCCGAGGCCACCAGCCGGTTGGTCTGCATCCGGGGCAGGTTGCCCTGGCGGCCGCAGCGTGCCAGCCAGCGCCCGGTGACGCGGCTGATCCGCACCACCAGTCGCAGCACCCCCAGGCCCAGCAAGAAGCTGACCGCGTGCCAGGGCAGGCTGCTCCACCAGCCGGGCCAGAGCCGCAGGTCGAGGGCGACGCCCAGCAGTCCGCCTCCCGCCAGGAAGATCAGCCATATCAGCACCCGCACCGCGTTGGAAACCATGCTTCAAGTGTAATCTTTCGTTCGCCGGGGTGGCCTGCCAAGCGGCTGCCACGGCCTGCAAGGATGCGACCGGGCGGGTTTTAGCCCCGGTCTATGCAGCAGCGTTGCCCGGGGGTCGCCGCGGCTCTGCAGATGACGCCATCGCTTAGGGTTGAGGCAGGTTCGCAAAGTCGAAATCGTCGAGCCGCAGGCTTTCGAGGTATGCCGCCAGCGCGTTTAGATCCGCGTCGGAAAGTTCGCTGAATGCCGGCATGCGCACGTCAGGCTTCAGGTCCGGCGCGGCGCGGATCCAGGTACGCAGGTTGGCGGGGGTGTTGGGCAGCGATGCCGCGCCTAAGGTAGTGCGGTTTCCAAATAGGGTCAGGTCGGGGCCCGCTTTTCCGCCGGCGCTGCTGCCGCGGACGGTATGGCAGGAGGCGCAGTGCCGGGAAAAGAGCTCGATGCCGCTGCGAAGCTCCTCCGTTTTCGGGGGCGGGGGTTTAAAGGTCGCCGCGGCCGCCAGGAAGCGTTCGAATGCTTCGGGCTCGACGACCAGTACCCGCATACGATGTTGCTTGGCGCCCAGTCCGCACTGCTCGGTGCAAAAGCCCAGGTAGCTCCCAACCTTCTTGAAGCGTACCTGTGTGCGGGTGTTCTGGCCGGGTATTGCCGAAGCCTTCAGGCCGACCTCGGGAACGCTGAGGGCGTGAAAGGCGTCGGTGGAGGTAAAGCGCAGCTCCACCGTCACCCCGGCAGGCAGTACCAGCTCGTTGGAAAGGCGTACCGGCACGTCCCCGTAGTCGAAATCCCACCAGTAGCGATGGGCCGTTACCTGCACCCCGAAGGCGGGTTTACCGGCAGCGGAGAACATCTGCACCAGGCTTTGGGCGCCCAGTATTCCCACGACCGCCACCAGGATGACGGGGACCGCTATCCAAACCGCATCCATGGAATCGCCACGCGCCCGGGCGCGCCTGCGTCCGTAGAACAGTGCTCCAAGTACTATGACGACCGAAAGCGCGGCAAAAACGGAAACCCATAGCAGCAGGCGACCGCTCTCGGTGCCGGTGGGATCGTCCGAGAAGGTGGTTGGCTGGTGGGCCAGCACCGTTCCCGCCAGAAGGATTGCGAAGAAAGCCAGATGCTTCACGCTAGAAGAATATGCTCCGGTCCACGGCCATCGCCAGAAACAATAGCGCCAGGTAGGACATGGAATAGAAGAAGAGCCTGCGCGCCTGGGGGCGTTCGGGCTGCAGGAAGAGCAGCAGGCTTTGCGCTAGAAGAACCAGGTTCAGCAAGCCGGCCGATACCGCGTAAATCCAGCCCGCCTGCCCCAGCACTAGCGGCATGGTCGATATAATAGCGGTAAGCACGGCGTACAGCGCGATCTGGACAACGGTCACCCGGTCACCGTGGACTACGGGGAGCATGGGCACCCCCGCCCGGGCATAGTCGTCCTTTATCAGCAGCGCCAGCGCCCAGAAGTGTACCGGCGTCCAGAAAAAGACGATTGCGAACAGGTACCACGCGAGCAGGTTCAGGTCGCCAGTCACCGCCGACCAGCCGACGAGCGGCGGAAATGCGCCCGCGGCCCCGCCGATTACTATGTTGCTCCAGCTGCGACGTTTTAGATAGAGCGTATATATGAGCACGTAGTGCATCATGCCCGCCAGCGATAGAGTCGCCGCCAGCAGATTGGCGCCCCACCAGAGCACAAGGAAGGCGAAAGCCGAAAGTATGAATGCGAATTTCAGCGCATCGGCCGAGGCGACGTAGTTTTGAACGGTGGGTCGCATGCGGGTGCGCTCCATACGGGCGTCGATGTCACGGTCAATGACCATGTTGATGGTATTTGCGGCTCCAGCGGAGGCGTACCCGCCCAGCAGCACGACCAGCAACAGTTTCCAGCCGGGCCAGCCGCCCGCGGCGATGAAGAGACCCGCCAGCGCCGTGAACAGGAGCAGGCTTATTATGCGCGGCTTGGTTAGCGCAATGTAATGGTGCACCGAAGCGCGGCTCCCGCCTTCGCGGGGTGCGGGTTGGTGCACTGCGGTTTGTTCGGCAGCCTGAATGCCTCCGGACAGCGCGGCCGCCGCAAAGAGCACGAAGACGATCCAGACCACGTCGGCACTGAACAGGTGCAACATCTGCAGCGACACCGGAGCGTTGGAAAACATGTTCCAGAGACCGATGATGATTTGCACCGCGAACAGCACCACCATCAGGGTGCCGGCCTGCCGCACGCGCGCAGAGGGACGCAAGCGGCCCACCACCCCGGCCATGAGCAAAATGTATATCCCAACCGACGCGGCGATGAGAGGGTGCAGTACCCGGAGACGGATGAGAAAGTGGGCGGTGGGGGAGAGATCTTGCTTCACTCCCTCCCAGAAGCTGGGAGCGCGAAAGAGGGTATCCGCCAGGGCGGTAATCGCCCCGCTGGCGGCCAGGGTAAAGAAGGCGAGCACCGCCAGACCCAGGGCCCATCCAACCGCTCCCTGATTGCGCAGGCGCAGGGCGGGGCCGCCGGATGCCCAGTAGGCGGTCAGGGCCATGGACGCCAGCAGCGTCAGGGTGATGAGCAGGTGTACGGCCATGATTATCACCCGTGCCACCGAGTCGTTATAGGCCACCAGCTGAAAGAGGACCAGTCCGCCTCCGGCGATGGTTTCCACCACCATCACCCAAAGCGTCAGCGTGGCCCCGAAGTAGGCGGGGTGATCCTTGGAAAAGACGCGACGCCCCCAGAAAAAAAGCAGGATTACACCGACGAGGTCGAGTCCGCTGGTAATCCTGTGGGAAAATTCGATGAACGTTTTGACCTTGTCTATCTGGGGGAGTATGGCCCCCTGACAGGTGGGCCAGTGCTGCCCGCAGCCGTCGCCCGAGCCCGTGGCCCGAACGTAAGCGCCCCAGACGATTACGCCCAGGGTATATATGAGCAAGCCCCACGCATAGCGTGCGAACGCGAGCCGTTTCGTATCCTTCAGGGCCTCCATGGAGCCTCCACGCCCATTTTGCGCAACGAACCTAGGGCAAACGCCCCTTCCGGCTATCTTACCGCGACGCGGCCAATCTGGAGGAGCACTTTAGACTCGGGGCCCGGCGTCCTTCACGTCTTTGCCGGCTCCCTCGGCGTATTTGGCGAAGTTATCCTGGAACATTCTTGCCAGTTTGCGTGCGGCTTCGTCGTATGCTTCCGGGTCGGACCAGGCCTGGCGGGGAACGAGCAGGTTGTTGGGAACGCCTGGCGCCTCCGCGGGCACCTGGAATCCGAAGACGGAGTCTTCGACGTAGGGGACGTCGTCCAGCTCGCCATCCAGAGCGGCGCTCAGCAGCGCCCTGGTGTGCGCCAGCTCCATTCGCCTGCCTACGCCGTAGCCGCCGCCTGTCCAGCCGGTGTTGACCATCCATACGCGTGGCCCGTACTTCTGTATGCGTTCACGTAGCATCTCCGCATAGCGGGCGGGGTGCAGGGGCAGGAACGGGGCGCCGAAACAGGCGGAGAATGTGGCTACGGGCTCGGTTACGCCGCGCTCTGTTCCCGCAACCTTGGCGGTGTAGCCGCTTATGAAATAGTACATGGCCTGTTCCGGGGTGAGCCGCGCAATTGGAGGCAGCACCCCAAAAGCGTCGGCGGAGAGGAAGAATATGTTTTCCGGGTGCGGTCCCATGCTGCTGACCACTACGTTTTCCAGGTGGGCCAGGGGATACGAAGAGCGGGTATTTTCGGTCTTGCTGCCGTCGTCGAACTCAGGCCGCCGGCTGGTTGGGTTTACCACGACGTTTTCGAGGATGCTTTCAAACATCATCGTGGCCCGGTAGACCAGCGGTTCCGACTGCGGGGTAAGGTGAATCACTTTCGCGTAGCAGCCGCCTTCGAAATTGAAGATACCCTCTCCAGACCAGCCGTGCTCGTCGTCGCCGATGAGGGGCCGGTTTGGATCGGTGGACAGGGTAGTTTTCCCCGTTCCCGAAAGGCCGAAGAATATGGCGGTATCGCCGCGCCGCCCCAGATTGGCGGAGCAGTGCATCGAGAGGATATCTTTCTTGGGCATCAGGTAATTCAGCACCGAAAAGATGGACTTCTTGATTTCGCCGCCGTAGTGGCTGCCCCCGATGAGCACGACCTTCTTGGCGAAATTCACTATCACAAAAACTTCGCTGCGGGTGCCGTCGCGTTCCGGCAGGGCTTTGAAGTCGGGGGCGTGTACGACGGTGAACTCGGGCATGAAGGGTTCTATCTCGTCGTCTTGCTGGAAGCGGCGCGGCAGGATGAACATATTGCGGGCGAAGTGGGCATGCCAGGGGCTTTCGGTTACCACCCGGACCGCCAGGCGGTGTTTGGGGTTTGCTCCCGCATATAGATCCTGTACGTAGAGATCGCGCTCCGAGAGATATTCGGTCACCCGCCCGTAAAGGGCGTCGAACGCGTCGGGTTCGAATGGCTGGTTTACATCCCCCCACCGGATGTCGCCCTCGGTGCTGGCCTCCCGTACGATGAATTTGTCGCGCGGGCTGCGCCCGGTGTATGGCGTGGTATCGACAACCAGAGGCCCCTTGTGGCTGAGCAGGCCCTGGTTTCTAGCCAGGGCGTGTTCTACGAGCACGGGCGTGGGGGTGTCCCAAAACACCTGACCTTTGGGGTGAATGCCGTGAACCCTGAGATCGCGCATCGTTTCCTCCCGGCCTGAAGGCCTGTCCTCTTTATACCCCGGTTTACTACCTTGAAGGCTTACGACCCCTTGCCGCGTTTCTGCCCGGTGTCCATGACGCCGGGCGGCCGGCTGACAAAAACCCGTGTACAATTTTCGGATTCGATATGAAATATTGTTTCAGCCAGTATATAAGTACCGAATGTAAAAAACGTATACGAGCAGCAATACCGCACCTTCGCGCCGTCCCAGGCGCAGCCCGGTATACAGAAAGGGCCAGGCCAGCAGTACCAGGCCGAGCATTACCGAGAGGTCGACGATGACGCCGGGGCCGTCTGGCTTGACCGGATGGACCATGGCGGTGATGCCCAAAATGGCGAATACGTTGAATATGTTGGAGCCAACCAGATTGCCGAGCACGAGCTCCGATTCGCCTTTGCGCGCCGCTACCAGCGAGCTGGCCAGCTCCGGCAGGCTGGTTCCCAGCGCTACCACGGTGAGCCCCACTACGCGGTCGGCTACGCCCCAGGAGCGTGCAAGAGCAGACGCTCCCTCCACCAGCGCTGCGGCGCCGCCGGTAAGCAGCGCCACCCCTGCGGCTACGCCTAGCAGCGATATCCAGGCTGCGGGTACTGTCTGCCCGTACTCGGCCGCGAACTCGGCTTCAACGTCTGGGGTTTCACTTTTTTCGCGCAGCAGATAAGTCAGGTATACGATTATTCCGGCAAACAGTAACGCCCCTTCCGCACGACCAATCCAGCCGTCAGCCACCACGTAGAAGAGTACCAGACTGACCAGGAGCAAGAAGGGCATTTCCCGACGGATGAAGCGGGCGCGGGTACGCAACGGTCGCACCAGCGCCGCCAATCCCAGCACGAGCGAAAGATTGGCGATGTTGGAACCCACCACGTTGCCATAGGCGACCTGGGGGTTGCCGCTCAGGGTGGCCGCCAGGGTGGCCGCCAGCTCGGGCGCGCTGGTACCAAAGGCCACGACGGTGAGCCCCACGACGAGGGGGCTCATTCCCAGCCGCCGCGCCAGCGCTACGGCGTGGCGTACGAGCAATTCGCCGCCACCGTATAGGAGCGCCGCTCCTGCAACTACCAGTGACCAGGCCACGGAGTTAAGGCTAACACCTGGGCGATTCGCAAGCCGTAACGATCTCGCAGGGGAAGGCCGTGCTTCTGCGTGTTTGCTCTTTCATTAACTTCGTCGTGCCTCGTTGCCCGTCGGGGTAAGAGAATCGTTCGCGGCTGGTCGGGGGCAGGCAGGGGCCAGCCCGGGTTTTGCAGCGGCAGTTTGGCGGTTCCGGTTGCAGGTCGCTACCCCCTTTGCAGATTGCGTATCAAGCCCGGTGCGGCGTCGCCTGCACGCCCGCTTGGTAAGCCCCGCCCCGGACGCACGGGCGGGCGTTGACGGATTACGCCCGTTTGACACGGGGCGGGAGCGCTCATATAATTTTGGAGCCAAACGGGCCGTTAGCTCAGTTTGGTAGAGCAACCGACTTTTAATCGGTTGGTCGCAGGTTCGAGTCCTGCACGGCCCACCATCAAGACGGGGAAGACTCCCCGTCTTTTCTTTTTCTTAACCTCAGGGCCGGCACATGAGAGGGCAGGATGCCGGTTCAGGACTTGGTGGCCGTAGAGGAACAGGATAGGGCTATCTTCTTCACGTCCTTGCGAATTTCGAGCAGCAGCGATAGTGTTCCGAAGACGGCAACCACGGGCACCATAGCTGCCAGGAGACCGATGATCAAGCCCAGCTCGCGCCCGACGGCGTAGCCTTGCAGGGCTCCAATGGCCAGGGTGATCCACATCGCAAGCTCCAGTAGAAACTCGAAACTGTTTGCAACCAACTTCGTGAGCATGAGCCACCTCCTTTGAACCGGCCCGGACTGATCGGGCGGGATGGCGTCCGTGGATGCAGGGGTTGATTTCGCGGTGTATGCCGGTTCGTCCGTTAGTAGTATACAGGTATCATTGCAGGGAATGCAGGTGATCCGCCCGCGGTTATATGAACCGGGTCGGGATCCCGCTGCAGGAGAACATTCGTCGATTGCATTTGTGATACCGCCTGCTTCGTGGTGTGATAGAGGCATGGCCGAGGGGCTCAGTTCCAAGACTAGCAAGCTCGCGGCGCGCCGGGGACCGAAGGCAACGCTAAAACGCAAGGTCACCTCGGCCGGAGGCGTGGTCTTCCGCGGTTGCCGCAGGCCGCGGGTATTGCTGATAATGCCCGCCAAGGGTAAGAGGCGGCGCTGGAGTCTGCCCAAGGGGCGGGTTGAGCCGGGTGAGAGGTACTGGCAGACTGCACGGCGTGAGGTTAGAGAAGAGACCGGCGTCAACGTGAAAGTTCTCGATCCCATAGAAAGGGTTCGCTACTACTTCATGGCGCATGACGACGAAGGCGTCGAGGTCAACAAGCGGGTGCATTATTTCTTGATGCGGTATGAGGGGGGCGAACTGCGCCCGCAGCTCGAGGAGGTACGGAGAGCGCGCTGGTTTCCGGTGGATGAGGTAGAGCGACTGCTCGCGTTCGAGAACGAACGCCGGGTGTTTCGGGCCGCGCTTGCCCGCTGGAGGAAGCGATGCAAACAGACTTCCGCCTGACGATAGACCTGTACGAGCTGACGATGGCCGATTCGTATCTGTCGCGGGGCAGAAACGGAACGGCGGTCTTCGACCTTTTTGTGCGCCCGCCGGTTCCGGGGCGGCGCTTCCTGGTGGCGGCGGGCGTGGAGGCGGCCCTCGATTACCTGGAGCGGCTTAGTTTCGCCGACGAAGACAGGGACTACCTGCGCTCGCTCGGGATATTTTCAAACAATTTTCTGGAATACCTAGCGCAATTTCGCTTTACGGGAGAGGTGCGGGCGGTGCCCGAGGGCGAGTTGATTTTTCCGGGCGAGCCGATTCTTTCCGTGCGAGCCCCCCGGATTGAAGCGCAAATTGTCGAAACCTACCTGCTTAACGTGGTGAACTTTTATACCCTCATAGCTTCCAAGGCGGCCCGGGTGCGGCTGGCTGCGGGCTTCGAGGCGAGCGTGGCCGACTTCAGCCCGCGCCGCGACCACGGCCCGGAGGCTGCTTTTGGGGTGGCCTACGCCAGTTATCTGGCCGGACTGGACGGCACCTCGAACGTGGAGGCGGGTAAGCGGCTGGGGATCCCGGTGATCGGCACCATGGCCCACGCCTACGTAATGAGTTTCCCCAGCGAGCTCGAGGCGTTCCGCGCGTTTGCTGCCGATCATCCGGCGCCGGTGCTGCTGATCGATACCTACGATACATTGCTGGGAGCGCAGAGGGCGTTACAGGTGGCGCGGGAATTGCGCGCACAGGGCCGCGCCCTGGCCGGCGTGCGCATAGACTCGGGCGACCTGCCCACGCTGACGCGCAAGGTGCGCCATATGTTTGACGAGGCGGGTTTTCCCGAGGTGAAGGTGCTGATCTCGGGAGACCTCGACGAGTACCGGATCCAGGCCTTCCTGGCGGCCGGAGGCGTCGCCGACGGTTACGGCGTGGGCACCCGTTTGGGCACCAGCTACGATCTCCCCGCGCTGGGCGGGGTTTACAAGCTGGTTGAAGACTCGGGCGGGCCGCAGTTGAAGATGAGCCCGGGAAAGCGTACCTGGCCGGGGCGCAAACAGATATGGCGCCGTCTGGATGACGATGCGGTGCAGGACGTTCTGAGCCTGGAGGACGAGGCCGTGGAAGGTGGCGAGCCGCTGCTTGCGGTGCGGATGCGGGACGGTGTGCGCCTGGAAGAGGCCGCCGCGCTTTCGCGGACGCGCGAACGCGTGCGGGGATGGCTTGCGCGCCTGCCCGAAGACCTGCGGGTCATCGCCGCCGATCCCAAGCCCGAGTACCCCGTGGAGATAAGCCCGGGGCTAACCGCCCTCTCCCGGCGCCTGGAGAGCGCGCGCCACTAACCGACCGGCTGCTTCCCGCGGGCTCAGCCTGCCCGCAGCCACCTCCCGCACCAGCTCATCGCTCTTGCGGGCGCTTTCCTGCCCCAATGCCTGGATGATGCTGGCTATTTCGAAGCGGGCGCGCTCGATTCGGTGCGGCTCGAGCAGGCCGTGCTTTTCCAGATGTTCGTGGTGCGCTTCTATGGCTTTTAGGAGCTCGTCCGTTCCTTTACCCGACTGAGCCACCGTGGTCAGCACCGGCACCTGCCAGCCGGCGGGGCGCGGGGGGGCGAACTCCAGGGTGGCCTTTAATTCCTGCACTACCCGTTCGCCCCCGGGGAGATCGAACTTGTTGACCGCGATTATGTCGGCTATCTCCATCACCCCCGCCTTGAAAGCCTGAACCGCGTCACCGGCGGCAGGGGTAAGCACGAGAACGGTGGTGTCGGCCACCCGGGCAATGTCCACCTCGCTTTGGCCGACGCCCACGGTTTCGAGGAAGACCCAGTCGAAACCGAACGCCTCCAGCAGTGCCAGGGCCGCTACCGTGGCCCCGGCAAGGCCCCCCAGAGAGCCGCGGCTTGCCATCGAGCGGATGAAAACCCCTTCGTCCTTGTGGTGGCGCATCATGCGAATGCGGTCGCCCAGGATGGCGCCGCCGGTGAAGGGGGAGCTGGGATCCACGGCCAGCACCGCCACCGTTTCCCCCCGGCCGCGCACAGACTCGATTAGCCGGTCGGCCAGCGTGCTCTTGCCGGCTCCGGGGCTTCCGGTCAGCCCCACCACCCGGGCGCGCCCCTGGCCGCGGGCCGCCTTAAGCAGCTCCTCACCCTCGGGGAGGCCCGATTCCACCCAGGTGAGGGCGCGGGCGAGGGCGCGCCGGTCGCCTTCGAAAAAAGCGCGGAAGACCTCCATCTACGGATGTACGAAGACCGGCACCTGCGCGCGTTCCAGAACCTCGCGGGTGACCGAGCCCATGAAGCGGTTTTGGCGGCTCTTGCCGATGAAGACGGCGTCTGCGTCCTCCTCTGCTACGAACTGGCAGATGGCGTCTACCGGCTTGGCTTCCTTGAGCAGGGGACGGGCTCCGTAGGGGGCGGCCAGCTCCTCGAGCTGTTTGGCCAGCTGTTCGATGAACTGCTGGCGTTCCTCGACGTAGCGCGGGTCGGGCATGTGGATGGGAATCGGGGGTTCCGCGATGGGTTCGACCGAGTGCATCAGGGTAATGCGCGCCCCCACCGCGTCCGCCAGCTTCTTGGCGAAGTCGAGGGCGCGCCGGGAAGGATCGGCCAGCGCGGTGCTGACGAGGAAGTGCCGCAGCGGCCGCACCTCGACGTCCGCGCGGGTGGCCATGACCGGTTTCCCCGACAGCTCGATCACCCGTTCGGTGATGGAGCCGAGAATCCTTTCTAGAAAGGTGTCGGCTCCGTGGGTGCCCATGGCGATGAGATCGACGTTTTTCTCTTTCGCGTATTTGAGGATGACCTTGAGCGGGTGACCCACTTCCAGGTGGTGTTCGGCGTCGGGATCGAGGGTCCGCAGGTGTTTGCGCGCCTGCTCCAGGGCCTCGTGCTGGGCCTGCTTCATGACCTCGCCCAGACGCTCGGTCCAGTAGTCGCCGTAAATGGGCATTTGCGGGGTGGGTTCGAGAGTGTGCAGCAGAATGAGGTGGGCGTTCAGCGGTTCCTTGAGCTGTCGCAGTACGTCGAAGGCCTTCATGGACGCATCGGAAAAGTCGGTGGGATGCAGGATCTTCATGAATTTCCTCCTTCGGCGACGCAGGCCACCTCGACCAGCACGTCCTTGGGCAGCCGGGCCGCTTGCACCACCGCACGGGCCGGGTAGGGCTCGCTAAAGTGGCGGGCGTAGACTTCATTGAAGGCCGCGAAATCGTTCATATCGGCGAGAAATGCGCTCACCTGGACGACGCGATCCATACCGCTACCGGCGGCCTCGAGGACCGCGGCCAAATTTTGCAGTACCTGCTCGGTCTGCGCCTCGATCCCTCCTTGTACCGGACTGCCGTCCGGAGTGAAAGGTATCTGGCCGGATACGAAGACCATTCCGCCTGAGCGAACGGCCTGACTGTAGGGGCCTATTGCCGCAGGGGCCCGTTCCGTTTGCACGCGCTGCATAACCACCTCCTACCTGTTATTAAACAGCAGAACGAAGAGCAACAGCGCCACGTAGACGATCAGAAAGATGAAGTCGCGCCAGCGGCGCCAAAATCCGCGCGCATGGCCCGAATTGAGGACCTGAACCTGCACGCTTTCATCTTCCTGCCCCAGGGCTAGCACCACGGGTTCCTCTCCCTCCAGCGGCAGCGCCCAGGGCGGCGGGGAGTGGTTCTTGGGTATGTGGTTGACGGCTACCGTGACGACGGAGATGTTGTCGGGCCCGCCCCATTCGTTGGCGAGTTTTACGAGGCGTTCGGCAGCTGCGTCCGTCGGCAGGGTGTCCAGTACTTCCTGGAGCACCGCGTCTTCGAGCACGCCGGAAAGGCCGTCGCTGCATATCAGAAAACGATCTCCCGCCTGAACCTTCAAGCCGATAAGATCCACTCGCGCATCGGGAAAGGACCCCAGCGCATTGGTTATCACATTGCGCCAGCGGTGGTTGCGCGCTTCGGTGGCGGTGAGCAGCCCCTGGCGCAGGCGTTCGGCAACCCAGGAGTGGTCCTGGGTCAGCTGCGTCAATTCTCCATCGCGTAACAGGTAGGCGCGCGAGTCGCCCACGTGGGCTATGAGCGCGTAGGGGAGGTCCAGCGCCAGAGCGGTGGCGGTTGTGCCCATCCCGCGCGATTCGGGACGCTGTCCGGCCATGTAAATCGCCTCGTTGGCTTCTTCGAAGGCCTCGAGCAGCAGGGTGGGGGAAGGGGCGTCTTCCTCGATTACTTCGAGGATGTTCTTCACCGCCAGTTTGGAGGCCAGCTCACCCGTGCGGTGTCCGCCCATGCCGTCGGCGACAACGAAGACACCACCGCGGTCGGTCAGTTTCTTCCCTACCGCGTCCTGGTTGGTAGTGCGTTTCCGACCCGGGTGGGTAAGCGCCGATGCCTCTACTGCCGGGGCTTCAGATGAGCCGGACATAGCGAAATTATACGCCAATGGTGAGCCACCGCGCCTTTCGGCGGTTTGCCCGCGCCGGTGCGCCCGGGCGGCGTTGGAGCCTACCGTTTCAGTGGATAGGATTCAATATATGCAGGAATATACTGCAAGTATGAAAAGGTAAAGGAAAACCAGCTGAGAACGGTAGGGGCTTCCGCGGTGCGAATCCGGGCACCGGGTTACGGTGGCGTTTGCTGGCGCGGGTAGCCGCCACCGGCTTGGTGGCGGTACTGTAGGTGTGTCAGAACCTGCTGAGCGGTACCGCCGGGATGGGCGTAGAGGTTGATTCGGTAATGGGGCGCCCGCGGTTACGCATACCCGGGTGGAGAGGCAGGCGGCCCGCGTCGTAGTCTTTAGATACGGGCCCGGCCCGCACGAAGGCGAGGGCGAGATGCTGCTGGTATTTGGCGAACTCTATGCAGAGCTGTCGGATTCGGAAGGCGCATGCCTTCAGGTCGATCTGGGCGGCCCGCTGCTGCGGCAGGCTCTGGCCGCGCGAAAGGCGGGGGCGCGAACGCGGTTTTTGGGACGGGTGGGGCGTGATGCCTACGGCCGGGTCATCAGGCGACTGGGGCAGGAGAACGAGCTGGAGTGGGCGTTGCAGGAAGACGGCGAGCACCCCACCAGCCTTTTGCTGGGCGGTGATCCGCCCGTGGCGTACCGCAGCGCGGATGCCTATCTGAGTCCCCCGTCCGAAAGTTATTTCGAGGGTGGGCGGGTGTTGCATGCGGGCGCCTGGGTGTTCGGGATGGATCCCGGCCGCACGACCGCGGCGGAGGTCTTCCGGGAAGGGTTGCACCAGGGGTTGGCGCTCAGCCTGGATTTGCGGGCGGCCCGCTGGGCCCTGCGTGCCGACCTGGGGGAGGTGCTCAGACCGTTCCTGCCGCTGGCCTATATGAAGGCCGATGGGTGGACTCTTGAGGCGCTGGACATCAGGCCCGGCGAGCTCTTTCAGTGGGCGCAGACGGTGTTGCTTTTTTCCGAAGCGAAGGTTCGCAGTATGACCCTATTCGAGGAGCGGGATCACCGTTTGCGTGGCGACCGCGGGTCTCCCGACGAGGTATACGGACGGTTCCTGGCGGGGGTCAGTAATGGATTGGACGCGGAGGACGCGCTTGCTAAGGCGATCGAGAGCGGGACTGCGGCAGACAAAAAGGACGTGTGAGAAAACGTGGAACCCCAACTGGCCTATGAAGCACTGAAAGCTTTCCAAATCGACACCGCCTACTACCAGAGTCTGGGCGCTCTGGCAGGTTGGGACCAGCGCACTTACATACCGCACCGCGGACATGCGCACCGGGCGCGGCAGTTCGCCGCCCTGGCGCGCCTGCTGCACGCCCGCAAGACGAATCCGCAGGTGGGAGAGTGGTTGCAGGCGGTGGAGGGAAGCGCGCTGACTGCCGATCCAGAGAGCGTAGAGGCCGTGAACGTGCGCGAGTGGAGGCGCGATTACGAGCGTGCTGTCCGTGTCCCCGACGACCTGGCGGTCGCACTGGCGCAGGCCCAGAGCGAGGGGGAGAGTGCCTGGGAATCGCTGCGCGAGGCTGATGACTGGACGGGATTTAAGCCTTATCTGAAGAGGGTCCTGGAGCTCCAGCGGGAGTATGCGGAGGCCGTGGGTTACGAAAGCGAACCCTACGACGCCCTGCTGGAAGACTACGAACCGGGGGAGCGGGCGGCGCGGCTCGAGCGCGTTTTCGAGGTTCTGGGAACGGCCAGCAGGCGAATCCTCGATCAAATCATGGGGTCCAAAGTCAGGCCTCCGGTGGGAATTTTGCACAGACCGTATCCCGTGGAGGTGCAGCGCGAAATAGTGTATGAGGTTACCGGGGCGCTGGGTTACGACCTGGAAGGCGGCCGCATAGACCCCACCGCACATCCCTTCGAGCTCGCAGTAGGACCGGGAGACGTGCGTATAACCACCCGTTACTACCCCGATTACTTCAATGCCGCCTTCTTCGGTGGCGTGCACGAGGCGGGGCACGCCATGTACGAACAGGGGCTGCCCGCGGAGCACTGGGGCACCCCCATGGGGCAGGCGGTCAGCATGGGGGTACACGAGTCCCAGTCGCGCATGTGGGAGAACATGGTTGGCCGCAGCCTGGGGTTCTGGCGCTACTTCTTCCCGCGCCTGCAGCCGCGTTTCGCCTCTCTCCGGGACGTAAGGATCGAGGACTTCCACCGGGCCGTCAACGCTGTGAAGCCCAGCCTCATACGGGTCGAGGCGGATGAGGTCACCTACAATCTGCATATCCTGATTCGTTTCGAGATTGAGCTAGCCCTCTTCCGGGGACAGCTGGAGGTGGATGATCTGCCCGACGCCTGGAACGCCAAGTACCGTTACTATCTGGGTATATCTCCTGCCAGCTACAAAGACGGCGTAATGCAGGACGTTCACTGGGGCAGCGGCCTGTTCGGCTATTTCCCCAGTTACACCCTGGGCAACGTATACGCCGCCCAACTGTTTTCGCAGGCGGAAAGCGACCTCGGGCCGCTCGAGTCCCTGCTGGAACAGGGCTCCTTTGCGCCGCTGCTGTCCTGGTTGCGAGAGAAAATACACCGCCACGGCCGCCGCTATCCACCGCGCATTCTCGTTCAACGGGCAGCGGGGGAACCTCCGCGGGCCGAGTACCTGGTTAGGTATCTGGAAAAGCGTTTTGGCGATATATACGAGCTGGATTAGCTCTGCAGCAGATGGGTCGTGTACCGGGAGAGCGCGATTCTCTAGAGAGCGTCTGCATGACAGGGGCAGGCTTGCGTTAAGCTGAAAAGTGAAGTATAGCCCGAAAGGCTTTAGGCAACAGAAAAAAGGAGGAATAGTTATGAAGCGAATCGGCATCCTTGCGACATTTATATTCGCGCTTGCTTTCGCAGGCGGTGACCGGCTGGTAGTTGCCTACCAGGGCGGTGCGGTCACGCTCGACCCCCACATGCGCAACGAAACCACCACCCTAGCGTGGCAGCATCATATCTTTGAAACGCCCTTCTTCTTCAATGCCGACGGCAAGGTGGTGCCCGTGCTGGCGAGCTCCATCGAGAACGTCGATCCCAATACCTGGATCCTCAAGATCCACTCCGGGGTCAAATTCCACGACGGCAGCGTCATGACCGCCGAGGACGTGGCTTTCTCTATCACCCGTGCGGCGACCCACCCCAAGTCGCAGATGAAGGGCTACGTGGGCAAGATCAACAGCGCCACCGCGATCGACGAAACGACCGTCAAGATAGAAACCAAGGTCCCCGATCCCTTGCTGCCGGCCCACCTTGACCACGCTGCGGTCATACCCAAGGCCTATTTCGAGAAAGTAGGGGAAGAGGGTTTCGCCAAGCACCCCATCGGAACGGGGCCATACAAGTTCGTCGAGTGGCTCAATGCCGACCACCTCACCCTCGAACGCTTCGAGGGCTACTGGGGTGATAAGCCTGCCTTCGGGAAAGTGGTCCTCAAGAACATCCCCCAGGGGGCAACCCGCGTAGCCGGTCTGCTTTCTGGCGAGATTGACATTGCCGAAAAGGTCCTTCCACAGGACTTTGCCCGCGTGGAAAGGTCCGGGCGCGCCACCGTCAAGCAGACGGCGGGCACGCGGGTCATCTACGTGGCCATGGACTACTGGCGCGAGTACGGATCCGAAGGCTTGCCTGAGGGAGCCAAGAACCCCTTCCTCGACCCCGAAGCGCGCAAGGCGGTATACATGGCCATCGACGAAGAGGCCATTGTCAAGAAGATCATGGGTGGCGCCGCCACCGTAGCCCCGCAGTTCCTGGCGCCGGTGCACGAGGGTTACTCGCCCAATATCAAGCGTTTCCCCTACGATCCCAAGGCGGCGCGCAAGATTCTCGAAGACCTCGGCTACGAAGACCAGAACGGCGATGGCTGGCTCGAGCTGCCCACCAAGGACGGCAAGCGCGTCACCTTCGAGCTGCGCATCGACGCTCCTAACGATCGTTACCTGAACGACGCCCAGATTGCTCAGGCAATCGCTAGCATGCTCCGCGATATCGGCATCAAGGCCGAGGTAAACGCCGTTCCCAAGAAGGTCTTCTTCCCCAACATGACCAAGGGTCACTTCACCCTTTACATGGCGGGCTGGGGGTCCATGGACTCGATCA
>Ga0256835_1000903_pt1 | contig 19243 bp, 16 predicted proteins | sample PIR30metaG_FD_185972 | JGI IMG/M metagenome (GOLD analysis project Ga0256835, IMG submission 185972) | Hydrothermal vent microbial communities from East Pacific Rise, Pacific Ocean - PIR-30 | ecosystem: Environmental > Aquatic > Marine > Hydrothermal vents | place: Pacific Ocean: East Pacific...
ATGCGCCTGGCTGGGGATGACGGTCTTGATGCCCTCGTCCTGGAAGCCGCCCCAAATGCCGTTGACCTCCAGCGTCGGCCGAATCCAGCTGCGCTCATAAGTGCTGAAGCCCGGTTCTCCGAAAAGGGCCGGAACGCCCAGTTTCTGGATATAGTCGGCCTCATCGTAGGGAATGGCCCGGAAAGCTTCCCGCTCGGATTCGGAGAACGCCCGCACGTCATCATAAAAGCCCTCCACCCGAACCCGCCCCTCGGAATCATGCATGGAGGCCAGGATGGCCGCCAAGGCGTGGATGGGGTTCAAGAAGGTGCCGCCGTAAGTGCCGGAGTGCACGTCGTGGGCCGCGCCCCGGACATCGATCTGCAGGGCGCACAAGCCGCGGCGGCCCGTCACCAGCTCCGGCTGGTCCTCGCCCCACTGGCCGCCGTCGGCGCTCAAAACGGCGTCACAGGACAGCCGTTCCCGGTGGTCGGCGACAAATTGCGCCAGCTGGGGGCTGCCGATCTCCTCCTGGCCTTCGAAGAAGAGCTTGACATTGACCGGCAGGCGGCCCGTTGTCTTGAGCAGGGCCTCCACCGCCAGGATGGGAACGAGCATGTTGCCCTTGTCGTCCGAGGCGCCCCGGGCATAGATACGACCCTCCTTTATAACGGGTTCAAAAGGCGGGTGGGACCACAGGTCCAGGGGATCGACGGGCTGCACGTCGAAATGCCCATAGATCATCACGGTGGGCCGGTCCCCGGCATGCAGCCAGTCCCCGTAAACCACGGGGTGTCCGCCGGTGGCGAACTGCTGCACGTTTTCAACGCCGGCCTGCCGCATCCTGTCCTGCACCCATGCGCCGGCCCGCTCTACGTCCGGTGCGTGGGAGGCCAGGCTGGAGATGCTGGGGATTCGCAAAAAATCAGACAGCTCTTCCACAAAACGTGACTGCTGTGCGCTGAGGTAGTCATTCCATGAAGGCATCGCAAAGGTCTCCTTTGGTAGGCTGAGGCCATCGGCGTCTCTCGAAGCCGGCCGGAGCCGGTCGGCAGCCGATGCGTACCCGTCAACGGCAAGAACCCATTGTAAAACAGGTAGTGAATCTACCATTAATGAAGGGGGTTTGCAAGCCCGGCCCGGTCCCAGGCAAGAACGGGCCCGGAGGATACCCCGGGCCTCCATGGCAGGCGGGAATTCGGGGTCGGGGCGGGGGAGGGCACCGGCTGCGCGCAGTCCGGCGGTGCCGCTTGCCCGGATTTTTTCATCTGCGGCACCGCCGACGATCAGCTATATCCGCCGCCTCTCATGCGCCTTTCACCATGATGCCGCCATCGACCGTGATCTCCTGCCCCGTGATGAAAGAAGCGTCGTCCGACGCCAGGAACAGCGCGCAGTTGGCGATGTCCTCGGCCCGCCCAATGCGGCCCAAGGGGACCCAGTCGGCGATCTGCCGTTTTGTCTCGTCATCCCAATCCTTCTGCATGGGCGTCTCAACCGGTCCGGGATGAATGGCATTGGCTCGTATGCCGTGTTTGGCGTACACGATGGCCAGGGATCGCGTCAGCGATATCAAAGCCCCCTTGCTGCAGGTATAGGCGTCCTGGGCGGTGGTAAAACCGAGCAGGGCGGATATGGAGGCGATGTTGATAATGGATCCGCCCCCCGCCTTGATCAATTCGGGGATGCCGTACTTGCAGACCCATACCGGCCCCTTGAGGTTAATGGCCATCACGCGATCCCAGTTTTCCTCAACGGTGCGTGTCACTTCAAAATCCCTGTCACGCCATAACACTCCGGCGTTATTATATAAAATATCGATTTTGTTGAACGCCTCCACACCCTCGGCGACGGCCTGTGCAACCTGCCTCTCCAACGCCACATCGCAGGGGCAAAAAATGGCCTCCCCGCCCTGGTCCCTGACCATTTCAACGGTTTTCTCCCCGTTGTCCGCATCGATGTCAACGGCCACGATTTTGGCCCCTTCCCGCGCGAAAGTCAGACAGGCTGCACGCCCCTGGCCCAATGCCGCACCCGTTATCAACGCCACCTTGTTCTTCAGCCGCATACGATATTCTCCTTTAGTCCTGTATCTGCAGTTGCTCCGCTACCCAACCGAGGCCGAGCTCCATCAGCTTGCCTCGCGTCGGATGGCCGGTCGATGGATTCCAGTTCATCATCCGGTAGTAGTCTCCGATGGCTTCCTCGAGCCGGTGCCGATCGACCCTGCGCCCCTTGGACGGACCATCGGGAAGCGGTTCAAAAACACGCTGCGGAAGGTCGTCGTCGGATCGGTCAAACCCCTCCCTGGCATTGTAGGCCCGCATCAGATTGACCCTTCTCTCGCCGGCCTTCATCAGCTCCCAGAACGTCACCTGCCAACCGGTGACCGCCCCGACGAGGTCTTCAATATCCCGGAAAGAGAACAGCGCGCCGGGTCCCCAGCAGAAATCACAGAGTGTCAGCGTGTCAAGCAGGCTGTAATAAAACTGCGAAAGCATGGTCGCCCGCGTCTTGCGGACATCGAGGCTTTCCAGGTCGGTAAAGTCGGTAATGGCCAAACCCCGGGAGAGGTCGACATCGGCGGCACCAATCCAGTCATGCTCCGATGACATGTGGTCGGCCCCGAAGGGGTTCACGCTGTAGATCAGGGCCTGACTGGGCTTGATACGCGGCATGTGGGCGGGAAAGGGTTGGTTCTTCACCCCCATGGCAAACGGGCGGCATGCTTCCCCCCAGGCCTCAATGGCCCTGTCGAAGCCGTCGGCCAGGATGTCGCCGACCCCTTCCCGGCGAACGATCATTTTCAGCAGCCGCAGCACGGTCTTGCCGTCGCCGAAACGCAACTCCAAGCCACCGGTATCGCTTTGGGAAATCACCCCCCGTTCAAAGCATTCCATGGCAAAAGCGATCATGGCCCCCGTGGTGATCGTATCGACCGTGTATTTGTTGCAGATCTCGTTGAACTTGCAGATCAGGGCCAGGTCACCAATGCCCAGGTTGGAGCCCAACATGCAGATGGTTTCATACTCGGGGCCACCGTAGCGAGCCTCCACCCGGTAAGGTTCCGCCATGTCGACAACCCGCTTGCAGCGCACCACGCACGACCAGCAGGTATCGGTGCCCGCCAGGTATTTGGCGGTCAATTTTTCGGCGGTAATGTCATCGGTTTGCTCAAAGCAGCCCGACTGGAAATTACGGGTGACGATGTGGCCCATGTCTTTAAACCAGGCTACTCCCATCGCCGTGCCATATTTGCGGAAATTTTGATGAAGCTCGGATTTTTTGTAGCTCTGCGCCCCCTTGCGGGCCAGCGCCTTCACGGCCTCCCTGTCGGCAAAGTCGTAGGGGCGCCGGCCGGCAACCACGATGGCTTTCAGCCGCTTGGCCCCCATCACGGCGCCCATACCCGTTCGCCCCCCGAAATGGCTCAAGCCGGCCGTGATGCAAGCATACTTCACCATGTTCTCGCCGGCCGGTCCGGTCTGGGCGATGTCGATATTCTTGCGCCCCAACTGCCTGCAGATGATGTCTTCGGCATCTCCGGTGGCCCGTCCCCACAGATCGCCGGCATCCCTGAGTTCCGCCCTTCCGCCGTCGATCCACAAATAGACCGGCCGGGGGGAACGGCCTCGAATCACCACCGCGTCAAAACCGGCATGCTTGAGCCCGGCCCCCCAGCTTCCGCCGCACTGCGTGTCGCCCACGGCCCCGGTCAACGGGGATTTGGCGGTTACCGTGAACCGGCTGCCCCCGCTGATGGGTGCTCCCGTCACTACGCTGGGGGCAAACACCAGGACGTTTTCCGGCGCCAACGCATCAATACCCGGAGGCGTTTCCCTCAGCAGAAAATAGGTGCCCAGCAGGCTTCCGCCGAGATAGGTCCGGTAAAAGCCCGCGTCGGGCGTTTGGGTATCGATGTGGCCGGAGGACAGGTCGATCCTGAGGATCCTTCCGTTGTATCCCGGGGGGGTCGCTCGGTTGCGCATGGCATCCCTTTCCGATTGCCTGACCGGTGGTAAAACAATGGCGGCATTGTTGGGGGTTACACCATCTCCAGGTATTTTCTCTTTTCCCAATCAGTGACCCACGAGCAGAATTCGTTCCACTCGGCCTGCTTGAATTCAGCGTAATATTCAACAAATTTTTCGCCGAAGTACTGCCTGGCGATGCCGCTTGCGGCAAAGCTTCGTATGGCGTCGCCCATGTTTTGCGGGATCTTGCCGGCTTCGCTGTCCTTCAGTTTGTAAGCGTTTCCAACAACCAACTCCGGAGGGGCCAGTTGGTTCTCTATGCCGTACAAGCCCCCGGCCAGCATGGCGGCCATCACCAGATAAGGGTTGGCATCGGCGCCCGGGGCACGGTGCTCCAGGCGGCACGCCCCCTCACTTTCCGGCAGCACGCGCACACCGACGGTGCGGTTGTCAATGCCCCAGGTCTGGTTCATTCCCGCGGCTGTCCCCTCACCGTAGCGTTTGTAGGAGTTGACAAACGGCGCCCACATTAAGGTAAAGGCAGGCATCACCGCCAGCAGGCCGGCGGCGTAATGGGCCATGATGGCCGATATGTTGTGATCCCCCGTCGGGTCCCAAAACAGGTTGCGACCCGTCTCCTTGTCCAGGAGACTCTGGTGGAGATGGCACGAACTGCCAAACCCCTGAGGATCGTACTTGGCCATGAAGCTGGCTGTCATGCCCTCGCGGGCAACAATTTCCTTGAGGCCGCTCTTGTAGACGGCCGCGTTGTCCGCCGCCCGCAGGATCTCGGAGTGCAGGATCTGGAATTCGAACTGGCCCGGGCCGGCTTCCACCTGGTAGGTATGCACCGGCACACCCCGGTGGTTCATATTGCGCACGATCTTTTCGATCAGTTCCTGGTGAACGCCGATCCTGTAGATACTGTAATCGTAGCACCCGGGGGCCAGTGTCTTGATGTCCGTGAATCCCTTTTCTGCGATTTCCTGGATCGACTCCGGGAAAATCATGAACTCGAGTTCCGTGGCCGCCTGAATCTGGTATCCCATGGCAGAGGCCTTGGCCACCATCCGCTTGAGCAGAGAACGGGGGGAAGTCTCCAGCAACTGTCCATTGGTCTGGTCGTACACGTCACCGATGATCATGGCGGTTCGATCCAGCCAGGGCACGATGCTGAAGGTCTCCAAATCCGGCCGGATCATATAATCCCGATATCCGCCCTCCCAGTCGGGGTACCAAGGCAGTTCCCGTGACGGCTCGGGCATCTGATCCAGAGTATCCATAATATAGATGCAGTCACAGACCCCGAGGCCCTCGCTGCAGATGCTTTTGAGGAAATAGTCGGTCCTCACCCCCCGGCCCCGAAAATTGCCGTTGACATCCGGCGTGCAGACGAGGACACACTGGATGTCGTTTTCTGCTAGGATCTTGTTGATGGTTTCAAGGTTCATTACGCGCCTCCCTGTTGTTACGCACAATTTGTTGACCCGATTGTCGATGCCGCATCGTCAAAACCGTAAGAACATCGCGCCTGGGTATGGATCATGCCGCTGGGCGAAGCGTCTCCCCGGGCCGCCCGACCATTTCCTGGATGAAACGCCGCCCTGAAGTCCGGTCAGCAGCACCGCTCTCGACGTCAGCCGCCCAGGTAGGATTTACGGACATCATCGCTTTCGAGCAGCTCTCTGGCGGGGCCGTATTTTACGACCTCGCCGGTTTGAAGCACATAGGCCCTGTCTGCACACTCGAGGGCCATGCGCGCATTTTGCTCGACGAGCAGTATGGTCACGCCCTCCCGGTTAATGGCCCGGATGATTTCGAAAATGGTGCCGACCAGCATCGGTGACAGGCCGAGTGACGGTTCGTCGAGGGCCAGCAGTTTGGGCCCGTTCATCAGCGCCCGGCCGAAAGCCAGCATCTGCCGCTCGCCCCCGCTCAGGGTCCCGGCCTTTTGGCCAAGGCGCTGCTTCAATACAGGAAAATATCGAAAGACCCTCTCGTAATCCTTTTCGACCTTTTCGCTGTCCCTTCTCAAATAGGCGCCGGCGCGCAGGTTTTCGGCCACCGTCAGCTTGGCAAACACCCTGCCCCCCTCGGGAATCTGCGCGATGCCGGACTTGACGATGCTGGCCGTCCGCAGTCCATTGATTTTCTTCCCCTGAAACCGAATCTCTCCTCCGCTTGGCTTGATGAGACCCGACAGGGTCTTCAATATGCTGCTTTTGCCGGCGCCGTTAGAACCGATCAGCGTTACAATGCTTCCCTCTTCAACTTCGATGGAAACGCCTCTGACGACTTCCACCTGGCCGTATTTGATTCGTAAATTCCGGATATCAAGTAGCATGGGCGTTCTTTCCGATATAGGCTTCAATCACTTTCTCGTCCCGCTTGATCTGTCCCGGTTCGCCTTCCGCGATTTTTTGGCCGAAATTGATAACGGTTATTTTTTCGCATAGCTCCATGACGGCCTGCAGGTTGTGCTCTACCAGGATGATGGTGGTGCCGTATTCTTTCCGGATCTGGCGTATGGTTTCAATCATGTCCTGGGCTTCACTGGGGTTCATCCCCGTCAAGGGCTCGTCAAGCAGCAGGACCTTGGCCCGGGCCGCCAACGCAATGGCCACCCCTAGCTTGCGCTGCAGTCCGTGGGGCAGGTTTTCGGCCTGGGCGTCGGCAAAGGCTGACAGACCCATGAAGGCCAATATTTCCATAGCCTTATCAAGCTGAGCGATGTCCGTGGCGCGGCTCCTGCGGCCGCCCAGGATCAGGTCCAGCAGGCTGAAGCGCGATTCGGAGTGAAATCCTACAAGGATGTTTTCCAGGGCCGAGTAGCCCGAAAAAAGCGTTACCAGTTGATAGGTCCGGACGATGCCAAGCTTGGCAACCTGGTGGGTCTTGAGGCCGTTGAGCAATCTGCCGGCGTAAAGAATCTCCCCGGCGTTGGGCGACAGCTCCCCGGTGATGACGTTGAACACCGTCGTTTTGCCCGCCCCGTTGGGCCCAATGAGGCCCCTGATTTCCCCCTCTTTGACCTCGAAGTCCAGGTTTTGGATGGCCGCCAGGCCACCGAAGTATTTCGAAACGCCCTTAAGTGAGAGCTGACTCATTTCCTTTTCCCTTTACTTCATTCGCGGAATTGCCGACAAACAGCCTTGCGATGTACCTTGGAAAACTTACCAATCCCTGGGGGAGAAACAGCAGCACAACGATCATGAAAGTAGAGTACATGATCAACTGGTAGTGCGAATACCCGGCAAAAATTTCTCCGGCAAGCGACAGCACCACAGTGCCGACGATGGCCCCGAAGTAGCTGTCCTGCCCCCCAACGACGGTATAGATCGCCAGATAAATGGTCAGCAGAACCGTAAAATCCTGGGGAGATATGTAGTAGGTATAGTGGGCGTAGAAGCTCCCTCCCATGGCCGCCAGCCCCGAGCACACGGCGAAGGCCAGCACTTTATAGTTCATGATATTGATGCCGATGGCCCTGGCCAACTGGTCACCTTCCCGGATGGCACCGAATACTAGGCCGATGCGGGATCTTTCAAGGCGATAGAGCACATACAGGGTCAGCATCATCAAAGCCAGCGCCAGTATGTAGTAATGGCTCTTTTGGGAAAAATCGATGACCCCGACGCCCGGTATGGTTATAGGGTTCGGACCGGGGATTGAAAAAATTCCCAGGGCGCCTCCGAAGGGATTTTTAAAGCGCATGTAGACAAACCGCAGGGTATCTCCCAGCCCCCAGGTAATGATGGCGAAATAGATTCCCTTGAGCCGGAGAATGGGAAATCCCACGATCAGGGCGCAGACGGCGGCGATGATCCCGGCGGCGGGCATGGCCGCCCAGAAGGACCATCCGGCGCGGGTGACGAGCAGCACCGACGCGTAGGCGCCGATGCCGATGAAGGCATGTGCCCCGAAATGGAACTGCCCGGTTCGTAGTATGAATCGGTAGGTGCTGGTATAGATCACCGTATAGAAAATGGCGATCATGACATGCACATAGTAATCGTTTCGGCAGATAAACGGCACCATGCTCAACAAAAAGAAGATGCCCAAGAAGCCGTAGGGCGCTCTTTTCTGACGGTTCAGTTTCTGCAGGTAAGCAGATGGCAAGCCGTTATGGCAAGCTGCAGCTTTTGTCATTCTCTTTCAACCCCCAAAATGCCCGTCGGCCGGATGGTCAGGAATACAACCACGAAGATGAAAATGAGCCCCCATGTGATATTCGCGCCCAAATAGGCGGTGCCGAAGGATTCGATCGAACCGATGATAAAGGCCGACAAAAGCGCCCCGGGAATACTTCCCAAACCGCCCAGCCCGATCACCAGCAGCGATATCAGCACGGCGTGGGAGCCCATCGCCGGCGTTATGATGAAAATGGGCGCCACCAGCAGTCCGGCCAGCGCGGCCAGGCCACAGCCGATGAAAAAACCGAGGCTGCAGACATGATCATTGCTGATCCCCTGCAGCTCGGCGGCTTCCGGATCCTCGGCAAAAGCCCGCAACCCCAATCCCAGCCGTGAGCGCATCAGGAAAAAGTACAGGCTGAACACGGCGATCATACCGATAATGACGACCACAGCCCGCTCCCAGCTGATGGTGCTGCCAAGAAACTGCAGCTTTCCAGGAAAAGCCGAGGCCACGGGCTTTGGCCGGAGGCCAAAGACGATGAAACCGGCACTTTCCAGAAACCAGTTCAGGGCGATGCCCAGGAAGATGATGGCTACATGGTCGTTGCGTATAGGTCGGAAAAGCCCCTTCTCGATGAGCGTCCCGAAGGTCCCGATCAACAGGATCACCAGAGGGATGGCCACAAAATAATTCCAACCGAACTTGGTGCAGAAATAATAGGTGGCGTAAGCGCCCAGCATATACATTGCACCGTGGGCGAAAAACAGGATATCCATTATGCTAAATAGCAGTGTCAGGCCCAAGGCGAGCAGCGCGTAGATGGATCCGATGGAAATGGCATTGACGACATTTTGGACGAGCTCGTGTAGTTCCATGGTATAATCGATTACCGTTTGACCGGTTGGTATTGATCCGTGCCTGCGGGGGCGGTCCGAGAAAACCCGCCCTCCTGTCGGCCGCGACAGGCAGCGGCCGCCGTGTGCCGCCGCCATCCCCGCTCCACTGCCAGGGAAAAACCGAGGCATCCGAAACGCCATTCGGTCCCGTGACGGTCCAAATGCCTCTTTTTTTCTTCCGGCCGCATCCGCGGACGGCTCCTGATTGCCTTTCGGGGCGATTCACGGTTGCCGCGGCCTGTCCAGCACTGCGCTCTATTTCAGGTAGGTGGCATAGGCACCCGATATCACCTGGACCAGTTTCCCGTTTTGCACCTGGGAGATATTGTAGGGATAAAGCGGCATGCGGTTGATGCCATAGTATCCCTTGCCGGCAAAGTAGGCCGGTTCGCCGTAGATGCTCTTTAACTTCATCTTCTCCAGTACGTTGCACACGGTGGTTGTATCAAAGGTTCCGGCCTTTTCGATGGCTTCCGACAGCCAGAAGGCGTAGTCCCAAAAAATATAGCTGATCGCGCCGATCCAGTTCTCCTCGCCGAAACGCTTAACGTACATATCCTTAACGTACTTCTGCCCCTCGGTCAGCTGGGTGTCGTAGGGCGCGAAGTACAGCTTTTCGCAATTTTCCCAGCCGGCCACACTCTTGAGGTTGGCGATATCGGGCGTGATGATGTACATCGGCCCCTTGAACCCAAGCTCCCTGGCCTGCTTGACGATCAGGGCCCTGGCGGCCGGATCGACGTTGCCGATGTCAATCAGGTCCGGTTTTTTCTGGATGATGCGTGTCAGGATCGGGTAAAAGTCCGTCATGTCCGCCGGAAAGAAGTCATCGAATACAATTTCCAGCTTGGTCTTGGATATGCCAAACCGCGAGGCCGCTTCGGTGGTGTGGCCGGTCCAGTGATCCGGCTCTAAAATGGCGATCCGCCTGATGTCCGTATTCTTTTCAAGCCAAGGATAGAAAATCACGGCCGCCATGCAATCGATACCGTACATCCAGGTGTAGAAATTCTTGGGGTTGATGTAGTCTTTCCCCGGTGATGCGTAGGCAACGGTGATAACCTTGGCCTTTTCGCTGATGGGCTGGAATGCTTTTATCATGCCACCGTCAAAGGCGAAGATGATCTTGACGCGGTCCCTGTTGATGAGCCGGTTTGCGGCGGAGACGGCCTTGCCGGCATCGAAGGCATGGTCGTATGTTTTCAGCTTCCAGTTGTACTTCTTCCCATTGACGGTAAAGCCCTTCTTCTTCCACCACTTCCCGCCGTTGTTGATTTCGTCTATGGCCAGCTGCCACACGTTGTTCATGCCGATTCCCCATGGTGCCGCCACACCGGATAGGGACGTGATCCCGCCGATTTCGACCTCGGTGACATCGCCGCAGTAGGCGCCGGCCGAAATGAGGACCAATCCGACAACGATGCCCACCCAAATGATCCGCCTGAAATAAGAACCGCGTTGCATTTTCATCTCTTCCCTCCTTATGGCTAACGAGTGTTTGCAGTAAGCCGTCAATGGCACCACACAAAGTCCCGGCCGAACGCTATTGCCCATCGCCCTTTTTTTTCCGGTTTTTATGTTCGTACAACTGCATTTCAAATTGCGAGTAATGCAGCGGGCTGGAAAGCACGACTTCCTGGTATTCGTGCACCGCACCCAGCGTAACCTGGGGGTTATTTTCCACCACCTGCTCGACGATGGCGTTGATGAAACAGATGGGGGCCGAGAGCGAATTTAGCCTGAATTCATGCCCCGACATGTCGCAGAAGAAACTCAGGTCGGAAAACTGCACGATGTGGGCCATGGAATCGTTGGTTACGGTGACGATTTTGATGCGGGCATTCTTTTCCCGGGTGTACTCCACGGCCTCGATGACTTCTGCAGAATAAAGAAGCAGGTCAAAAACAATAACCAGATCGCCATCCGTTGCCGACAGCAATTGCTGCACCATCGGTCTCCGCTCTCTGGTGACCGAGACGGTGTCGTAGGAAAAATAGCTGAGCACGTAAGCCAGGTACTCGGACAGAAATGACGAGTAACCCCATCCGACACAGTATATTCTTCGTGCCTGGGCGATGAAATCCAGCAACTGGTTGAAGTCCTTCTCGCTGATCTTGGACATCGTTTTGGTAATGTACTCGATGTCTTTTTTGACGATCAGTTCAATGGAGGGATGCTGATGCTGGTCGTGGAGGAAAGAGGCCTTGCGTGACGGATACAGGATTTTTCCGATGTAGTCGACCAGCGCTTCGCGCAACTGCTGATAGCCACTGTAGCCGATCACTTTGGCGAATCGCACACAGCTGGCGTCGGAGACACCGATTTTTTTGGAGATCTCCAGCAAAGGCGAGAAGGTGGCCATTTCCAGGTTCTGCAGGATGAAATCGGCGATTTTCTTGTTGGTGCCGTTGAGCTGATTGTAATGGCGCCGGATGACCTGAACGATGTTCGGATTTTCGACTGTCTTTTCACTGCCCATGCGTTCTACCCAGTAAAATGAATTATTTTCAGTATTTCTTTTATTTTTATTCTCTATGTAGTGTTTATTACATTTTTTGTACCTATTGCAACATCCACGAACTTGTCAAGCTATTTCTTTATGCCTGCCGGTCTCACGCCCGGCGACATCCGCCAGGGTGCCGGAGCAGCAAATTCCCTGTACGCCTCGACGGGGGCCGGTCTTCAGGACGAGCACCGCTTCCGGACGCGGATCGACCCGGCGATGTTCGCGCGGCAGCGCTTGCGCACTGCCGATGGAGGCAAACCGGTGCCGGTAAAAGCGGGCACGGTTTACGCCGTTCAGCTTGACGCTTGACACCGCAAAGTCGAACCGTTACTTTTGGAGCCACCATGGGGCATTCATTTTCCAGAACCGCAACATTCGGTATTAACCGGCAAAAATCATCGTCCAAGAACGGGGGCCAACGGTTTTTCAGCCTGCTTCTCGGCCTGCTTTGTTGCCTGGCGCCATCCGTTCTCCCGGCGGCCCTGCAGTGCCCTTCGGCCGCCGTCAATCGTGAACTGACAGCGGCCCGCGAAAAGCTGGCCCTGAGCGAGCACACCCGCGACCGGGTGGCCCGTGAGCTGCAGGCGCTGAAACAATCCAGCCAGGCGGACCCCGGTATGCTGCGGGACTACACCACTTACCTGCAGCGGGTGCAGGACCTGGTGGATGAAAACCGCCGCCTGGTCCGCAAGCTCGAAGCGCTCTGCGCACCGGCCGGCGCCGTCAGCGGACAGGCCTCACCGGGTGTCCCCTCTCCACCGGAAGGGGAGGAGTTGGCCGCCCTGGATCGTAAACTGCAGGATTCCCTGGCCACATTCGACGAAATGCTGCTCAAGCGCCTCGATGCCATCCAGGCCGAATCGGCCGAGAAAATGCGCGACCTGGCCCAGCAGGCGGCCCAGGCGGCCGAACGCGCCCGCCGGGGCGGCGGTGGCACGGGTTCCGCTTCCGGGACTTCGGGAAAAACCGGAGCCGCGGGCGAAAAAGCGCGGGAACAAGAGGGTTCCCGACAGGGGTCCAGGAGAAAAGACGCCGCGCAGGGCGGCCGCAGCGGCACCGACTCCGCCGCCGGGGGCAAGGGACGGGCCTCCACCGGTGCGGGCACCGAGGCGTCGGCTCCCCGCGGAAGCGGGCAGGCGACGACCGCGACCCGCGGACAGACCGGATCGGGCGGCACCGCGGCGCCCGGCACCTACAACCCGGATGACGACGATATCGTGGCGCGCCAACTGCGGGAAGCCGCCGAACAGGAAACGGACCCCGAGCTCAAGAAAAAACTTTGGGAAGAATATGAAGCCTACAAGAAAAACACGCGCCCCTGACGCCGCTTGGTGCGCACGCCGGTCCGCTTCGGGTTTTTTTTTGCTGCTGGCGGTGGCGGTGCTGGTGTCCGGCTGCGCCCGCTACAGCGCCTACAACGTCGGCCACACCGCAATCCTGCAGGCACAGCAGGAGATCCCCGAAAGTCAGCTGCTGGACGTGGCCGTTGCGCCTTTCGCGTCGGCGCAGACAAAGGGCGGTGACGAAGACGCCCAACCCGACATTCGCAAAGCCGAGGGCAATTTCATGGCCGTGCACCTCAAGGACACCCTGCAGCGCAGCGCCCAGTGGGGTGCCGTGCGGGTAGTGCCTTCGTCGGACAACAGCATGGATCTGCAGGTGCGGGGCAAGATACTGGAGTCCAACGGGGAACGGCTGGCCGTGGAGATCGAGGCCACCGACGCCACCGGCCGCAGGTGGCTGAAAAAGATTTACGCCGCCGAAGCCGGCGAGGGGTCTTTCAGCGGCAACCGGCCGGGGGAAAAAGACGTCTTTCAGGACCTTTATAACGCCATCGCCAACGACCTGGCCCAATACCGCATAAAGCTGACCCCCGAGCAGATCGTCAACATCCGCACCGTGGCCCAACTGAAATTCGCACGGGACTTCGCACCCGACGCCTTCTCGGGTTACCTGGCCGACGGCCCCAAAGGGCAGCTCACGGTCAACCGCCTGCCGGCACCGGGCGACACCATGATGCAGCGCCTGATGCAGATCCGTGAGCGCGAATACATGTACCTGGACACGCTCAACGGATACTATGACAATTTCTACGCGCGCATGTGGCCCTCCTATGAGAACTGGCGCCAGCTGAACCGCGAGGAACGCATCGCCCGGCGGCGGGTCCAGCGGCAGGCCGTCACCCGCCAGCTGCTGGGAGCCCTGATGGTGGCCGGTGCCATCGCCATGGGCGTCAGCGACGTGGACAACACCGGGGCGCTTCAGACCAGCATGATCATCGTGGGAACCCAGGTTTTCGTCAACGGCATCAATATCTCCCACGAGGCGCGCATCCACTCCGACGCCATCCGGGAACTCGGCGACACTTTCGGCAGCGAGATGCAGCCGGTGGTCATGGACCTGGAGGGCCGGCAGGTGGAACTCACGGGCTCGGCCAAGGAGCAGTTCGAAAAGTGGAAAGACCTGCTGCGCCGGATCTACCGGGCGGAAACCGGTTTTGTCGAGGAAACGCCGGCCGCACCGGCAAAACCGTAACATTGATGCGACCGCCCCGCAACCGACCGACGGACAGCCGCATTTGCCGCCATGGCACCTGACAGTCCCACCGAAAAACCCGAGCACGAGGATGTCCAGTTCATCGGACCGGTAGACCTGACCCCTGCCGGCGCCGCCCGTTCTGCGGACAAACCCGGCCGCAAAACCGTCTTGCAGGCCGCCGCCGTTCTCCTGCTGGTGCTGGCGTTGGCGGGCGGCGTACTGCTGGTGCGCCATTTTACAGGCGGCCCGTCGCCCCCCGCACCTCCCCCGCTACCGGCAACGGCGCCGGCACCGTCCCGGACGGCGGCCGCACCCGGTGCCAGTGCGCCCCCCGCACCCGCCGAAGCCCCCGCGAGTCCGACCGGGGCCGAGGCGCCGCCGGCAGCCGCGGCGCCCGAAAATCCGCCTTCGACCGCCGCCCCGGCACCCCCCGCGGACCCGCAGCAGCGCCGGCGCCGGAAAGCGGCCGCCGAAGCACAGCTGGCCCATTACCTGAAGGCCCGTCAGCGTCTGGACCGGCTGGGGGCAACGCTTTGGGCTGCGGGAGAATACCGGCAAATCACGCGGCTGGCCGACGACGGCGATGCCCGCTACCGCAATGAAGACTACCCGGCGGCGGCCGAACTGTACCGCCGGGCGGCCGAACAGAGTGTTCTGCTGGCCGGCAGGGCACCGGCGGCGCTGGAAACGCTCCTGGAGCAGGCCGCGGCCGACATCGAGGCCGGCAACGGGCCCAACGCCCACCGGAAACTCCAGGCCGCGCAGAAAATCGACCCCGCCGACCGGCGCATCCCCGAACTGCTGCAGCGCGCCGCCAGCGCCGGAGAAGTGCACCGCCTGATGCAAGAGGGCCGTACGCTGGCGGAAAAAGGGGCGGCCGAAAAGGCGCTGGCCGCCTACCGCCGTGCACTGAAGCTGGATCCTGCATCACCCGGCGCACGCCAGGCCGTCGAGCGTCTCGCGCGGCAGGTGGCCCGCCAGCGGTACCGGCACTTCATGTCCCTGGGGCTGGCGGCGCTGGAGCGCCGGCAGTACCGGCAGGCCATCGACCTCCTGCGCAAGGCCCAGGCCGCCGGACCGGACAGGCCGGAAGTGCGCGATGCCCTGTCCCAGGCCGAGGCCGGCCTCCGGCGGCAGCGCATCGAAACCCTGCGCCAAAAGGCCCAGGCCGCCGAAAAGGCCGAAGACTGGCCCCGGGCGCTGGAGGCCTACCAGGCCATCCTGAAGATCGACGGCCGCATCGGCTTTGCCGTCGACGGCCGCAAGCGGGCCGCGGCACAGATCGAACGGCTGCGGCAAATCGAGTTCTACCTGAACAGCCCGCAGACGCTGCAGAACGAACGGCGGCTGGAAGCGGCACGCCGGCTGGTCGCCGAACTGGAAAACACCACGCCCCGGCGCCCGCGCATGTCGGCGCGCACCGCGCAACTCAAGGAACTGGTCCGGGCCTGGGAGACACCGGTGGCGGTTACCATCCGCTCTGACGGCGCCACCCGCGTGGCCGTTTACCGGGTGGGGCGCCTGGGGCGTTTCACGCAGCGGCGCATCCAGCTGCGGCCCGGCACCTACACAGTGGTGGGCTCGCGCGACGGCTACCAGGACGTGCGCCAGGTGGTCACCATTAAACCGGGCCAGAAATCCCTGGAGATCACGGTGGCCTGCCAAAACAAGGTGTGACCTGCGGCGGCAGGCACAAATACCTGTTGTGCGCAACGGCCGCCCCGGATAAAACAGCCCCATGAACGAATCGAGCGACAAACCCGGCCCCGTCCCGGTGGAACCGGTGGCCTTCCGGCCGCCCCGGACCCCGCGCAGGTGGGGTGGGACCCTTGTCCGCTGGGCGGCGGTGACCGCCCTGCTAGCGGTGCTGGCCGTACTGGGCGCCGGCGCGTGGTTCGTGTTCACCGCCCGCCAGGTGACCGTGCGTGTCGAACCCGCCCCGGAGCGGCTCATCATCCGCGGTGGGCTGCCGGCGGTGCCCGTGGGCGGGCACTATCTCCTGCGCCCAGGCAGCTACATCGTCGAGGCCCGCCGTCCCTGCTTCCGGCCGCTGGAGGAAAAACTCACCGTGGGCCGTGAAAAACGCCAGCAGGTGCGCTTTCGCATGCAGCCGCTGCCCGGGCACGTGCGTATCGACCTTCGCACAAGCGACGGCTCCCAGGTGCCTGCCGACCGCCTGCAGGTGCGCATCGACGGGCAGCCGACGGATCTCTCCGCGGGGCGGGAACTGGCGCTGGCGCCGGGAAAGCACCGCATCGAGATTCAATCCGCCGACTATCTCCCGCTGTCCGCCGATCTGCAGGTAACGGGCTGCGACCGCCGGCAGACCGCGGCGCTGGTGCTGCGGCCGGACCGCGCCCGGGTGCGCCTGGACTCTGCGCCGAGCGGGGCGCGGGTGATCATCGACGGACAGCCGGCCGGCCGCACGCCGCTGTCCACCGAACTGAAATCCGGCCGCCACCGCCTGGAGGTGCGTGCACCCGGCTACCAGACCTGGCGCACCGAACTGGAAGTGGCCGCCGGCCAACCCGTGGACCTGACCGCGATCCGGCTGCACCCGGCACCGGCCCGGGTGCACCTGCGCAGCATCCCGTCGGGCGCCAACGTCATGGTGGGGGAACGCTTCGCCGGCGCCACACCCCTGGTGCTGTCCCTGGAACCCGGCCGGCGGCACACCATCCGGCTTTCCAAAGCCGGCTTTGAGAAGGCCGAACGCACCCTGAAAGCAACCCGCGGCGAAGAAAAGACCCTGACCGTCAAACTGGTGGCCCGCCGCGGCGTGGTGCAACTGGCGGTGTCGCCGCCCGACGCCGAATTGTTCGTGGACGGCAAACCCGCCGGCCAGGTCACCGACCGCATCCGCCTGGCGGCCGGAAAGCACCGGCTGGAAATCCGCAGGCAGGGCTACGTCCCCTTTGAAACCACGGTCGAGGTGCGCCCCGGCTACCCCCGCAAGGTGGAGGCCATCCTCAAAAAGCGCGGCCAGGCCCCCATGATCACGGCCGCCAACGGGTACCGGCTGAAGCGCTTTCAGACGACCGGCATCTTCACCATGGGCTCTTCGCGCCGCGAGCAGGGACGTCTCTCCAATGAAACCCTTCGGAAGGTCCGGCTGAAGCGTCCCTTCTACATGGGCCTGCGGGAGGTGACCAACCGCCAGTTCAGGCAGTTCAAGGCCGACCACCGGTCGGGCACCTTCGGCGGCAAGCGTCTCGACGGCGACAACCTGCCGGCGGCCCAGGTCACCTGGCAGGAGGCGGCCCTGTTCTGCAACTGGCTGAGCCTCAAAGACGGCCTGCAGCCCGTCTACACGCTCAAGGGCGGGCAGCTGGTGGCGCGCTCGCCCGTTGGCAACGGCTACCGCCTGCCCACCGAGGCGGAGTGGGCCTGGTGCGCACGGCGCGACGCCGCGGCCGACGGCGTGCGCTACCCCTGGGGCAGGCACTTCCCGCCCCCCACGGTGATGGCCAACTACGCCGACGAATCCGCCCGTCAACTGCTGGCCACCTACATCCCGGGCTACAACGACGGATACCCCACGGCCGCGCCGGTGGGCAGCTTCAAGGCCGGCCGCGCCGGGCTGCTGGACATGGCCGGCAACGTGGCCGAGTGGTGCCACGACGTCTACGCCATCACCCCCTACCGGCCGGAGCAGGTGGACACCGACCCCACCGGACCGGCCGAGGGGCGCCTGCACGTCATCCGCGGCGCCAGCTGGCAGCACGGCACCATCACCACCCTGCGCCTGGCCTACCGCCATTACGGACGCAAGGCCCGCCAGGACGTGGGATTCCGCATCGCCCGCTACGCACAGTGACAATCCGCGGCTCCGGGCCCGCGTCCTCGTGTGGCGCCGGCAATCGAAAAATGATATGAAAAACGGCATGAACTTATCCGCAAAGCTCTTGCACAGGCTCCCGGTGCTGCTGGCGACACTGGCGTCCCTTGGTTTCCTGCATGCAGGGCCTTTACACGACACAAGGGGCCGCGGCGCACCTACAGACGCCCCCCACCTGCGGCAAACCCGCTGGATCGCCGGGAAACAGCCGCAAAAGCCGGCGGAGGTCCAGCCGCCTGAAACCCGGGACGGGAATCAGGGACGCAAAACTCCGGTGCCGGCGGCCGCCGGGGGCGGCAAGGCGGCACCCCAGGCCCCGCCGAAGCCGTTTACCCCTTCGGAAAAGATCAAACCCGGTCAGGCGGTGGACTTTCCGACGGACATCTGAAAATCGAGGCTGATTTCATGAGAAAACGCGTGCCGGTTTCCTTCGAATTCCTGTACCAGGTGTTGAGCCTGATGCTCATCGTCATCGTGGTGCACACCCTCTACGCGGGCATCATCCGCCCCCGGGCGGACGCCGTCCTGGCGGCCCAGCAGGCGGCCATGAAAAGCGACAGCGCCGCGGCGGCCCAGCGGTCGGTTTACGTCGTGATCCGCGACTACGAGCAGGAGGCCTGCTTCATCCTGATGTTCTGGGCCCTGGCCCTGATGGCCTTCAAGAGCGTGCGCACCCTGCGGGATGGCACCCTGCTGCAGCAGGACCTGATCCCCCTGGCCGAGGACATGCGTATCCTGCCCGAAGACACGCGCCGACTGTCGCGGCACCTGCAGGACCTGCCCGACGCCCGCCGCCGGGCACTGCTGCCCCGTGCGCTGCTGGCCGGGCTGCAGCGCTTCAACGCCACCGGCAGCGTTCAGGACGTGGCCAGCGCGGTCCAGTTCTGCTGCAACACAGAAGGCGACCGCCTGGACGCAGAGCTGTCCATGATCCGCTACATCGCCTGGGCGATCCCCTCCATCGGCTTTATCGGCACCGTGCGCGGCATCGGCGAAGCCCTGGGACAGGCCCACAAGGCCATCGAGGGGGACATTTTCGGGGTCACGCGCAGCCTGGGCGTGGCCTTCAACTCCACCCTGATCGCCCTGCTGATCAGCATCGTCCTCATGTTCCTGCTGCACCAGCTGCAGCTGCAGCAGGAGCGCTACGTGCTGGACGTGGAAACCTACTGCGAAGAAAAACTCACCCGCCACCTGCGGCCGGCGTAACGGGAGGAACCCGTCTCTCATGACCCTGCTGACCCTCGAAATCAACGACACCGGCATCATGGCCGCCGTGGGGCGTCCGGCGCGCCTGCTGCCCGTGGACGGCGACGACCTGCAGAGCCCGGGTTTCGCCGTGGTGGAGCGCAAACAGGTGCTGGTGGGGTGCGCG
>Ga0256835_1000904_pt1 | contig 19242 bp, 24 predicted proteins | sample PIR30metaG_FD_185972 | JGI IMG/M metagenome (GOLD analysis project Ga0256835, IMG submission 185972) | Hydrothermal vent microbial communities from East Pacific Rise, Pacific Ocean - PIR-30 | ecosystem: Environmental > Aquatic > Marine > Hydrothermal vents | place: Pacific Ocean: East Pacific...
CCGACAGGTGGGGCGCCAGGTCGTGGGAGGCCAGACCTCCTACTTGCCCCTCAAGGTGAACATGGCCGGCGTCATCCCGCCGATCTTTGCTTCTTCGGTGTTGATGTTCCCGGCCACGGTGGCCACTTTCCTCCCGTTTGAGAGCGTACAGAGACTTTCCTCTCTCTTCCGGCCGGGGAACCTCATCTACGAGCTCCTTTACGTGGCCCTGATCATCTTCTTCTGCTACTTCTACACGGCCATCATCTTCAATCCCCAGGAGGTGGCGGATAATCTCCGAAAATACGGCGGATTTATCCCTGGAATCCGTCCTGGAAGGGCTACGGCGGAATTTCTCGACCGCGTGCTCACTAGGATCACTTTAATCGGCGCTCTCTACGTTTCAGCCATTTGCGTTTTGCCCTCGATTTTGATAGCGAAATTTAATGTTCCGTTCTATTTCGGAGGAACGGCTCTTTTGATCGTGGTGGGAGTGGCCATGGACACCATGGCGCAGATAGAGTCCCACCTCTTGGCTAGGCAGTATGAAGGTCTATTGAAACAGGGTCGTTTTCGCGGCCGTCGTTAAACCTTAAGAAAGGAGGGGGTCATGAACATCGTCTTTTTGGGTCCGCCGGGTGCAGGTAAGGGCACGCAAGCCAAAATGATTGCCGAGAAATATGGTATTCCGCAGATCTCTACCGGAGATATGTTCCGTGAGCATCTCTCCAAGGGCACGGAGCTCGGAAAGAAGGCCCAGGAATACATGGAAAAGGGTCAGCTCGTGCCGGACGAGATCGTGTTGGGCATGGTCGAGGAGCGCCTGAAGCAGCCGGATTGTGAGAAGGGATTTATCCTCGACGGTTTTCCGCGCACGGTTCCTCAGGCCGAGGCGCTTGATAAGCTTCTCGAGAAGATGGGCAAGAAGATAGATTATGCCATTTTGATTGACGTTCCCGATGAGGAGCTTGTCAAGCGACTCACGGGACGCCGAACTTGCAAGAAGTGCGGCATGATGTATCATGTTATCTTCAAGCCGCCGAAGGAAGACAACAAGTGTGACGCCTGCGGCGGTGAGCTTTATCAGCGTCCTGACGACAACGAAGAGACGGTGCGCAACCGTCTGAAGGTTTACCACGAACAGACGGAGCCCATTATCTCTTACTACGAGAAGAAGGGTGTGCTCCATCGGATTGACGGCATGGGCTCCATTGATGAGATTTTCAATCGAATCGTTCAGGTTTTAGGATAGGGGTTTGAGGAAGACACCATTGGTGGCAAAGACCAGGGGGCCTTCAAAGATCAGATTGAAGGCCCCCTGGGAAATAGATTTATTGCGTAAAGCTAACGCTATTGTTGCGGAGGTTTTACAGAAGCTCAAAGAGATCATAGAACCCGGGGTTTCGGCCTGGGATCTTAACTTGATCGCCGAAGAGATCGTTCGCAAGAGGGGTGCCCAGCCGGCTTTCAAGGGCTATCGGGGCTACCCCTTTAGTTTGTGTGTCTCCGTGAACGAAGAAGTGGTTCATGGTTTGCCGTTGAAGGAGAAGGTGCTGAAGGAAGGAGACATCGTCAGTCTGGACTTCGGGGCGATATACGAGGGTTACATCGGAGACGCCGCTATCACCGTGGGAGTGGGAGAGGTTTCGGAGGAAGCGAAGAGGTTGATGCAGGTGACGGAAGAAGCCCTTTACAAGGCCATAGACAAGGCGCGGGTCGGGTATCGCGTGCAGGACATCTCGGTGACCATTCAGAAGCACGCGGAGAAGCACGGCTACAACGTGATCCGCGATTTCGTGGGTCACGGCGTAGGGCAGATGTTGCATGAACCTCCAGAGGTTCCCAATTACGGGCGTCCGGGAAAGGGACCCAAACTTTTGGCCGGAATGGTCTTGGCTATCGAGCCCATGGTGGTCACGGGGAGCTATGAGGTGGAAGTGCTAGCTGATGGTTGGACAGCCGTCACCAAAGACAGGGGGTTGGCGGCTCATTACGAGCACTCGGTGGTTATTACTGCGCGAGGGCCAGAAATCCTTTCGAGGATTTGAGGGGTTGCCTATGCCGAAGGAAGAGGCCATTCAGGTTGAAGGTACGGTCGTAGAAGCGCTTCCCAACGCCATGTTCAGGGTTGAGCTGGAAACGGGCCACAAAGTGTTGGCCCATATCTCGGGAAAGATGAGGGTGCACTACATCCGGATACTGCCCGGAGACAAGGTCATCGTCGAACTTTCGCCTTACGATCTGACGCGTGGTCGCATTGTTTACCGTGGTTCAAAGAAAGATCGTCGAAAGGGGTAATAAAAAATGAAGGTTCAAGCTTCGGTAAAAAAGCGTTGTCGCAAGTGTAAGATCATCAAGCGTAAGGGTATCGTTCGGATTATTTGCGAAAATCCGCGACACAAACAGAGACAAGGTTAGAGAAAGGAGGGTTGGGTCTTGCCACGTATTGCAGGAGTAGATATTCCGGAAAACAAGCGTATCGAGATAGCCCTTACCTATATCTACGGTATCGGCCGGACCCTGGCTCAAAAGATCCTGACCAGGGCCGAAGTGGATTGGAACAAGAAGACCAAAGACCTCACGGAAGAAGAGCTTACACGTATTCGTCATCTTGTGGAACGCGAGCACAAAGTAGAAGGTGATTTGCGGCGCGAAGTCGCCAGCAATATCAAGCGCCTTATGGACATGGGATGTTATCGCGGTCTGCGGCATCGGATGGGTCTTCCGGTGCGCGGACAGAAGACCCGCAGTAACGCCCGGACGAGAAAGGGTCCGCGGCCTTCTTCTCTGCGCAGGCGCAAAAAATAAGGGGTGAGGAGAGATGGCGAAACGTCGTAGAAGTAGAGGCAAAAAGAGAGAAAAGAAGAACATTCCTGAGGGGATCGCCCACATCCACGCCACTTTCAACAACACCATCGTCACCATCACCGACAAGCAGGGCAACACGGTGGCGTGGGCCAGTGGCGGAACGGAAGGCTTCAAGGGGTCTCGAAAGGGCACGCCTTATGCGGCCCAGCTAGCGGCGCAGGCTGCGGCCCGGAGGGCTATGGAGCACGGGATGAGGCGTGTAGCGGTCTACGTAAAGGGGCCTGGTGCCGGGCGCGAAGCGGCCTTGCGAGCCCTTCAGGCGGCTGGTTTTCAGATCACCCTGATCAAAGACGTTACCCCTATTCCGCACGACGGTTGTCGTCCCCCAAAGAAGAGAAGGATCTAATTTCGGACAGGAAGGAGGAGAAAAGCCTTGGCAAGATATACCGGGCCTCGCTGTCGTTTGTGTCGTCGGGAAGGCATGAAGCTCTTTTTGAAGGGAGAACGTTGCTATAGTGATAAGTGTGCCTTTGAGCGCCGGAGTTACCCCCCTGGTCAGCACGGGCAGGCCCAGATGAGGGCCAAGCGTTCTGACTACGGCATCCGGTTGCGCGAAAAGCAGAAGGTAAAGCGCATCTACGGTGTTTCGGAAAAGCAGTTCAAGAAGTATTTCGACCGAGCGGATCGGATGCGCGGTCAGACGGGCCACAATCTTTTGCAGCTCCTTGAGCGCCGTTTGGACAACGTCGTCTATCGTCTGGGGTTTGCTTCCTCGAGGACGCAGGCCCGTCAAATGGTGGCTCACGGGCTATTCAAGGTCAACGGCCGTACGGTGGATATTCCTTCCTACCAGGTGAAACCCGGTGACGTGATCGAGCTCAAAGAGAAGTATCGGCAGAACCAAATCATCATCGATAACCTTGAGGCCGTTGTCCGGCGGGGTATGCCTCAGTGGTTGGAACTGGACAAAGACAATTTCAAGGGTGTGGTCAAGGCCCTGCCGACACGGGAAGACGTCACCATGCCCATCCAGGAGCAGCTCATCGTCGAGTTCTACTCCCGGTAATCAGGAGAGGGTGAAAGTATGGCGGAGACCAAGGTACCGATCAGTCGCAACTGGCTGGAACTAATCAAACCCAAGGGGGTCCAGGTAGACGAAGACAGCCGGCCCCCTTTCTACGGAAAATTCATCATTGAGCCCCTGGAAAGGGGATTCGGAGTCACTCTGGGCAACGCCCTGAGGCGGGTCCTTCTTTCCTCGCTCCAAGGAGCGGCCATTACCTGGGTGAAGATCGACGGTGCGGCCCATGAATTCACCAGTCTGCCCGGGGTAGTGGAAGACGTTATAGACATCATCCTCAATCTGAAGGGTGTTCGTTTTCGTCTCTTCGATGAGGAACCCAAGATCTTCCGCCTGGAAAAGGAAGGGGAAGGGGAGGTCAAAGCCGGAGACATCCAGACCGACGGGCAGGCTGAGATCGTCAATCCCGATCATCATATCGCTACCCTGACCAAGGGCGGCAAGCTCAAGATGGAGCTCCACGTGCAGTGGGGCAAGGGTTATCTTCCCGCCGATCCTTCCAAAGCAGAAGAAATCGGGGTCATCCCGGTAGATGCCATTTTCTCGCCGGTGAAGAAGGTAAACTTTACCGTTACCCAGGCGCGCGTGGGAAGGAGCAGCGATTTCGACCGTCTGGTGATGGAAGTGTGGACGGACGGAACCGTTGATCCGGCGGATGCCCTGGCCTATGCCGCCAAGATCCTGAAGGATCAGCTCACGGTCTTCATCAACTTCACCGAAGAGGAGACCGAGACCGAGACCAAGTCCGAGGCCGAAAAGAAGCCCGAATACTATCAGTATCTCGACAAGAAGATAGACGAGCTCGAGCTTTCGGTCCGGTCGGCCAACTGTCTCAAGAACGCCAACATCCGTTACATCGGTGAACTGGTGCAAAAGACCGAATCCGAAATGCTCAAGACCAAGAACTTCGGTCGCAAGAGTCTCAACGAACTGAAAAAGATCCTTGAACAAATGGGGCTTCAATTTGGGATGGAGATACCCGATTGGAAACCCCCTGAGGAAGAGCCCAAAGAAGAAGTGCATTAGGGAGAAGGAAGATGAGGCACAGGAAGAGAAGTCGGCGTCTAGTTGGCAAGTGGGAGCATCGCAAGGCTTTGATGAGAAACCTGTTGGTGGCTCTTTTTGTTCACGAGCGCATTCGCACCACGGAGGCCAAGGCCAAGGAACTGAGGCGCTGGGCGGACAAGATGATCACTCTCGCCAAGCGCGGGGACCTCAACGCCCGTCGTCAGGCCCTTTCCATTTTGCCGGACAAGGCGGTGGTGCGGAAACTTTTTAGCGATATTCGGGAACGGTATCTCGACCGCGATAGCGGGTTTACGCGCATCGTGCGCATCGGTCCCCGTCGCGGTGATGCGGCGATGATGGTCTTCATCGAGCTCGTCACGGACAAGCTGGAGCACAAGCGTTCGCCGAAGAAGATCCGCGAGGACGCCGAAGCGGCAAGCATGGCCCCGCAGACGCAGCCGGAGGCCGAAGCCGCTCCGGAGGAGGCCACGGCGGAAGAAGCCGCGGCCCAGGTAAGCGAAGAGACGCCGCAGCCCGAAGCCGCGGCGGAAGAAGCGGCATCTGCTGCGGAAGAAGCTCCTGCGGCTCAGGAAGCGGAAGCCGAGGCTCCTTCCGCACAGCCCGAGGCCTCGGCCACCGAACCCGAGGCCAAAGCCGAAGAGGCGGCGGAAGCAACCTCTGGGGAAGAAAGTACAGCAGAACCACCAGGGTCAGAGAGTCAGGCCGAAGAAGAGAAAAAGTCATAAAAATAGGCCCGGCACCATGCCGGGCCTTTTGCTTTTGAAATGTCCAAAGAATTGGAACAGCTAAAAGAAGCCTTACCCCTCTATCTTTTCCGTGAACTCCTCGATTTTGTCCGTACCGGAATTCTTCTTCTCGACGAAAAGGGCCGCATCCTCGTGGCCAACCGTCACGCCAAGGACCTCCTGGGAGAGCCTTTCCTTGAGGGCAAGCAGATAGACCGCTTCCTGGAAGACCACGATCGGCGGATACTTTTCCCCAACATCTGTAACCTGGCCAAAGAGGAGGGCACCTACGAAGGAGAGAGCCTCCTCGTCCCGGCCAAGGGCAAGCCGTTTGTGGCCCGCCTGGGGTTGGTCCATTACCAGCCCAAGGAGAAGACCGAAAAAGACGAAGGGTTTTTCGTCGTCACCTTCCAGGATGTCAGCGAGTTCAAGGACATAGAGCGGGCCATGAGGGAGGCCAAACATCTGGTCTTCCTCGGCCGCATGTTGGCGGACATCTCCCATCACGTGCGCAATCCCATCCTGGTCATCGGTGGCCTGGCCAGGCGCCTCAAGGAGCGTCCGAACAGGGTCGAGTCTTACGCTTCCGCCATCATCTACCAATGCGAAAGGCTCGAGGAACTCCTGGAAGCGCTTGAAAGGTTCGTGATGCTACCTGCGCCCCGCTTCAAACTGGTGCAGGTGGGAGAAATCGTTGATCTCCTGCGCGAAAAGTTCCGTCTCGAGCTATCCGGCGAGCCGCCGGAGCTCAGGATAATTTCCTCCTCGAGGTCGGAGCTCGTGGCCTTCTACACCGACCCTTCTCTCTTGCTGGAAGCCATTAACGAGATGGTCAAAAACGCCTTTGAAGCCCATCAGGCCAAGGCCGTCAACAAGCCGGTTGAGTTGAGGGTCAGGGTGAAGGGGGAGACCGTCACCTTTGACGTGAGCGATTTCGGTGAAGGGATCAACATAGAGACCCTGCCCTTCATCTTCAATCCGTTTTTTAGCACGAAGCCCGGGCATCTCGGCATGGGGCTCACCCTGGCTTCGCGCATCGCCGAGGAACTGGACGGCAAGATAGAAGTCACCCATCTGCACCAACCTACGACGGTAAGCCTCCGCCTACCCCTTGATCGGCGCCGTCCGGAAAGGCGGAAGCTCTTGACCGAGGATCATTCTCCGTAGCGGAGATACTGTTCCCTCAAGAGCCAGTAAAGTCCTCCCAGGACCAGGACAGCAAATGAAAGGGCGGCGATCTTGGCGGGTGAGGTCTCTTTGAAGTCGAGGATGATGAATTTGCGGGCCAGGGCCAGAAGGGCGATGAGGATCACGGTCTTCACCTGGACGAGACCCTCTTTCCTCAGGGAGACCTTGAGAATGGAGTGCTTGAATTCCAGGGCGATGAGAAGGGTCATGATCATGCCGAAGATCTTTTGAAACACTTTGTGGTCCAGCGGATCGAGCCCGGTTTTCCAGACGAGCAAGGCGGTTTCCCGAATGAGATTGAAGAGCGCGATGATGATGAGGCAGGCGATGATGGCCGTGAGGATGAGGCTCACGACCTCTTCGAACTTCTCGTAGAAGCTCAGGGAGCGCCACTCTTCGAGAAAGCGCTTCCATTCGGATTGACGACTCATTTGTTCTCCGCGAGTCTTTCCAGTTCTTCGAGAAGTATGGGCTGGGTGCCCACTTTTCCAACCACGATCCCCGCGGCCTTGTTGGCCCATTCGACTACTTCCTGGATGGGGAACCCCGCGCTGTAGAAAGCCGCAAGCGTGGCGATCACCGTGTCTCCGGCGCCGGAGACATCGTAGACTTCGAGAGCGCGCGCGGCAAAGCGGCCCTTTACCTCGGGATGATGGAGATACATGCCTTCGGCTCCCATGGTGACCAGGAGGAAGTCGAAGCGGTATTTCCGGCACAACATTTCGCAGATCTCGGGAATCTCCGCCTGGTAGAGCCCCTCGGCCTTGGCCACTTCTTTCAATTCGCGAAGGTTGGGGGTCACGCAGGTGGCCCCTTCGTAACGGGACCAATCGAGGCCCTTGGGATCAACCATCACCGGAAGCCCGCTTTCGCGCGCGCGGGAGATGACGTGCTGCACGAGGCCTCCTCCGTTGAAAACGCCTTTCGCGTAGTCGGACACGATGACGCCGTTGACCTTGTTCCACAGCGGTTTGAGCCTTTCCTGGATCGTGCGGGAAATTTCGGAGGAGATGGGGGCCCGTTCTTCCACGTCTATGCGCAGGAGCTGTTGCGAATGGGCGATGACCCTGGTCTTCACCGTGGTGGGGCGGGAGGCATCAGCCACCAGGGCCTCCAGGCCGATTCCCTTCTCCCGCGCGAGGTCTTCAAAATCTTTCCCTTCGGGATCTTCACCCACCACCCCGGCGAGTTCCACTTTGGTCTTCAACCCTCGGAGGTTGTGGGCCACGTTGGCTGCGCCGCCGAGGTTCCTGGTTATCCGGCGCAGATTGAAGACCGGCACTGGCGCTTCCGGGGAAATGCGCTCCACGTCTCCCCAGAAGTAGCGGTCGAGCATGACGTCTCCTATCACGAGAAAAGAGAGCCCTGCCAGACGTTCGGCTAACATCAGGCCGTGGCCTCTTCAGCGGTGCTTTCTTGGGGGGCAGGGATACCCGCCATTTCGCGTATCTTGGCCTCTATCTCCGCGGCCAGTTCCGGTTTTTCCTGGAGGGTGCGGCGCACGTTTTCGCGCCCCTGACCCAGACGTTCTCCCTGGTAGGAGTACCAGGCCCCGCTCTTGTCGATGATGCCCATCTTCACGCCCAAGTCGAGGAGCTCCGTGTAACGGGAAATCCCCTCTCCGTAGTAGATGTCGAACTCGGCCTCTTTGAATGGAGGCGCCATCTTGTTCTTGACGACCTTGACCCGCACGCGATTTCCCACGGCTTCCCCGCCGTCTTTGATGGTCCCTATGCGCCGGATGTCGAGACGAAGGGAGGCGTAGAATTTGAGGGCGTTTCCTCCGGGAGTGGTTTCCGGGTTCCCGTAGCCACCCCCGCCGATCTTCAGGCGGATCTGGTTGATGAAGATGACGGAGGTGTTGGTGCGGGAGATGGCGGCGGTGAGTTTGCGCATGGCCTTGGACATGAGCCTGGCCTGGAGCCCAACCTGCATGTCTTCCATGGTGCCCTCGATCTCGGCCTGGGGGACCAGGGCGGCCACGGAATCGACCACGATGACGTCCACTCCGCCGCTTCGCGCCAGCACCTCGGCGATCTCAAGCGCCTGCTCACCGGTGTCTGGCTGAGAGACCAGGAGATCGTCCACGTTTACCCCGAGTTTCTGGGCGTAGTGAACGTCGAGGGCGTGCTCGGCATCGATGAACGCGGCGGTTCCCCCCTTTTTCTGGGCCTCGGCAATGGCGTGGAGGGCAAGCGTGGTTTTTCCCGAGGATTCCGGCCCGAAGATTTCGGTGATACGCCCCTTGGGGATTCCCCCGATGCCCGTGGCGATGTCCAGCCCCAGGGAACCAGAGGGGATGACGGCTATGTCGCGAATCTTCGGGGTTTCCCCCAGACGCATGATGGTGCCGCGCCCGAATTGCCTTTCGATTTGGGAGATAGCCGCTTCGATGGCCTTCTTTTTATCGATGTTTGCCATTAATTTTTGCCTCCTTGCCGGTTTTCAGGCGGATCCGCGCTAATTGTAACCGCTTTTGAAGTGGTGTGTAAGGACTTAAGAACCCAAGGTAACAGGAGAAAAGCGGGGAAAGCGGACAAGAAAGTGTAAAAAAAGTAGGTGGCGTAGCCCAGTCTTTCCGCACCCCAGCCGCTGAGGGCCCCGGCTATGGTACGGCTGAAACTGAAGAGGGTGGCCAGCAGGGCGTATTGACTGGCGCTCATCTCGCGGCGGCAAAGACGCATGAGAAAGGCGAGAAACGCGGCGGTTCCCAGGCCTCCGGTGAAGCTTTCGATGATGGAGGCGCTGTAGACCGCCAGGCGCCCTGTTCCCGGAAGCGCGGCGTAGGCGTAACCCAGGTTCGAAAGGGCCTGAAGGGCTCCGAGGCTCCAGAGGGCCCGGGAAAGACCGAGGATCTTGGTGAGCCAGCCCCCTACCAGCGAGCCCCAGATGCTGAAGATCGTTCCCAAGGTTCCGGAGACGAGCCCTATTTCCGCCCGCGAGAAGCCGCGATCTACCCAGAAAGGATAGATCATGGGGCCCATCAAGGCGTCCGGCAGTTTGTAGAGCAGGATGAAGGGGATCACCGCCCAGATGTAGGGCCGTGAAAGGAGGTCTTTTAAGGGTTGCACGTAGGCGGCCAGGAGGTTGGTCCGACGGACCGGGCTTGGACGATGACACGCCGGCCAGAAAAAGACCATCGCGAGCAGCACCAGAAAGAAGGTTCCGAGGCCCAGGAAGGCCAGGCGAAAACCGATGAACTGGCTCAAGGCCACCAGGGCCCCTCCGGAGGCGATGAGGGCCACACGATAGGCGGATACGCGCACGCCGTTTCCCGGGCCGAGTTCGTCTTCGTCGAGGATTTCGATGGTGTAGCCGTCTACGGCGATGTCCAGGGTGGCGGAGAAAAAGGCCATGAGGATGACCAGGGAGAGATAAAGGGGGTGCTGGGGTTTTAAGCCGGAGAGGAGGAAGACCGAGACCGAAAGCCCCAGCAAGGCCCCTGACATCCAGTGCCATTTGCGTCCGTATTGATCCACCAGGGGGGCCCACAGGGGTTTGAGGGTCCAGGCCAACCCGGCCAGGGAAAGGAGTCCGATGCGGACGAGATCCACCCCTTCGGTGCGCAGGTATACGGGGAGGGTGATATAAATGAAGCCAAAAGGTAGCCCTTCGGCGAGATAAAGGAGGGCTACCAACCAGAGCTTGTGTCTGGTCTGCCTTGGGAGCGAAAAGAAAGCGTGATATTTTTTCTTCATGGCAAGGATGTTCTTGGCAGCCAAGTGGGTGATCGAGGCCCTGGATCGTTATCACAACCGCCCCCCGCGGGCCACCATCATGGGGAAACGCATCATCTTCCCCAACTATCATTACCTGGCTGCCTTGCTCCACATCTATACTGGCACCTTCAATCTGCGGCAAATCGCAGACCTTTCCTCCCTTCCGTACGAGGAGCTCAGCTTTTATCGCGAGCAACTCGATTTCATGACGCTGGTTGATTACCTGAAGACCAAGTTTTCCGAATGGTTCCGCGAGTCTCTGCTCATGCGCGATTTTTCCCTGCCGGAATACGTGGACATCGCTTGGGAATACACCAAACTCGACGAGATGGTCCGCTCGCAGATCAAGATCCCTTTGCTGGAAAGGCTCAAGCATCTCATGCGCGCGGGTGAGGAAAAGATCGCCGCCGGTAGAACGCTTGACACCTACGACCAGAACGTCTTTCGCCGCCTGATGTCCTTTTTCATCCTCGCCGAGACCTTGAGCCCCACGCTCAGCAGCCGGCTGGTGAAGGAAAAGGCCCTCCCGGTGGCAGAAAAGAGCCTCGATGGTATCGGGGCCTTCAAGGAGTGGTCGGCGGATGAGGTGAAAGCCAAGGACGCGGCCATGCTCGAAGAGCTCGTGCGAGACCTGAGGGAAGGCACAAAGGCCTTCTTGTAAGGGGGGATTTTCTTGCCCGGACGGAAACAGAAGGAAAAAAGAGAACTTTCAGCCGAGGAAAAGAAGCGTCTCTTGGAGATTATCGAGATTCTCAAGAAGACGTATCCTCACGCCAAGATCGCGCTCAAGTTCAGCAATCCCCTGGAACTGCTGGTAGCCACCATTCTTTCGGCGCAGTGCACGGACGAGCGCGTGAACGAAGTCACGGAAAAACTCTTCAAGAAATACCGCACAGCCAAGGACTACGCCGAGGCGGACCTGGGGACGTTGGCCGAGGACATCCGGCCCACGGGTTTCTATCAGCAGAAGGCCCGCTATTTGAAGGAAGCCGCGCGGATGATGCTCGATGAGTTCGAGGGGGAAGTCCCGCGGCAGATGGAGGACCTGCTCAAGCTTCCCGGTGTGGCCCGGAAGACGGCGAACATCGTCCTCGCCAACGCTTACGGAATAGTGGAAGGGATTCCGGTGGACACCCACGTGAAGCGCCTTGCCGAGCGCCTGGGTTTTTCCAAGGAAAAGGACCCCAACAAGATCGAAAAGGACCTTATGGCCATCATTCCTCGGGAAGATTGGGCCTTTGTTCCCTACGTCCTTCAAGAACATGGACGACGGGTGTGCAAGGCCAGAAAGCCCCTTTGCGAACGTTGTCCTGTGGCCCATCTCTGTCCTTCCCGTAAGGCTTGAAGTCCAACCTGAAATTGCGAAGGAGGGAGTAATGCAGGGGATCGAGAAGCTCTTGGGTCCGGAAACATTGAACGAACTACTTCCTCGCCAAAACGTGGAGTCCTTCTTCGAATCCTTCTACTTCGGAGAGGAGCCGGCGTATGATCTTTCGCTCGGTTTCGGGGGGATATCCGGGGATCTCTTGCGGCTGGAGCTCCTCCTGAAGGCGAGGCCGGGTCAGTGCTTGGCCTGCAACCTGACCTGGGGGCTCCCGGAGGTCATGGCCAAGCATCCCATGCTCGACCTGGCGGGAATGATCAAGCGCCTGGAGGAGAAACTGGCGGTAAACGTTGCTTCTTGGGAGCTCGGCCCCACAGAGGAGCGCGGAGCGGATCTGCACGTCATTCCCATTCTGGTGAGACTGGCTAAATGAGATAGATCTTGCGCTTTTTGAAGAGCGTGTCCGTGGGGCCAACGATGGGTTCGAGGACCTCTTTGGTCCGCTGGACGACGAATTTGGCCAGCTCCACCCCCTCTTTGGCCTTTTCCGGGTCTGGGTTTTCCAAAAGCTCGTTGATTCTCTCCCAGGCCTTCTTTATTTCCTTGGCCAACCAGGGTTCGACCGCCCGGTCGAGCTCGGGGAAGATCTTTTCGAGAGGGGGTTTTTCCTTCGGGGCCTCTATTTGAACGATGGCCCACAGGGCGCGAATGGCGCGGTCCACCGCCTCGCGGGCCAGTTTGAGGGCCTTTTCAGGGTCCGCGGAGAGGGCCTCTTCCGCTGCGGAGAGCTGCTCCTCTGCGTAGCGATAGTATGTCTTGGCCCGGATGTAGTAGGGCATCAGTCTTTTTCTTGGTCTTGCTGGGCTTCCTGCTGGTTCGCCTGGTCTTCACCCCGTAAGCGACGATAGAAGTGTTCGGTGAGTTTCTGGTCGGCTATTTCGCAGATCTCAAAGAGGACCTCGAGCATGTCGAGCATTTCCGCCTGCCCATCCGCCGGACGCTGGTCGAAATCCTCGAAAAAGGCCCCGCTTTCGATGTATTCCTTGAACTGTTGGAGTTTCTTTAAGGTGAGCATCTATTCCACCCTCTCCACGTAGCTTCCGGTGCGCGTGTCCACCTTGATGACGTCGCCTTCGTTGATAAAGAGGGGCACCTTGATGACGGCTCCGGTCTCGAGCTTGGCCGGCTTGGATCCGCCGGAAACGGTGTCTCCGCGCACGCCGGGTTCGGTTTCCACCACTTTGAGTTCCACGGTGATGGGCAGTTCCACCCCGATGGGGCGCCCTTTGTAGTAGAGGACCTTGACCACGACGTTTTCCTGGAGATACTTCCAGGCCTCTCCCAGTTGATCCTTGTCCAGGTAGATCTGGTCGTAGTCTTCGAGATCCATGAAGACGTAGCGATCGCCCTCGGCGTAGAGATACTGCATTTCCTTTTCTTCGAGGTCGGGTCTTTCGAACTTGTCCCCGGAGCGGAAGTTCACTTCCTGGACGCGGCCGGTAATGAGATCTCTCAGCTTGGTGCGCACGGTGGCCTGGCCTTTGGCCACTTTGGAGTGTTGAAACTCAAGGATTTCGTAGGGTTTTCCGTCCCACTCGATCTTCAGCCCGCGGCGGAAGTCAGAGGTAGAGATAGACATAGGAGCCTCCTTTGTGGTTAGTCTTCCAAGATAATTAGCCGCTCGCCGTCTTTAATCAAGCCATATTTTTGGCGCGCAACATCTTCGTAGGCGGAGGGGTCCTTCTTGAGACGGGTGATTTGCTCGAGGAGGCGGTCCTTGCGGACCAGGAGGCGTTCTTTTTCCACGGAAAGCTGTTTCATCTCGTGGCGGAAATAGAAATGGAGGCCGATCCCCAAGACGCAGACCAGCAGGAGACCGAGCAGCAGACCGCGCACGGAGAGCCTGGGAAGGGAGATCTCGCGCGGGGCAAAGCCGCGAAAACCCGGCCTTTTCGAAAAAAGAGACCTTTTCTTCCTGCGGAAGAAGGGGCTCTTTCTTTTCCTGGGGATATAGGCCTTCATCTTTTCGCCCCAAAATAAAAGGGCCCGCCATGGCGGGCCCTCCCTGTGCGCTTAGTCGGAATAGTACTTAAAGTGGTCCTTTTTCGTCATCTGCCGCAGCCGCGAAAGGGCCTTCTTTTCGATCTGGCGGATCCTTTCGCGGGAGACTCCGAATCTCTTGCCGATCTCTTCGAGCGTGTATTCGCTCTCTTCGCCGATACCGAAGCGCAGGCGGATGATCTTCTCCTCTCGCGGCGAAAGCGTGGAGAGGAGGTTGCGGATCTTTTCCGAAAGATCCTTGTCCTTCACCTGCTCGTAGGGCGAAGGGCTGTCTTTGTTCTCGATGAAGTCTCCGAGCGTGCTGTCTTCATCCCCGATGGGCAACTCGAGAGACACCGGTTCCTTCGAGGCCTCGAAGATGGCCAGTATCTTGTCCTGGGGGATTCCCGTGCGCTCGGAGATCTCCGCCGGCGTGGGTTCGCGCCCGAGCTCCTTTACCAGCTCGTAAAAGGCCTTGAAGAACTGGCTCCGGAGCTCGAGGAAGTGCACCGGCAACCTGATGGTGCGCGTCTTGTCCAGGATGGCCCGCGTGATGGCCTGCCTGATCCACCAGGAGGCGTAGGTGCTGAACTTGTTCCCCTTGCTGTAGTCGAACCGGAAGACGGCGCGCATCAGCCCGAGGTTGCCCTCCTGAATGAGGTCGGCCAGCGAGAGCCCCTGCCCCATGTAGCGCTTGGCGATGGAGACCACGAGCCGCAGGTTGGCCTTTACCATTTCGTCCTTGGCCTTCTCCACCTCGGCGGCGCGGGCCTCGATCTGGCGCAGGAGCTCGGCGATGGACTCGTCGTCGGGATACTTCTCGTGGATCTTCCGCACCGTGCGCAGCATGTGGTTGAGATGGCTCTTCTTCGGCTTGAGCCCCGGATCGCGCTTCTTCCAGAGGCGGATGGTCTCCCTCAGCTCTTCCATCTCCTTGAGCTGAGAGGGATGCTCCATGATGGCGTTGACGATGAACTGGAATCCGCCCCGGATGATTTTGGAGAGCTCCTCTTCCCGCTCCGGGGTGAGGAGTTCATACTTGCCCATCTCCCGCAGATAGGCCGAGGTGACCTCCTCGGACTCGCTCTCCGCCGGAGCCGGTTCCTGTTCCTCCTGAGTGACTACGGCCTCGATCTTCTTCTCCGGCGAACGTTCCGGCCACTCAGGATGCTCCCGCTCGAAAAGTTCTTTCTCGTCGAGGACCTCGATGTTATTCTTGTACAGAAAGTCGAAGATCTCTTCGATCTTTTTGGGGTCCCCATAGTCTTCGGGAAGGAGATCGTTCAAGGTCTCGTAGGTGATGGCGCCATCCTTCCCCGCTTCGAGGAGCTTTTCTCGCAAATCTTTCCCCTTTTTCTTCATCCTCTCTTCACCTGCCCCTTTGGCCTTCTTTTTTGCCTAAAATTTGAACCTTTAATATTTAACACCTTTATCCCGTTTCGGCAAAGTTTTATTATTACTTTATCCATGCCGATCTTATTTGTAAAGGTTTTAAATTAAAAATCTTTGGTTTCTACTGGACGAACAGAAACCAGGGATTATCGTGTATTGATACACGGATATGGGGCGGAGGGGCGGCCGAGGCAAGCGGCGAGATGACCGATCGAGAACGAAAACGCCTGGAAAAGATGCTATTTTACGTCCTTGCTCGCCGACCGGATGAATTTGGTCTCCTTTTGGACCCTTCCGGCTTCGTGCGTCTGAAAGACTTGCATCGGGCCCTGGTGGAGGTGGACGGGTTCAAGGGGTTGCGCTGTCAGAAGCTCCGGAACTTCTTTCTCGTCTTCAAGCCGGAGCGTTTCGAATTCGACGAGCAGGAGGATCGGGTGCGCGTCCGGCCCGAGGAGGTGGACTCGCGGGTGTTTTCCCGCAAGATCGCCGAGTCTCCTCCGAAGACGTTGTTCACGCCGGTGCGCCCCCGGGCCTGGATCAAGGTTTCCGAAGAGGGGCTTGCCGCGCAGACGATCGTTCTCACCCCCGACCGGGATCTGGCCGAGCGTCTGGCCCGTCGCAGGGGGGCCTTGGTCATCGAGGTCGACACCCGGAAGGCCATGGAGATGGGGTCGGTTTTTGAATCTTACTTAGAGAAACTTTATCTTTCTTCCTGGATCCCCGCGGACGCCCTGCGCGGGCCCCGGGTGAACGAGGAGTTCAAGAAGAAATACGAGCGAAAACCGAAGGAAAAGACCGAAGACAAGAAGCTCGAAGAGGAAAAGATCGTCTTGGTGGAAGAACCGGTGATCGCTTTTCGTAAGCTGACCAAAGGTCGCAAAAAGGATCCGGAATGGAAACGAGCACGCCGAAGAGCGCGCAGGAGGTAGCTTGCCGAGCTTCGGCCTCTGCGTTAAAGGGGTAGATCGCTTTCCCGAAAGTCTGTGGAGGAGGTAAGGTGAGGGTCCTCAGCCTTTTGGTGTTCACCATATTCCTGTGTGCGGTCTCCGCCTCGGCGGACCCCCTCGATCTCTCGAAGGCCAAGGAGATTGCCCTCGAACGCAATCCCCAGCTCAAGGCGGCGGAAGCGCGCATCGGCGCCGCGCAGGCCGGGGTGAAGGAGGCCCGAAGCCGGTTCTTTCCCCGCGTAGACCTGCGGGAAATGTATCAGCGAAGCGACAGCCCGGTTTACGTCTTTTCCAGCAAGCTGGCCCAACAGTATTTCCGCGCGCAGGATTTCGAGCTCGACCGCCTCAACTATCCCTCTCCGCGCACGGATCTCGTCACCGAGCTTTCCGTCACCCAGCCCATCTTCAACCGCGGCCAGGAGATCGTCGGCTATCGCAAGGCGCGCCTTCAGGAAAAGATGGCCTATCTCCTGCGGGAAGGGGTGAAACAGCGCGTCCTCTACGAGACGGAGGCCTCCTATCTCGGGCTCCTCCTGGCCCAGAAGCGGGTCGAAGTGGTGGCCCAGGCCGTGGAGACCGCAAAGGCCAACCTCAAGGTCGTCCAGTCGCGCGTTTCCGTGGGCGCGGCTCTGCGCTCCGACCTCCTCCAGGCCAAGGTCTTTCTGGCCTCGCTCGAAAGGGAGTATCTCGCGGCGAAAAACATGGTGGAGGTGGCCCGCTCGCGGCTAAACGTCGTTCTCGGCGTGCCTCTGGAGACCAGATGGCAGACCAAGGAAGTCTCCATCGAGCTCCATAGCGGTCTGGGAAGCCTTGACGAATGGACGGAAAAGGCCCTCAAGAGGCGTCCAGATCTCCTTCTCGAAGAGCTCAAGCTCGCCCTGGCCAACGAGGAGGTCCGCGGTGCCAAGCTCAACTTCTGGCCAGCCGTCAACCTGCGCGGGGTCTACGAATACCATTCAAACGGCATAGGCGGGGTTTCCGGAGACGCGTTTACCGTTTGGGCCCAGCTCGACTTCAACCTCTTCAAGGGCTTTGGAGACAAGGCCCGCCTGGCCCGCGCGAGAGCCCAGGAAACCGCCCAGGCCGAGGAGTTGCGGCACTACAAACAGCGGGTGAAACACGAGGTCGAACAGGCCTATCTCAATCTCCTCACGGCCAGAAAGCAGGTCTTCGTGACGGAAGCCGCCGTGGCCCAGGCCGAAGAGGGTCTTCGCCTGGTGGAGAAGCGCTATCGCGAGGGTTTGACCATCATCGTCGAGCTCCTCGACGCCCAAACAGCCCTGAAAAAGGCCCGTCTCCAGTATCTCGACGCCCTTTACAATTTCCGTCTCGCCCTTACGGAACTCCTGTTTCGTACCGGAAGTCTTGGGGAGGATAAGAAATGAGGAGAATCCTTTTCTTCTTTTTGATGGTCGTTCTCCTGGGAGCCTGCTCCAAGAAGGAGCCCGAGGTGGAGAAGCCCCCCGCGCGGGAGGTGCACGCCAAGACGATGATCGTCTCCCCGGAAAAGGTGGCCGTGACGCGGGAGTTCTCCGGGCAGGTAAGGGCCAGGAACCGGGTCACCCTTTCTTCGAAGGTTTCCGGTTACGTGAAGCGGGTCTTCGTGCGTGAAGGAGACGTCGTTTCGGCGGGAACGCCCCTGCTCCACATTGACGATCAGCCCATCCGCGAACAACTGAAGGCCCTTGCGGCTTCTCTGGCGGCCATCAAGAAGGAAGAAGAAGCCGTTTCCGCGCGGTTGCGTTACGCGGCTTCAAACTACGAGCGTTTCAAGCGCCTCCTGGCCGAGGAGGCGGCCACGAAGGAAGAGTTCGAACGCGTCGAGGCCGAATACAAGGCCCTCCTTGCCCGCGAGAAGGCCATCAGGGCCCGGGCCAAGGAGATCAAGGCCCGGATGGCGGAAACCGAGAGCATCCTCGCCTACACCCTCATCAAGAGTCCGGTGCGGGCTCTCGTGGCCAAGAGAATGGCGGACAAGGGTAGCTTCGTGGGAGCCGGACAGCCGCTGATCCTCCTCGAGGATCTCGCCTCGGGTTTCCAGTTCGAAGTGTCCCTCGACGAGAGTCTTTTGCCGCGCTTGCGAAGGGGCCAGGAATACTGGGTCTCCTTTCCCGCTCTCGACCGCGGAGAGTGGGCGCGGGTCTCCGAGGTCATCCGAAAGGTCGATCCCGCCACGAGGACCTTTCGCGTGAAGCTCGATCTTTCTTCCTCTGATCTCAGCGCCGGCCTCTACGGCCGACTCTACTTCCCCGTGAGGATGCGCGAAGCCCTCCTCATCCCGTGGAAGGCCGTGGTGGTCAGAGGCGACCTCACCGGGGCCATGGTGGTGGAAAAGGACGGCATCGCCCGTTTTCGGGTCCTTCGCCTGGGCAAGAGTTTCGTGCGGGAGAAGGGCCGTTTCTTGCCGGCCCAGGCCCCGGAAGAGCTGGCCAAGGCCAGAGAGACGAATCTCTACGTGGAAGTGCTGGCCGGTTTGATGCCCGGAGAGAGGATCGTGGTCTCCTCTCTCGAAAAAGTCCGAGACGGAGATCGGATCAAGTAAGCCATGGACGCTCGACACGGTTTCATAGGGCGCATTACGTCCTACTTCATTGATTCCAAGCTCACCCCCATCATCATCGTGGCGACCATCCTCCTCGGAGTGTTCGCCGTTCTCAACACCCCGAGCGAGGAAGAGCCGCAGATCGTGGTTCCCATGATCGACGTCTTCGTGGAGATGCCCGGAGCCACGGCCAAGGAGATCGAGAATCGTGTCGTCTATCCCATGGAGAAGCTCCTCTGGGAGATCCCCGGCGTGGAATACGTCTATTCCACCGCCATGAACGGCCGGGCCCTCACGGTGGTGCGTTTCTACGTGGGCGAAGACGTCGAGGAGAGCTTGGTCAAGACTTACGACAAGCTCTATCAGCATCTCGACTGGATTCCCCCCGGCTGTTCCATGCCGCTCTTGAAGCCGCGCTCCATTGACGACGTGCCCATCGTGGTCCTCACCTTTTGGGGCGAGGGATAC
>Ga0256835_1000905_pt1 | contig 19241 bp, 18 predicted proteins | sample PIR30metaG_FD_185972 | JGI IMG/M metagenome (GOLD analysis project Ga0256835, IMG submission 185972) | Hydrothermal vent microbial communities from East Pacific Rise, Pacific Ocean - PIR-30 | ecosystem: Environmental > Aquatic > Marine > Hydrothermal vents | place: Pacific Ocean: East Pacific...
ACGACTCGATCGCCATCGGCGAGGACGGCCCCACCCACCAGCCGGTGGAGCACCTGATGAGCCTGCGGGCGATGCCGAACCTGTGGGTGATCCGCCCCGCCGACGCCAACGAGACCGCCGCAGCTTGGCGGATGGCGCTCGAGCGCACATCCGGCCCCACCGCGCTGATCCTCACCCGTCAGGGGTTGCCGGTGCTAGACCGCGAACGCTACGCCCCCGCCACAGAGGCCCTGAAGGGGGGGTACGTCCTCAGCGAGCCCGAGGAGGCGCCGCGGGGCGTGATCGTCGCCAGCGGCAGCGAGGTAACCCTGGCGCTGGCCGCTCAGGAGCGGCTGGCCGCCGAGGGCGTGCCGGTACGCGTGGTGAGCCTGCCCTGCTTTGAGGCCTTCGAAATCCAGGACGCGGCCTACCGCGAGCGCGTGCTATCCCCCGAGCTACCGGCGCTCGCCGTCGAGGCCGGGGCCACGCTGGGGTGGGAGCGCTACGCCGACGACGTGATCGGCCTCGACCGCTTCGGCGCCAGCGCTCCGGGCGAGGTCGTCTACCGCGAGCTGGGCTTCACTGCGGAGCACGTTGCCGAGCGAATGAAGGCCTTGCTGGAAAGGTAAGTTTATGAAAAGGGTAGTTAGCGTATCCATCGGGTCCTCGAAGCGCGACTCCAAGACCGAGGCCGAGTTCCTGGGCCGGCGCTTCTCCATCGAGCGCATCGGCACCGACGGCAGCTTCGAGAAGGCCATCCAGCTGATCCAGCAGCTCGACGCCGACCCCGAGGTGGCCGCGATCGGGCTCGGCGGCATCGACCTCTACCTCTACGCCGCGGGCCGCCGCTACACTATCCGCGACGCCCTCAAGCTGGCGCGCGCCGCGAAGCAAACGCCGGTCGTAGACGGCTCGGGACTCAAGCACACCCTGGAGCGCAAGGTGGTGCACGACCTCGACGCCGAGCTCGCCTGGAAGGAGCGCAAGGTGGTCATGACCTCCGCGGTCGACCGCTTCGGCATGGCCGAGGCGCTGTGGGAGCACGGCGCGGAGATGGTCTTCGGCGACCTCATCTTCGGCCTGGGTTTGCCCGTACCCATCCGCACCCTCCGGGGGTTGCGCACCCTCGCCCGCGTCCTACTGCCCGTCTTCACCCAGCTGCCCTTCAAGATGCTCTACCCCACGGGAGAGAAGCAGGAAAAGCAGATCCAGGACTGGCGCGGCAAGTACTACGACTGGGCCGACGTGATCGCCGGCGACTTCCTCTACATCAAGCGCTTCATGCCCCCGTCCATCGCGGGCAAGATCGTGCTCACCAATACCACTACGGTTGAGGACGTGGAAATGCTGCGCGAGCGCGGGGCGGCCATGCTGATCACCACCACGCCGCGTCTGGGCGGGCGCAGCTTCGGCACCAACGTCATGGAAGGCGTGATAGTGGCGCTCGCGGGCAAGCACCCACTAGACGAACGCGACTACCTCGAGTTCATCGAACGCCTGGGCCTGGGGCCCAACGTCACCCACTTCGACGGGAGCGAATAAAATGCGGATTGGAGGCTCACCTGCATGATCAGCGTAACCGACCTGAGACCCGGCACCAAGGTGGAGATGGACGGCGCTTTGTGGGAGTGCGTCGACTACCAGCACCAGAAGATCGGTCGCGGCGGCGCCAAGGTGGTGGCCAAGTTCAAGAACCTCGAGACCGGCGCGACCGTCGAGCGCAGCTTCAACTCCGGCGAGAAGCTGCGGGACATCTTTGTCGAGGCGCGGGAGATGCAATACCTCTATCCCGAGGGCGACGACCTCGTGCTCATGGACCTCGAGACCTACGAGCAGTACCACGTTCCCAAGGCGGCCGCGGGCGAGGCCGGGAAGTTCCTCAAGGAAGGAATCACCCTGATCGCCGACGTCTACGACGGGCGGGTAATCAAGGTCACACCGCCCACCGTCGTCGAGCTGGAGGTCACCGAGGCCCCGCCCGGCATCAAGGGCGACACCGCCTCGGGCGGTTCCAAGCCCGCCACCCTGGAGACGGGGGCGGTGGTCAACGTCCCGCTCTTCATCGAGTCCGGCGAGGTCATCAAAATAGACACCCGCACCGGCGAGTACGCCGGTCGGGCCTAGGGAGGCGCACGTGAACGCCAAGGAAATCAAGGCCATCCTCCAGGCGATGGTGGCCACCGAGACCGACGAACTGACGCTCGAGACCCCCGACTTCAAACTGTCGGTGCGCCGCAGCGTGCCGGCACCGTCCCCAGCGCCCGCCCCGTCGCCGCCCCCCGCGGCCGTGCCGGCCGCCCCCGCACCGCCGCCGCCCCTGGCGGCCGAAGCGCCCACCCCCGACGAGCCTGCTACCGAGACCGCGCCCGAGGCGGGCGACTGCCCCGGCTGCGTGGAGATCACCGCGCCCATCGTGGGCACCTTCTACCGCAAGCCCGCCCCCGACGCCGAACCCTTCGTCAACGTGGGAGACCGCATCGAGAAGGGGCAGGTCGTCTGCATCATCGAGGCGATGAAGCTGTTCAACGAGATCGAGTCCGAGGTCTCCGGAATCGTTCGCAAGATCCTGGTCGAGGACGGCGAACCCGTCGAGTACGGCCAGCCGCTCTTCCTCGTAGAGCCGGCTTAGAGGTCCGTATGTTCAAGAAAGTCCTCATCGCCAACCGCGGCGAGATCGCGCTACGCATTCTGCGCGCCGCCCGCGAGCTGGGCGTGCGCACCGTGGTGGCGCACTCCAAGGCCGACGCCGACAGCCTGCCGGTGCTGCTGGCCGACGAGGCCATTTGCATCGGTCCGCCCAGCCCGCAGCAGAGCTACCTCAACATTCCCAACATCCTCTCGGCCGCCATCATCAGCGGCGCCGACGCCATCCACCCCGGCTACGGCTTCCTCGCCGAGAACGCCCAGTTCGCGGAGATGACCGCCGAGCACGGCATCACCTTCATCGGACCCACGCCCGAGAATATGCGCATGCTGGGCGACAAGGCCACGGCGCGCCGCATCGCCCGCGAGGCTGGTGTGCCCATTGTTCCGGGCACCGACGCGCTCGAGGGGGTGGAGGAAGCGCTCGCGGCCGCCTCCGAGATCGGCTACCCGGTCATCCTCAAGGCGTCGGCCGGCGGCGGCGGCCGCGGCATGCGCGTGGTGCAGAACCCCGAAGACCTGGAAAACGCGGTGCTGCAAGCTCAGGAGGAGGCCCGCGCCGCCTTCGGCAACCCCGAGATTTACCTGGAAAAGTACGTTGAGGAGCCCAAGCACGTCGAGGTGCAGGTGCTGGGCGACGGCGAGCGGGTGGTGCACCTGTGGGAGCGCGACTGCTCGATCCAGCGGCGGCACCAGAAGCTGCTCGAGGAGGCCCCTTCGATCCTCCCCGACGAGGTGCGCCAGGGTTTGGTCGCGGCCGCGGTCAAGCTGGCCGCGCACATTGGCTACGCCTCCGCGGGGACGCTCGAGTTCCTGGTAGACCGCGAGGGCAACTATTACTTCATCGAGATGAACACTCGCATCCAGGTCGAGCATCCCATTACCGAAATGATCACCGGGGTGGACCTGGTGGCCGAGCAGTTCCGCATCGCCGCCGGCGAGGGGCTGAGGTTGCGCCAGGAAGAGATCGTGGCCCGTGGCCACGCCATCGAGGTGCGCGTCAATGCCGAAGACCCCGACCGCAACTTCCGGCCCGCTATTGGCAAGGTCGAGACCCTGCTCTGGCCCGGCGGCACCGGGGTGCGGATTGATTCCCACGTTTACAACGGTTACACCATTCCCAGCCAGTACGACTCGCTGATCGGCAAGGTGATCGTCTGGGGTTCAGACCGCGAGGAGGCGATCCGGCGCATGAAGCGGGCCCTCGCCGAGACCGTGGTGGACGGCCCCGGCCTCAAGACGACCGTGCCCTTCCACAAGAAGGTGCTAGACAATGCTTTCTTCCGGCGCGGCGCGATATACACCAACTTCATTGCGCGGCGCATGTCCGAGTGAGGGCGCGATGCGGTAAGGTGAAACCATGGTGGAGTACGAGCTCAGCGACTCGGCGATCGTCGGCATCATCACCCTGAGCCTCGAGGGACTCGAGGGCGCGCGCCTGGCCAGCGGTGGGAGCCGCAGCGTGGGCGACGTGCTCTCGGGCCGGCGCGGTCGCGCGGTGCGCATCACCCGCGAGGAGGGGCGCATCCGCGTGGAGCTGCAGCTGGTGGCACGCTATGGCGAGCCCCTGCGGGAGCTGGCCGAACAGGTGCAGCGCACCGTGCACGACGTCCTCACGGCCACGACCGGGCTAAGGGTAGAGGCGGTGGACGTGGTATTCGTCGACGTAACCGCCGAGGGAGAGCATGCGGCGTAAGGCGCGCGAGCTGGCCTTCAAGGTGCTGTTCGAACACCTCCAGGGGGACGTGCCGCTGGAAGAGGCCTGGCGGCACGCACTCGAGGGCGAGGAACTGGACGCCGAAGGCCAGGCCTTCGCCCGCCGCCTGGTGGACGGCTACGCCCGCCACGCCGCCGAGGTGGATCGCATCCTCGCCGAGACCGTCGAGGGCTGGGACTTCAACCAGATGTCCAAGACCGACCTGGCGGTGCTGCGGCTGGCCACCTACGAGATGCTCTTCGAGGACACCCCCTTCGCACCGCTGATCGAGGTGGCCGTCAAGATCGCCGGCAAGTACGGCGGGGAGGACTCCGGCAAGTTCGTCAACGGCGTGCTCGCGCGGCTGAAGCGGCGCGTAGACGCGGGCGAGCTGGCAACGGCGCCCAAGAAGGACTGAAAGGAGACGACGTGCCCACGCGAATGAGCGGTCACGAAGTGGCGAAGTCCGTTTACGCCGAGCTGCGCGAGGTGCTGGCCAATCTGGATTTCACCCCGGCGCTGCGGGTGGTGCGGCTGGGAGACGACCCGGCCTCGGTTTCCTACACCCGCCTCAAGGACAAGCGCGCCCGTGAGCTGGGCCTGGATAGTCAAGTCCTCGCCCTGCCCGAGGACACTTCCCAGGTCGAGCTGCTGGAACTGATCGCCCGCCTCAACGCCGACGACGAGGTGGACGGCGTGCTGGTGCAGCTGCCGCTGCCGCCGCACGTGGACGCCCAGCGCGTCCTCGAGGCAATCGATCCCGCCAAGGACGTGGACGGTTTCCACCCCTTCAACGTCGGCCGCCTCTGGACCGGCGGAAGGGCGCTCCTGCCCTGCACGCCCGCGGGCATCCTGCGAATCCTCGACCACTACGGAGTCGAGCTGGAGGGTCGGGAGGCGGTGATCGTGGGCCGCAGCAACATCGTGGGCAAACCGCTGGCGGCGCTGCTGCTGGGGCGTAACGCCACCGTGACCGTGGCCCACTCGCGCACCCGCGACCTGGCGGCGGTGACCCGCCGCGCCGAAGTGCTGGTGGCGGCGGTGGGGCGTCCCGGTACGATCACGCCGGAGATGGTGCGCGAGGGCGCGGTTCTGGTGGATGTGGGCATTAACCGCGTGGGAGACAAGCTGGTCGGCGACGTCGCCCCCGAGGCCTGGACCAGGAGCTCGGCCTACACCCCGGTGCCCGGGGGCGTGGGGCCGATGACGGTGGCCATGCTGCTCGCAAATACGGTGCAGGCGGCGAGGTGGCGCCGCGGATGAAGGCGCTGCTGGCCAACGAAGTCTTCTGGGGCGCGGTACTGGCCAACGTGGTCGCCCAGGGGCTCAAGCTCGTCATCTACTCGCTCCTAGAACGGCGCTGGTCCTGGGAGCGCATGCTCGAGTCCGGGGGCATGCCCAGCAGCCACTCGGCGACGGTGGCGGCGCTCGCCACCGGCGTGGGGCTCAAAGCCGGCCTCGACAGCATCATCTTCGCGGTGACGATAGTCTTCGCGCTCATCGTGATGTACGACGCCACCGGGATCCGCCGCGCCGCCGGGCAACAGGCCGAGCTGCTCAACGACCTGGTAGAAGAACTGCGTACGGTGCTGCACGAAGGGTTCAAGCCCACGCCGCTCAAGGAGCTCCTGGGCCACACCTACCTCGAGGTGCTCATGGGAGCGATCCTCGGGGTACTCGTCGCCTGGATCTACCTCGTGCGCTAGCCGCACGGTAAACTTGTCCCAGCGGGGTCTGATAACATTGTACCGAGTATAAGACGAGGGGGTGGCTATGTTATCGCCTATCGAGAAACTGTTATTCGTCCTGGCGCTCCTGGCCTCCGGCTACTTCGGCGGCCTTGGCTTCTGGCGCATCTACAAGGCGGTCGCGCGCGGCAAGCCCGCGCCCGGACGGCTCGACCGCCTGCCCGAGCGCATCGGTCACGCGCTCTGGCTCTTCATCACCCAGCAGACCGTCTTCAAGCGCCGTCCGCTGGTTTCCACGATGCACGCCCTCGTCTTCTACGGCTTCATGTATTACCTGGCCGTCAACCTGGTGGACGTGCTAGAGGGCATGGTGGGGCTCGCGGCGGTCGGTGGCTGGTGGAACCCTTACAACCTTCTCGCTGACCTGCTCACCGCCGCCATCCTGGTGGGCATCACCGGCCTGATGGTTCGCCGCTTCGTGCTGAAGCCGCCCGAGCTAACCTTCAACCCCCGCGTCAAGCTGCACGAGAAGGCGGCCGCGGGCATCCCCCGCGACTCGGCGATCGTCGGGGCCTTCATCACCTTCCACGTGGGTTCGCGACTGCTCTCCAAGGCCGCGCAGCTGGCGCTCGAGGGCGCCGACCCCTACCAGCCGGTGGCCTCGGCGATAGCGGGCTGGCTCGCGGGCATGAGCGAGGGCTCGCTGGTGGTCATGGAGCACGTCTTCTGGTGGGGCGCGATCGGCTCGATCCTCGCCTTCATTCCCTACTTCCCCCGCTCCAAGCACATTCACCTGATGGTCTCGGCCTTCAAGCTCACCTTCCGACCCGACAAGCCAGGCGTCCTCGACCCCATCGACTTCGAAGACGAGTCGGCCGAGTCGTTCGGGGTGGCCCGGCTCGAGGACTTCAGCTGGCCCCGGCTGATCGACCCCTACGCCTGCATTATGTGCAACCGCTGCGCCGACGTCTGCCCGGCGAACGTCACCGGTAAGGCGCTCAACCCGGCGGCGCTGATCATCAACGAGCGCTACGAGTTCAACGACATCCTGCCCGCCTTCGCCGCCGGCGAGGCGAGCCCCCGCCCCTTGCTCGATTTCGCACTCGACGCCGACGCGCTGTGGTCGTGCACCACCTGCATGGCCTGTATCGAGGTCTGTCCGGTGGGCAACGAGCAGATGCTGCACCTGGTGGACATCCGGCGGGAGCGGGTGCTGATGGAGGGCGACTTCCCCGCCGAGCTGCAAAACGCCTTCCGCGGCATGGAGCGCGCCGGCAACCCCTGGGGCATCAGCCAGGACAAGCGCCTGGACTGGGCCGCGGGGCTGGACTTTGAGGTGCCCACTACCGCCGACAACCCCCATCCCGAGGTGCTCTACTGGGTGGGCTGCGCCGCCAGCTACGACCCGCGGGCCCAGAAGATCGCCCGCAGCATGGCCGAGATCTTGAACGCCGCCGGCGTTGACTGGGCGGTGCTGGGCACGCGCGAGAAGTGCACCGGCGACTCGGCGCGGCGCGCGGGCAACGAGTACCTCTTCTTCCAGCTGGCCAGCGAGAACGTGGCCACCCTTAACGAGGTGGCGGCGAACAAGATCGTGACCACCTGCCCCCACTGCATGCACACCATTGCGGGCGAGTACCCGCAGTTCGGCGGCGACTACCAGGTAGTTCACCACAGCGTCTTCATCGAAGAGCTCATCGCCAGCGGCCGCCTCGACGTCAAGCCGTTCGACCGGGGGCACAAGGCCACCTTTCACGACCCCTGTTACCTGGGCCGCCACAACGGCGAGTACGAGGCCCCGCGCGACGTGGTGGGCGCGCTCGGTTTCATCGTCAAGGAGCCCGCGCGCAACCGTGAGGACGCCTTCTGCTGCGGCGCCGGCGGGGCGCAGTTTTGGAAGGAGGAGGCTCCGGGCGCGGAGCGCATCCCCGAGAACCGCTACCGCGAGCTCGTGGGCAGCGGGGCCGACGTGATCGCCACCGCCTGCCCCTTCTGCACCCAGATGTTCGAGACCGAAGCCGCCAGCGCCGAAAGCGGAACGGCGGTGCGGGACATCGCCGAGCTGGTTGCCGAGGAGCTGCGCAAGAAGCGGGTATACCTGGGCAGCAGCAGGCCGTTGCTCGGCTGAGCCCTCGTAGCGAGGATCCGGGGCCCTGAGCGCGGCCCCGGGTCTATACTTGAGTACCCCACTCGGGTATACTGGGCGCATGAGCGAGGAGACCCAGAGCCCGAGCGCGGCTCCCGAAAACGCCGAGCTGCCCACCAAGGAGCAGATCCTGGAAGCCCTCAAGGTGGTCAAGGACCCGGAGATCCCGATCAACGTCGTGGACCTCGGCCTGATCTACGACGTCGACGTCAAGCCCAGCGGCGTCGTCGACATCGACATGACGCTCACCGCGATCGGCTGCCCGGTGCAGGACATGATCAAGGCCGACGCCGAGCTGGCGGTCATGCGCGTGCCGGGCGTCAAGGGTGTGAACGTAGACTTCGTCTGGAGCCCGCCCTGGACGCCGGCGAAGATGAGCGAGGAGGGCAAAAAGCAGATGCGCATGTTCGGCTTCAACGTCTAGCGAGTTTCTGGGATGAGACGGTCCGGCGTCGCGGCGCCGGCCCTTTTCGTTAGACTGGGGCCATGCGTTACACCCGAGAGCGGCTTTTGGAGCTCGAGGACCGCGACCTGGCGCCCTACGCGATGCGGGCCTCCCGGTCCCGCGGCCGCGCGTACCCCGAGCCCGAGTCGGCCTACCGTACGCCCTTCCAGAAGGACCGGGACCGGGTGCTGCACACCACCGCCTTCCGGCGGCTGGAGTACAAGACCCAGGTCTTCGTCAACTACCAGGGCGACTACTACCGCACCCGGCTTACCCACACGCTTGAAGTCGCCCAGGTAGCGCGCAGCCTGGCGCGGGCGCTGGGGCTGAACGAGGACCTGGCCGAGGTGGTGGCCATGGCGCACGACCTGGGGCACCCCCCTTTCGGCCACGCCGGGGAGCGGGTGCTGGCCGAGTTGATGGCCGGCCACGGCGGCTTCGACCACAACAAGCAGTCGCTGCGCATCGTCACCTGGCTGGAACGCCGTTACCCCGGCTTCCGCGGCCTCAACCTCACCTGGGAGGTGCGCGAGGGCATCGTCAAGCACGAGACCGTCTACGACCTGCCCTCGGCAGAGGACTACGAGCCGCAGCTGCGGCCCACGCTGGAGGCTCAGGTCGTCAACCTGGCTGACGAGATCGCCTATAACGCCCACGACCTCGACGACGGTCTGCGCTCGGGCCTGCTCCAGCCGGGGCAGCTCGCCGCGGTCGAGCTGCTGCGCGAGCTCGCCGCCGAGCTGGAGCTGGACCTGGACCGGTTGTCGGAGTTCGACCGCCGCGTCTTCATCCGCGAGCTGCTAGGCTTGATGATCACCGACGTGATCAAGTCCACCGACGCCGCACTAGAGACTGCGGGTATCGCCAGCCTCGACGACGTGCGGACGTATCCGGCGCCGCTGGCGCGCTATTCGCAGAGGCTGGGGGAGCAGATGGCCGAGCTGCGCGACTTCCTCTACGCCGACCTCTACCGCCACTACCAGATCGTGCGTCAGGTGGCCAAAGCCAGGCACGTCCTCGAGCGGCTCTTCGAGGCCTACACCCGCATGCCCGAGATGCTGCCCCCGGAGGTGCAGACGGCCACCGAGGAAGAGGGACTCTTCCGCGCCGTCTGCGACTATATGGCGGGTATGACCGACCGCTACGCCCTCGATGAGTACGCGCGTATCTTTGACCCTCACGGTCGTTAGTCCGTGGGGTTCGGGTTCTTCCAGAGCGCCAGGCCGCGTACCGGAGCGTAGATTTCGATGGGATCCAGCCGCTCTCCATCCGGCGAGAAGCGCTGAATGCGGTCCGAGCCCCGGCGGGCAGCGTAGAGGATGCCCAGATTGTCCACCACGACGTCTACCAGGCTGAGCGGGTCTTCGTTCTGCATCGCCGGCAAGGAAAGGCTGGTCACTACCTGCCCGTCAGCGTTGAGCTTGCGTATCTTCTGGGCGTCGGCGTCGAAAATATACAGATGATCGGCGTCGTCGATACCAAGGCCCGAAAGCACCCGCAGCTCGTCCGAGCCCTTGCTTTTGCGGAAGGCGTAGCGCGATAGATAACGCCCCTCGAGCGTGAAGCGCTGTACCTGGCGGTTACCGTAGTCGAGCACGTATAAAAAGTGACGGCTGGCCACGATCTTGCGCGGGGTGTTGAACTGCCCCTTGCCCGTGCCCTTGCCGCCGAAGCGTCCCAGGGGCTGGCCCTCGAGGTTGAAGCGCTGAATGACGTGGTTTTCGCTGTCTAGCACCAGCAACTCACCCAGCTCAGAGGCCGTCACCGATGCGGGGTAGAGGAACTCGCCGGATTTGACGCCGTAGGGGCCGATAGAGGCTACCAGCTTGCCCTCGGGGTTGAAACGATGCACCATGCGGCTCTGGCCCGAGCCGTACTCGAAGACGGTGATCCAGATATGCCCTTCGCGGTCCACGGTCAGGTCGAGCGGCGGCGAGGCGAACATACCGGGAGCGGTGCCCACGCCGGAAAAGAGTTTGAGCGGGGTGCCGTCGGGTTCGAGCAGCCGGATCGAGCCCCGCTTGGCCTCGGCGGCCACGGCCAGGTAGAAGGGGCGTGAAAGTTCTTGGGTGTCTTTGAATTCTCCTTTAAGCGTTTCGATTACCTCTTCCAGGCTGGGGCGTTTGTCGGCCTCCTTGGCCAGCATCTTCATGATCAGGTCGTTGATAGGTCCCGGAATCTCGGGGTTCAGCTGCCTGGGAGGCGTGGGCAGTTCGTAGATCTGCTGATGGATTACCGACTCGTAACCGCCCTGGAAAGGGGCCTGGCCGGTGAGGCTTTCGTAAAAGACGATGCCCAGACTGTAGATGTCGGAACGGTGGTCAATGCGCTGCCCCTTGGCCTGCTCGGGGCTCATGTAGACGGGGGTGCCGATGCGCGCGCCGGTGATCGTCAGGCGCGTCAGCACCTTGCTGGCGGCGATGCCGAAGTCCATCAGGCGCACGCCGCCCGGATCGACGTTGCCCTTGTCGTCGATGGCGCTGCGCAGGATCATGATGTTGCCCGGCTTGATGTCGCGGTGGATGATGCCCTGGGCGTGAATATGACGCAACGCGTCGGCGACGTGGCGCATTATGTCGATCGAGGCCCGCACGCTCAGGCGGCGGTTCTCGATCAGGCGGTCCAGCTCCTCGCCGTCGAGGAACTCCATGGCGATGTAGTGGGTGTCGCCGAAGGCCCCGTGGTCGTAGACACGCACGATGTTGGGGTGCTTGAGTTTCTGTAACACCTCGGCCTCACGGTGGAAACGCTTGACGAAGCGGGTGTCGCTCACGAACTTGTCCTGGGGGATCTTGAGCGCTACCATGCTGCCGTCGCTCTTGCGCCGCGCCTTGTAGACCGAAGCCATGCCCCCGATTCCAATGCGGTCGAGGATCTCGTAGCGCTTCTCCAGTTCCGGGGCGGTCATTTCGCGCAGGGTAGGGCTGCGACCCGCCCGGGAGCCGCGGGCTTTGCGGGGGCGGCGGCGGCGGCGTCCACGAGTCTGCCGGGGGCTGAGAGAGATGGGGTAGGCCAGGAGACCCAGAGCCCCCAACCCCAGCGCCGGCCAGACGGCTCCACCCGAGAAACCCAGGAGCGCCGCATCTGCGCCAATGACGCCCACCCCCAACAACGCCAGCAACGAGGTGTTGAGCCTGAGCGCCAGCACCAGCGTCAAGAAAAAGAGGGAAAAAGCGACCGTGAGTTCGATCATCGTATGCGTACCGCCACGACGGTGATGTTGTCGGTGCCTCCCCGCTTCACCGCCTGGGCTGTCCAGTAGTCTACTGCAGATTCGAGGTCTTTTTGGTCCAAATCGACGATCCATTCTTCCGGCGGTACCAGGTTGTACAGTCCGTCGGTGGCAAATATGAAGACGTCTCCCGGTAATAGCTCAACGGGAGTAATCTCGAACTCGGCGTTTTCGACGCCCAGGGCCTGGGTGAGCATGTTGCGCCAGGGGTGCTCCTCGGCCTCCCAGTCGGTCATTCGTCCCAGCCGCACCTGCTGGGCAACCCAGGAATGGTCGCGGGTGAGCAGTTTGAGCTCGCCGTCGCGGTAACAGTAGGCGCGCGAGTCGCCGATGTGTCCGATGAAGCCTTCGCGAGCTTTTTCGAAAGCCACGAGCGCGGTCATCGTCGTTCCCATGCCCTGGTAGTTGGGGTGACGATAAACATAGTCACGAATGCGGCGCTGGGCCAGCGTGAAGGCTTTGCGGACCAGCCTGTCGAGCGGTACGCCACGCTGGTGGCGTGACAGGTGTTCGGCGTAGGCGCGCACCGCTTCGCTAAAGCTGTCGATGGTAATCTTCGAGGCGATCTCACCCGCTTCGGCGCCTCCCATGCCGTCGGCCACCCCGGCGACGAGCAGGTTGCCCTTGGGGGTGGGGTATACGGCGGCCCGGTGAAAATCCTCGTTGTTGTGCCGAACGCGGCCAACGTTGGATGCGGTGGCGATTTCCAGGCGGTTGGTCAGACGCATAAGCTGCGAAACTCCTTCCCTTTATAATAACCGTTGAATGGACTTTGAACTGAATGACTTAATCGAGCTCTTCGCTTATAAAGTCAACGACCTCGAAGCGGGGCGGGAACCCCGCGGAGGGCGGGGATCGGTCCTGCGGTTGCGACGGAAGCTGATCGAATCGAAGCTCTCCGGTCCCCTGGCCAAGCGTTTTCGCGAGGTGGACCGACGTTGGCGCGAGCTGCAATCATCCGCCGGCCCGAGCGAACCCGAAGCCGCTGTGGCGGAAGCCGCGCCCGTGCCGGCCGCGTCCGAGGTCGATCTGGGTATCGTCGACCTGCCTCTGGAAGAAGACGTATCCCCGGAAGGAGCGCTCGCCAAGAACGTGCTTCAGGGGTTGGTTGAAGACGTCTACTGGGTGAATCTGCGCCGGGACCTCAAGCGTGTGGTGCGCGGTCTGATCGGGGGCCAGCGTTACGAGCTGCGTCTGGCCTACGCCTTCATACAAAACTTCGAAGCCTATTCCAAGACCTCCAGCTTCGCGCGCGACTTCAACCTTTCACAGTTTTCTCTCGTCGAGCCGATTCCTGCGTTGTCGGATCCGCTCGTGACCCTTGACGACGAGGAGATCGCCATGGTGCTGCTGCGCGAGGTCTTCCAGATAGCGCTGCGCCTCGGCGACGGGCGCACCTATCCGCTACCCCTTCCTCCCGAAGGCGTTGTACCGTATCTGCGCCGCTTCCTGCGGCGGATCGTTGGAACGCCCGAGTCGCTGCCGTTGACCGTGCCGGGAGTCGAACTTAGCAGCGAGGAACTGCGAGACGCCATCGGCGAGGCCCGCCGCAGCGCCCTCGCGGCGCACGAGCGCGAACAGCTGGTGCGCGAACTGGAAGGCAAGCTGCGCGACGTGATGGCTCAGGAGCGGCGCATGCGGATGGTGGTCGAGGAGGACCGGCGCCGCTTCATGAGCGCGGCCGAGCGCCTTAGCGCCATTCTGCGCCGATTCTTGCCGTCGCCGCGCGGCGAAGCAGCGATGCCGGCGGTGCCCGAGCCCCTGGGGGAAAGCGCGGAGGGCAAGCTCGACGAGCTGCCCCGCGACGCGACGATGGTGACGTTACGGCGCGCCCCCACGCGCTTTGTACTGGGCGGGGTGCCTATGACGCTCAGTGTAGCGGGCGAGCACACCCAGCTGACCGTCTCGGGTGAGGATCAACCGCTCGTCGAGGGGGAACCCTTGACGTTGCCCCACGAGAACTGGGAGGTCTGGGCCTTCTTGCGTGGAGATTACGTGCACGTTCGCCTGGAGATGCGCGAGGGGGCTCAGCTGTCGGCGCTGCTCTCCGAGGGTCGGGTGCTCGCGCACCTGGTTCATCCCCACGCCGAGTACGCATTTTTACGGTTATTACGAGCCTTCTCGGCGAGGCTCAAGGGCCCCATCAACTACGAGGAATACGCCCCCGAGTCGGCGGCCAAGTTTTACGAGGCGCCGCTGGATACTCTCGAGGCCTTTGCGCGGAAGGGCCTGAGCGTGGTCAAGGACCGGCTCACGCGCGCTCCGGCGGGGATCAAGCTCATGCGCGAAGTGGCGACCTCGCTGGGGCTCGAGTCCGAAGGGCAGAAGCTCATGCGCGTCCTTTCCGACTGGCTCAACTTCCGGCCTCCCACGCGCGAAACAATGGGCGGAGACCTGGGGGTTTCCACGATCGCGGAACAACCCGTCAGCATAAAGGCGGGCAACATTGTGCTTTCGGTAAGTCGAACCGAGGATGCGGTCTACGTAGGCGCGGCGGGCGCGGTGCCCCGCAAGCTGGAAGATCTGCTGATCTGGCCTCTCGACGACGGCGCCGTGGTCATTGCTCGCGAGGGCCAGCGTTTGGCTCACGCACAGGTCAAAATAACATAAATATATTAAAATATAAATCATAACTGTTGCCGAATGGAGGGCTATCCGTTATAATCCAGCCAATGCTGAAAGTATTACAAAACCGGGACTTCGCTCGCTTGTTCCTGTCCAACTTCATCTCGGAGATCGGTACCCAGATTTACCGTATCGCCATACCAGTATGGGCGTATACGTTAACCGGTTCCCCCATAGCCACCGCGGGCGTGGTAGCGGCCCAGTTCCTGGCCTCGGTGGTCATGGGGCCGTTGCTCTCGCCGCTGGCCGATCTTTACGATCGAAAATGGTTGATCTTCTGGTCGGAAGCACTTTCGGCGGTGGCGGTGGCCTTGCTGCCGCTCTTTTTCATGGAAAGTCTGGCGGGCTGGCTGCTCGTGGCCTTTCTGATCGGAGTCTTTCAGGCGGTGGGCAACCCCGCCGTGAGCGCGGTGGTTCCCGAGCTGGTGGGCAAAGACGACCTCGACGCCGCCAACAGCCTGATTTACCTTCCCCGCCGTTCGCTCGAGATGGTCTTCATGGGGCTGGCGGGCGCGCTCGTGGGTCTGTTGGGGGCGCGCGCGGCTTTCTGGATAGACGCGGTTTCCTTCGCGTTTTCGGCACTCGTACTCCTCTCGCTGCGACCGCTGCCGGCGCACCGCAAGCGGGGCGGCGGGGGCGGATACTGGGGGATGGTTGCAGGGGGGTTGAACTATGTTTTCCGCAACCCGGTCACGCGGTACGTGATAGGCATCCTCGCGCCCGCGGCGATGTTCGGGGCCATAGACGCCACGGTTCCGCCGGTTCTGGCCACCAAGATCTTCGCGGGCGGGGACGGTAACCAGGGAGCGCTGTTCTACGGGTTCATGGAGGCCGCCTTCGCCGCCGGAGCGGTGCTGGGCTTGCTAAGCGTGGCCACGATCTCTAAGCGGTTTTCCCGCCCCGTGGCCTTTTTGGGCGGCCTTGCCGTTTTCGGCGCCACCGAGTTGCTGGTGGGTGTCTTCGGCTCGCTGTGGCCGGTGTTGGCGTTGCTGTTGATCATGGGTTTCGCCAATCAAATCTTTATCGTGCCCGCCCGCTCCATGATTCAAGTGGGGGTGGAATCCGAATTCTTGGGGCGCGTCATGGCCGCCTGGGGGGCAGTGATGAACGGTGCGGCGCTCGTTGGCATGATGCTGGGCGGTTTCCTCGCCGAGTTTTTAGGGCCGCAAGAAGCGTTTGTGATCGGCGGCGCCGGGGTGCTCTTCGTCGCGCTGATGGGGAGGCTGAAAGGGGTGCCGGAGGTCTGACTCGTGGGTCAGTTATAGTGGGGCCATGCCGAACCCCGACCTGCCCCGCTGGGACCTGAGCCCGCTGTACGCTTCGTTTTCCGACACCCGTTTCCAGGAAGACCGGGCGCGGTTGCGCGAACAGCTGGAGGCGCTCGAGCGCGCGCTCGAGCGCTACCGCGTGGCCGGAGAGGAGCCGGTGCGAACCCCCGAGGCGTTCTTTGCGGTCGCAGACGCCTTGAACGCGGTGCGCGCCACGGCGCTGCCCCTCCGGGGCTTCGCTTACCTGCGCCAAGCCACTGACGCGAGAGACCGCGCAGCGGCCGCGGCGATCAGCGAGCTGGAAGGGGAGCTGCTGCGCCTCGACCGCCTGATGCCCCGGATCGTGCGCTGGTGGGGCGGGTTCGAACCCGGAGACTGGGCGGGCGACTACGCGCTGCTGCTGCAGGAGGCGCGGGTACGGGCGGCGCACCAGATGAGCGAAGCGGAGGAGACGCTGGCCGCCGAGCTGGCCCTGCCCGGGGAGCGCGCCTGGGCGCGGCTCTACGGCAACGTGTCGAGCCGCATAACGGCGCGCTTCCAGGGCGAGGAGCTGCCAATCGCCGCCCTGCGCAACCTGGCCCACGAGCCGGACGAGACGCGCCGTAGGGCGGCTTACCGGGCGGAACTGGACGCCTGGGAGGCGCACGCCGACGAGATCGCCGCCAGCCTGAACGGCGTCAAGGGCGCCCGCATCGTCTTGAACCGCCGGCGGGGCTGGCCCGATGCGCTCGAGCCCACCCTGCACGACCGCCGCATCACCCGCGCGACGCTCGCGGCGCTGCAGCGGGCGGTGGAGGCCAGCTTGCCGGTGTGGCGGCGTTACTTCCAGGCCAAGGCGCGACGGCTGGGCAAGACCCGCCTCGACTGGTGGGACCTCTTCGCCCCCGTGGCCCGCGAGCGCCGCCGCTGGAGCTGGGAAGAAGCCCGCGCCTTCATCGTCAAGAACCTGCGCCCCTTCTCGCCCGCGGCCGCGGAACTGGCCGAGCGCGCCTTCCGTGAACGCTGGATCGATGCCGAGCCCCGCTCCGGGAAGCGCGGCGGGGCGTTCTGTATGCACGTTGGCGGCGGAGCGAGCCGCATCCTGGCCAACTACGCCCCCAGCTTCGACGCGGTCTCCACGCTGGCGCACGAGCTGGGTCACGCCTACCACAATCTGCGTCTCGGCAGCCGGCCACCGCTGTTGCGCGCCACCCCGATGACGCTCGCGGAGACCGCCTCGATCATGAACGAAACAGCGATCACCCGGGCGGCGCTGGCCGAGGCGGAGGGCGAGGACGCCCTCGCCATCCTCGACACATGGCTGGCCGGTGCGGCGCAGGTAGTGGTGGACATCCACTCGCGCTTCCTCTTCGAGACGTGGGTTTACGAACGGCGCGAAGGGCGCGAACTCGCACCCGAGGAGTTCTCCCAGCTGATGACCGAGGCTCAGGAGCGCACCTACGGCGAGGGACTGGCCACGCGGCATCCCTACATGTGGGCGGTCAAGCCCCACTACTACGGCAGCGACTTCTACAACTACCCGTACACCTTCGGACTGCTCTTTGGCCTGGGCCTTTACCGCGCCTACCAGAGCGATCCCGCGGGCTTCGTCGCGCGCTACGACGCCCTGCTATCCGACACCGGCGTGGCAGACGCCCGCAGCCTGGCCGCCCGCTTCGGCTTCGACCTGGAGGACGAGACCTTCTGGGCTGAGGGACTCGAGTTGCTGGCCGAGGACGTTGCTAAGTTCGAGAAGGCGGTATGAACCAGAGGGTGCGCCGCCTTCATGCTAGACTGTACGTACCATGATCGAGCCGACGGTGGCCCTCTACGGCGACGCCTTCAATCGGGCGGCGGCCGTTTTGGAAGAACTCATCGAGCAAGCTCAGGTCCGTTACGTGCTGCTGGTGGACCGTAAGGGCTTCGTACTGGCGCATAGAGAAGCCTTGTGGGCCCCCCGGCCGCCGGCGCTCGACTCCATCGCCACGCTCGTGGCCGGCAACGCTGCGGCCACCCAGGCGCTGGCCAACCTGCTGGGTGAACCCAATTTCAACGAGCTTGTCAAACAAGGAGAAAAACAAGGCCTTTACGTTGAGGAAGTTAACGACCTTACCTTGCTCGTCATGATCTTCGACACCGACACCCCGATCGGTCGCGTCAAACTCTTTGGCAAGAAGGCCGCCGACGAGCTGGACGAGATCACCCGCGGCGCCGTGGTCATGCCGCGGGAGCTGGGTATCGACAAGGACTTCCACGAATCCGCCGACGCCATGCTGGACGATCTCTTTGGAAACTAAACCATGAGCACCATCAACTTCGCGAACCGCGAGATCAACTTCAAAATCGTCTACTACGGTCCGGGCCTCTCGGGCAAGACCACGAACCTGCGCTGGGTCTACCAGACCGTGCCCGAGGAGCGGAAAGGCGAGATGGTCTCGCTAGCGACCGAGGACGAACGCACCCTATTCTTCGACTTCCTTCCCATTGATTTGGGAGAAGTAAAGGGGTTCAAGACTCGTTTTCATCTTTACACCGTGCCTGGACAGGTCTTCTACAATGCCAGCCGCAAGCTGATCCTGCGCGGCGTCGACGGCATCGTCTTCGTCGCCGACTCCGCCTCCAATCGCCTGCGCGCCAACGCAGAGAGCATGCGCAACCTGCGCGAGAACCTGGCCGAGTACGGACTCAGCCTCGAGGACATCCCCATGGTGCTTCAGGTCAACAAGCGCGACCTGCCCGACGCCCTGCCCGTGGACATGATTCAGGCGGTCATCGATCCCGAAGGAAAGTTTCCCATTTTCGAAGCCGTGGCTACCGAGGGCAAGGGCGTCTTCGAACCGCTCAAGGACGTGAGCCGCAGGGTGCTCTCCAAGCTCGCCGAGCATACCTGAGGCCGCCTCGCCCGTCAGTTCGCCCGTTCCCAGGGGCGGGTTTATGCTGGTGGGGATGAAACGAACCCCTCTCTACGACGAACACCAAAAGCTGGGTGGCCGCATGGTGGACTTCGCCGACTGGGCGTTGCCGGTGCAGTACACCTCGATCACCAAAGAACACCTGGCGGTCCGCGAGGCCGTGGGGCTCTTCGACGTCAGCCACATGGGCGAGTTCTTGGTGAGCGGGCCCCAGGCGCTCGCCTTCCTGCGCTGGGCCACTCTCAACGATCCGGCCAAGCTGAAGGTGGGTAGGGCCCAGTACTCGATGCTGCCCAACGACCGCGGCGGCGTGGTAGACGACGTCTACGTCTACCGCACCGGAGAGGAGGAGTACCTGGTCGTGGTCAACGCCGCCAACGTCGAAAAAGACTGGAACCACCTGAGCGAACTGGCCAAAGATTTCGACGTCGAACTCGAAGACGCCTCCGACGCCTGGGCGCTGATGGCGTTACAAGGGCCGCGGGCCGAGGAGGTCTTGCAGCCGCTTTGCGACGTCGAGCTGGCCGGCAAGCGCAAGAACAGCACCTTCACCGCTAACGTCGCCGGCGCGCCGGTGCGGCTGGCGCGGACCGGCTACACCGGTGAGGATGGCTTCGAAATCTTCGTC
>Ga0256835_1000906_pt1 | contig 19223 bp, 17 predicted proteins | sample PIR30metaG_FD_185972 | JGI IMG/M metagenome (GOLD analysis project Ga0256835, IMG submission 185972) | Hydrothermal vent microbial communities from East Pacific Rise, Pacific Ocean - PIR-30 | ecosystem: Environmental > Aquatic > Marine > Hydrothermal vents | place: Pacific Ocean: East Pacific...
CTCGTCGTCCTCCAGGTCCCAGTCGCTCCGCGAGAACCAAACCTGCTTTATCGAGTATTCACCGTCGTCGGTGCGGCTGGCGAAAAGCAGCCGGCGTCCGTCGGGAGACCAGGAATGGTGGATAATGTCCGGGGTTTCGCAAACGGTGATGTCTTCACCGGTATTCATATCGAACACGTGCAGCATCGCATCGGCATCCAGGTAGGAAAGCCTGTTTCCGTCGGGAGACCACACCGGCTCACATGCCACCCGGGAACGGACGGGCAAGATCCTTAATGCGGGAGCGGTCTTCCGGGCCGAAAGCGTATCGCCGGATGCGGATTCACAAAAAGCCAGTTCCACGACACCGTCGTGTTCCAGTGTGAAAACCAGTCCGTCACCGGCCGGATTCCACGCCGGATCCCCGGCACGGTACGAACCGGCATACACCCTGACCAGATCTTCTATCCCTTCATCCCCCAAAACCCCTGCGAAAATGTTTCCGCTTCCCACCACGGCTATTTGCGCTCCGGAAGAATCGACGTCGAAGCAATCCGTCGTGAAACCCACATCCTCGCCATACTCCAACGGAAAGGATACGTCGGTACCGCAGTTCACGGGGATCCTGCAAACCCGGTAAGACGGAATTTCCATGCGCCAGAGCCCCCCCGTGTATTCGAAGACCACGGTTCTTCCATCCTCGCTGATGGATGGAAACGTGATGTCACCGTTTTCCAGGAACGTCCTCCGCACCGCTTTTCCGTCGGCTCCGATACTCCATATCGCGGCATGCCCGAGGCTGTCTTCCCTCACGAACAGCACATCGCCGGTTTCCCTGGAATACATGGGCCATCTCGTATCCAGGTCGGAATCGTCGAGAAGTTCCCACGCAGCGCCATCACCCACCCAAAGACGGCTTGCCGAAGAACCTTCGTAGTGTTTTCTCCACCATTCGGTAAACCCGCGTTCCACGATCATGCCGCCGGGATGCAGGCAGGCGTTGTTTACCGTAACCTTCTCTACCGGCCTCGGCGTTCCTCCCGTCACGGGCACGGAGAATATCCATGATTCACCACCCTCCCTGGAAGAGCGGAAATATATGCTGTCCGACGTGGCATTCCAGCACAACACCACATCGCTGCCCGCACGGTAGGTGAGCCTCCTGGAAATCCCCCCGTCTCCGTCCATCACGTACACGTCGCCGCCTCCCGACCTGTTGCTGGTAAAGGCCACGTATCTCCCGTCCGGGGAAAAACCCGGAGAGGTTTCCAGGCTCGGCCCCGGCACCATGCATCTCATCGTTCCACCCTCCGAGGAAACCTCCCACAGGTCCCCCCTGAAACAGAATACGACGGTACTTCCGTCAGGAGAAACGGTGGGATCCCTCAGGTCGGAAAGGTCGGCGGTCATCATTGCACCGATAACGAGCGCCATGCCAAGAAGCATCATCGGTTTCTCCTCCCGGCCATGACCAGTAACCTCGGAGACGCGTCTCCGCACCACGGAGAAAAATCGTAGTCGCCCCATACGCTCAGAATATCCAGGCCGGCCGCCTTCAGGTCGGTAAGCAACTCACCCGCCGATATGAGCGCAAGCACCAGCCTTATTTCCTTCCGTCCGTCCGGAACGAGTTTCCCGGTATAAACCATATCGAACACGATTCGTTCTTCTCCGTCACGGTCTTTCAGGTGGGTAACCGACTCCACCAGCCTCAGGAGAACGTCTTTACCTCCATATTCGTATCTCAGGACGGGTTCCTCGTCCGGCCTGTCACGAAAGAAAGGGCACGTTTCCGCAACGAAGACGCCGCCGGGAGCCAGAACTCTTTCCACTTCTTCGAAGACCGTTTTTCTATGGTTCCTGTCAAGTATGCAGTGAAGTCCGTTGTACGGAAAGGTGACCAGTCGCACCGATTTCCGGCGCAGCGGAATGAATTGCGCGGAACCCCTCACCCTGCACGGGTTGGTTCCCGAACCTCTCCAGCAATCCAGCATGGCCGCCGAGGGTTCCAGGCCAATGGCGAGGTATTCGCCATTCGCCGTAGCCACGGTAAGCCTGCCGTCTCCGGCCCCGAGTTCCAGTGCGATTCCCGGGTGCTTCCCGTGGACGTACCTGTAGAATTCCATCTCAGCCGAATCCTCCGGGAAAACGTATCTTTCCTCGAAGCTGAAAAGAGGACCGTAACTTTCCCAGACACCCCACTCGGTTCCCAATGAACCTCCAGAATCACGAGCGGCGGACCGGACATCAGAAAACCGCCGAGTCGGATCCTTCCCTTATGATATAATTTTCGGGATCCACCTGTACCCCGTCTATCAAAACCTCATAGTGCAAGTGGGGAGCGACTGATCGTCCGGTGGAGCCCACTCTTGCTATCAGGTCCCCTCTCTTCACTTCGTTTCCCACCACGGTGCATATCGCCGAACAGTGGGCGTACCTGGTAGAGATCCTGTCGGTATGACGTATCACCACGCTGAGACCCCATCCACCGGTCCACCCCACGAACGCCACTTCCCCATCCGCCGGAGCATAGATCGGGGTACCCCGGGCACATGCCAGATCAATTCCCTTGTGCATCCTGACCGCCCCGGTAAAAGGATCCACCCGGGGACCGAAAGAGCTTACGAAGATACCATCCACCGGCCATATGGAGGGAATTCTGGCAAGCCGTTCCTTCTGTTCCACGAAGAAAGTCGCCAGTGAATCGTAAACCATGAGTTCGGCTTCCGCCAATCTTTCCATGAGAAGCAGTTTCAGCTCGATATCGTCGATGTACCTGAACATGTCGTCTCCGGGAAATTCCGGTTCTCCGTCGTCCTGTGGAACCAACTTGGAAAGATCGATATTGAGGCCCGATCCGGCGACAAGTATCTGCTTTTCCCTTACGGCCACGTCCTTCAACCTGGATTCGAACCCGTCCACCCGCCGGGAAAGCTGGTAAAGCTCGGCCTTGACCAGTTCGGTCTCTTCCGAATCCCTTCGTTTATCCGCCATGGAAGAACCGGCTTTACCCATCTCGAAAAACAGCACGGCAAGCCCGGTAAAAAATAATGATATGAAGAGTATAAGCATCCTCAGCCTGGCGGAGGTGAGGACCAAAGCCATACCCCGCCTGCCGGAATCCTGAGGAATCCACCGGATGGTACCCAGAGACATGACCGGGAACCTATTTCAAGTAGAGCAACAGGCTTCTGCTGTCAGATTTCTCGCTGAGTTTCGCTATCGCCCTGTTCTTCAGTTGCCTGACCCGTTCCCGGCTTATTCCCATGGTTCTACCTATCTCCGCAAGCGTATGCCTCCGATCGGTATTTATACCGAAGAACAGCTGAATTATGGTCCTCTCCCGCTGGTCCAGTATTTCAAGCATGTTAGAAACGCTTCTTTTCATGGCGGACTGTACCACGGCCTCGTCGGGAGGAACCTCTTCATCGTCGGATATCATCTCCTGAAACGTCTTGTCGCTGCCTTCGTAAACCGGGCTGTCCAGGGACAGATGCGTGCTGTGAATGGACATCATGCCTTCCACGTCCCCCCTGGAGACGTCCAGTTCTTCCGCGATCTCGTTCGTGGAAGGGTTTCTTCCCAGGGTATGTCCCAGTTCTCTTGCGGCACGGCCCATCTTGTAAAGTTCACCCACTCTGTTCAGGGGCAACCGGACTATCCTGGACTGCTCGGCCAAAGCCTGAAGTATCGCCTGTCTTATCCACCAGACGGCGTACGTTATGAATCTGCAGCCCTTGCTCTCGTCGAAACCCTTCGCGGCCCTTATAAGCCCCACGTTCCCTTCGTTTATCAGGTCTTCGAGAGCGACCCCCTGGTTGGCGTACTGTTTCGCTATACTTACGACGAACCTCAGGTTGGCCTCGGTAAGCTCGTTCAAGGCTTCCTGGTCACCGGCCCTTATTCTCTTGGCAAGAACCGCCTCCTCTTCGGAAGACAGGGTCTCCTTGCTGCCGATTTCCCTCAGGTATAGTTCCAATGACCGTCCCTCGGTACGCTTAGTCGCCAATTGCCGCCACCTTTCCCGTATGCACCCTAGGAATTTGTAAACTATAATTGTTCTTACGGCAAAAAGTTCCCTTTAGCATGCCGTCCGTGCCGAAATGTCGAATCTGTCAAGGGGTTGACAATTGTCAACCCCCGGAATCGTACCTTTCGGATTTTACCGAACCCCATGCATGTCGGGAAAAGCTACCGGCGCCGGTGACACCGGCACACCGGGAGGAAAAATGGACAATGCTTCCTTAGACTGGAGCAGGTTACCCAGGGAAGAAACGGACTGCATCCTTTGCGGACCGGCTTCCTACGAGATACTGAGCGTACAGGACGGCTGGCCCGTTGTCCGCTGCACCGACTGCGGACTGGTTTATCTCAGGGAAAGACCCTCCGAAGCCGCCGTCGCCGAGATGTACGGAAAATCCTATTACGATAACGGTGACGTGGGTTACAGTGGTTACGTGGACACTTTCCGGCGGTACCGCGGAATATTCCTGGAAATATTCGAAAAGCGACACCGGGACCTGTCCGAGTACGCCACCGGGAACAGGTTGTTGGAAGTGGGATGTGCTCACGGCTTCCTCCTCGATTTCCTGCGGGGAAAAGGATGGCGGGTCACCGGTGTGGACGTGAGTCCCCTCTCTTCGGAATATGCGAGACGGGAACTCGGGCTCGATGTGCATACCGGAAGCGTAGAGGATCTCGACGCACCGGAAGGAACATTCGACGTTATATTGCTCCTGGACGTACTGGAACATCTGCACAGGCCCTTCGACGTCCTGTCGAAACTCCGTATGCTCCTGGCGCCAGGTGGAATTCTCGTGGTCCAATGTCCATGGGAACTGTACCATTGGGAAAAAGCGGCGTCAGCCATCTTACAGGGGAAAAAGCCGGGCACCATCAGGCCGGACGCCGTGCCGGCCCACCTTTATTTTTTCGGCCCCCGTACTCTCGACAGGGTAATCATGCGGGGGGGATTCACCATCAAGCACAGACAATCGGGAAATTACGGCGCCGTAAAAGGCAGGATGAATCCACCGGCGATAAAGACCGGTAATCCCTTTTCCACTGCCTTGCGCTTCGTTTACTTCAGGATGGGTGTCAGGAAAATGCTTTACGGAATCTCCAGGCGCCTGTACCTGGGAAACGGTCTTATAAGGTATGCAACTCCCGTGGAGGATCCGCCGCGATGAAGGCCTTGGTTCTCTCCGCCGGTCTGGGAATGCGCATGAGACCCATCACCGACACGGTTCCCAAGCCCATCATGGAAATAGCGGGAATTATTCTCCTGGAAGACCTGCTCCGCCACCTGGCGGCACAGGGCGTCAAAACGGCGGTGGTTAACGGTTTCTGGCATGGAAAGATACTGGAAGACCGACTTGCCGGAATGAATCTCCCCCTGGAAGTGCTGTATCGAGCTGAGGAGCGGCTCACCGGAACCGCCGGGGCGGTACGAGACGCTCTTCCCCTTCTTGGAGAACGTTTCCTGGTTGTGAACGGATGCAACCTGACAAGGCAGCCGGTCGCTCCACTCCTGGAAATCCTGGAAAGAACGGGAGCGGACCTGGTTATGACGGTCGCTCCCACAGGAGAACCTTCCCGTAAGAACATCGTCGAAACGGATCCGAAAGGCAGGATCACGGGCTACAGGGCCAATCCTCCCGATGAACTTTCCAATAGCAATCTCTGTGATTCCGGAATGTACCTTTGCTCCGCATCCATGTCGGACGTACTTGAAAACGCCGGGACTGCGGACTTCGGTCCGGGTTTCTTCAGGAGAGCTGCGGAGAAAGGTTTCTCGGTGTACGCGGAGACGGTGGGCGGGTACCACCTAGCCCTGGAAACTCTCTCGGACTACCTGGTGGCTTGTCACGACGTGCTCTCCGGAACCGTGCTTCCCTATCGTCCCAATCCACGGGTAACCCGGGGAGCCCTGTTCGAGGAAAACCCGCCGGTCGACGTGGAAGTCACGGGAACTTTCTGGTTACGGAAAGGTTCGAAAATCGGTGAAGGGTGCTCGTTCGAAAATTGCGTGCTTCTCGGAGACTCTTCCGTGGGCTGTGGATGCAGGCTGAAAAACAGCCTGGTACTGCCCGGTTCATCCGTACCGGACGGCACCGTGCGAGACGACAAATACCTGAAGATATTCTGATTGGAGCCAAGTATGATAGAAGAAATAAAGGAGTACCTCGACCAAATAAGCTCACTGGTATTGAAGATCCCCTCGGAACGCATCGAAAGACTTGCGTTGATCATCCTGGATGCCTACCATGCGGGAAAAAAGATATTCATTTTCGGCAACGGGGGCGGATCGTCAACTTCCAGTCATTTCGCCTGTGACCTGGCCAAGGGGACCATATCTCCCGGGAAACCCAGGATGAAGGTAATAAGCCTTGCCGAAAACGTACCGCTGCTGACGGCATGGGCCAACGACACCGACTACACCAACACCTTCGGAGAACAGCTGAAGAACCTTGTGGAACCGGAGGACGTAGTCATAGGACTTTCCGGCAGCGGCATGAGCCCCAACGTCATCAACGCCTTCAAAGTCGCAAGGGATGCCGGCGCCACTTCGGTACTACTGTCGGGGTTTTCGGGGGGCAAAGCCGTAGAGGCGGCTGACGAAGCCATCGTGGTGCCTTCGGAGGACATGCAGCAGATAGAGGATATCCATCTCATGCTCTGTCATATCATCTTCAGGGCCGTGAGAAAACGTATAAGGATGGTTTGAGTCGGGTTCAGGAGAAGTCACGGGAATTGAAGATCTTTTCCCCGTTACCAAGGAACTGGTTCAAGGCTTCGCTGAATATTTCGGGCTTAACGGCGCAAACCTCGGGGAAACGGCTCTTCCACAGCTCCCAGGATTTCTGTATCTCCTGGCTCATGATCTCCGGAACATTACCGTTCTTCCTCGCCTCCTCCACCTGTTCCTTGTTATAAACAAGCATATCGCTTGCAAGGACTCTCGCAAATCTGGCCGCACGCTCTTCTTTGGCCTCGTCCAGAACGTCTTCCCTGGATTTCTTTTTTCCGAGCGGCCGGATTATGAACACCTGGGAACACTTACGGCACCGGAACTTTTTGGGGGTGTTTCCGATTTTCTCTTCGGAAACGTTGTACTTGGAATGGCAATTGGGGCAACTGACTATCATCAATCGTACCTCCTGTGGAGGAATCTTCCAAGCCTTCGCAATCCTTCCCGGATATCCTCTTCTCCGGCGGCGAAGGAAATCCTGACAAATCCCTCGGCTCCGAAGGACGAACCCGGGATTATCGCCAATCCTTCCTCCTCTAAAAGCTCACTGCAAAACTCCGCGCTGTCAAGTGCACTGTCGGACACAATTCTCGCAAAGACATAGAAAGCGCCGTCCGGTTTATCGTATTCCAGAAATTTCTCTTCCGCGAGCAACGAACAGATCATGTCCCTCCTCCCGCGTAAAGTCTCGAACATCTTCCTTCGTTCTTTCTCAGCCCTGCCCTCCACCGCAGCGAGTGCCGCCCATTGCGATATTGAACACGGATTCGAAGTGGTATGAGCCTGAAAAACCCCGGCCAGTCCGGCCCATTCGTCACTGCACAGACAGTATCCTATCCTCCAGCCCGTCATCGAGTACGTTTTGGAAACCCCGGACACCACCGCCACCCTTTCTTTTAATTCCGGTCTGAAATCCAACAAGTGGGGCGTTCCCGAATCCAGGTACGTGAGATCCTCGTAAATATCGTCGGAAATGATCCACATGTCCGTTTCAGCTATTGCATCCGCCAGATCGCTCATTTCGGCGGAGGACGGCACATATCCGGAAGGATTAGAAGGATAGTTCAGTATGACTCCCACGGCCCCGTCCGAGGCGGCGCCAAGCAACGTATCCGTCGTTATGCCCTCCGCCGGAACAACGGGTACTCCTCCGAATGCCCTTACTATCTCCGGGTAACTTACCCAGTAGGGCCTGGGAATGAGAACCTTATCCCCGGGATTTATCGCCGATGCCACCAGTATCGCAATACCGTACTTGGCTCCGCAGCTGACCACAACCTGGTCAGGCGTCCACCCGAGGCCCCGCCTGCGGGAATAACTCGAGGCCACCGCTTCACGGAGTTCCCGGATCCCGGAACTAGCGGTATAGCCTGTTTTTCCCGCCGAAATGGCTTTCGCGGCGGCTTCCCTTATAGGTGCCGGAGTGGGAAAATCCGGCTGGCCAGTGGACAAAGAAATGACATCCCTGCCTGCTCGTGCCATTTCCTTCGCCTGCGCAGCCAGTCGGAGTGTGACCGAGGGAGAAAGTGTATGGATGTTGGCGGAGTACTTCATGCCTTCAGCCTGCTCTTCCCGGTTGGTTCACCTGTGTCCGAACCTCTTTCTCAAGGCCTTCTCCACACTCCCGGTAACCATTGAGGAGAGATTTCCTCCGTACACGGCGATTTCCTTCACCAGCGTAGAGGAGATGTACATGTGGTCCTCCGACGGCATAAGGTAGATGCCCGTGATCTCCGGGGCCAACCTCCTGTTCATGAGCTGCATCTGGAACTCGTACTCGAAATCGGAATTGGCCCTCAGTCCCCTTATGAATACCCTGAAACCATTATCACGCATGAAATCCACCAGGAGAGAATCGAAACGGGTCACCGCCACCCCTCTTATTCCCAATTCCTCCAGGGAATCCCTGAGGAAGTTCTCCCGCTCGTCCACCGGGAAACATAGTTTCTTGCCGGAACTCCGTACCACGGCTACCACCAACCCGTCAAAGATACCCGCCGCCATCCTGATCACGTCCAAGTGCCCCAGGGTAACCGGATCGAACGTTCCGGGATAAACGATCTTCATCGGATCCGGTCCTTTTTCATGTACTTGAGGTATGTATCTCCATATCGACGAATCTTCCAGCCATCGGCGCCGGGCGGCTCGGTTCCGTACTCCACGAAAATCATACCTTCGGGAGCCAAGACATTCTCCCAATCGAATGATTCGATCCAGTCGTAGATTCTCCGGGCGGCGTAAGGAGGATCGATGAAAACCAGTCCGGGCTTCCCGCCTCTCGTTTCGCGGGTAATATATCTTGTGACGTCTGCGGTGATAATCTCCGCCGTCCCGTCCGCGTCTCTTTCAGCAAGAAACGCCGACGTCCGCCTGGTACACCTCGGGTTACTGTCCACGAACATGCAGAACGACGCTCCCCAGCTCAGGGCTTCCAGTCCCAGCGCCCCGGTCCCCGAACAGAGATCCCAGATCACGCTGTCCTCTACGACAACCCGGCCGGCAATGTCCATGACTGCACCCCTCACCAGGGAAGATGTGGGTCTACATTTGCAAGAAATCGGGCGGAGAAGGTGTCCTTTCCACTTTCCCCGCCCGATCCTGATCACTCGCGGCCTAGTAGGGTCTTATGATGTGCGGCGTTACGAATATCACCAGTTCGGTGCTCTCATCCCTCTTGGAGTTGTACGAGAAGAGAAGATCACCAAGCAACGGTATCGAACCAAGGATGGGCAGAGACCTTCTGACGGTAGTCTGCCTGTTCCTCATTATGCCGCCGATGACCGCAGTGGCCCCGTCATCTATCATGAGAGTCGTTTTCGCATTCTGGGTCAGGATTATCGGCTGGTTCGCCGACGTCGCCTCTCCCGAAAGATCGCTGACCACGGGCGCCAGTTCCAGCGTCACGTTGTTGTTGGCGTTTATGTGAGGAGTCACCGTAAGTTCAACACCAACCTGGTACAACTGGATATAGGTATTTCCGCTCTCATCCTGGAGGGTGAGGGGAATCTGCTTACCGGAAACCACGGTACCGGTCATGTTATCTATTATCGCGATCCTGGGCTCGGAAAGGATGTGAGCGTGATTCTCGGCTTCCAGCATCGAGAGAGTGGCGTTTATGTCCAGCATGCTCGTCACTGTGCTGAAAGTGAGATTACCGGTCTGGTCACCCACTGCGAGCCCACCGGTGCTCATCCCGGCCCTTGTGATATCGTTCAACCTGTTCAGGTTACCCAGAGACCAGTCGATACCCAATTCGTGAGAGTAGGTTGCGTCTATCTCCACGAGCTTGGCCTCTATCATCACCTGAGCGGTGGGGCTGTCGAGGATGGGCAGCATCCTGCCTACCTCTTCCAGTTTGTAGGGTATATCCGTGACTATCAAGGAGTTGGTCCTATCGTCCACCGAGACCTGGCCCCTCTCGGACAGTGTGCTCTCGAGGGCTTCACGGATACTGGTCGCCGTGGCGTACCTTATGACAAAGATTTCGGTTTGGAGTTCCTGCAGGTTCTCCCTGTCGGCCCTTGTGGTGGCCATCTGGTTTATCTCGTCATAAAAGGCCCTCCTGGGCATCACGCGGAGAACGTTACCCTGCCTGCTGGCCACAAGCCCCTGGGACTGGAGGATAGCGGTAAGAGCATCCTTCCAGCCGACATTCTTGAGCCTGGCAGTAACCGTTCCGCTGTAATCCTCCGGAAGAACTATGTTCATACCGCTTACGTCGGATATGGCACGCATCACCGTCTGTATGCTCGCATCGACCACGTCTATGGTTATGCGGCGTCCACCGGTTCCCCGCCATTCCACGGGAAAACCATCCTGTATCCTGCGTCCGCTCTCGCTGACCCTGACTCCCCTGGTTCCCTGGGCGGTCGCCCGGTCGGCGGATCCGGTACCGGGATAAGAAAGAGGAGCGACGTCATTCCCGGAAGAAGCCACCTGGGCGGCGGATGAATTTGCAGACCACTCGGTGAAAGGAATACCGCTGGGATCGGTCTGCATCTCCAGAATCAGCTGATTGCCCTCGAGCCGGGCGGTATAGTTGATCAGCTCGCCATTCACGTCGACTATCATCCTGACTATACCGTCGGGAGGAGCCTTGTACTGGCTCGTCCTTATAGAGGCCACACCTCCCTTGGCCACGGAAAAATCCATTCCGGGAAGGGCATGAACGGCATCATTGAAATCCAACACGATCCTCATGGGATCGGTGAGGAGGAACCTTTCGTATGATATATCCCCATCGGCCGTGACTACGACCTGCGTGACACCACCGCTGGGAACCACCGAAATGTTCGTTATCCTGTATGCCGCCGCCGGCAACGCGCACAGCAGCACAAGACTGCAAACCATCAACAGACGCATCACAGACCACCTTCTTCATGTAGACGCAGGGAGTAGATGGTAGGTATCGTCGTCTCTCCACCTCCCCTGGTACTGTAATCGACAATGACATCCTGAATCACGATTACTTCGTTGCTAGTTATCTCGGCCACGTGCGAATTGTTGGCGAGCACCGTTCCCTCGTACAGTACGTAAGGTACGCCGAGTCCGTCTTCGACCATGGCCTGGTCACCGCCCACCGGGTCCAGAGTGATTCCCACCAGCCTGAATTCTTCCACTGATATGGTTTCGATATCACGCCTGGCATCCCTGGTGTGGGAAGAAAATTCCGTGAACGGGTCGGGTCTCACCGAGACGGATTCGTAAATCCTGAACGTTCCCCCGCCCATCTGGAGCATGTCGCTTATCGAACCGGGATCGCCCTGCATACCACCGTCGTCCTGGCCTGCAACGGAGCATGCTACTCTCTGGGAATCGTAGTACGGCAGTTCCGTTTCAACCATTCCTATCCTGGAGTAGACGGTCATTCCGAGTTCATCCACGGCCCAAAGCGGAGTTTCGAAGGGCTTCATGGCCATGAGAACATCAGGCTCGAACGCCGGAGGCTCCGCAACGATCCGTCCAGGTGCCAGTACCGAGGATATTCCTTCTTCCGCGAGGATCAAACCGTTCTCGTAGAGCCTGCCCTCGGCATGGTACTCCCATTCACCCGGCGCAGTCCGCACGAAGACGCTGTCGTTCCTGCCCAGGAACACCACATCACTCGCAGAAACCAGAATATCGAACCGAGGCGATTCTTCCTTCTGCCAAAGGCTTACCGTAGGATCGAAGAAAACCAGGTTTCCATCTTTCTCACCATAGACCCAGTCGGGGCCGACCTTGGTAAGAAATCCCGCGGGATTCACCTCGATGGAAGGCTCATACACTTCGATTCCGTCTTTGTTCAGCACGGCCACGGCGCCACTGACATCAAGAACTGCTATCTCGTCGCCGTCCACCGCAACATCCATCGGGCGGAAATCTTCGGGAATTTCCTCCGATATCATCTCTCCATCACTCACGTCGAAGACGTAGAGTCCTTCCTCGGTGAGCATTACCGGAGAATCACCGTAGAGATCGAAGTCCAAGACATTCCCGATACCATCGAGAATGAACGACTTCCATTTTCCTTCCCCGGTGCTGAAACGGAGCAGGTTTCCCCCGTCGAACAACAACCATATGGTGTTCTCTCCCGTCGCCGCCTCGATGGGGGAAGCCTGCGACAGGGAAAGATCCATCCAGCCGTAAACGTCCGGATCCGACACGATCGTGATCGATGAAGCATTATCCATCGAAGCGGTTTCCCGATCGCCGCCACCGCAACCGTACAGCAGGAGAGAGACAGTCGCCGCGAGGAGGACCGTCAAAGTTATCAGCTTACTTCGGTTCATTGATATCCTCCCTCCCCTATGGCTGCACGAAGGCCGATACGGTGAAGTTAGCCTCCATGTTGTCGTAACTTCCGTCGGAAGCTTTCTTCTGTATTACCGTAAGATTCTTTACGGCGGTTATCATCATCTGCTGAGTCAACTGGTCCAGGAAGACGCCAAGCCTGTGAAAACGGCCGGTAACATGCATCTGCCACTCGTAAACCAGGAAGTCACCCCGGGTCGTGGGCGGCAGCGGAGTCAGCGAGTTTATCTGGAGGCCGCTGTTTTCGGCCTTCTCCGTCAGCATCGAAAATACTTCTTCCTGGTCGTAGCTTCGCGGAAGATACCTGTCCAGTTCCGCCAGCTGCTGATTGAGACGGTTTATCTCCTGCTCGATCACCGCCATGTCCGAAGCCGTACCCGACTGAAGTGAAGCAAGCTCAGCCTGTTTCATAGCCAGATCCTGTTCGGCCAGCTGGATTCTCTGCTTGATATCTCCGGAGACATTCCTGGGATACAGGTATATCATCGCTGCGACAAGGATGATACCGACTATCATCACGTAGAACCTGGGGTCTCTAAGATAAGTACTCATATCTCAACCCCCCTGTCACTCCCGATTGTGTATTCAACTGGAATCATCCTCCGCCCGACTTACTTGAACATCGAGAGATCGATGTCGTACAACGTTAGCGTGTCGCCCCCAAAAACGGTGAGATCGAATTCGTCGTCGATTCCGTACGTGTACTTCAGCTGGCCTACGGTAGCCTTGAGAGAGAATACCGCATACCCGGGAATCCCGGAGGAGTATCCACCGTTCGAACCCTCTTCTCCTTCACCGATCTGCGGATACATCTGGATCTCGATAAAAAAGTCACCGTTTTGGTTGGTCATCGTGGAATAAGTCTCCTGGGTACCTTCCGTGAACACGGCCACGTTTTCGGCGCCCGCGGTGCGGGTGGAGTCGGTGTAAATCCTGCCCATCACGTAGCACCTGGTCTCATCCATTCCCACCGGATTGCAGCCGGCGGCCAGAACGACCAGCAACGCAACCGCTGAAAAGACGAAGCTCCTCATGATTCCTCCCCTGTCTGATCAGGACTGGTATCCGTCCCTGTTGCCTCTTCTTCTTGTTGTTCTTCCTCCGCACCCATGAGTTCCATTATGTCTCCGGCGAATTCGCCCACGAGCGGAGCGAGAGCGTACGAATCCACTCCTATACTCATGTCAAAGTTGTACCTGCGGCTCCCAGTCCTTCCCTGGTCGGATACCATGGTGTACGTTTGTCCGTAATCCTCCATGGTGAACAACCGGCTCTTACCGTCGGGCATCACCTCGGTCACCCGCTTCTGGAACTCGATTATGTCACCCCAGGTCTTGGCCACTCCGGAAATGCTCAAATTGTTGGCCTCCAGGAGCAGGTTCGTGAGGTACATTCCCTTCTCCACCCGCATCCCCGGGGTCACCACTTCGGGGTATACGGTTCTGCACAAGTATTCCAGAACGTAAACCGAATACTTCTGCTCCAGGGAAAGCTGCACTATCTGCCGCTTCTTTCTTTCGACTTCCGCGGTCAGGCGTTCCATTTCGGCCTGCTGGTCCAGCTGGATACCCAGTTGAGCTATCTGCTCGTCAACCTGCTGGATCTCCTGCTGAAGCTTCGCTTCCCTGTCTTTCAGCGACTGGTAATCCATGTAGTAGTATATCAGTCCTCCGAGCAGTAAGATGAACGGCACCACGGCAAGAACGGTGAGAAGTGATCCGGGGGATCCTCCTCCCGAAGTAACCGCCTTCGTCGTCGTAGCCGTTTTCTTCTTACCCTCCGGTTCCTCGAGAATATTGATGTCCACCATGCTGGGTGTGTAGCCCCTTAGAGCCAATCCCACGGAAACCGCCAGGATCGCTCCCAGGGAATCAACTTCCCTGCTGCTCATCACGTCATCGGGGACAGTGATGTTCCTGAAAGGTTTCAGGTGCTCCACGGGCATACCGTGCTGCTCGCTGAGTATGGATGAAAGGCCGGGCATGAGAGAACATCCGCCGCTGATGTACATTCTGTCTATCTTGGCATTCTCGCCGGACGCCTGGTAAGTGATGAAAGACCTTCGGATACTGGTCGAGAGTTCTTCTATCACTTTGGTCACCGCGGCATGCACGTTATCCGAAGACACGCCTTCGGGAACGTTTCCCTTCAGAACTCCCAGAGCCACGTCGTACTCCAGGCCCAGGGACCTCTGCAAGGATTCAAGGAACCTTGACCCGCCTATGGAAAGGTCACGGTTGAAACTGGGCAGACCGTTCTTCACCACCACCATGTTCGTGACCTCGGCGCCTATGTTGAGAATGGTCACGCACTCTTCCGGACCGGGTCTGTATGCATGCTGGTACACGCGCTGAAGCGAAAACTGCTCCAACTCCACCGTGGCGGGCTTCAGTCCCGCTCCCTGAAGTATTCCCCGGTGCAGATCCACGACTTCCTTCTTGGCCGCGACCAGGAGAACCTCCATCTGACCCGGTGATATCTCGGGATTGATGATCTTGAAATCCAGGCTCACCTCGTCCACTCGGAAAGGAATATGCTGTTCGGCCTCCCACTGGATGGCCTGCCGAGCATCCTGCTCGGACATTTTCTCCATGGGAATCCTTCTTACTATCACACTCCTTCCCGATACAGCGCTGTGAAGATTTTTGACATTCGTTTTGATACCGGCCTGTCGGATAACGTCCTGCACTGTATCTATCAAGTGTTCCCGGTTGACTACCTCTCCATCGACTATCGTTCCGGGAGAAAGCTCCTGGATAGCATAGCTGGAGAGCGTAAGGGACTTACCGGACCCCGTCAACTGGACGACCTTGATGGAATGGCTTCCGATGTCTAGCCCAACAGATCCTCCGCCTGATTTTCCGAAGATGAACATCATCATCCTTTCTTCAGGTAACCCATAGCACTCATCGAATAACCCACCGCCGCCGAAAAGACGACACTAACATAATAAATCGGTTCTCTTCTCTTAGTATAATACATCCCTCCCCCTGATCCACCTTTTCTATTTATTGAACTTAACAATCTTTCTACACCCGCGTCAACACCCTAATTTCATAACTATGGAATTTCATACTTCACTTGACCTCCGATGTCAAACTCTGTATCTTCGCGGCGGATTCGGAGGCCAACCATGGTAAAAAAGAGCAGGAAAACGTCGGGACTCATCTCCAGGATTTCCGACATACAGGCTGAAGAGGAACCATCCGTCCGCCTGACGGTACCGGTCAGGCCCGACCAGGAAGAGCTCCTCACCCGCATAGCCAGGACCATCACCCAAAGCAGGGACAAGCACCACAGGGCTCAACGAATCACAAAAGCAACGATAATAAGGGCCTACATCGACGCTCTCTCCACTCTCCCCATAGACGTTGAGAACATCTCCGACGAAAAAGACCTCCTCGACAGGATCCTCAACATACTGGAGAGATGACGTACTCCTCCCGAAATCCGGCCGCAACCGGAAGAGCACATAATTCCCCCGGGTGAACAGGGGTTCCAGTTTCACGGCAATGAACCTTCGCCATTCGTCCGCTTCCTCTTCCCGAAGAACCGTGGGAACGTTAATGGAAGTGAGGAACATGTCCGCGGCCACCATGGTGATTTCCGCCCTGGAAAGAGAGTCCGCCGCCTCGTCGCTTCCCATGCCGCTCCAGAACATTTCGAGGAGTCCCATGGGTACGCTCAAATCTTCGAACACCGCATATCCCGGAAAGTAGAACGGTTTACCCAGGTTCAGCATCAACACTCCGTCATCACGTTCCACGTAATTTCCGCATTCAACGTAAAAATCGTAAAAAGGCAACGTTTCCGATAAATAGTCTTCGTCGGAACGTCCGGCTAACGGTCGCTCCGCAGAGTACAATTCCCACAGTTTTCCGACGGACCAGTACATACAGACCAGCATAATAATTAAAGCAGCCATGGCAAGGAACCCTCTTCTGCGAAGCAGTAGGCCCAGAGTCTCGGTTACGGGGAAAACCAGCATGGTAAGCCCGGGCAACAGGTACCTGGTTCTTACATGCTGGCCCAGGAACACCAGGGCCAGTACCAGGTAGGCCAGGGGCGGGAAGTATTTCCTGCGTTTCCCGGCCAGCAGCGGAAACCCGAGTATCGATCCGGCAAGCAGAAGGGGTCCGCTCGCTCCGTCGAACAGCGCAGGATCATCCCACTCGCCGTGAATGGAGATTCGTAAGGGAAGCAGCATGTAGTCGAGGGCACCGTTCATGGTATCCCGGACGGAAGCCGCGAAATACGAGGCCGCTCTCCCGCCGGTTTCCAGGTGGGGGCCGAACAGCCCTCTGAGCAGTGGATACACCGGGTTTCCCCACTGCACCAGGTTGGGAACCGCCCACCATGCAGAAACGAACAGGACCGCCCCGGCACATGCGGCTAAAGTCTTCCACGATCTTCCGGCGGCGAACAAGGCGATGAACAATACAAACACCGTCACCACCACCAGGCCGTTGTATTTGCATGCCGCGGCGGCGGCGCTCCACGTCATGATCTTGATGGGGTCGGAATCATCCTTCATGGCCTCCGCGTAAGCGAGAAGGGTGAAAAAAACCAGGAAAGAGTCCGAATAGCTGAAAGTCGCATTCCTGAAAAGCTCCGGAATACTCATCATCACCATGACGGAGAGTGCTCCTTCCAGCTTCCTGCCCCTGGAATAAAAATAGGCCGACGGCACGGAGCAAGCTGCGGCGAACCCGAGAAGGCTCACCACTCTCGACATCCTGAAACCCACCGTCCCGCCCACCAGTGAGTAAACAGTTTCGGTCAGGTAAGGATAACTGAAGAAAATCGACCAGGATGGCCTGACTATTCCGCCATTCTCCAGCCAGAGCCGGGGAAGATAAAGATGGTGAATCATGGCATCCCGGGACGCCGGGGGCAGACTCGCCAGCGGTAGCAGCACAAGGATTGCGGCGATTACCGGTATCCCGAGAGGTAAACCCGGTCTGTCGATCACCCAGAGAACCATACCGAAAAGCAGTACGGCCCACAGGAAGATCGGGTGCAGGATCCCGAGCCAGCCGGCGGCGGACACCAGGAAGAACACCACCAGTACACCCGCACCAAACCTCTCGTGCCGATCGGGCTTCAACGCCCTTACCGGGAAGCCCCACCCGGTAAAGGACCCCATCAGCCCCAACAGGAACAGGAATGACGGTAAGATCATCATGGCTGAACAAGAATAAAAAAAGTAGCCGCGGGCAAGGGCGTCATTCACGCGGAGAACAAGCGAACGGAGGAGAGTTTCCGGGCTCCGTGGGTCTCCCGGGTCAGCCTCTTGTGATTTCGCTTTCTCCTCCCGGCAGATCATGGACTACGTAACCCAACGCCTCCAGGCGCCTGCGCATGACGTCCGCAGCATCGAAAAGCCTGTTCTTCCGCAACACGCTCCTGGTCTCGGCCAGCACTCCGCACAACTCGTCCGGGTTGACGTACCGCCCTTCCGAGTCGTCGGAAAGGTCCAGTCCCAGGATTTCTCCTGCAAGAGTATCCACGAGTTCCGCCATCGCAGCCTTGTCCGCCGGAGAATCGTTCCCGTCCAGGAGTGTATTCCCTCCGCGAACCATCTCGAAAAGGACGGCGAGAGCGCCGGGTGTATCCAGATCGTCGTCCATCGCCTCGAGAAAACGTTTCTTTGTGGAATCCAGGAGTTCCGCGACCCCGCGGGAAACCTCGCCCGCACCGCCGTTCTCCAGCCTCTTCCTGAACAGGACGAGCCGCCTCAGTCCGCTTTCCGCGGATTCCAGCCCCATATCGGTGAAATTCAACTGACTCCTGTAATGACTTCTAAGTATATAGAGCCGCACCACCATGGGAGTGAAATCCTTGAAAACGTCCCTGAGGAGTTTGAAGTTTCCCAGGCTCTTCCCCATCTTGCGTCCGTCCACCGTAAGCATGTTGTTATGGATCCAGAACCTGGCGAAAGTTTTCCCTGTAACTCCTTCGCTCTGTGCTATCTCCGACTCGTGATGGGGAAAAATGTTCTCAAGCCCGCCCCCGTGTATATCGAGGGTTTCTCCTATATACCGCATGGACATTGCCGAACATTCCAGGTGCCAGCCCGGATAACCCCAACCCCAGGGAGAGTTCCATTTCAGGATGTGCCTCGGACCGGCTTTCTTCCAGAGAGCGAAATCCCTGGGGTTCCTCTTCCCCTTCTCTACCTCCACCCTGGCTCCCGCCAGGAGTTCTTCGGGTTTACGACCGGAGAGCTTACCGTAATCCGGGAAACTTTCCACGGAGAAGTATACCGATCCGTCCGCCTCGTAAGCGTAGCCCTTCTCGATGAGCGCCTTTGCAAGCTCTATCTGCTCCGGTATGTGTCCCGTCGCCCTGGGCGATATGTCCGGTCTCAATATGCCCAGGGCATCCATGTCCTCGAAGTACGACCTGGTGTATTTTTCGGCGATTTCCATGGGTTCCAGTTTCTCGAGCCTCGCCTGGAGTTCTATCTTGTCCTCTCCCGCGTCGGCATCATCGGTAAGATGGCCGACGTCGGTGATGTTCTGAACGTACCTCACATCGTAACCCAGGTACCGGAGGTATCTGACCAGTACGTCGAAGGACACGTAAGTCTTGCCGTGACCCAGGTGACTGTGGCCGTAAACGGTGGGACCGCACACGTAGATTCCCACGTACGGCGGATTAAGAGGTTCGAATTCCTCCTTGGTCCTAGTGAGGCTGT
>Ga0256835_1000907_pt1 | contig 19214 bp, 24 predicted proteins | sample PIR30metaG_FD_185972 | JGI IMG/M metagenome (GOLD analysis project Ga0256835, IMG submission 185972) | Hydrothermal vent microbial communities from East Pacific Rise, Pacific Ocean - PIR-30 | ecosystem: Environmental > Aquatic > Marine > Hydrothermal vents | place: Pacific Ocean: East Pacific...
AAAAAGGCCGGCGAACTTCCAACTCTGCCTATCTTTTCTATCTCGTACTCTTTTTTTATATGCTCCAAAATCTCTTTGCCGTGCATCCCTTTTAAAGAGGAGTGGGCGTGGATGTTTTCCATATACTCTATAAATCTTACCTGCATACCCCGCTCTTTGGCGTAGTTTAGCACATCGACTATCTCTTTGTCGTTAACGCCCTTTAAAGGAACCATATTTATCTTCACCTTCAGTCCCGCATCCAGTGCGGCATCAATCCCTTCCAAAACGTTTTTCAATACATCTTTTCCGGCGATAAGTCTGGCAACATCCGGTTTTAAAGAGTCCAACGAGATGTTGAGCCTCTTAAGCCCAGCCTCTTTTAGATCTTTTGCGATATCTTTCAACAGATATCCGTTTGTGGTCATAGCCAGATCGATATCCGGACTGTAGTCGTAGATCATCTTTATAAATCTATCCAGATCGGCTCTAAGAGTAGGCTCACCTCCAGTTAGTCTGATTTTCGTGATTCCCTCATCAATAGCAGCCTTTACGAACTCAAAAAGCTCCTCAAAGCTTAGAAGGTTCTCTTTTGGAACCCATGAAAAGGGCTTTTCCGGCATACAGTATTGACATCTGAAATTGCATCTTTCGGTCAAAGATATACGCAGATAGTCCACTTTTCTTCCATGTCCATCTATAAGCATCAAGCCTCTTTTTTAATTTTTAAACAATTGTAGCAGATTTTATAAAAAGAAAGATTAAAAAGATAAGTGTTTTGGAAGGCCAGGCCTTCCAAATTAGATAACCTCTTTCCAGATCTCTTTTTTCCAAAGATACGCAAGAACGGAAAGAATTACGAAGTAGAGTAGAACCCAGACACCGAGTCTCTCTCTTTTCTCTTTTTTTCTGTCACCAACTTTTTCAAGATGTTTGATGACCTTTTCGGTAGCGGCCTCTGTCAGACCAACTCTTGGCATAGCCGTTCCATGAAGAATCTTTTGCGGATTTTCCACGAAATCTCTGATATATTCAGGCCCACGGCTTCTGATATACATACTTAAATCCGGAGGCGTGGTTCCAAGATAGTTTTGCAAATTGGCCTCATACTTGGCAAGATTTAGCTCAAACTCCGCTCTTTCAACATCGTTTTTGAACTTGGGTTTCTCTCCAAGGACCGTAAGATTGTCATACTTTAGATTATGACATCTCATACACGCCACCTCGTAAGCCTCTCTGGTAGAGATATCCTTTTTGGCGATGGACTCAAGATAAGCCACGATATCGGCCAGATCCTGGTCGCTTCCGTAAAAGGCAGGCATCGGATAGGGTTTGGAGTCACTGAATTTATGCTCCAAAAGTGCCGCGTGAACGGGGTTTTTGATGAAATTCGCCAAAAACTTCCTATCCACCACGGAAGCGATATTGCTTAGATCCGGTGGATTTACGCCGTAAGTGGCACTTGCCGTAACAGGATCCATTGGAGCCGGAAAACCTGCCGCTTCAATACCGTGACATCCGGTACATCCGTTGTTTACAATCGCCTCTTTCCCTCTGGCGGCATCACCTTTAACGTTCAAAGGTTTTAGATCCTCATACTTAAAGGTTGCCGGTTCGTGGTGGGGATGCATCACAGAGTGAGCATAAGGCTCTATCCCCCAGTATGTGATTCCAACAAGTATAACGATTATGGCTAATATCTTTAGCTCTCTATTCATTTTGCACCCCCTACTCTTTTAACCACAACAGGTGAGAGAAAAAATAGCGCATAGAACAATAGGAACAGTAAAGCGACTATTATTCCGCTCTCCATAGTCTCAGCATATACCATATACCCTACGATAAAGAGCAACAGCGTAGTTATGATAACCAGCATCAAAAGCCCTCTTCTTCTGGCAGTAAGGGCTGGAAGGGCTGCAAAAAGGGCCAAAAAGCCTACAGCCGCCACATAACCGATATATGCGTTAAATCCCGTCGGCGGCAGTTTACCCCAGATTGTCAGGATAATCATATCGAACACCAAAAGCCAGAACCAGATGAAAAATCCGCCTCTTCTGTGTGCCGGAGCGACCTCGTCGTTTTTGTCGAACCATGGCAAAAAGAAGAATATAACGTTGGCGATACCAAAGGCTATAAGCCCCATATCCATCGCAGAAAGTGGCCCAACGTCAAAGAAAAATCCTCTCAGCACCTCGTAACTCCATAGAAAATACCACTCCGGATAGATGTGCGGAGGCGTCTTCATCGGGTTGGCCGGGTCAAAGTTTATAGGATCCATGGCAAAATCGTAGTGATAAAATACCAGATAGAAATAGAAAATCATAAAAACGCTGACAACGAAGAAGTCCTTACTTAAAAAGACAGGCCAAAATGGTATGACTTTTGCCTCTTTTTTAAGTCCCGCTTTATATTTTTCAGCCTCAGCGTCAAAATCTATATCCTCACCATCTTGGTTGTTAACGTGAGGAATTCTTAGCGTATAGAAGTGAAGCCCTATAAGCATCAAAATGATTAGAGGCAGCAAAAAGACATGCAGCATAAAAAATCTGGTAAGTGTCGGGTCGGATACATAGAAGTTACCCCTGATCCATATAACCAGCTCGTCGCCTATAAAAGGTATCCCGCCAAACAGGTTGGTGATAACCTGGGCCGCCCAGTAGCTCATCTGTCCCCAGGGAAGCATATATCCGCTGAAGGCCTCCGCGCTGAACGTCACAAACAGCAGCATACCGCTTATCCATATAAGTTCGCGCCCACGCTTGTAAGAGGCGTAGTAGATAGCGGTAAACATATGTATATAGATAACCAAAAAGACAACCGACGCCGCAACTGCGTGCATATGCCGCCAGAGCCATCCAAACCATACTTCCTGCATAATCGTATAGTTTACGCTGTCAAAAGCCAGCTTCGTATCCGGTTTGTAATACATAAGTAAAAAGATTCCCGATATCACCAAAATGGTAAACATCGTCATCAACACAACACCCATGGCCCAAAGAAAGTTTATATTCTTGGGAATCCAATACTCAGCCGCCAAAACCTTCCAAAGCTTCGTCAAAGCAAGTCTTTGGTCCAGCCACTCGTAAATACTGTTCGCTTTTGTAAAATGTGCCATGCCTACTCCTTACGCTTTGCCAACGAGTTTTAGATACTCAGGTCCCTCTTCGCCCAAAACCAGTTTCGTGCCCTCTATCTTAAAGGGAGGGATATCCAGAGGTCTTGGAGGCGGTCCGAAGGTATCTACGCCACACGCGTCGTACTCTCCGCCGTGGCAGGCACAGTGAAAGATCTTCTTATCAGGCTCCCAGGTAGGGATACATCCCAGGTGCGTACAAAGCCCTATAACTATAAGATAGTCGCTGTCTCCTATTTTTACCAGCCTCTTTTTAGGCTCGTCCGGAAGTTTTTTACAGTTATCCGTTGGAGGTTTTTTCAATATAAATATAGGTTTACCCCTCCATGTAACCGTTCTAAGCTCTCCCGGTTTCATAGGAGATAGATCCACCGTGGTAAAACCCGCGGCCATAACGCTTGGCAACGGGTCCCAGGTGCGTTTCATGGCGTAAAGCGCCGCAAGTCCGCCCGCAGCCGCAAATCCACCAAAGACTTTACCGATAAAACTTCGTCTTTCTTGATCTGCCATTGGCAATCCTTTCATAAGATTTTAAGTCAATTGATTTTATTACAACTTTTATTAAGATAGGATAAATTTTAGCTAACTATTAACTAACTTTTTAAGTTTGAAAACCCAAAATTTCTTTTATCTTCTCAGCGGCCCTCTCAACACCCATCCTTTTCAAAAACTCCCTGTCACCCTCTTTTGCCTTCAGTATCGCCTCCTGAAGTTTTTCTATCTCGTAACCCATGTTAACAACCCCTACCCTCTCCAGCAGCTGGGCGTATTCGCTCTCATATTTTGGAAAAAATATGGTTTTGGCACCTGCTGCTGCGGCTTCAAGGGCGGTCTGTGGCGAGGAGGAGACAAAGATACGGCTTCTTTTTATCACATCCTCATACTCCTCTATCTCATGGATATTTTTGAAATACTCCTTTAGCTCCTTGACATATTCAACAAAAAAGTAAAACCCTTCCAAAAAGTCCAGCTCATACTCTTTTAGCTTTGGAGCCAGCTTAAGCAGCCTCTTCTCATAATCAGAATCCCCCCAAAAATAGCATCTTTGGATATCTTTTTCACTCTTTTTGAAATACTCCTTGTCTATCAGCACCGCATTAATAACGTTTTGACCCACGATATACGGGGATATAAGTATCTCCCCATCTTTTGGCGTATCTTTTGGATCGTAGCTTATCCGGATAAAGGTTTTGAAAAAATCTATCATCTCCTCATGCAAATTGGCCTCAAGATGCTCGTCGCTGTCGAAAACCAACACATCGCCCCTTTGGCACACATTCGAGATGTTTCGCACATCCTCTATCCCCACGCTCTTTCTTATGCCAAGCTCTTTTAGATAGCTTGCCGCCCGAAAATCGGTCGTCATAAAGTATACGTCGTCGAACTCCTTTGCCAGCGCCGCAGACCTTCTTAGTCTATCCAGATCACCCCGGTGGTCCGTTCTGGCATAAAAATATATCCTCATATTTTTCCTTTTTCTTTCATTTTTATATATATATGTAGTATCTCCAGCGCCGCAGGCGTTATTCCACTGATTTGGGAGGCGTTGAAAAGCGTTTGGGGCCTGAACTTTTTAAGTTTCTCTTTTACCTCGTTGCTAAGACCGCTTATAGCGTCAATATCCAGATCTTTTGGAATCTTTATATCCATCAGGTCCCTCATCTTTTGAATCTGCTCTTTTTGCTTCTTGATATACTGGTGGTATTTGGCTTCTATCAGTATCTGCTCTTTGGCCTCTTTGGAAAAATCTTTTAACTGCGGTGCGATACGCTCAAGTTTTTCGATATTGAAAGAGGCCCTGGAAGCCAGGTTTTTAAGACTTGTCTTGTCGTTTATCTTCTCCTCGCCGATAGATTTTAAAAACTCCAGACTCTCCTTTGTGGGAGTTAAAAAGTTCTCTTCCAGATATTTTAAACCCTTTCTTATCTCCTCTTGTTTTTTTACAATCTTAATATGGCTCTCCTCATCCAAAAGCCCCAGCCTGTAACCATATCCGCCAAGCCTCAAATCTGCGTTGTCCTCCCTTAGAAGGAGCCTGAACTCCGCCCTGCTGGTAAACATCCTATATGGCTCTTTCGTCCCCTTCGTAACCAGGTCGTCTATCAACACCCCTAGAGAGGCCTCATCCCGCCCAAGTATAAGCGGCTCCTTTTCCTGCAGGGCCAAAGCGGCGTTGATACCGGCCATCAACCCCTGGGCCGCAGCCTCTTCGTATCCGGTTGTGCCGTTTATCTGGCCGGCCAGATAGAGCCCTTTTATCTTTTTGGTCTCCAGGGTGTGATACAGCTCCGTAGGATCCACATAGTCATACTCGATGGCGTAGCCGTATCTGACTATCCGGGCGTTTTCCAGCCCCTTGATACTTCTTATCATCTCCTCTTGAACATCCGGCGGCAAAGATGTGCTAAGTCCGTTTATGTAGTATTCCGTCGCCTCCAGGGTCTGGGGCTCCACAAATACCTGATGGCGCTCTTTGTCTTTGAACCTGTATATCTTGTCCTCGATACTGGGACAGTATCTGGGCCCCACACCCTCTATCTGTCCGGTAAAGAGCGGGGCTCTGTGGAAGTTGGACTCGATTATCTCATGGGTTCTTTCGTTGGTATAGGTGATATAGCACGGCAGCTGAGTGGGGTTGAACCCCTCTCTTGGCGTTCTGAAGCTAAAAGGCAGAGGATTGGAATCACCCGGCTGTATCTCCATCTTGCCAAAGTCGATGCTTTTTGCGTCTATTCTGGCACAGGTTCCGGTCTTTAGCCGTCCCATATCCAATCCAAGCTCTTTTAGGCTGCGACTTAGGGCGTTGGAGGCGAACTCACCGGCCCGACCAGCCTCTTGCCGTATCTCCCCTATATGTATGAGCCCCCTTAAAAAGGTTCCGGTGGTGACGATTATCTTTTTGGCGTGGTAGATATTTTTCAAACCGGTCTCCACACCTATCACCTCTTCCTTTTTGACAACTATCTTCTCCACCATCTCCTGAGCCACTTCCAGGTTGGGTGTGTTTAAAACCGTGGTTCTGGCAGCCATCTTGTATCTATCCATATCAATCTGCGCCCTCGAGCCTCGCACAGCCGGCCCTTTTGAGGCGTTGAGAATCCGAAACTGTATGCCGGCTTTGTCGGTCAAAAGTCCCATCTGCCCTCCAAGGGCGTCTATCTCTTTTACCAGATGTCCCTTTGCCAGACCACCGATTGCCGGGTTGCAGCTGACAGCTCCTATCTGCTCTGCAAGCATGGTTATCATCAAAGTTTTATGCCCCATCCTGGCGGCGGCCAAAGAGGCCTCGATACCTGCGTGGCCTCCACCGATAACGATGACGTCGTATTTCATAAATCTCCTCTGTGATATAATGTTTTCATCGATATTAGCAAAAAAACGGAAGAATTAAAAGATGTTTACAGGACTTATAAAAGAGATAGCGAAAGTTAGAGAGTTTAGCGGCGACAGACTCGCCCTGGAGGCAAAATACAGGCCAAATATCGGAGATTCCATAGCCGTCAACGGGGCATGTCTAAGCGTTACGAAACTCTTTGGAGGAGGGTTTGAGGTGGAGCTTAGCGAAGAGACCCAAAGAGTAGTGGCAACGGAAAACTACCGGCACAAAGTCCACATAGAGCCGGCACTAAAGGTTGGCGACAGGCTTGAGGGGCATATAGTCCAGGGCCATATAGACGCCATCGGAAAAATTACGAAAATCGAGAAAAAAGCGGGCTCTACGGACTTTTACATCCAGGTGCCAAAGGAGAAGATAAAACTCATAGCCCCAAAGGGAAGCATAGCCGTTGATGGCGTCAGCCTTACCGTAAACGAGGTTTACGATGAGAGTTTCAGGCTTACCCTTATCCCCATAACCTTGAAAAACACCCTCTTTGGAACCTACAAAGCCGGCAGGCGGGTAAACATAGAGACCGATATGTTCGCCAGATATCTGTATCATATGTTTAACAAAGATAAAAACCCAACCTGGGAAGAGATAGAAAAAATCCAGGCGCTTTTTTAAGGAGAGTTATGAGACTGTTTATAGGAGCTTTCGCAAAGATTTACGACTATGAAAAAATTAAAAAGGATTTTAGCTTTATAAAGGGAAACTGGACCAAAGAGGAGAATATCCATATCACATATCTCTTTTTGGGCGAGGTTGATGAACATGAGAGGATTTTGGGCTCTCTTTGTAATCTTGAATACAAAAAAACCGTGATTCCTTTAAAGGGCCTCGGTTTTTTTGGACGCCCACCCAAAATACTCTATGCCAAAGCCGATGAAAAGCCTCTTTTACAGCTACAAAAAGATATTTGCTCCCTTCTTGGAAAAAAAAGCGACAAACCATTCATCCCCCATGTAACCCTATGCCGGATAAAGGATGTAAAAGAGCCTAAGAGGTTCTATCAAAAGATAGAAGAGTATGAGGATAAAACCGTAGGGGAGCTGGAGATAAAGGTGGAGCTGATAAAGAGCACCCTTACGCCAAAGGGGCCCATATACAGCTCTATTGGGAGCTTTTAAAATGAAACGCCAGCCACAAAGAGCCCTCCTCCACCTCCAACAGGGTATGTGGAGTTTTGGCGGGAATGTAGATATAGTCACCCTCTTTTAGTTCCACTCTTCTTCCATCCACCGCAAGCAAAGCCCTTCCTTTGCAAAGGACAACCCACTCATCCTCCTCCTGGCAAAACTCCATCGGCTCTTCGATTTTGCCGCTGATAATTTTTACTATTTTGATATCATCCTTTAGAAAGAGGGTTTCAAAAACCTCTCCCTCCTTTGGCGGCTCCCCGGTAAAAATATTAAAAGCGTCACTTTTTAAAATCATCTTCGCTGAATTTCTCCACCTGATATACATAAATCTCCGGATGAAGCTCCAGGCAGTTTGGCGGCAGGCCTGCTTTCATACAAAGATGGGCGAAAAACTGGTCAAAATCCGGCAGCTCCTCCCATACCTGTGGCAAAAAGGTGGCCTGATGAGAGCCATATTTCAATACAACGCCGTCAATTCCCGGCCTGATTTTTCTTCTTAAATCCTCTATATCGGTATAAGGCAGCGGCTTTGGCTCGCTTAGAAGAGATATCTCTATGGATATTTTGTCAAACTCCTCCGGTGTCAGCGGCGGAAACCTGGGGTCCCCAAAAGCAGCGGCCTTGGCGTTTTCTATGATGTCCTCTATCAAAGGTCTGTGGGGAACCAGCGAGCCTATGCAGCCTCTTAGGGAGTTTCTCTCGTTTATCGTAACGAATACGGCTCCAGGCTTTGCAAGTTCCGGATACATCTCTATAAGTTTTCTTTTCACATCCTCGGTCAGCTCCTTGTGGCCCAAAAACTCCTCTTTTATCGCAATCCTTGCGATATTTAGCATTATCTTTTTCAGTTCGTCGCTTATCATGGCAGCTCCTTTTTTTAGCTATTATATTATTTTACAGCCTCCTATACTGTGACTTTTATATCAAAAAGAGATATCTTTGTCCCAAATAGGAGATGATGAGCTCCTCTTTCTTTTCATTTGCATATCGATTTTTTTAAGGGGCAGTTCGGTTTTGGAGGCGATGGTGATTTTTTTGATACCCTCAATCTCCTTCTCATAAACATTGAAGCCGGCCTCATACAGCCCAAGCCTCACGGGAGCGGCTATGGAGTAGGTGGTAAGAACGCCGCTGGAGTTCAACAGCATATAAATATCCTTAAAGTACTCCACGCTCCAAAGGGTTGGGTTCTTTTTGGGGCTGAAGGCGTCCTGGTAAACGGCGTCGATATCCTCAAGTCCTTTTACATACTCCCTCGCATCTCCCACGAAAAGCTCGATTTTTATCTTCTCATCCTCGTATCTATGCTCATTTACCAACGATTTTATGATATTTCGGTATCCGGATAGATAGGAGGGGTAGTTGAATGAGGGAAGCTTTTTCAAAAGCTCTTTATCGAACTCCGGAGAGAATATTTTCAATGATTTTACACTATTTTGACGCTGGAAATGGTAGATGGTGGCAAGGGTGTTTATGCCAAGCCCGAAACAGATATCCAAAATTTTCAGCTCATCCTTTTTTACCAGGTCAAAAACAGGTTTTACATGTTTGAAGTAGGCCTCGCTGAAGGCCCCGTCACGGAGGCTATGGTAGCATTCGTCAAATTTTTTGGAGTAGAGCGTATATGTGCCGTCGGCACTCTTTTTTGGCTCATAGTCCATCACGAAACTTCATCGAGCTCGCTAAAGGCCACCCCCTCGGCAATCTCTTCGAGGGTGGAGTTTTTAGGGGCTATAAGAACTCTGGCACCAAGCTCGAACACCTCATCAAGCCCCTCGTCTTTATCACAGGTAATAAAGTAGTCGAACATATTCTCTTTGAAATCAGCTTTGAAATCCACTTTGGATATATTAAGCCCATCAAGCGTCATAAAGGCATATAAGGCGGCCTGGCTCAAGGGTACGATTTTGCTTTGGAGGTGAGCGTTTTCATCAACCGGAACTACTACTACCATTATTCGCCTATTACCTTTACCTGCGACGGGTCCACGTCGCATCTTTTCTTATCTATGGCAGAGGGGTCCAGTTTCAGCTCCTCGTTGTCCATGATGGATATGCCGCTATCTATCACATGCTTCGCAATCTTTTGAGCTTCGTTGAGCGAATGCATATAGCAGCTTCCGCACTGATAAATATTCAGCTCCGGAATCTCCTCCACGCTTTTTATAGCCAGCACGTCTCTCATACTCTTCTCCCAAGCCTGCGCCACCTCCAGCTCATCGGGCTGCCCTATCACACTCATATAAAACCCTGTTCTACATCCCATGGGAGAGATATCTATCACCTCGCTATCCAGGTGCTCTCTCATAAATCCGGCTATTAGATGCTCCAGCGTGTGGGTTCCTTTGACACTCATTATCTCCTTGTTGGGCCGGCAAAACCTGAGGTCGAAAACCCTTATATCGTCGCCCGCTGGGGTTTTCATATCCTTTGCCACCCTTACGGCCGGGGCCTTCATTTTGGTATGGTCCACCATAAAACTGTCTACTAACGGCATAACTCTCCTTTAAAATTCGTCTATTATCGTATTGTATGCCATCTCTTTGGCGCTTAAGAGGTTTTGAACGGCCCTTGCCACCACATCCTCCTGTCCCTCTTTGCAGGCAACTCCGAGCGAAAATCTGCATCCGGGATGACTCTTTTCAAGCACATAGAGGATTTTATTGGCAACTTTCGTATAGGCGTCCGGTCTGTTGGCAAAGAAAAGAAGTGCGTAAAGACCTTTGTCGATTTTTTTAAAATTATCGGCACATCTTATGTTTGCCAGCAGCGTTGGGGAGATATCCTCCCCGCAGTCTGTCCAAATAAGCAACAGGCAGTATGGAAGCTGATACCTCGTGGAGAGGCATTCGAAGAATTTAACCTCCTCCTTGATGGCATCTTTGACGTTCGAGTAGATATATGGCATCTATACTCCGGCTTCCTCTCTTTTTTGCAGATACTCCCATTTGGTATCCACGGCCTTTTGCCAAAGGTCTATGATATGTCTGTTTTCAGGTTTGAAAAGGTGGCGAAATCTTGGCTGTGCCGCCAGATACTCTTCCACGGGAATCTTGTTTTTGGGCCTGTATGTGATATTTAGCTTGGTATTATATATGATTCCGTGCTCGTCACGCTCGTTTATAATCTCATACAGAGGCCAGACACAGCTGTCGACTCCAAGGTCGCTTACCTCGATGGTATCTTCAGGAGCGTGTTTCCACTCTGTTGTACAGGCGCTCTGGGCGTTAATGTAAACAGGACCGTTTACCTCGAAACCCTTTTGAACCTTCTTAACCAGATCTTTCCATTTGCTGGGGCTCACCTGGGCCACATAGGGAGCTCCGTGGTCCGCCATAATCTCCACCATGCTCTTTTTCATCATCTTCTCACCGTAACTCACCTTTCCAGCAGGACTGGTGGTGGTGCTGGCACCGATTGGAGTGGAGGAGCTTCTTTGTCCACCTGTGTTGGCGTAAACCTCGTTATCCAAACATACATACATAAAGTTATGCCCTCTCTCAAAGGCCCCGCTCAACGACTGAAATCCGATGTCGTAAGTTCCGCCGTCGCCTGCGAAAGCGACGATTTTAGGCTCTCTTCCCTCATCCACCATCTTCTGCGTCGCAGGAGGCAGCTTGCCCTTTCTCTTCATCACCTCGTAGGCCGCACTTACCGTAGCCGCGGCTACCGCAGCGTTTTCAAAGCCTATATGTATCCAGCTTACATCCCAGCTGGTTTTTGGATAGACCGCTGTACAGACCTCCAGACATCCGGTAGCGGTTGCCACGATAACCGGGTCGTTCGTGGCGTTTAGCACCTCTCTAACGATGATGTTGTGTGAACATCCCGGACACATCAGGTTGGCACCCTCGAACCTGTCGTTCGAAAGTGAAAACTCTTTTAAGTTCTTAATCTTTTTTACCATCTCTTCCCCCTCTTAGTAAAACGCTAGCTTAGGACCTCTTAGACCTAAGAACTGCTGTAATGGATATTTCGCCTCTCCCGCTTTGGCACACTCGTCAAGCTCTTTGTATACCTCTTTTAGCATATCTATCGTGGTATCCCTGCCGCCAAGACCGTAGATGTAGTTCAACATCACGGGGTTTTTGCCGTGAGCCAACAGTGCGGCGCTGACCTCATTGTATAGAGCTCCAAAAGTTCCTCCAGGAGCGCTTCTGTCAAGCGTAGCTACCGCTTTTACATCTTTTAGCGCCTCGGCAACCTCGTTAAATGGAAAAGGTCTGAAAACCCTTAGGCTTATGACGCCGGCTTTTATACCCTGCTCCCTCATCTGGTCTGCGGCGATTCTGGCACTCTCCACCGTAGTTCCCAGTGCGAAAATGGCCACGTCTGCATCATCCATTTTGTACTTGTATACAAAATCATACTCCCTGCCGGTCAAATCCTTAAACTCATCGAACACCTTTTTGATGGTGGAGAAGGAGTTCATCAAATCGTTATGCTGTCTCGCTTTGTGTTCGAAGTGCCAGTCCTCCTCTGTCTGAACCCCGTGGGTTACCGGGTTGGCAACGTCGAGCATGGTGTTTACGGGCTTGAACTCCCCTATAAACTTGGCCGCCTCCTCATCTTGCAAAGGATAGACGTTTTGGGCCGTATGGGAGCAGATAAAGCCGTCTTGATGGACCATAACGGGAAGCCTTACGTTCAAATCCTCGCCTATTTTAAAGGCCATAAGGGTCAGGTCGTAAGCTTCCTGGGGGTTGTAGGAGCAAAGCTGAATCCATCCGCTGTCACGCCCTAGATACATATCCGAGTGGTCGCCGTTTACGTTCAAAGGAGCGGCCAAAGCTCTGTTTACCACCGTCAAAACGATAGGCAGCCTCATACCGCTCGCCTGATACAAAACCTCAACCATCAACGCAAAACCCTGAGAGCTTGTGGCCGTTGCAGCCCTTACTCCGGCGGCACTTGCGGCCACGCAGCCACTCATTGCGGAGTGCTCCGACTCCACCATGATAAAATCCCCGTCCACATAACCGTCAGCCAAAAATTTTGAATAGTTTTGCACTATCGGCGTCGATGGAGTAATAGGATAAGCCGCCAAAACATCCACATCCGCCTGTCTAAGCGCCTGTGCGGCAGCCATATTTCCATCCCAAACCTCAAGTTCGTTCAATTCATACTTTTTCGCCATTACTTTTCCTTTTCCTCTTTTTTAGGCCACATTTTCAAAGCCTCGTTGTTATCCAAATGTTCGGGGAACATAAGAAGGGATTTTGGATTCGTGGGGCAAACCTCCACGCATATTCCGCACCCTTTGCAGTGCTCGTAAATCACACCTATCATCTTTTTGTCCCGGCTTAAAATAGACATATCCGGACAGAAAACCCAGCAGAACTGACAGTCGATGCACAGGTCCCTGTTGTATACCGGCTTTTCGACCCTCCAGTCGCCCACCTGCCACTCGTGGGAGTTGGTTGGAGCGTAAGGCCTCTCATCCATCGGCACCTCGACCACATCCTCAACGGGCTCCGTAAAAGAGAAAAGCGCGGCACCGGGTATCAGCTCATCCCAGCCCAACTCCTTGATTTCGTTTACATCTTTTATATCTTTTAAACTCTTCTTACCCATGCTCTATCCTTTATTTAACTTCGTTATAAGCTCTCTCGATGGCGGCCATGTTGGCGTCGATTATCTTTTGGGGGAATTTGCTCAACACCTTCTTCATAGCCTCTTTGAAGTAGTCAAGCTCGAACATTCCGCTCACTTTCATCAGCGCTCCAAGCATCGGGGTGTTTGGAATGGCCCTGCCGATGGTATCCAAAGATATCTGCATACAGTCCACCACATAGACCTCTTTGCCCTCAAGTTTTGGCTGGGCCTTTATAAGCTCCTCTTTGCTTAAATGGGTAGTGATAATGTACTTTGTATTCTCTTTCTCGTTTGCCGTAATATCGGCCGTATATGTAAGTCCGGGATCGATAACCAGCACATAGTCGGGCCTCATATATTTTTCGTGATTGAGAATGGGCTCTTCGTCGACTCGGTTGTATGCGGTCATAGCAGCCCCTCTTTTGGCTGAGCCGTAAAAGGCAAAAGCCTGCACATATTTCCCGGTGTTCGCAACCACGTCAGCCAAACCTTTCGCCCCGGTCACCGCGCCCTGTCCGGCCCGGCTGTGCCATCTTATCTCTAACATATCATCTCCTATCAAACAAAATTGTTACCATATTGTAATTAACAACCTCTTAAATATAACTTTATGAGAAGTTGGATTATTATCTCTTAAATAGTATAAATTAATTCTTAATATAAATACAAATTATACATTTTCAAAATGTTTTATAAATCTCACCGCACCCGGGGCATCATCTTTGATATATTTGGCGCAGCGGCGCAGCGACTCCTTGCTCTCATATCCGCAAAGCAGGGCTACGGAGTGTATCGAGGCAGCATTCGCCGCCTCGATATCCAAGCAGGTATCGCCCACCATCCAGCTGTGCTCTTTTAAAGCCCCTATCTGATGCAACGCTTTCAACACGGGTTCCGGATGGGGTTTTGGGTTTATCACATCTTCACGGCCGATAACGGTTTTGAAATATTCAAGCAGTCCGAAAAATTCCAGCAGCTCCTTTGAGTAGAGCCCGGTTTTGGTCGTAACGACGCCTAGATTGGCAAACCCGTAAGCCTCCAACACGGCCTCTTTGGCTCCTGGCAGCAGACGCGTCATCTTCTTGGATACCTCCTTGTAACACTCCTTATAAGCACGCACGAAAGGTTCGGGATTTTTCACTCCCAGATGCAGATACATAAAATCCAGAGGATGGCCTATGAGTTTCGTTATCTCCTCCTCCTTTGGCCTGGGAAGGGCAAATCTGTCGAAAGTATGGTAAAAACAGTGCAAAATAGCCTCCGTGGAGTCTATGAGCGTTCCGTCCAAATCAAAAAGAATCGTTACCTTTTTCACGGCTTTATCCAGTCTATGGCGTTATGCATGATACCTACGATTGATGGCTCCACGTTTTTTATATTTCTGTTTACCGCCGTAATGGAGTTTGGGATATATAGAAAAACATAGGGTATGTCGTTTACTATAAGGGCGAAAATCTTTCTGTAGATTTTGGAAAGCTTTTTTATATCCACCGTCTGTTCCGCCTCCTTTATCAGTCTGTCTACCTCTTCGTTTTTGTATCCGACAAAGTTGAAACCCCCTTTTTTCGCCGATTCGCTGTGCCAGATGGAGTAGGCGTCGGGCATAAGACCAAGACCCCAGCCAAGAAGCACCGTCTCAAATTTTCGTGGCATCACCACGGTGTTTAAAAAGGCCTGCCACTCCATAGCCCGGATGGTAACCTTGACGCCGATTTTCAACAGCTGGTACTGGATTATCTGGGCCGCATACATCCTCAGGGTGTTGTTGGAGTTGGTGGCTATCTCGAACGTCAACGGGTTGTTCTCATCATATCCGGCCTCTTTCAAAAGCTCTTTGGCCCTTTTGAGGTCGGTTCTGGGCGGCTTTATATCCGGATTGTAGGCAAAAGTGCCCGGCATAAAGGGACCGGTGCATATCTGTGCGTGGGAGAAAAAGAGGATATCTATCAGCATATCTCTATCCACGGCCAGATTTATGGCCTCCCTGACCCTTTTGTCCTGGAACTTTTTCAGCCTCAGGTTAAATCCCAGATAGCTGTATCCGTGGCTTGGCATCTCGTAGATGTCGTAAAACTTTTTAAAATCCTCATCTATCTGCCTCTCAAGCTGTAAAGGAGACAAAGAGCCCACATCCAGCTTTTTCGATTTTAGCATCAAAAACTGAGTGGAGGGGTCCGGCAAAAAGTGGTAAAAGAGCCGCTCTATATTGGGTTTATGCTCGAAGTAGTCCTCGTTGGCATAGAGCACTATGTCGGATGAGGCTGTGAACTCTTTGAGCTTATATGGCCCTGTGCCTATTGGGTGCTGATTGAAAGGGCTTGTCATTATATCTTTTTCATTTTCCAGAATATGCTTTGGCAGCATACCTATCATCCAGGTATGAAGCGCTTTGAAGTATGGCTTTTTATACTCCACCACGATGGTGAAATCGTCTATCTTTTCAATACCCTTTACATATCTGAACTCACTGCTGTATGGGGTGAAAATCTTTGGCGATACGGCAAGCGAGTATGTAAAGAGCACGTCATCGGCACCAAACCTTACCCCATCGTGCCACAGCACGTTATCTCTTAATTTTATCCACAGATGGGTCTTATCCAGGAACTTGAACTCTTTTGCCAAATCCCCCACCACTTTTCCATTTTTGTCATATTTGAAAAGGCCGTTGAATATCCATCCGGCTATCTCCCCGCTGGCACTGTCCGTAGCCAGCAGCGGATTTATCCGGCTGGGGGAGGCGGATATGGCAAGATGCAGGGTGGATGCATAAAGGGAAAAGGTGAAAAAAATGAAAAAAAGGGCTCTCATCAAACTCTCCATGCCAAAATCTTAACCTAATAATAACAATATTTTGGTAAACTTTACTCTAAAAGGAGGCGTTTTGAAGATACTACTGGTAGAAGATGACGAACTGCTGGCACTGAGCCTGAAAGATTTTTTGGAGAGCGAGGATTTTCAGGTGGATGTGGCTTTTAGCGCCGATGAGGCACTGGATCTAACCTTTGACAACAGATACGACCTCTATCTTTTCGATATAAATTTAAGTGGAGAGAGCGGGTTGAAGGTGGTTGAGGAGCTAAAAGAGGCCGAGGATGAGACGCCGGTGATGTTTATAACCGCACTCACTTCTTTGGATACGATAGCCGAAGCTTTTGACATAGGAGCAATAGACTATATAAAAAAACCGTTTCACCCCCAGGAACTCATTATCCGGATAAAGTCCAAATTTTTCAACAACAGCGAAAACGAGGTATTAAAGTATAAAAACCTTGAACTTGATACAAAAAATATGACTATCAAGGTGGATGGACACAGTGAAACGATAGGGGAGATACAGTTCAAGATATTGAAGGCTTTACTGGAAAACAGAAACGAAATTGTTCCAAAAGATACCCTTTTAAACATTATGAACCACCCTTCCGACGTTGCGCTTAGAGTAACGATAAACAAGCTGAAAACCAAATTCGGCCTGGATATTAAAAATATTCGCTCAAAAGGCTATTTAGTTGAATAGGAGTGAGAAAGAGTCACTTTACAAAAACTTTTTTATCTTTTTCACCCTTTTGGAAATCCTGCTGGCCCTTATCTTTTTTCTCTACTTCACCGATAAAAAAAAAGATATTTACGAACTTCTGCTAAACAGAATGCATATTTGCAGCTATACACTCAACTGCAAAGAGTTTAAATATGATTTCGCACCAAAAAAGAGCAAATATCTTCTAAACAAAATCTATGAGTCCAAAAACTCCATCTACGCCCTTTTCCCCCTTCCAACCTCAAAAAAATATCTGCTTAAGGTGGTTTATGGCAAAGATAAACTCAAAGAGGACATTATAAATTTGGGTAAAAAAATTTTTTATATTTTCTTCCTGGCAACTCTTATTATCTCTTTGCTCGCTTTTATACTTACACTATACTCCTTAAAACCCATAAGAGACGCTCTAAAGATAAACCAGGAGTTCATCAAAGACATTTTACACGATTTCAATACCCCAATCTCTGCGATTAGGCTAAATGTGGAGCTTTTGAAAAAAAACTGCAAAAGCCCATATCTGGATAGAATAACCAAAAGTATCGACACTATAGTCTCCCTTCAGGAGAATCTGCGGCTCTTTTTGAAAAACATAAAAAAAGAGAGTAAACAAATCAATGTAAATTCCCTGGTAAAGAGCAGAGTCTCCTTTTTCAAATCCCTCTATCCCAACCTAAGATATAAAGTTATCGACAAAAGCCGATTAAATATCTCTACCCAAGAAGAACTGTTTACAAGAATCATCGACAACATTATCTCCAACGCCTCAAAATACAACAAAAGGGGAGGGTATGTCTATGTGATAGTCGACAAAAACAAGATCGTTATAGAGGATAGCGGAAGAGGCATCAAAAATCCAAAAAAGGTATTTGATAGATTTTACAAAGAGAGTGACAGAGGAATTGGCATAGGGCTTAGTATCGTAAAGAAACTTTGCGATGAGCTTGATATAAAAATCGATATAGAGAGCGAGCCCCAAAAAGGGACGAGAGTGATCCTAAAACCTAATAACAGCTTCCACCAAGACGCGAAATAGTGTCGCAAATGGTTTCTACCTCCCTCTCAACACTTTCAAGTATTTCTATATTTTCACAGCTGCCTTTGACCTTTTTTAGATGAAAAGGGTCTATATAGATATTCAACTCTTTGGACTCTATAGCAACACCTGGAACTTTGTCCCCGTTTTTACTTTGGTAATGAATAAGCAGGCTAAAAAAACCTTTTTTGCCTTTTTTTACTTTAGTAAACTCTTTTTTCTTCAACTCCCCGTCATCATATACCGAAAAATCTATCAGATCAAAACCCTTTTCATCGTTTTGGGTTCCAATGGCACTTCCTCGTATATATAAGACCACGCAGGAGTTGTTATTCTCACTGATATAGAAACCAGTTATCCGGATTGCGTCATCAGCCGAATATATATCGGGAAGCTTGGCACCAAAGGCCAGATAGAAAAGAGTTAAAAAAAGAGTTATTTTTTTCATAAAAAAATTATATCAGAATTTACTTAACCTTCTCAAAATCATTCCCCTCGGCACTCCATGCATAAACTCCACCTGATAGATGGTGTGCGTTGGTATAGCCCATCTGGTTTGCAAGAAAATTTCCCACTGTAGCCGTTCTACTGCCCGTTCTGCATATCAGAACGAAGGGAGTCTCTTTGGTAGGAACCAACTTTTGAAATTCCTCCATAAACCTCTCTACATCATAATTGCCATACTCGTCAAAAAAGGTAAGCAGTTTTGATCCGGGCACGACTCCAGTCTGTCTCCACTCTCCTGGAGTTCTTATATCTACCAAAACGGCACCCTCGGACTGCAGTTTCTTAAGCTGGGAAGGCGTTATATCTTTTAACATTGGAAAAACCTTTGAAAAAATTTTTGAAGTGTTTGGGCGAAAAGCCCAAAGAGATTATCTTTTTGAGAACTGAGGAGAACGTCTCGCTTTTCTTTTTCCATATTTTTTTCTCTCGACGACCCTGGCGTCACGGGTAAGAAGTCCGTGAGGTTTCAATACCCCTCTCATACCTTCGTCCATTTCGCAAAGAGCCTTGGAGATACCGTGTTTCAAAGCGTCAGCCTGGGCTGAAATACCGCCACCCAGAGTTACCGCTACTATATCCACACTCTCACTCATCTTTGTAAGCACAAGAGGCAGCCTTACTCTAAGCTTCAATGCCTCAAGCCCTCCAAGCCACTCGTCAAGCGCCATACCGTTTACCGTAATTTTACCGCTGCCCTTGCTTAGCCAAACTTTGGCTTTAGCAGTCTTTCTCTTTCCTGTCGCGTAATATCTTGCCATTTTAGTTTCCCTTTACCTGTGCTGTATGAGGGTGTTCGCTACCCGGATATACTTTAAGTTTTTTCAACATGGATCTGCCAAGTTTCGTTTTTGGCAGCATTCCTCTGGTTGCCAGTTTGAAAAGCTTCTCTGGATTTTTCTCTCTAAGCTCTGCCAG
>Ga0256835_1000908_pt1 | contig 19211 bp, 20 predicted proteins | sample PIR30metaG_FD_185972 | JGI IMG/M metagenome (GOLD analysis project Ga0256835, IMG submission 185972) | Hydrothermal vent microbial communities from East Pacific Rise, Pacific Ocean - PIR-30 | ecosystem: Environmental > Aquatic > Marine > Hydrothermal vents | place: Pacific Ocean: East Pacific...
AAGGGCTAAACTTACGTGCGCTTTACCGTAATGAGAGAAGTATTGAAAAAACCAGAAGAGTCTTTGCTATGTATGAATCAAAACCGGATGAACTTTTTGAAAAAATACATTGGGTTAAAGCAGATATTACAGATATTACTTCATTAGGAAATGTTTTGGATTCTGTTTCTCAAATTTATCATGCTGCCGCTTTGGTTTCATTTGATGACAGGGATAGGGACATATTGTACCAAACAAATGTAGAAGGAACTACTAATTTACTTTATTTGGCGCAAGAAAATAATATCAAAAAATTTTTACATTTCAGTTCTATTGCGGTTTTGGGTAGATATGACCATCCCATAACTGAAAAAACGCATTGGAATTGGAAAGAAAAACACAGTGAATATGCCGTTACCAAATATTTAGCGGAGATGGAAGTATGGCGGGCATCACAAGAGGGATTACCTGTTTTAATCGTGAATCCGTCTGTTGTTTTAGGAGCCGGTTTTTGGCATGAAGGTACCGGAAAATTATTTCAAATGATATATAACGGGATGTCTTTTTATCCAACCGGTGCTAATAATTTTGTCGATGTTTGGGATGTAGTAAAAACTTCTTACACTTTAATGCATTCAGATATTATAAATGACTCGTTTATCATTGGGGGACATCACAGTTCATACAAAGAATTAATGATAATGATTTCCAAGTCTTTGCATACAAAAGAACCTACTCATAAAATTCCTTTTCAATTGGCCTTGCTCATTTCTTATTTAAATACATTAATGGCTAAAATTACGGGCAGGCCCTATAATCTTTCAACCGGTATTATTAGGACTTTATATCAAAATCCGGAATACAGTTCACAAAAACTAATACAAGCAATTCATCATCAATTTATACCTTTAAAAGCAAGCGTAGCCAATATTGCCGGACAATATTTAAAAACGATTTGAAATAATGAATATGTATCCGCTTAGATTTCCGTTGATTTTTAATTATTTTTTCCCTTCTGTTATTTTAAATAAAAAAAATACTGAGCAAAAAGTCTATTTGACTTTTGATGATGGTCCCACTCCGGAAGTCACGACTTTTGTTTTGCAAGCGTTAAAAAAATACCAAGCAAAAGCCAGTTTTTTTTGTATCGGTGATAAAATCACCCGGTATCCCGAATTATTTAATAAAATCATTGGCGAAGGACATTTGGTTGCCAATCATACTTATCACCATGTAGATGCTTGGAAGGTATCGACACAAGAATATTTGAAAGATGCAATAGAAACAGAAGCGGCAATAAACATGTACGGCGTTTCAAATAAATTGTTTCGTCCACCTTTCGGGCATATTACGCCGTGGCATTTGTCGGTTTTAAAAAAACGGGGATTTCAAGTGGTTTTATGGACCAGTGTTGCGGGAGATTTTAAACAAAATTTGGATACCGATAAAGTGATAAAAAAATTGTCTCGTCAAGCAAAGCCGGGTGATATTATAGTATTTCACGACAGTAAGAAAGCCGAAAAAAATTTACGAAAAATACTTCCGGAGGTTTTAAAAAATTTACATCAAAAAGGTTTTGTTTTTGATATTTTATAATTTTTTATTCCATAAAGCGACCGTAGAAGCAGCAAAGAACAAGATTAATATTAAATTGTAATAACCTCCTGCAATGATGATTTGCCATTTGCCGTCCAGATTGTTCCAAATGATATTTTTTAATAAAAGGGGAAGTAGCGGAAAGAAAAAAATCATCCAACGCGGATAAAGTGTTTTTCGGTGCCATACTTGATAGATAAAAATGGCAGATAAAACGGCAAATAGCGGATAAACACACAAACGAATAGTGTTGTTGATATCGATGGCCAGTTTTGCACTTTCCATTAAATCCAAATGATTATGATATCCCAGTTTTGCCGTAGTGGCAATGGCCATATAGGCTCCATGAATTACACCATAAGCTATAAAAATATCCCCAAATAACAGGACAACAATTTGCCGGATAGATGCAGAAACCGGTTGAAAAGCATTATTTACTTGCAGCAAGCCGAAAAGGTAAAACCAAGTTGAAAGGAGAGCCAATACGCCACTTAAAATTATACGTTCATTAGAAACTGTTGCCATATTGAGTAATTTGTCTGTTTGATTACCATTGTAATACAACAACATATCACCTGTAAAAAGCAATATACCGCCTAGTATTGCTAAGATTCCGGATATCGATATGATTTTTTTTTGATTCATTTGGAGTTTTTTATGCTTTGCATAAAATATTTCACTTTGTCAGCATCAATATTGTTTTCCCAATAATTATTTTTTTTAAAATATGAACCAATGATGAAGGCATCAGCTACGGGTAAATAGCTTTGTATATTATCCAAATTTATTCCGGAGCCAACTATTACAGGCAGATTAGAGGCTTGTCTTACTTTTTTTATTTCTTCAATATCGGCAGATAAACCGGTATGCATACCTGTAATAATCAATCCGTCCGAGAGGAAAAATTCGGCAGCATGTGCCATTTCGGCAATATCTAAATCTTGGGTTAAAGCATGTGAGCTGTGTTTCTTTTTAATATCGGTAAAAACAGCAATATTTTCAGCACCTATATATTTACGATAGCGCAAAAGTTCTGCTGCATTACTGTCGATATAGCCTTCATCGGCGAGATGTCCAAATACAAACCCTTCGGCACGGATAAAATCGGCGCCTGAATTAAAAGCGACGGCCATAGCGGCTTTATTGGCTCCGGCCAATATTTGAACACCTAAAGCTAATCCGGTTTCTTGTTTGATTTGATAGGCAATAATAGCCATCAAGCTGCTGATTTCATGTCCTACATCATTTTTTAAATAGGGGACATCATGCATATTTTCAATCATCAAGGCATCGATGCCTGCTTTTTTATAAATATGAGCTTCTTCTAAGGCTTTTTCAATAATATATGTATTATCTCCTTGATATTTAGGGGTGCCGGTGAGAGCTTGCAAATGAATCATTCCGATAACAGTTTTATTGTTACCGAAGATTTCTTTGAATCGTTGTTTCATTTATTTGGTTTCAAAAGATTTTTTGGGCGTATTTACGGATACTTCCCGGATGACATAATTTTTATATTTTATTTACTTTCTTAATTTCTTGAATAAATTCATCCAAATCAATTTCGTCGGCAATCAATCCTACGGCTGCTTCATAAATATCATCTACATTTTTGGGAGGAAATCCCAGCGCAACAATGGCATTTTTTAATAATTTCAATTCGGCTTTGTCTATGCTTCCGTCAGCATAAATAATTTTAGACAGATAATATAATTGTTCTATCCGTTCATCGTAATTATAGGTAGGTTCTAAGCTGTATTTTTCATAGTTTTTGATGAGATATTGCAAATCTTCCGGATCTCTAAAACCATAATTATTGGCTACTCGTTGAATGATTTTCATTTCGGCTTCGTCTAATATTCCATCGGCAAAAGATAATTTGATAAGTGTTGCCAAAACAGAGATTCTGTTTCTGAATTCTGCGTTTTCGTAAGCGTCTATAATTCCCATAATTTTAAATGATTTATTTGGTTAATTGCTGTTTATAATAATCGTAAAAATACGAAATGGTTTCTATTCCTTTGAAAAAATTAAATACACCGTAATGTTCATTGGGTGAATGAATAGCATCTGAGTTTAATCCGAACCCCATCAAAATGGATTTGCTTCCTAGTTCTTTTTCAAATAGGGGAACTATCGGAATGCTTCCGCCGGAATAAATAGGCAGGGCATCTTTTCCGAAAGCTTTTTTCATGGCTTGTGCGGCGGCTTTATAGCCGGGATTATCAGTGGGAGTAATATACGGATAACCGCCGTGTTGTCGAGTGACTTTCACTTTAACGGCTTTGGGGGCCAAGCTTTTGAAATATTTTTCAAATAATTCCGGAATTTCTTCCGGGTCTTGGTCGGGCACTAAACGCATGCTTATTTTTGCATGTGCTTTGGACGGTATAATGGTTTTGGTCCCTTCACCGGTATAACCGCCCCATATTCCGTTGATATCCAAAGTAGGACGAATACTTTGGCGTTCGAGTGTGGTATATCCGGTTTCGCCGTAAACATCGTCGATGCCCAAATCTTTTTTGTATTGTTCCAAATCAAAAGGAGTACGAGCAATGGCTTTGCGTTCTTCGGGCGACAATTCTTTTACTTTGTCGTAGAAACCCGGAATTGTGATACGGTTATTTTCATCAGTTAGTCTTGCCAGCATTTTGGCGAGTATATTGATGGGATTGGCTACCGCACCGCCGTACAATCCAGAATGCAAATCGCGGTTTGGGCCGGTTATTTCCACTTCAACTAAGGATAGACCTCGCAGTCCCGTAGTGATTGCAGGGGTATCATTGGCAACCATTCCGGTATCAGAGATGATAATGACATCATTTTTGAGTTTGTCGTGATTGCGAGCCACATACCAAGCCAAGCTGGGTGATCCGACTTCTTCTTCACCTTCAATCATAAATTTTACATTGACCGGCAGCCGGTTATTTTTCAACAAATATTCAACGGCTTTCAAGTGCATAAACATTTGGCCTTTGTCGTCGGAAGCTCCGCGAGCAAAAATAGCTCCTTGCGGATGAATATCGGTTTTTTTAATCACCGGTTCAAAGGGGTCGGATTCCCATAATTCAATAGGATCGGCAGGTTGTACGTCGTAATGTCCGTATATCAAAACCGTAGGCAGGTTTTGATCGATAATTTTTTCGGCATAAACAATCGGATAACCGGGAGTTTCTTCTACCGAAACATTGTCCAAGCCTATTTTTTGCATTTCTTCTTTGATAAAATTGGCTGCCGTGTCTACATCAGTAGCAAAAGCGGGATCGGCACTTACCGAAGGAATACGTAACAGATCAAATAGTTGATTTAATAATTTTTCTCGATTTTCTTGTAAATACAGGTTGATATCTTCCATTATGTTATAATTTATCGGGGATAAAAATACGAAAAAAAATTAAAGCAATTAATATGGTTAATTTTAGTGGGAAATTTATTTTTTAAACATAAAGTATACGGCAAAGACCAATAAAATAAAAGCGATGATTTGATTTTTTCCGAAGTCTTGAGTTTTGAAAACCAAAATGGCAAAAATACTGAAAACCACCAAGGTGATTATTTCTTGTAAAACTTTGAGTTGTAACAAGGAAAACGGACCGCCGTTTTCTTTGAAACCGATTTTATTAGCCGGCACTTGAAACATGTATTCAAACAGGGCTATTCCCCAACTGAGGAGAATAACGGCAAGTAAGCTTAATTTTTGAAACCATTTCCATTCGGCAAATTTGAGATGCCCGTACCAAGCGATGGTCATAAAAGTGTTGGATAATATCAATAATAAGATGGTAAGAAAAGCTTTCATAAGGGCTTGTAAAAAAGAACTGTTTAAGTAAATAATTCTTTGATGGTGTCCCAGTTGTCTTTGATTAAGTTGATATACAAAATTAAAAATACAATACTGACAATGAGTTGCATGCCGGTTGAAACCAAAAAACCGATAAAGGCCCCGAAAGCCGCTTTGGTGGCCTGTGGTGCATCGCTGTTTTTGATATATTCACCGATAAAGGCACCGATAAAGGGGCCGATGAGTATTCCTCCCGGAATAGGAGTAAAAATCCCTAAAATTAATCCGATAACTGCTCCGTAAGTTCCGTATTTGCTACCGCCAAATTTTTTGGTGCCTACTGCCGGAATAAAATAATCCAATATCGACACGGCCAATGCTGCCAAAAGCGTAACACCAATAAATGACCAATCATCGGGAATGACTTTGGCTAGTATTGTTACCAAAAGTCCTGCCCAACCGCTGATAGGCCCGGGCAAACCGGGGACGATACAACCGATAATTCCTATGATTATCAATACCAAACCCAAAAGCAATAATATCATATCCATAAGCGCTGATTTATAATCAATAAAAATACGAAAAATTTAACATACAATCAAATATTATTTAATTCTTTTAGGATTGTCAGAAATAAAACTTTTCCAACTGCTGTATTTTTTCTTAGCGTCGGGTTTTCCGGCGTTAAAATAGTGACAAACAGCTACCGCCAATCCGTCAGTTGCATCTAATTTGGTGGGTAATACGGAGATATTTAACAAGCGTTTGAGCATAGCGGCTACCTGTTCTTTGCTGGCGTTTCCATTGCCGGTAACAGCCATTTTTACTTTTTTGGGCAGATATTCGGTAATGGGAATTTCGCGGTATAATCCGGCAGCCATGGCTACGCCTTGCGCACGCCCTAATTTGAGCATGGATTGTACGTTTTTGCCAAAAAAAGGAGCTTCAATGGCTAATTCATCCGGATGATATTCGTCGATTAGACCTAAAGTGCGTTCAAATATCTTTTTTAAACGCAAACTATGGCTGTCATATTTGTTCAATATCAATTCATCCATTACCAAAAGTTTCAAGTCGTTGCCGGTAATACTGATGATGCCGAATCCCATAACCGTAGTCCCCGGATCAATTCCTAAAATGATGCGTTCTGTTTTCAATATTTTTCTGTATTTTGCAAAAGTCAAAATTACGTGATTTTTTTTAATAAAAATAATTTGAAAAAGAAACATTTACGATTATTACTGCTATTTTTTTTCAAACTGATAATTGGTTTGGGAGCTGTTTTTTATTTGTATAGGCAACACGGATTAAAAAATGTTTTACTTCATTTTTTTTCAGATTATGATTTCGATTTTTTATTAATCGTAGCAGGTTTGAGTTTGATCAACTGGTTTTTAGAAATAAAAAAATGGCAATATTTGGTGTCACAGGTGCATAAAATTGATTTTTGGAAAGCGGCGTACCAAAGTTTAACCGGTTTTGCCGTATCGATGTTGACCCCTAATCGTGTAGGAGAGTACGGTGCCAAAGTTTTGTTTTTTGAACCTTCATTACGAAAAAAAATATTTTCACTTTCAATTATTGGAAATATGAGTCAATTGTTGGCGACTCTTTTATTCGGTTTGTTTGGATTTATAGTAGTATTAAAATTTCATTTGATTGTCTACCCAAAGATGTTTCGTATTCCATATTTGAGTATTATACTTATTATTTTATTAGGATTGCTTGTTTATATTGCGTATAAAAAATATATCTTTCAAAAAAACTTAATCATTAATAATTCACAAATTTGGTGGCGAAGCTTCCTATTTGCAGTTTTAAGGTATTTGGTTTTTGCCGGTCAGTTTTTTTTATTTTTTAAATATTTTCATACAAATGTAAACAGTTTGACTCTTTTGGCGGGTATAACATTAACGTATCTGTTGTCGACACTAGTACCTATGCTGGCTTTTTTGGATTGGACGGTAAAGGGAAGTATTGGTGTTTGGGTTTTTGAACAACTTGGGTTAAATGACACGGTGGTGCTCAAAATAATATTATCCACGTGGTCGTTAAACTTTTTTATTCCATTTTTGATAGGGGTAATTTTGTTTATTGTAAAGATAAAAAAACAATCAAAACTTAATTAGTTTCCTAAGTATTCTCTGTGTTATTCAAAAATTAATGTACATTTACAGCTAAAATTATCAATCTAATTATTTTATGACGAATATTTTGTGGCCTTTGATGATGGTACCTGTATTATGGCAAATCATGATGATGATGTTATTGATTTATATTTTGATGGAATTACTTGTATTGTGGGCAGTTATCAAGTATCCCGAAACTGAAATTTCAAATACTTCTCCTTCAACGGCTTTTAGTATTCTTATTCCTTTTAAAGATGAAGCTGAAAATTTACCTTTTTTGTTACAGTCTTTAAAGAAGCTGAATTATCCCGAAGCTTTATTTGAAATTATCCTTATAGATGATCAATCTGCCGATAATTGGGCAGAAATTATAGAAAAACATGATTTTGTTCGAGTGATAGCAAATAAAAATACGGGAAAAAAACAAGCTTTGTTAACCGGTGTAAAAGTTGCTCGTTATGAATGGATAGTTACGACTGACGCCGATTGTAAAGTGCCGGAGAATTGGTTAAGGTATTTAGATGCGGCTATTCAAAAAAGAAAGCCAAAAATGCTTTTGGGGCCGGTTGCTTATACGGATGACGGCCGGTTTATTACCCGTTTTCAACAATATGAATTTTTAAGCTTGCAAGCTCTTAGCATGGCAGGTGTGTTTTGGCAACATCCGTTTTTGTCAAACGGGGCTCATCTTGCTTTTGAAAAAAAGGCTTTTTTTGCCGTTAATGCGTACGAAGGAAATATTGAAATAGCTTCCGGAGACGATGTGTTTTTATTGGAAAAATTTCAAAAAAAATATCCCGGAAAAATAGGATTTATCAAAAATACAAAGGCATTGGTTTTAACAGCACCGCAACCGGATTGGTCCTCTTTGGTACAACAAAAAATCCGGTGGGCGGGTAAAAGCAAATTTTATCAATCTAATTGGCCGAAACTCATTGGAATTATTACGATTTTGGCTAATATAGGTATATGGATTTCTCTGCTGACTTTTCATTGTTTTACCTGTGCCAAGATGTATATCATAATCAAATTATTGTCAGATACGATTCTGGTATATACCATGTGTAAAATTTACCGGACAAAATTCAGTGGAAGCACTTGGTTAGGAGTATTTTTATTATATCCGTTATATGTAATGTACATTTTCTTTCGTTCACTAAGTAGCGGTTACGAATGGAAAGGGCGTAAATATCGCTTATAAGAAGAATAGGTCAAAAGTAGTCAAATTAACAATAATTCCGTAGTTTTGCGATATTATTAATATATATTTCAAATGAATCGATTTTTGATTACCATATTCAGTTTATGGAGTTTTTTACTTACTGCCCAGCAAAATATTTCATTGGATTCTTTGTATAAGCCGGATCCTTATTACCTTGAAGATCAATTTTATTTTGGGTTGTCATACATCAATTTAAAAAACTTACCGGACAATTTGACCCAAAACGGTTTTTCCAATTCTATCAAATTTGGCTATATCCGTGATTTACCGGTAAACGAAAGGCGTAATTTGGGATTTGGTATGGGAATAGGCATGTCTTGGGATAGTTATTTTCAAAATTTACGTATTTCAGTAGATGAAGAAACGGGTCAAATTATTTATAAGGTCTTAGGAGAAGCCGATTCTTTTCACAGCAATTCATTTACCTTGACAAAAATTGATTTTCCTTTGGAATTTAGATGGCGGGGCAGTACTCCCGAAAAATTTAAGTTTTGGCGGTTTTATGCCGGTCCGGTCATATCCTACGTAGTAGGAACATCATCGGAGTATGTAACGGAAAAAGTCCATATCAAGTACAAAGATATTCAAATTATTGACAGTTGGCAAACCGGTATTTCTCTGTCGGTAGGTTATGGTACTTGGAATTTTAATTATTATTATGGTTTGAGCAATATTGTCAAAAAAGATTTGAAAATAGAAGGACAAAAACTGGTTATCAAAGATATGCGCTTCGGATTTGTCTATTATTTTTTATAATGCTATGTTTTAATAAAAGATTAACTTTGTAAATTGCTTAAATGGCATAGTTTTTTCACAAAATATTTTTGAATGAATAAAATAATTATTTTTATGAAGAGAAATTATAAAGTAATAGTACTGGTTTTATTACTGGCCGGTGCTTTTGTAGCATTTAGACAGCAAAAAATAGAAAAAGATAAAGAAACTGCCATTTTATATGCCACCCAACGTGTAATAGAATATGCGCATTATTCTCCCAAAAAATTGGATGATAATTTTTCCAAAGCTGTATTCAAGCAATTTATTGAAGATATAGATCCTTCCAAGCGATATTTGTTAAAAAGCGATATCGATACATTAAAAGCTTTTGAAACCCAAATAGATGATGAAATAAGAGCTGGGAATCTGAAATTTTATGAAAAGGCTTATGAAATAATTCAAAAAAGACAAGCGCAAGTTTTACCTTTTATCGATGAAATTTTAGAAAAAGGTTTTGATTTTAACAAAGAGGAAGTCGTCAGTACCGATTATGAGCATATCCCTCCCGCACAAGATTTAAAAGAATTAAAAGAAAGATGGCGTAAGTATTTAAAGTTCAATACTTTGTCTCGTTTATATGAAAAACTCAAAGCCGAAAAGAAAAAAGCCGAAAAAGACAGTACCTATGTAGCCAAAAAACGAGATGAACTCGAAAAAGAAGCCTTAAAAGATACCCGTAAATCGATAAAAACTTATACGGACATGCTGAAAGAAATGGAAGAAAGCGAATATTTTTCCATTTTCATGAATGCCATAACCATGCAAAATGATCCGCACACCAATTATTTTAGTCCGCAAGGCAAAGAACGTTTTGATACAAGTATGTCAGGTTCATTTGAAGGTATCGGTGCCCGTTTGCAAAAAGAAGGAGATTATGTCAAGATTGTTGAAATTATTGCAGGAGGCCCCGCGTGGCGAGACGGTAATTTAAAAGTAGGAGACTTGATTCAAAAAGTGGCACAAGACAAAGAAGATCCTGTTGATATTATGGGCATGCGATTGAGTAAAGTTGTCAAACTTATAAAAGGTCCCAAAGGCACTGTAGTCAATCTTATCGTAAAACGAGTAGATGGCAGTATTGAAACCATTCCTATAACCCGCGATCGAGTTGAATTGGAAGAAACCTTTGCCAAGTCAGTAATTATCAATGATAAAGATAAAAAATACGGATATATTTATCTGCCTAAATTTTATATCAACTTCAAAGAAAAAAATCAACGTTCGGCTGCTACCGATATCAAAAAAGAACTACAAAAACTTCAAGCCGAAAAAGTGGAAGGAATTATATTGGATTTACGCAATAACGGAGGCGGTTCATTGAGTACGGTTATCGATATCGGCGGATTTTTTATTGATAAAGGTCCGATAGTGCAAGTGCGAGATAAAAAAGGAGATGTAGAGGTTCTAAAAGACGCCGATAAATCAATTGTATATGATGGGAAAGTGGTAGTTATGATTAATGAATTGTCTGCTTCTGCTTCTGAAATATTAGCGGCAGCCTTGCAAGATTATAATCGTGCCATTATTATCGGCAGTCAATCCTACGGAAAAGGCACCGTTCAAAATTTGATAGAACTCACCCGTGTGCAAGGCGACAAATACGGTGATTTAGGAGCTTTGAAATGGACAACTAAAAAGTTTTATCGCATCAATGGCGGTTCTACCCAACGCAAAGGTGTTGTGCCGGACATCATCCTGCCCGATACTTATATGTATTTGGATAATATCCGGGAAGAAGATGAACCCACGGCGCTTCCATGGGATAAAATAGAACAAGCATCATACAAGAAATACGACATAAAAAGAAAGGCTGAAATTGTTGCAACAGAACAAGCACGCATCAATCAATCCGAAATATTTCAACATATCAAAGAAAAAGCCCGTTGGCTGGCTGACAGTAAAAAAGATCATATCATTTATCTCAAATGGGATGAATATGTAAAAGATATTGAAAAAACAGATAAAATTTCTAAGAAATATGATAGTTTAATCAAATTTGAAGCCGGCTACGATATAAAATCATTACCGGAAGATTTATTAAAGAAAAAAAATGATACTTCATTTACGATACGTCGTGAAAAATGGATTAAAGATTTGAAAAAAGATCCGTATTTGAATGAAGCCGTAAAAATATTAGATAGTGAGTAATAAAACAGGCTTGTTTTTCGGTAGTTTTAATCCCCTTCACACGGGACATTTAATCATTGCCAATTATTTAACCGAACACAGTGAATTGGACGAAGTATGGTTTGTGGTTACTCCACATAATCCGCATAAGCAAAAGAAGAGTTTACTCAATGATCATCATCGTTTGACCATGGTTCGTTTAGCAACGGAAAATTATCCCAAACTAAAAGCTTCCAATATAGAATTCGGATTGCCTCAGCCCAATTATACCATTAATACGCTTACGCTATTGCAAGAAAAATATCCCGAAAGAGATTTTGTGTTATTGATGGGACAAGACAATATAGCCGGCTTACACAAGTGGAAAAATTTTGAAGCGATATTACGCTATTACAATATTTATGTATATCCGCGTATTACCGATAAAAAAACCAAAGAAGATATATTGATTCATCCTTCGGTGCATTTTGTAAAAGCCCCTATAATTGAATTGTCGGCTACACAAATCAGAAGAGATATCAAAGAAGGCAAAAACGTTCGTCCGATGCTTCCTCCGGAAGTATTTCAATATATCGATGAAATGAATTTTTATAAATAAACAGTATTTCGAATTTTATTTGTAAATTCGTAACCGAAAATTATTAAAAAACATGAGTTTAATAGAATTAAAAATAGATAGCATTCAATACAGTGAAACCCAATCTGGAGCTTATGTTTTGTTTTTAAAAGATTCGGAAAGTGATAAAAAATTACCTATTGTTATCGGAGGATTGGAAGCTCATTCGATAGCCGTAGGCATGGAAAAAGATATCGTTCCGGAACGCCCTTTGACACATGATTTAATGAAATCGGTCATGGATGCCTATCAAATAATTTTAAAAAGAGTTATAATCAATAAACTCGATCAAGGGGTTTTTTATGCTTTGTTAATTACCGAAAAAGATGGTAAAGAAGTAGCTTTTGATTCACGTACATCTGATGCTGTTGCTATGGCAGTACGCTATGAAGTTCCGATTTATTGCGAAAACAGTATTTTGGAAGAAGCCGGTATTTCTTTACCTTCAAAAAAAGAAATATCTCACCAACCGGAAGTCTCGGATGATGAAGAAATGGATTTTGAAAATATCATTGGTCTGATTAAGGATGTGGTTGATAAAATAGATGATAAAGCAGACGCATCCAACCCGGATATTTCTGAAAATCAAGCACCTTCCGAATTAGAAAAATTATCTATGGAATTATTTGGTAAAAATACACCTGATTTTTCCAAAAAAGATTTGGAAAAAATGCTTCAAATGGCCATTGAAGATGAACAATACGAACGCGCAGCCCAACTAAAAAAACTACTGGAATTAATGTAAGTAAAAGCTTTGTTTTTTTCATGTAAAAAGCTTTTGTATATACCGAATTATTTATATTTTTGCTTATCAAATTAAACATTATACAAAAATGAATGTACCTGACAATTTAAAATATACCAAAGAGCACGAATGGGTTTTACTCAATGGTGATACTGCAACTGTAGGAATTACAGATTTTGCACAACGAGAATTAGGAGATATCGTCTATGTAGAAGTCGATACCGAAGGTGAAGAATTGGATCAAGATGAAGTTTTCGGCACCATTGAAGCCGTAAAAACCGTATCCGATTTGTTTGTACCGGTAGCCGGTGAAGTTCTTGAATTTAACGAAGCACTGGAAGATGAGCCCGAATTAATCAATAAAGATCCTTATGGTGAAGGTTGGATTATTAAAATGAAAGTAAAAGACCTCAACGATTTGGATACATTACTCGACGCCGATGCCTATAAAAAATATATTAAAGCATAAATACAAAATTTTGGCAGTCAGTTACACTTTGTGGCTGACTGTCATTAGTTTATTGCCTCTTCGCGGGTTGAATGTTCCTTCCTTTAAATTTGAAGATAAAATTGTCCATTTTTTTCTTTACTTTTTTCTTACCTTAGTGTGGCTTAAAGCTTATCCGCCCTTTAAACAAAAAGTTTTTCACTTGTTTATTATCGTAGTTTTATGGGGAATTGTTATCGAATTTTTACAACAAAACTTCATTCCTAACCGAAGCGGAGATGTGTATGATGCATTAGCCAATACATTAGGCGGTATAGCCGGTATTTTTATTTTTATTCGATATAAAAAATGGTTTTAAATAGGTTTGTTTAAATAAGCCAATAAGGTATTTTTGAGTAACATGGCAATGGTCATGGGGCCAACTCCCCCCGGAACAGGAGTAATATAAGAAGTTTTTTGACTAACCCCTTCAAAATCGACATCTCCTACCAGCCGGTAGCCTCTTTTGGTCTGAGGTGCATCAATACTGTTGATACCGGCATCGATAATTACCACGCCCTCTTTAACCATATCAGCCGTTAAAAAATGGGGTTTTCCCAAAGCTGTAACAATTATGTCGGCTTGTAAAGTCAGTTTTTTAATATTTTTTGTACGACTGTGAGCAACAGTAACAGTGGCATTACCGCCTTTTCGTTTTTGACTCATCAAAACACTCAAGGGACGTCCTACAATCAAACTTCTGCCGATAATCAATACTTGCTTGCCTTCGGTAGGAATATGATAACGATTGATTAATTCTAAAATACCATAAGGTGTAGCCGGTAAAAATCCGGGTAATTGTACCAGCATTTTGCCTAAATTTACCGGATGAAAGCCATCTACATCTTTATCCGGATCAATAGCCATAATGATTTTGTGCTCATCGATGTGTGCAGGTAAAGGCAATTGAACGATATAACCGTCAATTGAATGGTCAGTGTTTAATTTTTTTATTGTATCTAACAATTCTTTTTCGGAGATATTTTCTTTTAAATGAATTAAAGATGAAGTAAAACCTACCTTTTCAGAGGCTTTTTCTTTGCTTTTTACGTAGGATAAACTCGCCGGTTCATTTCCTACCAACACGGCTGTAAGATGAGGCGGACGCAAGCCTTTAGAAGTAATTTGTTGTACTTCACGGGAGATTTCTTCTTTGATTTCAGAAGATGTTTTTTTGCCGTCAATAATTTTCATGAATACCAATTTGTTTTCCGATGACTACCGGAATATAATTATATTATTTCATTCCTTTAAACATATTCATCATGGCTTTACCTTTGCCTCCTTGCATCATTTTCATCATTTTGGCCATTTGGTTAAATTGTTTGAGCAATTGATTGACTTCGGTAACACTGCTTCCCGAACCTTTGGCAATTCGTTTTTTGCGACTGCTGTTGATAATGGCAGGATTACGACGTTCTTTCGGAGTCATAGAATGAATAATCGCTTCAATGCCTTTAAAAGCATCGTCATCAATGTCTATGTCTTTTACAGCTTTGCCCATGCCGGGAATCATACCCATCAAATCTTTGATGTTCCCCATTTTTTTAATCTGTTGAATTTGCTTTAAGAAATCGTCAAAGCCAAATTGGTTTTTGGCAATTTTCTTTTGCAATTTACGGGCTTCCTCTTCATCAAATTGTTCTTGGGCTCGTTCTACCAATGAAATAACATCACCCATTCCCAAAATACGGTCTGCCATCCGGTCGGGGTGGAACACGTCGATGTCCGTCATTTTCTCACCGGTACCGATAAATTTAATCGGTTTATTAACTACCGATTTTATCGATAAAGCGGCACCACCACGGGCATCACCATCTAGTTTGGTTAAAATTACCCCTTCAAAATCTAAGCGATCATTAAAGGCTTTGGCAGTATTTACAGCATCTTGTCCGGTCATGGCATCTACCACGAATAAGGTTTCATGGGGTTGTACAGCTTTGTGAATAGCTGCAATTTCATTCATCATTTCCTCGTCAACAGCCAAACGACCGGCGGTGTCGATAATCACAACATTTTTGCCGTTTTTCTTGGCATATTCAATGGCATTTTTAGCGATTTCTACCGGATTTTTGTTTTCGGGTTCGGTGTAAACTTCTACACCGATTTGATCTCCTACTACTTTTAATTGGTCAATGGCAGCCGGACGATAAACATCAGCAGCTACCAACAAAGGTTGTTTGGTTTTTTTGGTTTTGAGCCAATTGGCTAATTTGCCGGAAAAAGTGGTTTTACCCGAACCTTGTAAACCGGACATTAATATTACCGTGGGATTACCGGAGAGATTGATACCTGCTGTTTCACCTCCCATGAGCTCGGTCAATTCGTCTTTAACGATTTTAACCATTAATTGACCGGGTTTTAAAGCCGTTAATACGTTTTGTCCTAAGGCTTTTTCCTTGACTCTGTTGGTGAACTCTTTGGCGATTTTATAATTGACATCCGCATCGAGCAAGGCACGACGTACCTCTTTCATGGTTTCGGCTACATTGACTTCCGTTATACGTCCGTGTCCTTTTAATACGTGAAGCGCTTTGTCTAATTTATTGCTTAAATTATCAAACATATTATTAATGATTTTTTTCTGTGCAAATATACATTAAAATCGTGGAAATTGTAAAACTGTTTGGATTCATATGCAAAAGGGGTTCTACAAACGCTAACGTACCTACGGCGCTCAATGGCTTATCTTATTTTTTATAAATTTCTTCGATAATATTTCCGCTTCATCCATAAAATCACCGGAAAATACAAAGGAGAGATGATTGACAAATAGACAAGCAGATAAAAGATAAACTGCAACACAAAATACGGATGCCGAACTTTGAAGTACAAGTCTTCAAAAAGGAAATCATCGTAGTAAATTCCGGTAGAAGCTCCTTCTATGTCTTCGGCAACACTGCGTTTAACCGGAAAATAATCTTCAATCCTTTGCCCCTTATACTTAAATCTTAAATGGAGTTTATAATTTTTGTTGACTTTTGTTTTTTCTAAAACTTCAGCCGGAATTTCTTGTTTGTGATAAATAAAATGAGCTTCATTTATGATAAACAAAGTAAAAAATAAAACGGCCAAATAATAAATAAGTTTTGAAACAATACCGGTTTCTTTTTTGGGTTTTGTTTCATTCATGATTTATATCTCAAAATCCTCATCCTTCACTTCCATATCGATACCGCCTACTACGTAGGAAGTGATTTCGGTTTCTTGGGGCAATACTTCCACGGCATCGTTGCGAAGCCAGTGATTCATCCAGCTCAAAGGGTTTTTGGATTCTTCATAAATGGGTTTCAAGCCAATGGCTTGCAAACGGTTGTTGGTGAGCCATTTCATATATTGAATGAGGAGTTTGTCATTAAGCCCAATGATGGAACCGTCTTTGAACAGATGTTCCGCCCAGCGCATTTCTTGTTCGGCGGCTTCTTGGTACAAGGCATAAACTTCATCATCTAACGAACGGATGACTTCTGAAAATTCTTCGTCTTTGTTGCTGCGCAAATCGCGGATAATGCGTTGGGTCATTTTCAAATGTTCGTTTTCGTCACGGGCGATAAACTTGATGATTTTGGCATTGCCCTCCATTTTTTTGTTTTCGGCAAAACTGAAAGCACAAGCAAAAGATACATAAAAACGAATCCCCTCCAAAATGTTCACCGACACCAATGACAAGTATAAATTCTTTTTCAACTCGTCCAAAGTGATAGGTTTATCGGCTTTCATGCCCATTTCTTGGGCTTGGTATTTAATCAGGTTTTGATAAAATTCGTTGTAGTGCTTGGTGACTGCTCCTGCCCGCTCGGCAATCATGTTGTTTTCCATGATTTCGTCAAAAATCTTGGTCGGATCGGGATATACATTGTTGATAATATACGAATACGACATGGAGTGGATGGTTTCAAAAAAGTCCCAGATGATGATGGCTTCTTCTACTTCCGGCAGAGTAACTGCTTGCCCGAAGGTAAGAAACGGCGAACGTCCTTGCACACTGTCGAGCAGGATTTGGTATTTCAAGTTTTCGGTAAAAATGAACTTTTCATGGTCGGAAAGTTCGGCAAAATCATTGACATCTTTAATCAAAGAAACTTCTTCGGGTCGCCAGAAAAAACTCAACATTTTTTGCGAAAGCTCTTCGTAAAACGGATACTTCTGTACATCATAACGTTGCAGGTTTCGTCCTTTTCCAAAGAACATTTTTTGACCGGTAAAGTCTATTTTACAGTTGTCGTAAATGGAAGGAATAAACTTATCGGAATTACAGTTGTCTTGTTTTGCCATAGTCGTAAATATTTTAAAAAAATTTCGAGACGATAAAATTATAAAAAATATGCCAACCGTACAAGATTCTTTTTTGGGAGCAAAATCTCGCAAAGGAGGAGCGGAGGTATGCGAAGGTTTTAATTTTGCAAAGTCATGCAAACGATCGAAAGTTCTATTGATTGAGTTTAGCCTTTAATCAATCAAAATTTTGAATCGTTTGTTCTCGATTGATAAAATGTAAAAACCTTGTGACAAGCGTCTTACATCTATACTGATGATATTATTGCTTGTAAAGCTTATTTCAAGTAGAGAAGTAACATCATTTTTCATTACATTATACATATGGATATCTTTTGAAAACTCTGTGTTTGTTTTAACGATAATTTTATCGGTTGCCGGATTGGGATATATTTTAATTTTGTCAAACGAGTTGCCGGATTCGTCATATGATAAGGCATCACATTCGGAACGGTACAAATCTATCAGAGCAAGAGACATTAACTCTCTATCATCGGGATTGGCAGTTTCACGAATAAAATCGTTGCTGACGTCATCCCAAAATTTATTGAGTTGTATTCCTGCTCCGCAAGAGCCGACAGAAGCAAGGGCATTTCTAAAAAATTGGACATAGGCAATATTTTGTTCAATGGTCCATCTTTCCGGAAACGAATCATTGATATGTTTGTAAAAATTAGGTGACCAGTGATCGCACCAAAATTGAATTCCGGTATTATTTCTATATTCCACAGCGGCATTTATACCCCAAACATGTGATGAATCACCGCCTGCATTTAAGGTTTGTTGTTGAATCATGTGCAGGGTGTTGACATCCATGCTTTCACTCCATCGCCACCATTCGCCTAAACCGTATCCGCCACTGAAAGAAGCCATATAATAAATAGGTTGTCCGGAATCGGGAGCAGGATCATTGCCATAAGGAAATGTCAAAGTATTGAATTCCGCTCTTCGGGCCGCTCCCCAAGGTTTATAAGACATGATGCGAGTGGGATTGTATTGCCTGAAAATCAAGGTTAGATGGTCATAAAATACATTCAAACTATCTCGTCTGTCAGCAGGTGGTAAATCTTGCCATCCGTGAAATTCAATAACCGGACTCATTGCCATCAAATGACTTTTATCTTTGTAAGCATCACAGATTTGTTCCCATGCATCATAATAGCGTTGTTTGATATCTTCGGTCATTACAAAATCGGAAGGCTGAAAATCTACCATAAGACAAAAAGCCATGTCACGGTCTATCATATCATCGATGATTAATTCTAACGAGTCTATGGCTTGTTGATAAATTTGGTGAGTTCCCGGTACAAACATGTTGTTATTGTTGCCTCCGGCAGAAAAATGTAATCGACCGCCGCTTACACATAATTTTTGTTGCATGCTGTCCAAAATCTTCTCGTTATAATGATCGGTCAAAATATTATTGTCGTTTCTAGGTGGTATTTTAAACAACCACCATAAGCCGTTGTCCATTTTG
>Ga0256835_1000909_pt1 | contig 19167 bp, 16 predicted proteins | sample PIR30metaG_FD_185972 | JGI IMG/M metagenome (GOLD analysis project Ga0256835, IMG submission 185972) | Hydrothermal vent microbial communities from East Pacific Rise, Pacific Ocean - PIR-30 | ecosystem: Environmental > Aquatic > Marine > Hydrothermal vents | place: Pacific Ocean: East Pacific...
TTCCGGCGGCCACGTCGTCCCACAGGCTCGCCCGGAAGTCATAGGTCCCGTTCGCCGGCGTGCCCGCGTCCTCCAGCGTGCCCTGGTAGAGGAACACCGTGCCGACGGCCGCCCTGGAGGAGCCGGCCTGGAGGACCGGGGAGCCTCCCGGCCCCTCGGCCCGGCCCCCGGTCACGGTGCGCTGGGCGCCGGCTGGCAGGCAGGCCAGCAGCAGTGCCAGTGTCAGTGTCGTGGTGGTGGTTCCCTTCCTGGTCATCATCGCCTCCTCCGTTCGCATCAGTAGATCGACCCGAGGAACGTGACGGTGTCGCCGCCGTCCGTCGTTCCGGAGCCGTCGAGATCGGTGCTCTTCGGTGCGCCGCACGCCGGGTCGGCGGCGCACCGGAGGATCCACGCCAGGTCCGAGGCGCCGCACGCCCCGTTCATGTCGATATCGCAGTCGGCCTCGCAGGCGTCGCCGACGCCATCGCCGTCCGCGTCCTCCTGTCCGGGGTTCCACGTCCCGGGACAGTTGTCGCAGGCGTCGCCCACGCCATCGGCATCCGTGTCCTCCTGTGCGGGATCGAACTCCGCCGGGCACAGGTCGCAGGCGTCGCCGACCCCGTCGGCGTCCCCGTCCTCCTGGCCCGGATCGAACGTGTCGGGACAGACGTCGTCCACGTTGTCGACGCCGTCCCCGTCCCGGTCGTCGTCGCAGGCGTCGCCGACGCCGTCCCCGTCCATGTCTTCCTGCCCGGGATCGGGCACGAACGGGCACACGTCGTCGGCGTCCACGATGCCGTCGGAATCCGAGTCGTCGCAGGCGTCGCCCGCGCCGTCGCCGTCCATGTCCCCCTGCCCGGGGTTCCAGAGGAAGGGACAGTTGTCACAGGCGTCGCCGACGCCGTCCCCGTCGTCGTCCTCCTGGCCGGGATTGGACAGGAGGGGGCAGTTGTCGGACCCGTCGGGGATCCCATCCCCGTCCGAGTCGAGGTGGATCCCCGCGGACCAGTACCCGCCCACGAGCCCGAAGCCACCGCCGTCGGCGCTTCCCGTGTCCGGCTGACCCGCCGTGCCGCGGACGGTGAACGGTCCGCCGCCGGCGGTACCGCCTCCACCGTCCACCGTCCACCAGTCGACGCGCTGGCCGGCCGCTGGCGCCGCCGCCAGGATCAGCACGGCGGCCGCCGCGAGGACGGGTCGCGTCCATCGATCCCCCCGCTGGTTCCGTCGCTCCATCGAGCACCTCCGCCCGGAGTGCCGGGTCTGCGAGGGTGAGGAGCAACACCCGTGCCGGGTCTTCCAGCCTCGATGTGGGGAGAGCTTACTGGCGGTGCCGAGGGGTGTTACGGAACGGGTGCGCGCGGCCGGGAGGTGTGCGCCGTCTCGATCCCGGGATCGTGCCGTCTCGGTCGTGAGACGGGGGCCGGTCCGGAACGGTCGCCACGAAGAACCCGTCCTCCCCCTCGGGCTGGTACTTGGGGAGGAGGATCCACCCGTCGAGCGGGGACCGGACGAGCTCACCGTTCTGGTGCGCCAGGGGCTGGCCCGCCGTCACGCGGTCGAAGGTGGCGAAGCCGGGCAGCATGGTGAAAGAGGCCCCCGGCGGGATCCGGTGTCGGTGGGCCACCTCGAGCTCGCCGGGGACCCCCTCCGGGACGCCGGGAAGGGTCTCCCGGGATGGCCCCGCCGGTCCGGTGATGCCGAGGGCTCCGAGCGCACGGAGGAGCGCCTCGGCCAGGACCGCGGCAGCCTCGTCCACCGGCGCGCCGAGCTCGACGGCCATGGCGGGGTATCCGTGGCGGGTCACCCATCCCAGGAGAAGCCCTTCGAGGTGCCGTTCGAACCCTGTGATCAGCGGGGCCCCGAGGGTGCGGGCGACCTTCAGGGCGAGGCCGGGGCCGGGCCATGGAAGGGAGAAGGGGGGGCAGGGTCCGGAGCTCGTGTGGCAGTCGATCACCAGGGCGGGGCCGTCGTGACGCTCCAGCTCGGTCCGGAGGATCCGTTCGAGCGCCTCCCGCTCCCGTGCCTCGGCGTCGGCCCCGGCCGGCGGATCGTCCCAGATCCGGTTGAGGTCCCGGTCGAGGAACCGCCGGCCTGCGGCCAGGGCCGCAAGGTTTCCGGCGAGGCCGAGGAACGTCCCGTGGACCGGGGGGATCCTGGACTCCAGGAGGCCGAGAACCTGCTGGATCGCGAGGACTCCGGCGGGCTCGTTCCCGTGGATGCCGCCCACGGCGATCAGCAGTGCGCCCGGCCGTGGTCCGCTGACGCGGCCGAGCAGGCGGGGGACCTCGAGCCCCTCGGAGGAGACGAACGACGCCATGGGCGGCGTAGTGTACACCAGCAGAGTCGGCCCGGGGGTACAATCGGTCCGGAGGTTCCCATGACGCATCCCTGGCACGACATCCCCATCGGTGGCGACGCTCCGAAGGAGTTCTCTGCGGTGGTGGAGATCCCCAAGGGGAGCAAGGTCAAGTACGAGCTGGACAAGCCCTCGGGGCTGCTGCGGGTGGACCGTGTGCTCTACTCCTCCGTGGTCTACCCCGCGAACTACGGGTTCATCCCCCGGACCCTGGGCGACGACAACGATCCGCTGGACGTCCTCGTGCTGATGCAAGAGCCGGTGGTCCCCCTGTCGATCCTCCGGGTGCGCCCCATCGGGATGATGACCATGGTGGATCACGGCCAGAACGACGAGAAGATCATCTGCATCCACCTGGACGACCCGGAGTACCGGTCGTACGTGGCGATCCAGCAGCTGCCGCCACACCGGCTGACGGAGCTCCGCCGGTTCTTCGAGGACTACAAGAAGCTCGAGGGGAAGGAGGTCGCCGTACACGACTTCTTCGGCCCGGTGGAGGCCGTGGAGGCCGTGGGGCATTCGATGGCGCTGTACCGGCAGCGGTTCGGGGAACGCGGATGAACGGCGCCGGCCTGCCCCGGGGGGTTCTCGACCATCTGCGCGAGGCCGCCGGTGACGATGCGGTGTCCGTCGATCCCGAGGCGGTCGAACGGTGCGCCGCGGACGAGACGGAGGACCTGCGGTTTCTCCCGGCGGCCGTCGTCCGCCCGCGCCGCCGGGAGGCGGTGGCCGCGGTGCTCGGGACGTGTCTTGACGCCGGCGTCCCCGTCACGCCCCGGGGTGGCGGCACGGGGCTCTCGGGGGGCGCGTTGCCCGTGGAGGGCGGCGTGGTCCTCGACCTGACGGGGCTCGACCGGATCGTCGCGATCGACGAGGCGAACATGACGGTCACGGTGGAACCCGGCGTCGTTACGGAGGTCCTCCAGGACGCCGTGGAGGCCAGGGGACTGTTCTACCCGCCCGACCCGGCCTCGCGGGGCTCCTGCACCATCGGCGGCAACATCGCCGAGGACGCGGGCGGGCCCCGGGCCGTCAAGTACGGGACGACCGGCGCGTGGGTGATGGCGCTGGAGGCGGTCACGATGGACGGGACCGTGGTCCGGACGGGGAGCGCGTGCCGGAAGGACGTGGCGGGGTACGACCTGACGCGGCTCCTCGTCGGGTCGGAGGGCACCCTGGCGGTGGTGACGGAGGCGACCTTGAGGCTGATCCCCGCCCCGGCCGCCCGGCGGCTTTTCCTGGCGGCCTTCCCGGACCTGGAATCCGGGATCGGCGGGGTGCTCGAGGTGTTGGGGCGGGTGACGCCGTCCGTGTGCGAGTACCTGGAGGCGGCGGCCGTCGAGGTTGCCGCGGCGTACATCGGGGAACCGGCCCCGGTTCCCGGCTCCGGCTCGTACGTGCTGGTGGAGCTCGACGGAGAGAACGAGACCGTGGTGGATGCCCAGCTGGAGGTGGCCGGAAGCGCGATGGAGCGAGCCGGGGCGTCGGGGATCCTCGTGGCCATGACGCCCCGTGAGGAGGCTTCGCTCTGGAGGCTCCGCCGGGCAACCGGGGAGGCGGTCAAGGCGATCTCGCCGTACCGGGAGATCGACTGCGCCGTGCCCCGGCCGCGCATCCCCGAGCTCATCGCCGGCGTCAAGGCGATCGCCCGGCGCCACGGCGTGGACACGATCTGCTACGGGCACGCCGGGGACGGCAACGTCCACGTCAACGTGCTTCGCCGGGAGCTCGACGGCGAGAGGTGGCGGCGCGTGCTCCCTCCGCTGGCTGGGGAGGTGTTCCGGTTCACGGTCGGTCTCGGCGGAACGATCACCGGGGAGCACGGGGTGGGGTGGATCAACCGGGAGGCGATGCGCCTGCGGCACGGCCCGGCGGAGCTTGAGCTGATGCGCCGGATCAAGTCGGCGTTCGACCCGCGGGGGCTCCTCAACCCGGGGAAGGTCCTCCCGTGAGGTAGAATCACGGCGCCCGGGACCGCCGGGCTGGAGGGGTCATGGCGACGAGGGACGAGGTGCTGCGGATCTGGCCGGAGATCGAGTGGATCCAGGATCCCGGGCTGAGAGCGAAGGTCGCCCGGTGCTGGGAGCTCGCGTTCGAGCGGTCCCCGCTGGAGCCGGAGGACCTGGAGCGGATCCCCTTCACGCTGAAGGTGGAGGACTGCCCGGTGTCGTTCCTTGCCCACAAGCGGCTCGTGGTCCACGTGGCCCGGGAGTCGGGCCTCAAGATCCGGGAGTTCTTCGGCGGCGCGCTGCCCGTGGACATGGACACCCTGATCGCCGGCGCGATCCTCGCGGACGTCGGCAAGCTGCTGGAGTACGAGCCCGACGGCGAGGGGGGGTCCCGCCAGAGCGCCCGCGGGAAGTACCTCCGCCACCCGTTCACGGGCGTGGCCCTGGCGATGGAGTGCGGCCTGCCCGACGCCGTCTGCCACATCGTGGCGACCCATGCGGGTGAGGGGAACATGGTGGCCCGGACGACCGAGGCGTGGATCGTCCACCACGCCGACTTCATGACCTACGAGCCGTTCGTCGCCCGGCTCGAGGTCTGACCCGGTACGGCCACGCCACCCGTCCGGTGATTCTGCGAATCCCGGCGGGGAGAGTGTGGCGTGGCCGTGGTCTCAGTACTGCCCGGCGAAGACGTCGAAGTTGCTGTAGAGGTACGTGCTCATCGCCGTGTCGTACCCCAGGGCCGGGGAGTAGACGAGCCCGCTGGTCGCCAAGGGCGCCCCCCCTCCTCCGGGAGTGACCGCTGCGGAGCTCGTGTTGTCGATCACCGTGATGAAACCCCCGGCGGGTGCCCAGAACGCGTATTCCGTCCCGGGACCGCTGGCTCCGGTCGCAGCGAGATCGTTGTCGGTGCAGTGGAGCGTCCCGAGTGCCGCCGCGAAGTAGACGACGGCGCCGGTGGATGTCGAGGGGGCTGCGAGGTTGCAGCCGTGAATGGCGCCGTGGATCTCACCCGCCGTTCCGCCGTTCGGTATCTGAGTCGTGTCGATGAAGACGGCAGCCAGACCACTCTCCGAGATCAGGGTGGAGCTCTCCGCACGGAACCCGTTGACAGTGAATGAGCTCCCGCCCGCACCGATGAGAGCGATCGCCGCCATCTCGCTCGAGTGGATCTCGCAGCGGTGGACGCGGAGGTGCTTCACGGCACAGTTGCCTCCTGTTCCGATGACCTCGACGCCGTTCCCCGCGGCATCGATCACGACGTTCTCGAACTGGACCCCGAGGAGCAACGAGTCGTTCATGCCGTAGGCGACGCCTGCCGCAGCATCGCTGACGATTCTCAGGTCCCGGTACACGTGGATCCTGTCCACCGGAAACCCCGGCGACACCGGCGCCTGGATCGCAGCGGTATCGATCGCGTGGACCGTTCCGTTCCGGATCTCCAGGTGGTCGATGGGACCGTTGAGCGTGATGGCCGAACCGGAAGGTGGCGTGATGGTGAAGCCGTTGAGGTCGATCGAGACGTCCGGCGCCGCCACGGCCAGCCCCTGGAGCAGGTCGCTGGTCAGCACGTAGCATCCGGGCGCCGCGATGTTGCCGGTGGTCGCGACGTTCGCGGCGGAGATCTCCACGCACCCGTCGCTGGCGAGGAGGGGCGCGGGTAGCCCGGCGAGGGTTCCGATGGTCAGGAGTGCGATTACGCTGGTTCGTCCCATGTCATCCTCCCTTGCGGCCGTGGGGCCGCGGTTGTTCCGGATCAGAAGATCGTTCCCAGGGCGGCGGACAGGTCGGTCGTGGTGACCGCGTGGTCCGAGTTCGCGTCCGTGCCGCCCCAGGAATCCGTGACACTTCCTCCGCGGACGAGGTCGAGGTCCGTTCCACCGTTCGTGTCGTGGTTCTCCACGACGATCCGGGCGAGATCCGTGGCGTCGACATCCCCGTCGCCGTCAGCGTCCCCAGGGACGGAGACGTACGAGGGACCGGTTCCGGAGGCCGTGGCCTGGTCGATGCCGTCCCCTGCGGCGAACGCGTAGGTGTGCGTCGCTCCTGCACCCACGGTGGCGGTGTGGATGAACCGTTCACCGTTCCACGGGACGCCGTCGCACAGTGCGCCGCACCCCGAACTGTCGGCAGCCATCGTGACCGGGGTGCCCGAGTCGAGCGAGACGGTGGGGAGTCCGGCAGCCGGCGGGTCGTTGTCCTGATCCGTGTAGACGACGCTCCATGTGACCGGCGTGGCCGTGTTGACGATCTGATGGGAGACGGCGCCCAGGGAGAGCGCGGGTGCGAACTGGAGGTCGAGGCCGTCGATGTCCGTGTGGGCCGAGGGAATCCCCAGGGCAGACATGTTCCGGATCCCCGTCACCGAACCGTTCGTGACCGTCACGATGTCCTCGTCCTCCGCGGCCGGCAGGGTCCCGGTGATGAACGTCACGTCCGTCGTGAGGAAGTACCGGACGGGGTTCCCCAGCGCGGCGGCGACGCCGTCCACGTCCGCGCGTCCTGCCTCGGCTCCGAGCCAGGCGGAGCCGCCGAGCTCGAGAGCGAAGGACCCAGCCGCTCCGTCGAACCGGACGATGTCGTCGTCCGCATAGGTGGTGCCGCCGAGGGTGACGTCGGTGTCGAACGACAGGAGGAGAACCGGTGACGAGCGGTCGATGACATGGACCGCGTCGACGTCGGCACTGGCCGGGATCCCGTGGGCGCTGCCGTCGAAGAGCAGTGTGAGGACGCCTCCGGAGAGCAGGAGCACGTCCTCGTCGTCGGCCGTCACGCTTCCCGCCCCGAAGGATGTGTCGGTGGAGAACGCCACGTCACCGTTCGGAAAGCATGTGACCGCGTCCACACCGACACCCGGGGGGAGCACTGAGGCGAGGTTGTGGAGGACGGTGAATGCCGCGGATCCGGCGTTCTGGTCGACGATGTCGGCGTCCTCAACGGTGACGGACCCCAGGGTGGCAGGGACGTCCGTCGTCAGCTGGTAATGGGTCGGGGTGGTCTGTGCGGCGCACGGTATCGCCACGGCCATCGCCGCGACGATCGGGGCGAAACGGATCGTTCTCATCGATTCCCTCCGTTTCCCTGAGATGGGACCCTGCCTTGTTCAGGTTACTCTGTGACCAAGATTATTGGCCTGTTGATCCGAGTTGTCAAGGGCGATGGTCTGATGACAGGGGCGGACGATCGGCCGGGGGCTCGGAGCCTCGGTCCTTACCGGGACCGCCTGGCGGGGGTCCGGAGCAGGGCCATGTATACTCCCTTCATGCGGATGCACCGCCGCACCGTGGTCTGTGTCCTCACCCTCCTCGCGGGTGCCGCACTGCCCGTCCCGGCGGCGGAACCCGTGCAGGGCGGATCGGGCCAGTCCTTGTCGCGGTGGGAGCTCGTGCGGAAGGCCGAACGGATCGCACGGGAGGAGAACCTCGACGAGCGGCTGGTCAAGGCGTTGATCCAGGTGGAGTCGGGGTTCAACCCCCGTGCCGTCAGCCGCCGGGGGGCCCTTGGCCTGATGCAGCTGATGCCCTCGACGGCTCGGCGCCTCGGCGTGGCGGACCCGTTCGACCCCGAGCAGAACCTTCGCGGTGGTATCCGGGAGCTGCGGCGGCTGATCGACCGGTACGGCGGGGACATCGTCCTGGCGCTGGCCGCGTACAACGCCGGGGAGGGGGCGGTGGCGAAGTACGGCGGTGTGCCGCCGTACCGCGAAACCCGGGGGTACATCGACCGGATCCTGACGATCTACACGGGCCGGCCGTATCGGCTCGGCTGGCGGACACACCGGCCCGTGCATCTGCTCCGCGATCCCGCGAGCGGTGCGCCGCTGATCACGAACACCGGGGCGGCCCCCCGCCGGCCCCGGAGGGCGCCGGTCCTCGCCGGGGGGTTCGGCCGGTAGGGAGCCGGTCCGCCACAGTGCCAGCGCGTACAGGCGCTCGGCACAGGCGTCGTAGAGCCCGCCGAGCGCCGCTCGGTCCCCGGCGGCGATTCTCCGGAGCAGGAGGGAGAGTTCCAGCGTCTCCCGGCCCTCCTCCGGTTGCTCGGCCGTCCGGTTTCCGCTCGCGGTGTCGCCGATGATCGCCTCCATCGTCGAGTATGACGCGGCAGGGCGCGGTTCTTGTCACGCGGTTCTCCGGACGTTCCGTGGCGGACCTCGGATCCATCGGTTTCACCATGTCGGTGTTCATCGCCGAGCTCGCGTTCACCGATCCGTCCCTGATCGCCCAGGCCAAGGTGGCGATCCTCGTGAGCTCGCTGCTTGCCGGGGTTTTCGGTGCCGTGGTGCTGTGGAGGACCTTGCCGCCGGCGGGTGGGGCGGCGGACACCTGCTGACTCCGCTCGGGGGCGGACGCAGTCCTCGGCCGCCCTGACTGCGGCGGTCTTCGGGCGTTGGGTGGAGCGCAGGACTCGGGATACACCGGAGATCGAGGACACTCCGGAGATTCCGGGCTATCCTTTCTGTGGGCCGCGTCCGGCGGCAGGGAGATGCTGATGACGGGGTACCGGCCGAAGAAGCGGGTTCTGATTCTGTGCACGGGGAACACCTGCCGGTCGCAGATGGCCGAAGGGTTCGTCAACCACCTGCTCGGGGATGCGTGGAGCGCATTCTCCGCGGGGACGGAGCCGGGTGAACGCGTCCATCCCCTCGCCGTCGAGGTCATGCGAGAGGTGGGGATCGACATCTCGGGGGGGCGTCCCGAACCGGTCGACCAGTACATCGGGCAGCGCTGGAATCTCGTGGTGACCGTCTGTGATGGGGCCGAAGCGAGCTGCCCAGTCTTTCCCGGAGGAAACGAACAAATCCACGTCGGATTTCCTGATCCCGCCACGGCCAAAGGGAGCCGGGAGGAGCGGCTCGCGGTGTTCCGGAAGGTCCGGGACGCCATCGCGGCCCGGCTGCTGCCGGAGGTGGAGAGGCGGACGTGACGGCACGGGAAGGGACCGTGTGGCCGTCGGCGGAGGCGATCGGAAGGCTGGGGCAGGCCCACCGGCGGGCGGTGGCGGCGGCGCTCGCCACCGTTCAGCGGCGGCTCGCCGATCTGGAGGCCGCAGGACAGGCCACGCTGCCACGAGCGGCGATGGAGGAACTCGCCCGGACGCTCCGGGCCGCCGGTGGATCGGGACCGGCGGTGGAGGTTCCCTCGATGATCGCGGCCCTGCGGGTGACGGTGGACGAGCTCGAGCCGGAGCGGATGACCCGGTACGGTCCGCTCGATCCGGCTGGCCGGGCCACGCTCATGCAGCTCGTGGAGGCTCTTGGACGGCTGCTCGATGGTGTGCGCGCGTCCGAAGCACACGGTGGGGCGGGACCCGTCCTGCGGCCGGTCGGGGTGGTCCGTTCTCCCTTTCGGGTCCAGGATGGAACGCCCATTCAGCCGGGACGGGGCCGGCGGATGGAGGGGCGGGTCGAGGTGGAACCGGAGTACCGTGAGGCGCTGGCCGACCTCGAGGGGTTCGAGCGGATCTGGCTCCTCTGCTGGCTCCACAGGGCGAGGCCGTGGCGGGCGAGGGTTGTGCCGTACCGTGACGACACGCCGAGGGGACTGTTCGCCACACGGGCGCCGGCACGGCCGAACCCGGTGGGGATCTCGGCGGTCCGGCTGCTGCGCGTGGAGGGGTGCGTGCTCCACGTGGCGGAGCTCGACATCCTCGACGGCACACCGGTGCTGGACGTCAAGCCGTACGTCCCGGAGTTCGACGCGTTTCCGGGGGCGAGGGCCGGCTGGCTGGAGAACGCCGCCGCGCGGGACCTCGCCGACGGACGGTTTGCTCGCAAGGACCAGGAAGACTAATGATCCCTGAGAACTGCCCCGGCGGGGGGTGAACCGGCGGCCGGCCCCCGCGCTTTGCGCGGGCTGCGCGCCTCGCCCGTGCGTCCCGGTGGGAGCGAGCTCCCCCCGGACCGCCCGGGCGATCCGCTGGCGCCGCCTGCGGCGTCGCTGCCGGCCGCCTGGGCTTCGTTGGAGGGCGTTCGGGTCATCGACTTTGGATGAACGGGGCCGCGAGTCTCGCACCCCGGGACCGCCCCCGCCGCGGCCGCTTCGTCGTCACGACCGCCAGGTCAGTTCCTCCTCGCGCCCTTGCGGGAACGGCCCCGGGGCACGATCCGCGCGGCCCCTCCTCGTCACGGCGGGTGGCGGTCGCAGGCCGGGCGCCGCGTGCGCGGCTCCCCCGGGTCGCTGCGCTCCCCGGGGCCGTGGGGGCGTGTGCGCCCCGGCTCCTGCGGCTCGGGCTGCACCCCGTGGCGACGCACCCGTGCGCCGTGCTCACCGTCTTACCCTTCCCCCACCCACGCCCCCTCTCGGGCCAAGACGGCTGCGCTCGCCGCCCGGGCACGCCTCCACGGGGCTTGCCCTCCCCTCCGTCCCCGGACCGCCCCCGCCCCCACGCCGGCCCGTTCCTCGTGGGGCGCTCGATCGCTGGCTGGCCGAGGGCTTCGTTGCGGGGACAGTCCCGATCGTGAAGGGCCTGGTTCTCTGAAGCGCCAACCGGAACATCGCTCCGCTCGTCCCTGGGCGGGCGAGGGGTGGGGTACCAGGTGGAACGACATCCTCTCGGCGGGGGTTCTGGCCGGGTTGCGGGGACAGTCCCGATCGTGATGGACCTCGTTCTCCGAGACGCCAGCCGGGACGTCGCTTCGCTGGTCCCTGGGTGGATGGGTGAGTGGGGTACCAGGCGGAGGTGTCTCGTTTCGGCCGAGGTGAGAGTAGGGGACGGTGATTTTCTTTCGATCGGTGCGTGGCCGCGATGGAGCGCGGGCGTGAGCCCGCAACCTCGTTGGCATCAAGAAAGGGACGCTGTTTGTCTCCCGATCGGGGTGATGGGCGCCGGTATGCTGCCTCACCCTCGGGGGATCACCGGCCAGGGCAGAGTGGAGCGGCTTCAACCCGTTCGGGAGTGGCTCTGAACGGCCGATCGCTTGGTGAGGATGAGCCCCGGGGGCCGTTCCCTCGGTCGCCGGGGTCCCGGCATCAGCCGTGGGTCGGGGGGTCCGTGTTGTCTCCTGGCGGGAGCGGCATCCCGTGGTGGACAGCGATGACCACGACCAGGTCCGGGCTCGCGACGGTGCCGTCGGAGTCGGCGTCGTCGTTGGGGGAGCCCAGGTGGGTTCCGCCGGCGGTGTCCGCGGCCGCCGTGCCGTCGAGGTCGAAGATCTCGGCGACGAGCCCCGGCAGGTCGGCGGCCGTGACGGTGCGGTCGGCGTTGTCGTCGCCCGGGAGGGCGAGGCGGAGCCGGAGAAGCTGGACCGTCCGCGCGGGGATCGTGCCGAGGTGGATGTCGGGCGGAGCCGTCGTGCCCGGCGACCAGTGGAGTGTCAGCGGCGATCCCGCGTCCAGCGGACCGATCCATTCCAGCGACGGCGTCTCGAGGTAGAACTGCGAACCGGCGGAGAACAGGCCGCCGGGGTGGAGGACGCCCCGGTGGGTACGGTTCGCGCCTGTCCAGTTGATGGCGACGATCGCTGTGTCGCCGTGGTGTTCCCACACCGAGATCAGAACGGTGGGAACGGGCATCGCTGTCGCGCCGATGTCCTGGATCACGTTCCCGGTGGAGGAGTCGATGGAGGGCATGACGTTGGAGGGGTAGGTTGCGGCAAAGTGCGCCGGGTTGCTTCCCGACAGCGCGGCGATGGGGTTGGTCACCGTGGAGACCTCGGGGTCCGAGAAGTCCTCGTCGAGCGGTTCCATCATCCGCCCGTGGAGCAGGAACGGGCCGCACCCCCTGTCGTCGTACGCCGACCAGAGCCGCCGGAGGAAGGCGGCGATCTCGAGGCCCGAGCCACCGGGATCGACGGCCGGGTCCACCACGAGGTTCCCGTCCGCGTCCACGTCCACGAGTGGGGCCGTCTCGTACTCGGTGAAGTCGTTGAGTTCGATCCGGTAGCCGGCGTTGGCGTAGAGTGCGTTGACGAACGCCCACAGGTCGATCATCTGGTCCGTGCTCAGGCCGTCGTACCCTGTCTGGTACGGGCTGGTGTCGAGTGCGGCGCTGGAGAACGGCATCCCGAGCTGGGTGACGGGTTGCCACTCGTGGTAGACGGCGCTCCACAGCGGCGGCGCCCAGTCCAGCGAGAGGTCCGGTGCGGCGCCCAGGAGCGAGCACTCGTAGAACCGCATCAGGGAGGGCGGCCAGACGTACCCGTCCTGCACGAGATCGAGCCGGCCTGCGGCGCCCTCGTCCACGGCCTCGCTGATGACGAAGCTCGCGTCGGGTTGCTTGCCGTTGTCCGCGGCCCGCTCGACCGTTTCGTCGCGGAGGGCGGCCAGGAACCGGCGTTTGCCCTCCATCCAGGAGTCACCACCGTGGCCCGGGTGGTCGGGCGAGTGGTAGGCCAGTATGGCTCCGGCTCCGATGAGTGTGTCCAGATAGATTCCGCTGGAGCCGACCCAGGTCATGACGTCGTGGACGACGTGGTCGGTGTAGTACTGCCCGATGGTCGCGTGGCCGAGGTCGAACCGCATCTCGTCGGCCGAGAAAACCGAACCGTCCCGGTTCCGCAGCTCGGCCTGGGGAACATCCACCGAGAAGTGCTGTGTGTACCAGTTCGAGGTTTTGGAGACGCCCGAGGCGTACAGGTAGACCGAGACGGTGTACCCCTCGGCCTCCATGTCGCCCACCACGTCGGGGACGCCCGCGTCGATGGTGCCGGAGACCGGGGTGTCCGGCGTGGCGACTCCCTGGCCGCCGTCGAGGTACGTCTGCCAGTGGGAGAGCGGCAGGGCGTTCGCGATCCCCACGGGCTCGAAGATCGCCCGGACACGGTCGGCCTGGCGCTGGAACCCCCGGTACAGCGGCTCCCCGCTGGAGGCCGTCCCGAGCTGGATATGGCCGGTGATCCAGAACGGGCGCCGGCCCACGCCCAACCCGCCGTTCGCGGGGGCGGGAGGAACCGCCTGGGCCGATGCCTCGAACGCGTCCCGGTACGGCGCCAGGCCCGCCCACCAGAAGGCGTTCGTGTGGGCGACCACCACACCGGTGATGGCAGGGTAGGGGCTCAGGTAGTCGTTGTCGAACCCGTCCGGATCGTTGCCATCGAACGCGGGGTAGGCGTCGTGCCACCAGGTGGCGGCAGGATCCGTGGCCGAGGGGACGTGCCAGGCGTGGTGGAAGACCTTGAAGAAGCCGGAGAAGTCGAGGGCTCCCTGGACGAGCACGTGCCGGTACCCATCGGCCAAGGGGTCCATGTCGGCCAGGAACGCGATCCCGAGGTACTGCCCGCCATCCGGGCCCGGCCCGGGGTGGCGAAGATCGTGGGATAGCCCAACGGCACCCATCATGTCGAGCGGACCCGCGGTGAGGATCGACTTGCCGTTGTTCGGGACCAGCACCCGCGCCCGGCGCTGGGCTTCGGCGAGAGTCTCGGACCCCTGGGGCTCGATGGGGGCGGCCCAGTGGAGGATCGGGAACCGGACGATGTCGATGGAGGCGTCCGATCCGGCCTCGCGGGTCACGCCGATGGTCCAGCGGAGCCATGGCTCCCCGGGCTCGGCACGGACGGAGAGCGAGACGGTGAAAGCGTCGGTCCCGCCGGAGTCGGTCACACCCTCCCAGGTGCAGGTTGCACCGAGGCCGTCGGCGTCCCACTCCACGGTATGGCCTCCGGCGGCCTCTGGCCCCAGGACCTCCTGGGGGCCTCCAGTGCGTGGCGTCAGGACGAGACGCCACAGTCCGGCGTCGCCGGGAGTGGGCGACAGGGTCCGGAACGCGAACGTCTCGCCGGATCGTCCCAGCTCCACGAGGGTCAGGCCAACCGTGGCGTCCTCGCCGAGGACCGCCCGGATCGTGCCGTTATCGATCTCCTGCGCCGTGAGGCCCGGTGTGAGGACCGTCGCAGCGAGAACCGCAAGAGCCGCGAACGTCGATCGCCGTCCCATGGTGATCCTCCCTGTCAAAGAGTCCTGGTTTTCTCCTCCACGATACCTCTTCCTGTGATCCAGGTCACGGGGTGACGGCCGGACCAGCCCGCGATGGGGGGAGCGGGGCTTCTGGTCCGTTCCGGGGTATCATCGCTCCATGGGTATCTCGACGGGGCGCGGAGACGACGGGAGCACGGCGCTGTTCGGCGGCGCGAGGGTTCCAAAGGACGATCCGAGGGTCGAGGCGTACGGCACCATCGACGAGCTCAACGCGGTGCTCGGGGTGCTCGCCGCGGAGGCGATCGGGGAGGTACCGAGGGCGCGGCTGCACGAGGTGCAGGCTTCGCTGCTGACGCTCGGGGGGATCCTGGCGGACCCCCAGGGGCGGGTCGGGTACGACGCCGCGGCGGCCGATCCGGCCGCGCTGGAACGGTGGATCGACGCGATGGAGGCCGAGCTCGAGCCGCTGCGGCGGTTCATCTTGCCGGGCGGGACACGGGCTGCGGCGGTGGCGCACCTGGCGCGGACGGTGTGCCGCCGTGCCGAGCGGCGGGTCCGGACCGTGGCGCGGGAGGCGGAGGGTGTCGCACCGGTCCTGGTCTATCTCAACCGGCTCTCGGACGCCCTGTTCCTGCTCGCTCGGTCGATCAACGCCGGCGCCGGTGTTCCGGATCCGGAATGGACTCCGCCGGGCCGCTCATGAGGGTCCCAGCGGCGGGGACAGGGTGCCCGGTGGTACAATGCGATCCGTGCGCGTGACGAGACCACCTCGGGAGGCGTCGGTTCGGGGCCGGTCGTGGGCTCCGCCAGGAGACGTGTGCCACCGCCGTGGATAGCATCCCCCCATCACCTGATCACGGACCGTCGAAAGGCACCCAGGCGTGCGGAAGGTGATTCTGCGCGACGCCCACCCCGAGCGGCTGTTCGGGGTGCGTGACGAGAACCTCCGGTACCTGGAGGAACGGCTCGGTGTCACGGTCAGTGCCCGGGGCGGCGAGGTGTCGGTGAAGGGGAATCCGGAGAGCGAGGCGCTGGTCGCTCGGCTCCTCGGGGCGTTCGACAACCTGCTTGCCCAGGGGTGGTCGATAGATCGGGAGGCGTTCCGGACCGGCGTCCGCGTGCTCGAGGAGGACGTGGAGATCGACCTCGTCGAGTTCTTCCTCGACACGACGATCCCGGAGACGCTCAAGCGGCTCGTCGTGCCCCGGAACCTCGCCCAGCGGCGGTTCATCCAGTCGGTGCTCCACAACGACTACGTCTTCGCCGTCGGGCCGGCGGGGACCGGCAAGACCTATCTTGCCGTGGCCGTTGCGGCGGCCCAGCTCCTGGATAACCGGGTCCGGCGGATCGTCCTGACACGGCCGGCGGTGGAGGCGGGGGAGCGGCTCGGGTTCCTTCCCGGGGACCTCGAGGAGAAGATCAACCCCTACCTGCGGCCGGTGTACGACGCGCTGTACGACATCCTCGGGTATCAGCGGGTCTCCAAGCTGATGGACCGGCAGACGATCGAGATCGCGCCGCTGGCGTTCATGCGTGGCCGGACGCTCAACGATGCGTTCATTATCCTCGACGAGGCCCAGAACACCACGCGGGAGCAAATGAAGATGTTCCTGACGCGGATGGGGTTCCACTCGAAGACGATCATCACGGGCGACATCACGCAGATCGACCTGCCGGGCGGGAGGCGATCCGGCCTCGTGGAGGCGATCGAGGTGCTGGACGGGGTCGAGGGGATCGGGTTCGTCCGGTTCACTCACCGCGACGTGGTCCGCCACCGGCTGGTCCAACGGATCGTCGACCGGTACGAGCGGTTCGAGGCGGACGGGACGGAGGGCGACGGGGGGGGCGGTGGGTAACTGGCTTCCCTGGAAGTGGCGCAGGCGGTCCCCAGGGGGCCGGATCGGCAAGGCGCTGGGGGTCCGGGCGGGGTGGTGGGACCGGATCCTCGAAGAACCCAGGGCATGGGGCGCGCTGGCCGTAGTCCTGTGCACGTGGCTCCTGCTGCCCTCGTCGGGGATCGAGGTGCCCCGGTGGAAGGCCGGCGAGATCGCCGCGCACGACGTGGTGATCCGGAGGGACGTGACGCTGCCCGACGAGACCGCGACCGAGGCGCTCCGGGAGGAGGCGAGGGCCTCGGTCCTCCCCGTGTACGACCTGGAGCCCCGGGTCAGGGACGGTCTCGTGGATGGTATCCACCGCCTGATGGCGGCCTGCCGGAAACAGCTGGAGTCTGGCGGATTGGACCCGGAAGGTCTCGCCTCCGAGAGCGATCTCGTGGTGACGCCCGACGTTGTCCGGGTTCTCTCCGCGTCCCGGTGTTCCGAGGAGCTCGAGGCGACGCTGGTGGCGTGTATCGAGGCGCTCTACCGGACCGGCGTCGTGGATGACGCCCGGCAGCTCGAGCAGGTCGGGGCCAGGGGGGTGACGGTCCGGAACCTGGAGACCGGCTCCGAGCGGCAGAGGACGCTCGCCCAGCTCTCCAGCGTGACGGATGCCCGGACGGGTCTCCAGACGGCGTTTCGAGCGTTGCTTCTGGAGCACGACACTGTCAAGCGCCGGTGGCTCCAGCCACTGGCGTCGTTCCTCGCGGCCAACGTGCTCCCCGATCTCGTCTACAACCGTGCCGAGACGGCGGCCCGGCGCGAGAAGGCGGCAGCCGAGGTGACCGAACGGGTCCAAGTGCTCCGCCGGGGGCAGGTGCTGATCCGGCGAGGCGACCGGGTGACCCCGGCGGTGGAACGGACGCTCCAGGCGCTGGCGGCCCGCCGGTCGGAACTCTCGTTCCTGTACGTCGGCGCCGGGATCGGCCTGATGATGCTGCTCATCGTGGTGGGCTGGTGGAAGGTGATCCCGGCGGGCGCGGGACGTCGGGAGACGTGGTACCGGCTCTCGGCCGTGTACATCCTGATGATCCTGTTCGTCGGCGTGGACCGGCTGGGGCTGTTCCTTGCCAACGCTGCCGCGCTCGCCAGCCAGAACGGCTTGACGGGTGACGCCGACATCCTGCTCCAGGCGCTCCCCCACGCCGCGGGACCGCTCGTGGCGGCGCTCCTGTTCGGGACACGCGCAGGCGTCCTGTTCGCCGGGTTCGAGTCGCTGGCCTCCGGAATCCTGCTCGGGGGGAGTTTCGTCGCGGTTCCGTACGCCTTGGCTGGCGGCCTCGTGGCGGCGATGGCGACGCCGATGGTGCGGGAGAAGACCTCGGCGCTGACGCGGATCGGCTTCATGGTCGGCGCCACGGAACTCGTGGCGTACTGGGTGCTCCGGCTCTACCGCGGCCTGGAGGGGGACGCCGGTGCGCTCCTCCTGGGCGGGCTGTTCGCTTTCCTGTCGGGACCGCTGTCCACCGCCGTGGCCGGTTTCGTCGTCCCGATCCTCGAACGTGTGTTCGGGATCCCGACCGACCTCCGGCTGCTCGAGCTGTCCAACCAGAACCTTCCGCTCCTCCGCGATCTGGCGGCGCAGGCCCCGGGAACGTTCCAGCACTCCGTCGCCGTGGCATACCTGGCCGAAGCGGCGGCGGACGCGATCGGCGCCAACGGGCTGCTGATCCGGGTCGGCGCGTTCTACCACGACATCGGCAAGCTGATCCGGCCCGGCTACTACGTCGAGAACCAGCGGGGCGAGAACCCTCACGACCGCCTGTCGCCATCCATGTCCGCTCTGGTCGTGATGAGCCATGTCAAGGAGGGGTTGGAGCTGGCGCGGAAGGCGAAGCTCCCGCTGCCGATCCGGCAGGCGATCGCGACCCACCACGGGACGAAGCTCGTGCGCTACTTCTACTCGCGCGCGGTGAAGGAGGCGGAGGAACGCGGGGGGAAGAACGCGGTCCGGGAGAGCGATTTCCGGTACCCGGGACCGAGGCCGGGCACCAAGGAGCTCGGCGTCCTCCTGCTCGCCGATGCGGTGGAGGCGGCGTCCCGCACGCTCAAGGACCCCACGCGAAACAGGATTCGCGACATGATCGAGGCGATCGTCTCCGATGCGCTGAAGGACGGCCAGCTCGACGAGTCCGAGCTGACGTTCCGGGAGCTCGAGGTGATCACCGCGACGTTTGCGAAGGTGTTGTCCAACACGTACCACCACCGGGTCGACTACCCGGGGTTCGACTTCAACCGAAAGGTCCGGAACCATGAATCGGGTTCGGTTCGTCTGGCAAAGAAGGCCTTCGGGACCTGCGGCTGACCGGCTGCGCCGGGTCGTCGATGGCGTTCTCTCCCGTTCCGGCGTGGACGGGGCGGATGTCGGGATCGTTCTCGGCGACGATGCGCTGCTGGAACGGCTCAACCGGGAGTACCGCCACGTGGAGAGCCCCACGGACGTGCTGTCGTTCCCGGACGGGACGCGTCTGCCGGACGGCCGCACGGTTCTCGGGGAGATCGTGATCTCCCTCGACACGGCGCGGCGGCAGGCGGCGGAGCTGGGGCACGGCGAGATTCGGGAGCTCGAGGAGCTCGTGCTTCACGGCGTGCTCCACCTGCTGGGACACGACCACGAGACGGACGGGGGTGTGATGGACGGGATCGAGATCGAGTTGCGGCGGGAGCTGCTGTCATGAGCGCGAGCCTCGTGGCCTGGCTTCGGAACCCCGTGACGGTGGCGCTGGGCATCGTCTTGCTGTGGAGCAGTGTCTTGCTTCTCGAGATGGTGCTCCGGGTCCTGGCGGAGATGGGGAACGTCCGGTTCCAGGGGATGCTCGAGGAGGAGGCCCGGCTCGTTCCGGACAACGGGGGGGAGGCCCATCTCTCTCGGATCCTCGACGCACTGCGCTGGCTGGAGGTCGTGGCACTGGGGTTCCTGTGGCTGGCGGTGGCGAACCTTCGGGTTGTGGGTCCGGCGGTCCGCTGGGCGCTCGCCATCGGCCTGCCGGCGCTCGCGATTCTGTTCGCCCGCATCGGGGAACACAAGCTCGACGAGCGGGCAGTGCTCGTGCTCCTCAAGATCGTCAGGCCGGCGTTCGTGCCGCTGTTCCTGCTCTCGCCGCGGGCGCGCCCAACCGTTGCGCCGCCCGAGGACGAGGAGG
>Ga0256835_1000910_pt1 | contig 19162 bp, 22 predicted proteins | sample PIR30metaG_FD_185972 | JGI IMG/M metagenome (GOLD analysis project Ga0256835, IMG submission 185972) | Hydrothermal vent microbial communities from East Pacific Rise, Pacific Ocean - PIR-30 | ecosystem: Environmental > Aquatic > Marine > Hydrothermal vents | place: Pacific Ocean: East Pacific...
CGATGTCATCAAGGAAGCGATCAATATTGCTAAAGACATAGATTTCGCCGCACCCCATATACATAGACTCGTACCGATCTGCTCCGATGTCAGGGAAACCAGTATGAAGCACGCTGACACCGTTGTTATGAATCCTCCCTTCGGCGTATATCGCAGGAATCGTGGCATAGACATATTGTTTTTGAAGAAAGCATTCGAAATAGCGGATTCCATATATTCCATCCACAAATTCAGCCCTGGTCTTCGTAGAATTATTAGGGAATTATCGGATAGCTACGGATTCAAAATAGTCGAAGAGAGAATAAGAGAGTTAATGATACCGATGATGTTTGAAACACATACTAGACGCATATATAGGGTTAAAACTGTTATCTACATATTCAGAAAAACCAAGTCTAACCGAGAATAACAACAGGAGTATGGTGAGCATCCGTGGAGAAGCCAAGACAGGGAATGCCTGTAACACCTGGCGACTACCTAGGAGTAGAAGAAGAATACTTTCCAGGGTATGGTGCCTATATCGACGACTATGGAAATATACGGTCACAGCTCGTCGGCCGTGTACTTATCGATATAGTTAAGAGAACTATTGAGGTAAGACAGGTTAAGGGTAAGCCAATAATACCTAAGCCTGGCGATATAGTCTTAGGTGTAGTTGAAACTGTCTCGAACGACTTAGCGTTTATAAGGATATATAATATCGAGAACAAACCTTCACGCTCAACAGATTTCACAGGTGTACTCCATATATCACAGGTCAGTAACGACTATGTTGAAACCATGTATGACGTTCTGAGGCTCGGCGATGTGGTCCGTGCAAAAGTCCTAAACAGTCTCCAGCCATTCCAGCTGAACACAAAGCATCCATCTTTCGGAGTAGTTGTTGCCTTTTGTAGCAAGTGTGGTGAAATACTTAAGCTTAAGGATGATAAACTAGTCTGTCCTGCATGTGGTAGTGTGGAGAAGAGAAAGATAAGCACTAAGTATTACTTTAGGTGGTAGATTGCCCCTTCTCAAAAGGAGTTTTTACATTAAATGTGTGGGCGATGATTGCCTTAAGCTCGCCGAGCTGATACGTGACAAGGCCCCCGCTGTCGAATCCATGAATATATCGATAGAGCCTTATGGATTAAGAATTGAAATGTACGGGTATAAATCAGATATTCGTAATGCATGGCTTTACATCAGAAAAATAGTCTCGGCCTACAAATCAGCTGTGGTTGAACGGAAGGGAGTTAGAGAGATTAGTATAGATTTTCTCGTGGAAAAAATAGGTAGGACGTTCCCGCCTAGGCTGGTAGAATTCATCATGAAGAAAAAGGGATATATGACAAGGCTGGAAGGCGACAAGATAATTACTGAAGCTGATACCGATAATATTACAGATATTATTAAAGAAATAATCGATATCTTAGACAGGATACGATTCGATGTTGGGGGAACTGCTTGTAAATACTTCATCGTAGCATCATCGATACTCTCAGGCAAGGATTACCGTGCCGTAATAGAATTTGGCTTGGCGAACCAGATTCTAGATAGGGATAGTGATGGTAAAATTGTGCTTAAGAAGGAATGGAGATCTGCTGTAGATCAGATCCTTAAATATTTTGGAACGCCCGAATAATATAAAAGACAATAGTAGTGGCCTATAATATTTTGAATACACCATTTATGTGGTGAATAAAACGTGGACGTAGAAGTTAAACGTGTTTCAGATAACGAGATAATAATAGTAATAGAAGGCGAGGACGACACCATAGGTAACCTCATAGCTAAATCCGCTGTTCAGCATCCGAACGTAGTATATGCAACATATAGAATTCCTCATCCCTTAGAGAGGAAGGTTGAAATAATAATTAGTGTCGATAAAAACGCTGATCTAGGAGCTACGGTGTCGGAGATCATTAACAGTATAAAATCACAGCTTGAGGAATTCAAGAAGAAAATCGATGAAGTTTTATGAAGAAAGAATCAAGAATACTCATACTGCATAATTGCGGCGATTATATTGTAGGAATTGTTTATCGTAGGAACACTATTGAAGAAATATATTTTGCACACATTAATGAAACTCTGCCTGGTAGACTAATAGATAATATGAAAACAAGGGATGAAATAACGTTTTGTTTATCCTGTGATTCGTTTTTTGAGAATATATTCTGTAGACATAGAGTGTTTCCCTATGCTTCAGAAAACCTTCAGATACTGCTAGATAAGTGCAGTGATACCTATTCTGTCTGTAAAGCTATAAGAGATATATTATTCAAGCGTTGAACAATCCGTTAGTTAGTCCTAGAGGAATACTGCTAATAAACCTGAAACCCATAATACATTACCCCAATAGAACAGAATAATGCCAGGGATGATAGCATTGCCTAGGTTTTGCCCTAAATGCGGTAGTCTAATGAAACCTGTTAAGAAATCGGATGGAGTCTATCTTGTATGTATGAGATGCGGTTACACAGTGAAGGCTTCATCTAGTGACCTTAAGGGTTACAGGATTTCGAGGAGAATAGTCCATACTGAAAAGGAAAAAACAATTGTGATCACTGAAGAAGAGCGATTAAGAGGGCTTCCTGTTACTAGGGAAGTAACATGTCCCAAGTGCGGTTTCCACGAAGCATACTACTGGATGATCCAGACCAGGGCGGCCGATGAGCCTCCTACGAGATTCTACAAGTGTAAAAGATGCGGCTATGTGTGGAGGGAGTACGAGTAATGCAGAGCTCAAGCCAAATATGTGTTGATGCCAATGAGATCAAGGCTTTATTGAAGCAGCTCGAAGATCTTCTCAGTGAAGCATATTTTGAAACACCCCAGCATATTGCTTCAAGGCCGCTCATCTATAGATCATTAAATCTGGTCCGTTCTTTGATGAAGGAATACGGATTGAGCAAGTCTTAGAGAATCTATTAATATTGTGGAACAATTATTCATTAAGTGTATAGTATACCGTTCTTACGGGTGGTAATTTGAGGCTCAGATTCATTGATGCTAGAGTATGGAGATACGCTATGAACGCTATTGGTAAAATTATAGATGAGGCAGCATTCCGTTTCACCGAGGACGGTTTGAGGCTACGAGCCATAGATGCTTCAAGAATAGTGATGGTTGATTTCACTATGAATAGGGAGAGCTTCGACGAATACGAGGTGAATAAGGAAGAAGTTGTAGGCGTAAACATGGAGGACTTGGTCAAAATACTTAGAAGAGCGGTAAAGGAGGATCAGCTCGAGCTTAAAACCTTAGAGGCTAGCCGTCTCGCTATAAGCTTTATCGGTAAGGGTAGGAGAACATTCATAATTCCAAGCCTTGAGACAATGGCCGAAGAACTGCCTGAGCTAAACATTCCGTTTACCGTTCATGTAAAGATGCTTCCAACAGTATTTAGGGATGTTGTGAAAGAACTCGAGCCCATCAGTGATGCTATAGAGTTTATCGTCAAGAAGGACGAGAGAAAAATAATTGCGAAAGCTTCAGGCGATATCGTTGAGGCCGAGATAGAGCTTACAGAAGAGAGTGGAGCGCTCATAGAGTTCAATGCTGATGAGGATGCTAGAGCTATATACACGATCGACTATCTATCCGATATATCAACCGCCGCACAGGCGGCCAACGAGCTAGTATTCGAGCTCGCATCGGCTGTTCCGTGCAAGTTAGAATACATACTGCCCCAGGAAGGAAGGTTAGTGTTCTATGTCGCCCCGCGCGTCGAGTAATCTAAGGTATTTGAAAAGTCTTTTCAGACAATATTATTCAACAGGCTGTCTAGAAGAACCAACATATATTCATAAAAGAGAAATCGGTGTCCAGCTGATAGGCGAGAAATCTTATCGTAGACATCTTTCTTTCCCTTCGATGACTATGCTCTATAAGTTTATCGTTGAGAACCCCCCGCTGCATCTCTATTATTCTTCGGCATACTATGATGATCCGTCCGCTAATGATATGGGTGCGAAAGGCTGGCGTGGCTCGGATCTACTATTCGATATAGACTCCGACCACTATGAGGGATGTAATAGAGCGATAACATTCTGTCTTAAATGCGGTAAAAGCTTCGAGGGCTCATATAAGGAATGCCCCGCTTGCGGCTCCAGCAACACCGTGGTCTACCCTATTATCGGTTTTGACTGTATTAGGAAAGCGTATGACGATGCATTGAAAATCAAGACCATACTTAAGGATGATTACGGATTAACTGATATTAGAGCATATTTCTCGGGAAACAGGGGTTTTCATGTAAAGTGCTTTGATGATAGTATTCTTGATTTATCAGGGGACGAGAGAAGAGAACTTGCAATGTATATATCGCTGAACGGCTTAGAGCCGAGCATTGTATTCCCACCCATAACTAGAAAGAAGATCGTAGCTTTCACCATGCATGAATATGGTATTAGAAAAAGGGTCTTCGAAACACTAAGCAATAGAGGACTTATCGTAAGGCGTGGTATGTACTACGAGGCCAGCTATGATGATGTTCTCGATTCGATAGACTATAACAAGGTAGACATAGATACGGTTGTCACAATGGATATTTCGAGGCTTTCACGTTTTGGCGGCTCTATAAATGGTAAATCAGGCCTCGTAGTGCTACCAGTATCGGATGAACTGCCTAGCTCATACCAGGATTTCTCTCCCTGGGACGGAACTATCGTCGTTAAACCCATAATCGATTTTTCAGGACTCCCGGTCTTAGGGAGTAAGATCAACTTGAAAACCGGTATATCCATACGTGTAAAGACATATATTGGTATATACTTGGCGCTTAAAGGATTGGCTAGAATAGAGAATATTGATAGGGTGGAGATAAGGAAATGTATGATACATTCTTGAAACTAGTAAGGGAGGAGCTAACCACAGGAAAACTCCTCCCTCTCCCAGATGCTAAAATCAATGATTTTCTGGATTTCATTAAGAACGCCATAGTAATGCTACATAGCACACCCGTGGAGTCAAGAAAGTTTTTCATCGAAGCCTATAAGAAAGCGATTGGTGATGCCGACAACCTATTAAGAATAAGGATCGCCAAGGTATGTCTAGGGGCCAAATATGAAAGTGAAACATTTGATTCGCACATGCTGGCCTCTGTCGAGAAAATCATTGAGTTCTACAGGGGAGTTATGACAGGCATGTACGTCATGCCATCGCGGGATACTGTGGTTGTGAAATTTAGAATATCGCTAGGAATTAATGGTAGGAATTATAGGCCAGGCGATATAGTATCCATAGACTTGGGAAAAGCGCTTGGACTATACATTCTAGACGCTGTAGAACCAGTGAAACAGCCTATCTTTGATAATCTGCTGTGAAAAATCGCTGGCTATATGACCATATAGTAGTAGAGGAGCAGTATCGTCAGTATAGTTAAGCTTAGAAGACCAACAATTAATGAGAGATATATACGTGCAACACCCGTTTCTTTCAGAGATCTAAATCCTTTCGGCTGTAAGCTAGGCTCGAAATGGGGTATCACAAATGCTATGAAGAGGCTTAATAGCATAACGACAGTAACCACGAGAGGGACACCTATAACTTGTATGCTTGTCAAACCATAGTTTTCAAAGTATATTGTAAGAGCTCTTACCCAGCCAGGTACAACGGCTATTATGATAAGGCCGAACAGTGCTAGCATTAATTTAGAGCTTCTCTCGATCACATAATCGAACTCAAGGATATAGCTTAGATGTTCTCTCTTTATTTTCGGCATATCTTTTCACCATTGCTTAATAAGCAGGCTGCTAACCTGTCTTTTCATTAATAGGTTCTTCTAGTAAATAAACAAATTTATTTTGCACGGCCGTAATGCTTCTTAATATTGGTTCTAGGGACGTGGTGACGTTGGGAATGAGTAGAAAAATGATAGTGGCTGGTATAATTCTATTAGCAGTCTCGCTTGCATGGTATATCTACACTTGCTATATAACCGACGCGGCTAAATGGAGCGTTATGGATGGCGTAATAGCGTGGTTTCATCAACATGTAGTAGACTATATAGTGTCTGGAGGGCCTTTAACTGCGGATGCTCATCTACGTTTTGTGTCGCCGAGAAACCTTCTATACTCTCCGATACTTATTGATAGAATTGTTGCTGCAATGCATTTGCTACCAGGCTACTGGACCCTAGCTACTGGTATTGTGTTTATATTCCTAGTTTTCCTAGTAGCAATGTACATATTTCGCAACCCGGTAACTGCTGGCCTAGCAGCTTTGCTGTTCACCACGACGCCCGGGTTCATCTATTGGTTTAAATACAATAATTACGGTGATTATACAGCACAGTTCTTATGGCTCATCGCCGTTCTTGTGATCGGTATAGGGATTAAACGCAATAGCAAACCGTTGATGATCATAGGATCCATTATCGTCGGCATACTATGGGTTGCGTGGAGCGGTGGCTGGATGGCCCCGCTTGTTTATGCCGGATTCTTAGCGCTGCTGATCTATGCTGGTAAGATCGGAAAAACGCAAATTATTCCATCAATCTCTATGTTGATCATACTTCCTCTGTTCAATATCATAACGCAGACATACTTCATTACATTCTACCATATACTCAGTTATGTCGCGTTAATAGTTATGACAATAATCGCTGTTATCGAGTATAGAATGATAAGGGAGGCTGGACCTCTAAGTAGGGTTTCATGGAGATTAATAGGAATAGTCGTTGGTATTGCGCTAATAGTTTCAGTGTCAATTACTGTTAACCAGTATGTGAGCCTAGTAAATTACCCGGCATTCATAAAGCCCTATGAGCTGCCGATAGATCTAGGCGTTATAGGTATACTATCATTGCTTGCATTCATATTGTTGTTGAGAGGGCGTATTCTCAGCGGACTTGAAACGAGTTTTTCGGCTTATGCATTATTCGCTGGTTTTATCATCGGGTTGCTTGGAGGATTCGTAGATCACACTATGCCTGTGGTAGCGATTGCCTCTATGGCTCCTCTAGTAGCGTATAGCCTCTATGTAGTCGCTTCTTTCACTTCGCGGCATACGGAGAGGATTAAGAATGTTGGTATACGTATTGCTTATATTATCGGTATTGTATGGATCCTCGTAGGATCAGTTGTGGCCGGTGCTCTACCATCATATGAGATGATTAATGAACCTCCTAGAATATACTATGGAGATCTAACCAGGAATTTGGTAGGTAATGCTACTATTAATGAATCAGCTATTCTTCAAGCCCTGGACTTCATCAAGAATAATTCGACTGGTGACACCCTAGTAATATGTTATTGGGGATATAGCTACTGGGTAGTAGGATATCTCCGTAACGCGTACACCATAGCTGACCCTGATGGATCCCTTTATGGTAAAAGATTGATCTCATGGTTCTTTATGAGCGATGAATACACTGCTATTAATTTGATCAAGGAAATAATTGGAAACAAAAGCGATATAAATGTCTACGTATTGGTCGCCGAGGCTATTAGTATAGAGAAGACTATGGGTGCTTCAAGCCTTAAACTTGCATATATAGGGCGCGTCATACCTGGTCCTAGGACAACCACTGGACAGCAGACGCTCTATTACCAGACTGTCGGTGATATAGGTAGGATACCAACATACATCTCAGGAACTGGGAGGAGTATAGCCCAGTATCTAGAAACCTATAAGGTTAGATCAATATTTGAATTACCGCTTGCATGGAACAATGTAACTGAGCAATCAATGGCGGTTCGGCTTGTACTCAATGCGATTAAGGACTTAGGCTACAAGCCTGTCAACGGTGTATTGTCGGAGGAACCCATATCTAATATTCAACCATTGAAGTTCTTCAAGTTCGAGAAAGGATTCATAATACCTCTGTACAACGTTGTTGCAGGATTTAGATCGTTCCAAGTATCCTATATGGTAGCAGTATATAAGGCTGAGCTATCATAATTTTTCACTACATGAGGTATTGTGTATAAAGAGACAATACGAGGTAAAAGGTGATAGTTATGCCTCTACCGAGAAAAGAATTGCCCCGTGTAGGAGAGTATGTTGTAGCAACAGTCAAGAAGATCTTTGACTACGGAGCATATGTAACGCTAGACGAATACAATGATATGGAGGCCTACCTGCCTTGGAGCGAGGTAGCTTCTCGATGGGTTAGGAACATAAGGGATGTTATACGTGAAAACCAGAAGATCGTTGTTAAGGTTATCCGTGTTAATCGCCGTAGGAAAACAGTAGATGTTTCCCTGAAGAAAGTGCCCGATAATGAGAGAAGGAGGAAAATGCTTTGGTGGAAGCGATATCTGAAAGCGTCGAAGATAATAGAGCTTGTCGCCGAGAAGATCGGTAAATCAATAGAGGAAGCGTATAAAGAGGTTGTATGGAAGCTTGAAGACTATTATGGTGACCCACTCTATGGTCTTGAAGAAGCTGTTCTGAGAGGGCCTGAAGCTCTAAGAGAAGCTGGTGTGCCCGAGGAATGGATAGAGCCATTATATAATGAGGCTTTACGTCACGTCAAGGTGAAAATGGTTAGAATACGCGGTATACTCACGCTAAGATGTCTAAAGCCAGACGGTGTTGAGAGGATTAAGAAGGTATTAAAAATTATTGAGGAGAACATATCCGATGAAAAACAAAAAGTGAAGGGACGTGTATACCTGCTTGGATCGCCGAGATACGTACTGGAGATCACCGCTCCCGACTATAAGACTGCTGAGAAAATATTAAGCAATGCATTAAAGAAGGCCGAGAAGCTTGCTAAGAAACTAGGTGTTGAAATGAGTTTCGAGCGTGAGAAACGTTGAAGTGGTTAATGCGTCGCTGCTCTAGATGCGGTAGGTACACGTTAAGGCACGACAAGTGCCCCTACTGTGGGGGAGAACTATACGTACCGCACCCGCATCGTTTTAGTCCTGACGATAAATATGTTGCCTATAGGATTGAAATGAAGAGAAAAACAGGTCTTCTAAACCTAGATAAACCCGTATACTACGACCCTTAGGCTCGATCTTTCCCCAACTTCATGATTAATGAATAAAGATAATCAATCATTTTTAGTCCAGAGCCCGTGAGAGGAACAAGTATTGGTTCTTCTATATCTCCCTTACTTTCCATGTATTTCAATATACCAGCCACTGGCGCAGCGCTCGTAGGCTCGACGATAAACCCCATTCTTAGTAGTTCTTTCAAGGATTCTAGTACTTCGTCATTATTGATTACAACTATGTCTCCATGCTTATTTATAATATCTGCTATCTCGTATTTCCTGGGAGGATCACGCACCATTATGCCATCAGCAATGCTTGAATCCCCTTCTGGAGGCTTTCCATGCAGCAATTCATAAATCGGCGCCGAGGATACGCCTTGAACACCTATTATCATAGGCATATCTTTCAGAAGCCCTAGTTCTACCAGGTCTTTGAATCCCTGGTATACACCGAGTAGGAGGGAACCGCTCCCTATAGGGAGAACGACCGTTCCGTGATTGAATCCTGCTTCGAAAGCCTCGTAAGCTACGGTTTTGTTCGCATGAAAGAATAAGGGGTTCCATGTATGTGCTACGTAGCATGTCTTTTCATCGATTAATTCAAGAACTTTTACTGCAGCATCAGGTCTTGTCGGGGTCTCTATGATTGAGCCGCCAAGTAGTTTTATGAGATTCTTTTTACCCTCAGGCGCGTACTGTGGCATTACAATAGTTGCCTGCATACTATTGACTCTTGCATAGAGAGTTGTTGCAATACCTGTATTCCCGCTAGTATCTTCAACTACTTTTCTATAGTTTAGTGTTGAAGCATATGATAATGTCAAGGCAGCGCCGCGGTCCTTGAAGCTGCCTCCGGGATTAAGGTATTCTAGTTTGAATAGGAACTTCTTCCCTCTAAGCTCTCTCTCTACAATAGGTGTGCCTCCTTCTCCGAGTGAATTAACCTTCTTAAGGGGTAACATACTTGTATATCTAGCCAGTCCTTCTCCTTCAGGCTTCCACTGTACATCGTAGATTAGGTCGAGTGGAGCACCGCATCTCGGGCATTTCCAGTAATAGTGTTTGCCCAGTTCTTCCTTAAACCCGCATTTTCTACAATAGTACATGGCTGTCGTCATAGGGCTTACCTGGTGAGCTTAGTTACTATGAAGAGAATTATAAAGCTGTAATATTTATGTCCTATCTACATGATGAAGTCTAAGATCACCTTCAACTATTAATCATTATTTAGAGATAAAAGAAGAGGCGCCGCCGCCGGGATTTGAACCCGGGTCACGGGCTCTCTATACATCCCTCCCCCACTAAGAACGATATCGTGGGGAGGGATATTCGACAGGCCCGCATACTAGGCCGGGCTATACTACGGCGGCACTTCCAGTTTCGAGTATATTTCTAGGCTGGGGTTTTTATTTTTCTCGGTTAGCTCTAAAGCCCTATATTTCGCCGATTATTTATTGCCCAATACGTTATTAGGCATTAGTCTTTACTCCAATTTACTATGGATATGGTGGTAAGGTGTTGAAAATCTATGGTCATAGAGCTAATACTGCGAGAATAATAAGGTATTATCTGAGAACTGGTGTCAGGGCCTTTGAGGTCGATTTGACACTTGATGAAAAGAGGGATAAAATAGTTCTTAGGCATGGCCCCAGCCCTATTAGAAGACCAAGTATTCCGGGGCGTATCATGGCGTGGATAGACTATCATTTCTTTTACCGTGACCCTCTATTGAAGAAGATTAGTTTTGAGGAGATACTTGAGCTGGCGCAAAGAAAAAGAATTGATCTCCTGCTTGACATAAAGGATTTAAAGACGGCGGAGAAGCTCGTAGAAGTACTATCGACCACAAGTATTCGTGGTATAGAGCTTGCATTTTCTTCGGAGGATCATAGGGCTATTAAATATACTGCTAACAAGATGGGTAGGGGGATATTCCTCGTAAGCCTTAGTGTTCGGCCTGTCGATGTTTCAAGTATTGTTTCAGCTGCATCTGCGAATGGAGTATCTATGAAATACACATTGTTATCACAAGATCTTGTAAGTGAGCTCAAAGACAGAGACTACGTTATATATGCTTGGACCGTTAATGATATTGAAAGCCTCTATAAGATGCTCGAGCTAGGAGTTGATGCAGTTATTAGTGATTGTCCGGACAAACTGGTAAAAGCACTACAAAATACCAGTAGAAACCATTAATCTAATCACTTTACCTTAAAGCTCCTCTTAGGCCTTAGGTTCTTACTTTTACATCTCCTACACTTAGTAGCGTTCGGCGGGTTAATAGCACCGCACTTCCTACATATCTTTTTATTCATTATCCTGTTGTAAATGATCCTTAGCTTAACGGGATCGGTTATCGGCATGCTCCCACACCATCTCAGCAGGCCTTCTAACCTAGAACAATGGAGAATAACGCCTAAATAAATATGTTTTCTCCAAATAATAGGGAAAACCAATATAAGACACATACATGCTAGATATCGAACTGGAAGGGCCCGGACTAAGAGCGTATGCGATGAAGAACCTAGGCCACGCAAGCCCGGCGCTTAAACCCTAAAGTGGCCCGGGTAGCTCAGCCTGGTTAGAGCGCCGGGCTGTGGCCTCCGATGAAGAACGAGGAGGCAGACACCCGGAGGTCCCGGGTTCAAATCCCGGCCCGGGCCCTTTATTTACAGTTAAGGGCTCTCCTCTTCTTTATTATTAGTTCATAGAATGTTTTTAGAGGCCAAAATTTTTGTTTTGTGTCTTTTTCGAGAGAAACCGGGGGTTACCCTAGCCTTTTTCTCATGAAAGTCTTATGAGTCTAACTATCGGTTAAACAGCTGGGTTAGAACTTATAAAGGCTATGCACGAATCGTGAACACCTGTTGTAAACCATCTTTATTTAACGTATGTCATAATTAAGTATCATTGATGAATAATTCAGATTAGCAAAATAAACTAAATGGTGTCTACTATGATGGCTTCGGGCAAAGGATTAGCTGTGGTAGTGGTTATAGGGGTAATTGTCGCGTTATTCCCAGTCATAGTTGATGTAATCGATAATATGATGTATGAGGCAAGCCAGGCTTCCACAACAACTACGACATCCCTACCAGCAGGCGTTAAGATACTTGTACCTCAGCTTGTTTCCCAGCAGGGAGCAGATAGGCTGGTGGTCGAGCCTGGGAAAGCCGTTGTTCCAGCGGGAGAAACCATTGACGTCAAAATATACGTGTACTTCAAACACACACAGCCCTGCCCATACTCTGATTGGCACGTAGAGTACAGTGTATCTGGTGGAATAGAGGTCGTCAGCGATGACGGCGGTAAACTAGTTGATCCGAAAACCTATGAGAGAACACTTGTGATTAAAGTCAATTCACCCGGCACTCTTACAGTGACATACTATTATGGCTCAGGCTGTCCCGAGGGAACAATGGAGAGAGTGGTCGCGGAATTCTACACGTCCGAAGAACAAGCTGGCAATACAACACTGACATCAACAACTACACCTACACAGACAACGAGTGAAGAAGAAACATATACTAATATCACTGGAAAAGTGGTTTCGATTAACACTGAGGCACGCTATATCGTTGTCGGCAACAAATCCGTTTATGTGAGAGGTACATGGCTAGATGTCACCAACAATAAAACTCTTACCGACACCGATGTCGTCAGCCTGATAAAGCCGGGAGATACTGTGGTTATAGTCTGCAAAGTCACAGGATCAGGCAGGCTCATGGCCGAGAAAATAATCGTTAATGGAACCCTTATTCTGGAGAGATCCGAGTAAAAAGGAGGTGTGTATGAATGAATATCTATACAGTTAGAAGGATAGTCTCAATATGTCTTCTGATATCAGCAATACTCGTCTTCATATCGGGCATAATACTGTATCTGCGGACAACACATGTGCTATACAGGGCTGTAGCGTGGATACCTGGGTGGGCTATTGATAATATGCATGTATATGCTGGATTCGTGGTATCGGGGCTAGCGATAATACACGTATATCTAAACTGGAATGCGCTAAAGAGCTATTTTAAGCGTAGGAAATAATGATTTAACACCAATAACTAATTTTTAATTAGACTTTTTCCATCTACTAGTTTCTCGATAACCATATTGTCGAGAATACTGTCTATATGTTGTCTAAGGAGATCGGTATGCTTACGATCTATAACGGTGTTATAGTAGGATTACTAATACTGATGGTCGTGCTCGTAGCATCCAACAAGGTCTCACGATGGATTATAGGAGTTATTCTACTAGCCGTTCTCCTATTAACAGGTACAACTACAATAAATGATGTTGTCGATTTCGTAGACTGGGATGTACTAGGACTTATACTGGGAATGGGTATATTCACAGTACTCCTTGAAGAATCCGGTCTGATGGAGCTAACTGCAAGATTCATTAGAACTCGGGTGGGCTCTCCTGAAACAATTGTTTTCTGGATAATATTATTGGCGGGGCTGGTCAGCATCATATTGGAGAATGTAACTGTGGTTCTTCTATTCGCACCTATAGCCTATAGGTTGAGCAAAAAGCTGGGAATAAACCCTGTCCCCGTAATAATAGGGATAGCTCTTTCGTCCAATATGGCTGGCTCCGCAACCATGATCGGTGATCCTCCAGCAATAATAACGGCGGGTTATTTCAACCTGGCATTCATGGATTTTATATGGTATCATGGTAGGCCATCGATGTTTTTCCTAACATTAATACCTATGATAGTGTCTTGTTATGTGTATTCGAAAATAGTGAGTAAACAGGAGAAATACTATGATAAGTCGCCTGGTGCAGTTAATGAGAATATATGGTATGGCCTCGATAAACTGTTTATCTACGAAGCCATAGTTTTCCTCTCGATCAAGATAACGCTACTAAGTATAAGACATTTAATACACATCCCGCTAACACTAGCTGCTCTTGTAGGTGTAGGCGGTTTATCCTTAACACGAATAATTGCGCATCACGACATAGAGTCCGTGAAGAAAGCTGTTAAGAAAGGCGTTGATCTAGACATAATCATATTCTTGATAGGAGTATTCGTTTTATCAGGAGCATTCGCCAAACACGGCTTGGCCGCAGCTGTTGCGGAATCAATACTGTCTATATCAGCGGATAACCTCTTCATAGTCACAAGTTTATTGATATGGCTCTCCGTAGCAATATCAGCCGTCATGGATAATACACCATACGTTGTAACAATGCTCCCAATAGTCAAGTATATCGCTCTAGGCTTACATGTCGACCCGGTAGTTGTAGCATGGGCATTACTTGTAGGTGCAACACTAGGTGGAAGCATCACCTATATCGGTGCCTCAGCGAACCTTGTAGCAGTAAAAATACTTGAGAAAAAAGGCTACAGAGTAACGTTCAGCGAGTTCATTAAACGTAGTCTTCCATTTAATCTTGTAAACGTAATGCTAGGATGGTTCCTATACACCCTGTTCTGGATAATTTATTAGTTGGAAGCAGAATTCAATGAATGAACCCCACGAAGAACACAGTATTAACAAACATATAAAGAATGGAGCCGGGGGCGGGATTCGAACCCGCGGTAAAGCGGGTATCTGTGACCCCCTATACCGGGTCGCGCCCTGCAGCCCGCCGCCTTAGGCCGCTCGGCCACCCCGGCTCCTCTATTAGGAATGGTTGCTCAGGTTGGTTTATAATACTATCTCGCCTACCTAATAGTTTCGGCCACCCCCCTCTATATGATCATGTGTAGGTTCCACCTTATCCATATACATTCGTATTACCATCTTGGTGTTCTATCATGGTAATGCGTGTGATCACTTTTAAGGCTGATGAACGCCTAATAGAGCAGCTCGACCTACTAGCGAAAGAAATGGGTATATCGAGAAGCGAGATAATCAGGTTAGCCATTGAGACCCTTATAGAATCCCATATGCGTGAAAAGAAAGAGGTAGAAACAGTACCCGTCACTATTATCTACTAATTCTAGCCAAGCTTCAATATTTATAAACTCCACCACAAAAATACAGAAAATACGGTTGCCGCCGTAGCTCAGCCTGGCAGAGCGCCGGACTCATACGGCGTCTGTAAACCCGAAGTCGCGGGTTCGGCCAGGGGGAGATCCGGTCGTCCCGGGTTCAAATCCCGGCGGCGGCACTATAAAATCCTCTTTAGAACAACCTACATAATTTAAAAGCCGAAAAAATCCATACTAGAGGGATGGAATGGGGCCGTAGTCTAGCTTGGCTAGGATGCGGGGCTTGGGCCCCCGTGATCCGGGGTTCAAATCCCCGCGGCCCCACACTTCACTATTCTCGGAAGAAATGAATTACTCTGGACCGATCTGATCTTAAGATGATAAGTGGTTGAAAGATTAAAAACTCGATTATAATCCCATGATCCTGTATATTTTCTCAATATCTATGTATTTGATGATCTTTTCTGATATCTTATCGACTAGAACATCCCATAGGTCGAGCGGTATCGTCGGTGCGGGCTGGACAGGGTCGAGTTCGGGCAGGCTATCTAGTTCTTTGATGTGTGGTAGTACTGCTACGATTTCTTTTCCTAGGTCTCCGAATACTGATTCTCCATACTTGAATGCTAGTTCTGGTGTAATTTCTGCACCGATTTCTTCGGCTATCTTGAAGAATTCGTAGGGATTTATTATTAGTCCTTTTATCCTGTCTATCTCTCTATCTGTCAGTAGCGAGAGCATACCACGTGCAGCGTCGGGTCTACTGGCGATCATTAGTACTGGTGTGTCTGCTATTTCTGCCACTCTCATGTTTGCGAATTCTAGTGCTTTACTCATAGCTCCAAGGCCTTTAGACTTGATAGGGCCGGAGCCTTCTAGGACTATTATATCGTATTTCTCTTCGAGTTTCTGGAGGGTTTCTCTAACTATCTTTTCAAGCCTTTCTTCAGCGAACATGCTGGATACGGTATCTTTTTTCGGTACAAGTAGATCGTTTCCGCTGAACGGTATTTTGTCAGCGACTTTCCTTCCATATATAAATATAGATATGGTGCCGTCAATCCAGGGTTTCGGAGTTATGGGATTGAATATGGGGTCAGGCTCTATCTTGGCGGATACTGCTTGTAGTGCTTGGGAATATCCGAATTCTAATCCGTTTTTCTTATAGGTGACTGCTGTGAAGTTTATTGTTTTTAATGGTGCGACGCTGTATCCTTGTTTTCTCAGTATTCTGCATAAGAGACATACCATTAGGCTTTTCCCGCGTCCACTGCCTGTTCCCTGGATCATGATTTTGTGTGCCATGTTATCACCGTATTATCTATAGATATATTCTTGATTAATATGTCTTTAGATACATTGTTCTTTTGTAGGAATATAGCGGTTTTATAAGAGGGTTATATGATAGAAGTTTGTATTAAAAATTTTTAATAAAATGTTATGCTACGCCTTTCTCTACCAGGTAATCTCTAATCCTCTTAATACCCTCTTCGATCCTCTCAGGAGGCTCAGTGACGAATGTTATTCTTACGTAGCGATTAGTTCCCGGTAGAAATGCTGACCCCGGTAGGAAGACAACATGTTTCTTTAACGCAACATCTTTGGCGAATTCAACATCTGTCAATCCTAGTTTATTCAAGTAGTAGGATATGTCGGGGAATAGGTACATGCCTGCCCGTGGCTTAATGAGCTTTGCTTCAGGGAGGTATTTCTTAACAGCATTATATGCAGCGTCTCTCCTCCTACGGTATTCGGGTATTACTTGTTCAAGGTATTTCTCCTTGTATCCTTTCTCCAAGTATATCATCGCCAGTTTTTGCGAGATATTTGATGCACTTATACTTAGGTATCCTTTTACTTTTGCAGCTTGATTGACGAACTCCTCGTTGCCCCATAGATACCCTAACCTAAACCCGGGTATTGCAAGGTCTTTCGAGAAACTATCGATAGATATAACCGTCTCTTCAGCTCCGGGATATTTCTGTATCCATACATGGCCTCCCTCATAGTATAGATGCTTGTATGCTTCATCGAACAATATCCATTTACCATGATCCACCGCTAAGTCTACGAGAAGCTTAGCGATATCTTCTGATATTACACGACTTGTCGGATTACTGGGGCTTTCGAATAATACGGCTTTAACCCTCGTAATTTTATCCTTAATACATTCCGGATCCGGCTGAAAATCATTATTAACATCTTGTTCGCAATACTCTACTCCTACTCCGAGGAGCTTTGTTAATCCCCAGTAAACACTATATGTTGGCGCTAAAAGCAGGACCTTATCACCATGGTCTAGTCCTGTTAGAAGAGCGATCGTTATCGCTTCCGCACCACCGATAGTAACTAGTACTTGTTTCTCCGGATCGATCGCTATACCACTATATTTCTTGATATCCTCCGCTATAAGCTCACGAAGCCTTGGATAACCTCTGCTAGGAGCATAGCTTGAAGTCTGGAAAGGCTTCTCCAACAATGTTTTCGCTAGTTCTTTTAACGCTTCACTATAAGGTGGTAGGCCTGGTTGACCAGCATGAAAGCTTATGACATCTACGCCTTTGAGTTTTAATTCGAGAGCAAGATCAACGAGTACCCTATGCGGCGACGTCTCTGTAGTCATGACTCTTTTTGATAAGCTAGGCATTAATGTCACCCCTGTGAAGGGAGTATAACAGGTTTATAATTTATTAATTGAATATTTTAAGGTTAACAATATACGAGTAAAGCCTAATCATTAGAATATTTTGTGGAGAGAAATGGTAGCCGGGCGGGGATTCGAACCCCGGTCACGGGGGTTCTTCCCGCCGAGCGGCGGACCAAAGCCCCGCATCCTTGACCGCTAGACGACCCGGCTATTTTAGCCTCCATATAGTCCTAGATTTAATCTGGGGTTTTTAATTCTTAGTCGAGAATTGCGAGAATACGTTTATAAACAGATGCTGAGTAATGTTTAAAATCCTGGTTTTTCCCAGGTTTTTAACAATTATGGAAAAGTTTAAAAAGGAATATAATAAGGTAAGACTAGTTGAACATTCCGGGTGATCGTTTTGGAATATTTTCCAGAAGAACCTCCTGCATCAACTGAATGCCCAGAGGACAAGATAATATATGATCCTGAGCGTGGCGAGTACATCTGTCTGCTTACGGGCGAAGTAATCGAAGAAAGAGTGATTGATGAAAGGCCCGAATGGAGAGCATTCACCCCTGAGGAGAGGGAGAGAAGGAGTAGAATAGGAGGTCCTCTAACAAGTACAGTCCATGATAGAGGATTAGCCACAGCTATTGATTACACCAATAAAGACGCTACTGGCAAGCGGCTGGAGCTCTCTAAGCGTCTTAAGATGCAGAAGCTACGAAAATGGCAGGCAAGATCAAGGATTCAGAGCAGCATTGAAAGAAACCTTGCACAGGCGATGAACGAGCTCGATAAGCTATCAGACCATCTCAACCTGCCGAAGAATGTAAGGGAAGAAGCCGCAAGAATATACCGTAGAGCTGTCGAGAAAGGCCTTGTCCGAGGAAGAAGTATTGAAAGTGTTATAGCTGCTGCAATATATGCTGCTTGCCGAGAACTTAAAGTGCCACGTACTCTTGACGAGATAGCGAGGCATACAAAGAGCAATAGGAAGGATATTGCGAGATGCTATAGGCTATTGCTTAAAGAGCTAGACATAAAGGTTCAGACTAGTGATCCAATAGACTTTGTCCCGCGAATAGCCCATGCATTAGGACTGAGCGGCGCGGTAATGAAGAAGTCGGCCGAGATACTACATAAAGCGAGAGAACTAGGTGTTACAGCTGGTAAAGACCCAGCAGGCCTGGCAGCTGCAGCAGTGTATATCGCTGCGTTGCTCCTTGGAGAACGTAGGACTCAGAAAGAAATAGCCCATGTAGCCGGGGTTACCGAGGTAACTGTAAGAAATAGGTATAAGGAGTTGGCGAAAGAACTTGGTATAGAGCTTCCTTCTCAATAAAAACACTCTTTTTCTTATAGTTCTCTATCTTGTTCTTACTTAGTCCACGATAATTACGTTCTCCGGCGGATATCCTAGCTCGTCTATAAGAATCTGTTTTACTCTATGGCGATGATCTCCTTGTAGCTCTATCTTTCCATCCTTTACTGTCCCGCCAGTTGCAAGCCTTGATTTGAGCTTTTTAGCGAGCTTCTTCAGGTTCTCGGGGCTATCAACTAGGCCCTCAATTATTGTGACTTCTTTACCGAATTTTCTCCTGTCTAGCCTTATCTTGATGACTTGTTGTTCTCGTATTAACTGCTCACA
>Ga0256835_1000911_pt1 | contig 19147 bp, 15 predicted proteins | sample PIR30metaG_FD_185972 | JGI IMG/M metagenome (GOLD analysis project Ga0256835, IMG submission 185972) | Hydrothermal vent microbial communities from East Pacific Rise, Pacific Ocean - PIR-30 | ecosystem: Environmental > Aquatic > Marine > Hydrothermal vents | place: Pacific Ocean: East Pacific...
GCGGCCGTCCGGGTCGGCAGTTTCCGTCCCCGTTGGCCCGACGGTGACCGTCAACCCGATGCCCGCGGCAGACAGGTGTTTTTCAAGGTCCAGGCGCGCCACCAGAGGATCGTCCCAGGCCACTACCTCGCGCCGGTCGGCCCACTCCGGCCGGCGCTCCTGCGCCAGCTGCGCCACGGCCCGCCCGGCCGCGTCAAGGCCCTCGAACGGCCGCAGGGTGATGTTCAGCTCGCGGGCCGCGGTCGAAAGCGCCGCCATCAGACGTTCGCGGCGGGCATCGTCGCGGTCCCGGACGGGCTGCAGCACCGTTTCCGCCGCCGCCGGGTCGCGCGCTTGCAGCTGCGGGCGCGAATCGCCCAGGGCCTGCGTGATGCGATCCAGGAATGCGTCGCGCTCCATTATTTCCCCCGCTTTCTCTTTCGCTGCAGGAAACTCTGCGGCGCCACAGGCGGCATGTCCCGGCTCTCGGTCCAGCCGCTCAGCGGCGGCGGCAGGCGGCGCAGCAGGCCGTTTTCCCGGGGCAGCAGGCGCTGCAGCAGCCGGGCGGCGGACAGGGCCGCGTCGTAACGTCTGCGGCGGCCCATGATCCAGGCCCAGAAGTCGAACAGCCGTGCCTCGGCCGGATGCGCCGGGACGACATCCCAGTCGCGGTCGCCCGCGGCCAGCTTGGCGCGCAGGGCCAGCAGCATGCGTGGGATGTCGATGTCCACCGGGCAGGCCTGGCGGCAGGCGCCGCACAGGGTCTCTCCCTGGCACAGGTCGGCGGCCCGGTTGATGCCCGTCATCAGCGGCGTGACCACGGCCCCCACCGGGCCGGAGTAGGCGAAGCCGTATGGATAGCCGCCGATCTTGCCGTAGACCGGGCACACATTCAGGCAGGCCGCGCAGCGGATGCAGTAAAGAATCTCGCGGAAGGTCTGGTCGGCCAGGATGCGGCTGCGGCCGTTGTCCACGATGATCAAGTGAAATTCCTGCGGGCCGTCGCTTTGCCCGGGGCGGGCGGGACCGCCGATGTAGGAAACGTAGCCGGCCATTTTCTGGGCCGACGCCCCGCGGCACAACAGGCGGATCAGGATGTCGTGGTCAACCAGGCGGTGCGCGATGCGCTCCATGCCCATGAAGGCCACGTGCACGCGGGGCAGGGTGGTGGACATGCGGATGTTGCCCTCGTTGGACAGCACCGCCATGTGGCCGGTTTCGGCGCAGGCCAAGTTGACCCCCGAGATGCCCATATCGGCCGCCAGGAATTTTTCGCGCAGGGCCCTGCGGGCAGCCAGGGTTAGCGTTGGCGGGTCATCGGTAAATGCGATACCCAGCTTACGGGCAAAGAGTTCGCCTATTTGACGGCGCGTCTTGTGCACCGCCGGCGCAATGATGTGGCTGGGGCGCTCTCCGGCCAGCTGTACGATGTACTCTCCCAGGTCGGTTTCGACCGGTTCGATGCCTGCTGCTGCAAGGGCCGGGTTGAGGCCAATCTCCTCGGTGACCATGGATTTGCCCTTAACGGCCAGCTTGACGCCGTGGCGCCGGGCGATGTCCAGGCAGTGGGTCACGGCCTCGTCGGCATCGGCGGCGAAAAAGACCCGCCCTCCGTTTTGCGTGATGCGCTCGGCGAGCTCCGACAGCAGGGTGTCCAGGTTGCCGATGGCGCGGCGCCGGATGTCGTGGGCGATCTGACGCAGTCCCGGTCCTTCGGCAAGGGCCTGGTAAGCTTCGGCGGTGGCTGTCTTAAGGCGATGCTGCAGATTGGCCAGGGCCCCCTGCAGCACGGGGTCGCCGATCGCCGTGCGGGCCGTCTGGCGATAGCGCCTGGGATCGAGTTTATGCATGCCAAAGGTCCTCGCGGCAGCCGGCTGCCAGCAGGCGGGCAATGTGAATTGCCCGAATGTTCAACCGCCGCCGGCGGATCACCCCCTCGATGTTCATCAGGCAGCTCACGTCGCAGCCCACCACGGCCTCTGCCCCGGAGGCGACGATGTGGTCCACTTTTTCGGCCGTCATAGCTGTGGAGATCTCGGGGTAATGCACCGCAAAGGTGCCGCCGAATCCACAGCAGCGATCGGCGTCTTCCATCTCCACCAGGTGCGCGCCGCGCACCGCGCCGATGAGTGCCCGCGGCTGCCGTTCGATTCCCAGGCCGCGCAGCAGGTGGCAGCTGTCGTGGTAAGTCAGCGTAGCCTCGCAGCGGGCGCCCAGGTCGGTGACGCCCAGCACGTCCACCAGGTATTCGGTCAGTTCGAAGGTGCGCTCCGCCACGCGCCGGCTGCGCGCCAGCCAACCGGGATCGTCGGCGAACAGCTCGGCGTAGCCATGGCGCACCATGTGCACGCAGGAGCCCGACGGGCACACGATGTCACCGGCGTTTTCAAAAACCTCGATGAAGTGCCGCGCGGCGGCCCGGGCCTGGCGCCGGTAGCCGGCGTTGAAGGCCGGCTGGCCGCAGCAGGTTTGCTCCGGCGGGCAGTCGACGGCCATGCCCAGGCGCGCAAAGATCGTCACCACGGCCTCGGCCACTTCCGGGTAGAAAGTGTCCACCAGGCACTGGGCAAAGAGGGTTACGGCCCCCGGTCGGGCCGCCAGGGGCCGGGTCAGCGGATTTGCCGGCAATGTGGAGGATGAGGACAAGAGATGACGCCCTTAAAGGTCCGGATGTTTGGTTTAGAATGGTAGACGAGGGTCAATTACTTCATTACAATGGAGAATTCAATAGCCAAAAAGAAGCAGCCGCCTGTGGGGCATTGGGCATTGGCGGCAGACGGGCGTGGGATTGGCCTACGCCAAGCTTTGCGCCACGATTTCAGCGATGTCCAGCGTGCGGATCTCTTCTTCCTTTTCCAGTTCCTTCATGCCGTCTTCGATCATGGTCAGGCAGAAGGGACAGCCCACGGCCACGTTGGCCACCTGGCAGGAGACGATCTCCTCGGCGCGCTCCAGGTTGATGCGCTTGCCGATGGTCTCCTCCATCCACATGCGCCCGCCGCCGGCGCCGCAGCAGAAGCTCTCGCGGCCGCAGCGGTCGAGCTCCTTGTAGACGCCTTTGGCCGCGGCCTGCACCAGGGACCGCGGTTCGTCGAAGACCTCGTTGTAGCGCCCCAGGTAGCAGGGGTCGTGGTAGGTCAGGGCGCCGGCCAGCGAGGGCTCGATCCGGATCCTGCCGCTCGTTACGAGCTGCGCGATGAACACGCTGTGGTGCGTGACGTCGTAGCGGCCGCCCAGCTGGGGGTACTCGTGCTTTAAGGTGTTGAGGCAGTGGGGACAGGCCGTGATGATCTTCTTGACGCCGTAGCCGTTGAGGGTCTCGATGTTCTCCTGGGCCGACATCTGGTAGAGCATCTCGTTGCCCACCTTGCGGGCGAAGTCGCCGGTGCACTTTTCCTCGGTGCCCAGGATGGCGAAACGCACGCCCGCCTTCTGCAGGATGGTGACGATGGCCTTGGACACTTTCTTGGAGCGGTCGTCGAAGGACCCTGCGCAACCCACCCAGAAGAGATAGTCCACGTCCGGGTTTTCGGCCATGATGGGGACACCCAGGCCCTCTGCCCAGTCGGCCCGCTTGTCGTAGCCGATGCCCCAGGGGTTGCCGTTGCGCTCCAGGCCCTTGAGGGCGGGGTTGAGCTCCTTGGGGTAGGCTTCGGCCATCAGGGTCTGCCCCTGGCGCATGGCCACGATGCGCGGCACGTGCTCGATGGTCACGGGACAGACCTCTTCGCAGGCCCGGCAGGTGGTGCAGGCCCACAGCGTGTCCTCGGCGATGACGTCGTCCACCAGCTGCTTTTCGCTGTTGAGCGCCGCCATGCGCTCCCGGATCTTTTCGGCCCCGGCCTCGTCGCTGCACTGCGCCAGGGTGGCCGCCAGGCGGAAGCGCTGGATGACTTTGTCCGCGTTGGCCAGCAGTTCGTGCTTCAAACGGTCGTTGAATTCGAACAGGTTCAGGGGTTTTTCGGTGACATGGGCCGGGCAGACATCCTTGCAGCGCCCGCACTCGGTGCAGGTGTACAGGTCCAGTCCCTGCTTCCAGTTGAGCTGGTGGATGTGGTTGATGCCCAGGGACTCGTCCTCCCAGGCGGCCTCGTCCTCCAGGTCCAGCAGTTTGGGCTTTTCGTGGGGGTAGCCCAGGCTCTTTAAAAACACGTTGGGCAGGGCCGTGATCACGTGGAAGTGTTTGCCCAGGGGAAGGATGTTGAGAAAGACCAGCTGGGTGCAGATATGCAGCCAGAACATGGCCGTCATGAGGGCCATGTTGGCCTTCATGCCCAGGTGCGAGATCAGGGAAGCGGCCCCCGTTGCCACCGGGGTCCATGCGAACTCGGTGCCGTAGCGCGGGTTGTTGAAAAAGTGGATGCCCGCCGGGTTGTGGTACAGCTGCGTGAGGTTGTAGCGCGCGCCGTCGTAGAGCAGATCGGAGATCATCAGGATGCCGATCAGGGCCAGCACCAGGTAGGCCTCGAAGGAGTTGTGCAGCCGCGCGGGCCGGACGATGATGCGGCGGTAGAAGGCGTAGAGGATCATGGCCAGCACGATTCCCTCCATGACGTCCTTCAGGGCGGTATAGAGGTAGCCGGCCAGGTGCGCCTCGTTGAGCAGGGGCAGGGTGAAGCCGTGCTGAAAGGCCTCGCCGTAGATCATGATGCTGCGGATCAGCAGGACGCAGAAGCCCCAGAAAATGAAGGCGTGCATGATGCCTGAGCTGCGCTCCCGCCGTCGGCCGATGAGCCGCTTCTGGCCCACGGCCAGCACCAGCATGTTTTTGACGCGTTCGGCGATGTGGTTGACGCGTTCGGCCGGCTGCAGGGCCTGCAGCAGCCGGATCTTGCCGATCATCGTGCGCGCAAAGACGCCCAGCGCCACGATAAGCAGGACAGACATCAGAAGAGGGTTCATGGGGACCTCGTGAAAAAAGTTTCAGGTATCAGCTTCGGACTTTCTGGATCTCCTCGCGCAGGATGGGCACCACCTCGAAAAGGTCGCCCACGATGCCGTAGTCGGCCACGTTGAAAATGGGCGCCTCGGGGTCCTTGTTGACGGCCATGATCACCTTGGAGCCGTTCATGCCGGCCAGGTGCTGGATGGCGCCCGAGATGCCGATGGCCATGTACAGCGAGGGCGCCACGATGCGGCCGGTCTGGCCCACCTGCTTGTTGTGCGGCATGAAGCCGGCGTCCACCATGGCCCGCGAGGAGCCGAAGGCGGCGTCGAGGTCCTTGGCCAGTTCGTGCACCAGTTCCACGCCGGCTTCGTTTCTGGCGCCGCGCCCCACGGAAACCACGATGTCGGCGTCGCCAAGGTCGATTTCACCGCTGGTGTCGGAAACGATTTCCCTGACGACGGCCTTGGTGTCGGGCGCCGGCGCGGCGAGCTGCACCACGTTCTCACTGCCCGTGATGCCTTCATCGGCCTCGAAAGCCCCGGCGCGCACCACGGCCACCAGCCGGTCGGTGTTGATTTTGACGCGCTGCAGCACCTTGTTGGTGATGGCCGGCCGGATGACCTCCACCGTGTCGCCCAGGGTCACGTCGGTGATCTCGGTGGCGCAGGCGGCGTCCAACTGGGCCGCCACCCGCGGCGCCACGGCCTTGCTGCTCTCGGAAAAGCCGAACCAGACCATGTCGGCGCCGAACTGCCCGGCGGCGTCCACGACTGCGGCGGCGTAAGGACCGGCCGAGAAGAGTTCCAGGCTCGCGTCGTCGGCGATGTACTGCGTGTCGGAGCCGGCTTTGGCCAGTTCGGGCGCCAGCGGCGCAATCCCGCTGCCCATGGCCACCACGGCGGTCTCGGCCCCCAGGGCCCTGGCCTTGGACAACAGTTCGGTGGTGCTGCTCTTCAATACCCCTTGTTTGATATCCGCAACTACTAGTATTTTGGCCATGATCGTATTGTCTCCGTATGCGTCCGGTTGTTTATCATGCACGGGCCCGTGAAGGGCCGCAGACTACAGAACCTTGGCTTCTTCAGCCAGCAGCTTCACCACCTCGGCGGTGATGTCGGCCGCCTCGCCCTCGAACTTGCGGCCGCCGGCGCGCTTTTCGGTGGGCATGAATTCCACCACCTCGGACTTGGGTGCCGCACATCCGATCTCCTCGGCCGATGTTCCCAACGCCGCCAGGTCCATTTTTTCGATAGGCTTTTTCTTGGCCATCATCAGTCCGCGCATCTGGGGCAGGCGCGGTTCGTTGATGCTGACGTCTACGGTCACCACGGCGGGAAGCGCCAGTTCGACGATCTCGTCGCCGGTGTCCCCCGAGCGGGTCACCTTGAGGTGCGTGTCGTCGATGACCTCGATGCCCACCACGTTGCTGACGCAGGGCAGCCCCAGGTACTCGGCCAGGATGATGCCGGTCTGGCCGTTGTCCGTGTCCTGGGCCTGCTTGCCGGTGATGACCAGGTCGTAGTCGCCCTTTTCAAAGACTTTCTGCAGCACCCGGGCGTAGATGAAGGAATCGGCCTTTTCCAGGGCCGGGTCATCGACGTGAATGCCCTTTTCGATGCCCATGGCGTAGCAGCGCCGGATGATGTCGGTGTTGTCGCCGCCGCCGACGCTCACAAGCGTGGTTTCGGCGCCGTGGTTCTCCTTGAGCTGTACGGCAGCCTCGACACCGCTCTCGTCCCAGGCGTTGATCACGTACTGCAGCCCGTCTTCGACGATGGCGCCGTCCTGCACGTGGATATTGAGTTCCACATCGACCACTTTTTTAACGGTTGTCAGAATCTTCAAGGTGTCCTCCTGTTGCTTGTGACTTCCTCTGTTAATCCTTCAGCACGCGGTGCTCGCCGCAGAACACGATGATGTCCAAGCGGTCAAAAGCGCTCACGATGGTCAGGTTCAGGGCCTGGCCCATGGCCACCGCCAAAGCGGTGGGCCGCGACTTGCTGAGCATCATGGACAGCCCGGCGCGCGAGGCTTTCTGCACCAGCTCATAGCTGATGCGCGACGACATCACCAGCAGCCGCGCCTCGGTCAGGCGGCGGTCCATGAAGGCCTTGCCGACGGCCTTGTCCAGGGCGTTGTGCCGGCCCACGTCCTCGGCGAAGGAGACGGTCTCGAGCGCTTCATCCAGCAGCAGGGCCGCGTGGGACCCCTTGGTGCGGGGGTAGTAGTGCTGGTGTTCGAACAGGCCGGTGATGCAGCCGTAGATGCGGTCGATCTCTATCGAGAAGCCGTCTGGGGCGGGGGCGAGCTTCTGGTAGAGGTCCTCGACCAGTTCCTTGCCGCAGATGCCGCAGCTGGTCTGGCTGACGAAACTGCGGCGCGCCAGGATGTCGCCAATCTTTTCGACGCGCTGCGGGCGGAGCCGCACCTCGATAACATTGGGGTCCAGGTCCCTGCAGTAGCCGATGGACAGAAAATCGTCCGGCGAGTCTGCGATGCCCTCTCCCAGACAAAACCCGGCGGCGTGGAACAGTTCGTCGCCGGGGGTCCGCATGACCACCGAATAGGGGCTTCCCTCCACCCGGATCAGCAGCGGCTCCTCGCCGATCAGCTCGATGGGGTCTGTCCGGCAGACTTCCTTGCGGCATCGAAAGGGTGAATAGCGTTCCGTCGGTTTCCCGGCATCCAATGGTTGCGATTCCTTCTTTTTGTCCCGCTGGGCCCTTGCCCCCTTATGCCCATGGCAACAATCACCCCACTTTGTCAGCGGAGGATGCCAGTGACCGGGTCAGCACGTAAGCCGCCTGGAGATACGATGTCGGGCACAGCGGAAAGCACTCCTTGCACGGTTCGCATTCCCGGGCGGCGATCTCCGGGATGAAGCTGATCTCCTTGCGGATGCCCCGGTCGATGAAGCCCACTGCACTCTTCTGCTTGACTTCGGCGCAGTAGCGCACGCACAGGCCGCAGTGGATGCAGAACATGGGCTCCTTTTCGAAGCGGTCGCGCTGGGCGCCGTACTCTTCGGCCAGCTTTTGCAGTTCGAAAGCGTCCGGCGCGTGGGCCATCAGCAGTTCCAGGATGGTGCGCCGGATGCGGTCGATTTTCTCCGAACGCGTGCGCACCACCAGGCCGTCTGCCGCCAGGTAGACGCAGGAAACCACCAGTTTCGTGCGCCCGCGGTCCTCGATTTCCACGATGCACAGCCGGCAGCCGCCGTAGGGTTCCAGTTTTTCGTGGTGGCAGAGGGTGGGGATCTCAATCCCGGCGCCGCGGGCGGCTTCGAGTACGGTCATTCCCTGCTGCGCGGCGACTTCCTGTCCGTCGATCTGTAATCGGATGTCACTCATTTTTTCTTCTTTTTCTTTCGGATGACTCTGGCGTCCTCGGGAACCGGCGCGGGCACCGGTTCACCGGAAAGCCGGGTCACGGCGCCGAAGCGCGAAGGACAGACTTCGTAGCAGGTCCCGCAGCGCGTGCACTTGTCCTGGTCGATGATGTGGATCTTGTTCTTGCCGCCGTCGATGGCCCCGGCCGGACACTTGCGCAGGCACATCATGCAGGCCTTGCATTTGCCGGGGTCGATATAAAATGAGATGAGCGCTTTGCAGGAAAGCGCCGGGCAGCGCTTGTCCCGGATGTGGGCCTCGTACTCCTCGCGGAAATAGCGCAGCGTGCTCAGAAACGGGTTGGGGGCGCTCTTTCCCAGGGCGCACAACGAGGCCTCCTTGGCGGTTTCCGACAACGTCTCGAGCAGTTCGATGTCGCCCTCGCGGCCCTCGCCGCGGGTGATGCGCGTCAGGATCTTGAGCATCTGGCGCAGGCCCTCGCGGCAGGGCACGCACTTGCCGCAGGACTCGTCGGTGAGAAATTCGATGAAGTAGCGCGCCACGTCCACCATGCAGGTATCCTCGTCCATGACGATCATACCGCCCGAGCCCATCATGGAGCCCGCCTGGGTCAGCTCGTCAAAGCCCACCGGCAGGTCCAGCATCTCCCCGGGGATGCAGCCGCCCGAAGGGCCGCCGGTCTGCACGGCCTTGAACCTGCGGCCGCCGGGGATGCCACCGCCGATCTTTTCGATGATGTCCCGCAGGGGCGTTCCCATGGGCACTTCCACCAGCCCGGTGTTGTTGATCTTTCCGACCAGCGAGAAGATCTTGGTGCCCTTGCTGGTCTCGGTGCCGTACTGCGTGAACCAGTCGGCGCCGCGGTCGATGATCAGCGGTACGTTGGCCCAGGTCTCGACGTTGTTGAGCACGCTGGGCCGGTTCCACAAGCCGCGGATGTTGGAGCGGATATACTTGGGCCGCGGCTCGCCCACGCGGCCCTCCAGGGCCGTCATCAGGGCGGTGGACTCGCCGCACACGAAGGCCCCCGCGCCCTTGTGTACGATGACCCTGAAATCGAAGCCCGAGCCCAGGATGTTCTCACCCAGCAGGCCATACTCCTCGGCCCGCGCGATGGCCAGCGTTACGTTTTCCACCGCCAGGGGGTACTCCTGCCGCACGTAGATGTAGCCCTCGTGGGCCCCGATGGCGTAGGCGCCGATGGTCAGCCCCTCGAGGATGGCGTGGGGATTGCCCTCCAGCAGGCTGCGGTCCATATAGGCGCCGGGGTCGCCCTCGTCGGCGTTGACGATCACGTACTTGGTCTCGTCGGGGGCGTTGCGCGAGCCCTCCCACTTGACGCCGGCGGGAAAACCGCCGCCCCCGCGTCCGCGCAGGTTGGATTTCTTGACTTCCGCCAGCACCTGCTCGGCGCTCATTTCAAAGAGTGCCTTGGCCAGGGCGGCATACCCGCCGATGGCCAGGTAGTCGTCGATGCTCTTGGGGTCGATGCTGCCGTTGGAGCCGAAGACCAGCCGCTCCTGGTACTTGTAGAAGGGGATATCGGATTCGTGGATCACCTTCTCGTTGATCTCCGGATCCGTGCACAGCAGCCGGTCGATGACCTCTTTGGCCTTGACGGTGCGCTCGACGATCTCAGGGATGTCGTCGGGCCGGATCTGGAAGTAGCAGATTTTTTCGGGGTAGATCACGATGATGGGGCCCTGCTCGCAGAAGCCGTGGCAGCCCGTCAGCCGGATGTCCACCTGCCCGCGCAGCCCCTGCTTGTCGAGTTCGGACTCGATGGCGGCGGCCACGGTCCTGCTGCCCGAGGCGTGGCAGGCCGAACCGGAACACAGCGTGATGCAGGGCTTGTCGGGGTCCCGGTCGGCCAGGATTTTCTTCCTGAATGCTTCCAACTCGGCTGGAGAATTGATCAGCGGCATAATTTTACCCTATTCGTAGCTTTTCAGAACGTCTTCGATCCCGGCCGTGGTCATCTTGCCGTGGGTCTCTCCGTCGATTTCCATCACCGGCCCCAGTGCGCAGCAGCCCAGGCAGTTGACCGTCTCTAAGCTGAATTTCAGCTCCAGGTCGGTTTCGCCGGGCTGGATGCCGGTCAGCTCCTGCACCGTGTCGAGGATGCGGGTGGCGCCGCGCACGTGACAGGCCGTGCCCATGCAGATATGGATGCGGTGGCGGCCCTTGGGCACCAGGCTGAAGGCCTTGTAGAAGGTGGCGATGTGTTGAATGCGGGCCAGCGGGACCTGCAGCTTTTCGCTGATGCGCTCCAGGGCCTCCGCCGGGAGCCAGTTGTTCTCGGCCTGGATCTCCAGCAGTACCTGGATTAAGGAACTGGGTTCGGCTTCGTATTTGTCGATGATCTGATCTACTCTGGCGATGTCCATTGACGCTGTCCTATGCTTGCCGTTGTGCCTGTGTGCCCCTGCCCCTTGCGTCCCTTACGCGACGTCCGCAAGGGTGTAGCGTTTGCTGCCCTCGTCGTAGCGCACCAGTCCCTGCCGCGACGAACCGTTCATGTAGCCGGAAATTTCCGACGGGTTCAGGTCCAGGGCAGCGGCCAGTTCCTGGGTGGTCAGCGGCTTTTGCCGCAGCAGCAGCATGATGCGGCTGACCGCCAGCCGGTCGGCCACCAGTTCGTCGAAGAGCCGCTCGAACTCGGCTCCGGTGTAGAAGCGCTCATAGGCCTCACGGGTCTTGACCGGCACCCGCAGCCGCTCGCGTTCCACCAGTTTGATGTAGGGCACCAGCCGGCGCACGGCCTGCAGCCGGGGCGCCAGGTCGTCCGCCTGCTCGTTTTCGGCCTGGCCCAGGGGGCCCAGCTTTTTCACGGTCTCGACGAAGCCGTTGATGCTCTCGGCCAGGATGTTGCCGTCGGCGGCCGACATGAAAGCGATGTGCAGGCGCTCGGGGGCGATGCCAATGTGCCGCATGATGCGCCGGCATAGCAGCACCGTGCCGAAGGTGTCGTAGTTGCCGTGGGTGACGTAGTTGCACTCGCCCAGCCGGCAGGCGCCGATGAAGACGCCGTCCTGGCCGTTGGCAAAGGCTCTTAAGATGAATTCCAGGTCGATTCTGCCCGAGCACATGACGCGGATGAATCGGATTTCACTCGTGTATTGTAGTCTGGAGACCCCAGCCATGTCAGCGGCGCCGTAAGCTCACCAATGGCACACGAATCCCAGTATTTCCGGTTTGAATTCCGTCATATTCTCTGCTGCCTCCCTCTTGCAGACCCCCGGCTTCTCGCAGCCGGGCGGTACGTTCCGTCGGCGTCCGCCTCAGCGGGTTTCGAAGATCTCCTCGGCGGTCACCACGGCGTCGATCTGGCTGATGATCTCTTCGTCGGTAAAGTGTTTCAGTACGATGGCGTTGGTCGGGCATTTGGCGTTGCACAGCCCGTCGCCCTTGCACAAAATGGGATTGACCCAGGCTTTCCTGCCTCTCGGCGTTTCGCGAAATTCGATGGCGCCGTACGTGCAGGCCGTGATGCAGGCGCCGCACGAGACGCAGTCATCCTCGCGGACCTCGCAGACCGCCCCGGAGGCCACCACCGTGTCGTGGGACAGCAGCGTCAGAACGCGCCCGGCCGCGCCGTAGGCCTGGTTGATGGCCTCGGGGATGTGCTTGGGGTAGTGCGCCAGCCCGCACAGGTAGACGCCGTCGGTGGCGAATTCCACCGGTCGCAGCTTGACGTGCGCCTCCTTGAAAAAGTCGTCCGGGCTCAGGGTCACCTTGAACAGGCTCGCGATCTCCTTGGTAGAAGACGAGGGGATCACGGCCGCCGCCAGCGCCAGGCAGTCGGCGTCGATGGCCAGCCGCTGCCCCATGATGGGGTCGGCGACGGTCACCTGCAGCACGGGTTTGCCTTCGGACTCCACGGCCTCCACCTGCGGCGGTTCCTCGGGCGTATAGCGGATGAAGCGCACCTCGCGCTCTGCGGCCTGGCGGTAGAAGTCCTCGTTGAAGCCGTAAGTGCGCATGTCCCTGAAGAGGATGTAAATGTCCATCCCGGGATTGACGTCCTTGAGCTCCAGGGCGTTCTTGACCGCGTGGCTGCAGCACACGCGGCTGCAGTAATTGCGGTCCTGGTTACGGCAGCCCACGCACTGGATCATTACCATGCTTTCTGCGCCCACCACCTGCTCGTCGCGGGCGGCGATCTTTTCTTCGAGTTCCAGGTGCGTCAGCACGCGCTCGTCTTCGCCGTAAAGGTACTCCGTGGGCGTGTACTCCTCGGCCCCGATGGCGATGACGGCCGCGCCGTGCTTGATCTGCTGCACGCCGGTTTCGCTTTCCACGGTGGTGAAGAAATTGCCCACGTAACCCGAGACGTCCTGGATGACGGCGCGGTGGGAGACGTGGATCAGGGGATTGGCGTACACCGAGCGAATCAGATCCGCGAGGTACGCCTGCACGTCCAGTCCTTCTATGGTTGTGTGGAGGCGCCGTGCGTTGCCACCCAGATGGTCTTCCTTTTCCAGCAGGTAGACCTCGTGGCCCTGACTGGCGATGGAAAGCGCGCAGGTCATGCCGGCGATACCGCCGCCCACCACCAGCGCGGCCTTGTCCACCGGGAGGTCGAACTCCTGCAGCGGCTCCAGGTGGCGTGCGCGGGCCACCGACATGCGGATGATATCCTTGGCCTTCTCGGTGGCGTCTTCCTTCTGCTTGGAATGCACCCAGGAGCAGTGCTCACGGATGTTGGCCATCTCGCAGAAGTACTGGTTGAGACCGGCTTCGCGCAGAGTGTCTCGAAAGAGCGGCTCCAGCGTGCGCGGCGAACAGGCCGCAATGACCACGCGGTTTAAGCCCTTTTCCTTGGCCAGGTCCGTGATCTCGGTGGCCGAGTTGGTGGCGCACGAGAACAGCTGCTGTTTGGCGTAGACCACGTCGGGCAGGGTCAGGGCATATTCCACGGTGGCGGGAACGTCCACCACGCTGCTGATGTTGGCGCCGCAGTGGCACACGAAGACCCCGATTTTGGGCTCCTCTCCCGAAACGTCCTTTTCGGGCGGGTAAACCCTTTCGGTGGTCAGCTTGCCGCGCCGGTAGTCCAGCAGTTGCCCGCACTGGGCACCGGCCCCGCTGGCGGAAAAAACCGACTCGGGGATGTCCGTGGGACCCTGGAACCCGCCGCTCACGAAAATACCGGTCCGCGTGGTGGCCAGGGGATTATCTGCCGTGCCCTGGCGAAACCCGTGATCGGTAAGTGCGATGCCGAATTTCTCGGCCAGTTCGCGGTTTCCGGTCGGGGGGTTCAGCCCCACCGACAGCACCACCATGTCGAACTGCTCCTCCTTGACACCCTCATCAGCTGTGGCGTAGCGCACGATGACGTTCTTCGACTGCGGGTCCTCGCCCACGATGGTGGCGTAGCTGCGGATGAAGCGCACGTCCGGCAGCTGCTCGGCGCGCTGGAAGTAGCGTTCGAAGTCTTTTCCAAAAGCGCGGATGTCGTTGTGAAAAACCGTGCACTCGGACTCCGGTTCGTGGTCCTTGGTCAGGATCACCTGCTTCTGGGTGTAGGTGCAGCACACCGCCGAGCAGTAGCTGTTGTCGCCCGGCGTGACGCGCCGCGAGCCGATGCACTGCAGCCAGGCGATTTTGCGCGGATGCGTCCGGTCCGACATGCGCAGGATGCGTCCCTCGTAAGGGCCGGTGGAGGACAACAGCCGCTCGTAATCCATGCTGGTGAGCACGTTCTGAAGCCTTCCGTAGCCATATTCGTCCCGTACGGAGGGGTCGAAGGGCTCGAGTCCCACCGACAGGATCACGGCGCCCACATTGACCGCGACCTTTTCAGGCGTTTGCGTGAAATCGATGGCCTTGTTCTGGCAGACGCCCCGGCAGATGTCACACTTCTGCTCTTTTAAGAACAGGCAGGTCTCATCGATGTAGGTCACCAGGGGAATGGCCTGGGAAAAATAGATGTGGATGGCCTTGTTCTGGGACAGCTCCTGGTTGAAGGGGTCCGGGTACTCCACCGGGCAGTATTCCATGCAGGTGGTGCAGCCGGTGCACTTGTCCTCTATGATATAGCGCGGCTTCTTGACCAGGGTGACGGTGAAATCCCCCGCCTGCCCCTCGACGCCGTCCACTTCGGTGTACGTCAGAACCTCAATGTTGGGATGCCGGCCGACCTCGACCAGTTTGGGTGACAGAATTCACATGGAACAGTCGTTGGTCGGAAAGGTCTTGTCCAGCTGGGCCATGTGGCCGCCGATGCTCGGTCCCCTCTCCACCAGGTAGACCTTGAACCCGGCGGCTGCCAGGTCCAGGGAGGCCTGGATGCCGGAGACCCCGCCGCCGACAACCATCACGTCCCCGAAGTTGCTGTCCACCAGACTTGCGCAGAGCCGTTTGATCTGTTCTTTTTCCACTTCCTCGTTTCCTCACGCGGTTTTTCAGGACGGGCCTAAATGACCTCCTGAATGATTTCGGTGATGTCTTTGATCTCCAGGACGTCGTCGAACTCCAGGTTCAGGCGGCTTTCCTCAAAATTGGTGATGCAGTAGGGGCAGCAGGTGGCCAGCACCCCGGCCCCGGTCTCGCGGGCCTGCTTGAGCCGCAGGTCCGAGAAGCGCTCACCCATGGGGGTGTCCATCCAGATGCGACCGCCGCCCCCGCCGCAGCACAGGCTGTTGCGGTGGTGGTCGACCATCTCGGCCAGCTCCAGGCCAGGCACGGCCGCCAGCACTTCGCGCGGCGCGTCGTAGACGTCGTTGTGGCGCCCCAGGTAGCAGGGGTCGTGGTAGGTGACGCGCTTTTCAAATTTGCCGGTCAGCTCCAGGCGGTCCTCCGCCATGAGCTCCTGGAGGAGCTGTGAGATGTGCACCACCTCAAAGTGCACCATGAACTCGGGATACTCGTTCTTAAAGGTGTGGTAGCAGTGGGGCGAGGACACCAGGATGCGGGTTACCCCGTTGTCGATGAAAGCCTTGATGTTCTCGCGGGCCAGGTTTTTAAAAACCTCCTCGCTGCCGGTCTTGCGGATGCTCTCGCCGCAGCAGCTCTCGCGCTCGCCCAGGATGCCGAAGGCCACACCGGCCTTGTCCAGGATGGCGGCGGTGGCCGCAGCGACTTTCTTCATGCGCGGGTCGTAGCTCAGGTAGCAGCCCACGAAGTAGAGCATCTCCATGCCCTCGGCGTAGGGCTTGACGGGCAGGCCTTTGGCCCAGTCGGCGCGCTTGCCGCGCTCACCCTGCAGGGGATTTCCCTCGGAGATGATACTCGCCCGCGCGCTGCGCGCGGACTTGACCGACGCCGGGAAGACCTCGTACTCGGTGGCCACGCGCCGCAGGGAGACGCTGACGTCGATCTGCTTGACGCCGCGGGGGCACTGCTGGGGGCAGTTGCCGCAGGTGGTGCAGCGCCAGATGTCCTCGCCGTCGATCTCGGTCAGACCGAAGGCCGCTTCGCGGATCAGCCGGCGCATGCTGAAGTCGCGCACCCGGTTCCAGGGGCAGACGGCGTCGCACAGGCCGCACTGAAAGCACAGCTTGAAGATCTCCCCGCCGGCGTCCTTGATCTCGTCGATTACTTCCTTGAAGGGGGCTACTGTTTCCACTGTCTCAACCGATCCTCTGTATGCGTATCTTTATGCGGTCCGGGTTCCCTCAGTCCTCTTTGGTCATGCGGGCCAGAGCTTCCAGGATCTTATCCTTGCCGTACTTGCTGGCCAGCGACTCCAGGCCGACTTCCAGGTCCTCGAGTTCCTCGGTTTCCTCCTCGGCCGTCTCCTCCTCTCGCTCCATCACGACTAGGGCTTCGGCCAGGCACACCTTGACACACCAGGGCTCCTCTTCGCCCTCGCACATGTCGCACTTGAGGGGCAGGCCCGAGTCGGGCTCCTTGAAGTCCTCGCGCGAAGGGCAGGAGGCGCGGCAGAAGGCGCATTCGTCGTACTCCTTGCCGTCGATGATGTACTTGTCGCGGCCGGCGCACTCGGCTACGGTGTGCTCGCCGGCGTACACGGGGATGTAGACGTCCTTGAGCGGGTCGCGGATGACCCGTATGCGGGCCCGGGCCGGGTTGTTGCTGCCGAACTTGGGGTCGGCGTGGTAGGCGGAGCAGATGACTTCGCAGGCCCGGCAGCCGTCACACTTGTCGGCATCGATGACGATGGTCTTGATGGTTCTCTTCTTTGTCTCAGCGTTCACGGTTGTCACTCCCTGCCTTGGGTTCTACTCTTGTTCCGCCGCGGCCGTTTCCGCAACCGCCTCCTCGTCTTCCTTGAGGATGCCCCGCTCGATGAAGTCCCGGCTGACGAAATCCAGGCCCAGTTCATCCAGGGTCTTTTTGGTGGGGATGCCCTCCTGGTTCCAGCCTTTGTACTGGTAGTAGGTGTCGAGCAGCTTTTTCTCCAGTTCGGGGAAGCGCTTTTTCCAATGGTTTTCGGGCGGTTTTTCGTCCTTGCGCCGCATGCCGCGCCGGATGTTTATGGCGCGAACCAGCGTGCGGTAGCGCTTGGCGGCCTGCGAGAGCTTCTCTTCGTCCATGTCGATGCCGGCGCCGGCCGAGATGAATTTCGGGTAGTTGTGGATGTGGTAGGGCGGCTTTAGCGGAAAGGACGAAAGTCCCGCGCACATGCCCAACGCATCGTCGATGTAGTGCATCTTCTCCTGCCAGTCGACGATGTCGCAGGTCATCTCCACCGTGGGGTAGAAGGGGATCGAATTTTCGCCGCGCAGTTCCCAGTCCACAAAGTACTGCTTGAACTTTTCGTCCGGCACCTGGAACCAGTCCTTGACGAACTCCTCGCGCTGCTCGCGCTTGGGGAAGGGCGCCTGGGGGAACTGTCCCTCGATCTGGGTGATGTTGATCTTCTCGCCGGTGCTGTACATCAAAAAGTAGATGGGGTTTAGCATGGAGAGTTTGAGCGGCAGCTGCTCGTGCTTCTTGATGGTGTTGTGGTCGTATTCTTCAGCGCCGCGGCCGATCTTGCGCGCCGCCCAGTAGGTGCCGTCGGCCAGCACATCTCCGATGCCCTCGCGGCGCACGATCTTGTCCAGCAGCCAGTAGAAGCGCTCCTCGTTGTCGGACGGAAAGCCCGGCATGTCCTCGTCGGTCAGGATGCCGTTTTCATAGAGTTCCACAGCAAAGGCCATCACCTGGGGCGCCGAGTAGCCGTCTACGCCGTACTCGGTGGCGCGCTGGGCGATTTTCAGCCCGAACTCCAGGTCCGACATGGCCGCCATGGTGTAGGTTAGCTTGGTGAAACACTTCATCATGTAGGTGGGTACGCCCGGCAGCGAGAGCGTGGCGCCGCACTTGAGGTGACAGTTGAAGCAGCTGATGAGTCGCTTGCGCGCCCCCTCCAGGGTCTCCTCCCACTGCTTGGCGACCTCTTCGGTCCAGAAGCCCTTTCTGCGCACCCGGGAATTGCCCCACGAGAAGTTCTCGGTGTGCCACTTCTCGTCGTGGACGGCCATTTCCTGGGGTGAGCCCAGGCGGGCCAGGATGGGCATGACGCCCGGGATGGGGTGCTCTTCGCGCCACTTGATGTAGTCCAGCACCTCCATGCACAGCTGCAGGTACTCCTCGGGGCGCGCCACCTGAATGTCATTGGTGCCGCGCACCGCGATGGCCTTGACACCCTTGTCGCCCATGACAGCGCCGATGCCACCTCGGCTGGCGCTGGCGCGGCCCTGCTCGATGGAGGCGAAAAAAACGCGGTTTTCGCCGGCCAAGCCGATGGCCGCCACCTGGGCCTTGGGCTCATTGAGCTCCTGCTTGATGATCTCGGCGGTCTCCAGGGCTCCCTTGCCCTGCAGGTGGCTTGCGTCGCGGATCTCCACCTTGTCGTTGTGGATCCAGATGTAGACCAAGTCGGGCGACTTGCCCCGCAGGATGACCTTGTCCCAGCCGGCGTATTTGAGCTCCGGCGCCCAGAAGCCGCCCATCATGGAAAAGGCCATCAGGTTGGTTTGGGGCGAAATGGTGGAGACGATGGTGCGGTTGCAGCCCGTGGCCGGCGTGCCGCACAGCAGGCCAGCGGCAAAGATGAGCAGGTTGTCGGGCGAAAAGGCCTCCACCTCGGGGGGGACCCGGTCCCAAAGGATCTTGGCGTTGGTGCCCAGACCCCCCAGATAGAGCTCGGTGTCCCGGCGGTCGGTGGCCACTCTCTCGATGTTGCCGCGGGTCAGATCGATTTCCAGGTTAAACCCCGTCTCTGCGTACCTCATTTTTGTCCCCTTTTAATTGCCTGATTTCACGACGGTCCTGATCGGATCGCATATCCGTTGGGCCGGTCGACACCGCTGTCCGCTTTGCGCACGCGCAAAACCCGGAGGCCGGGCCGGCCTTTTATTCTTGACTACAATGTAGCTACTATGTAGTTATGTCGGCCGCCGATGTCAAGAGAAAAATGTGCGCATGGCTGCGGGGCCGTAGCATCGGGGCGGTCCGTGAAACAGCGGCGGACGCCCCTGGTCGACGATGGCGGCTCAGGAAGCGATGAGCGCCAACGACACGGCCGTGGTCAGCAGGCCGAAGCGCTGGCGGGGCCGCAGACGCTCCCGGAGAAAAACGCGCGCCAGCACCCCTGTGGCCACCGGGTAGACGGCCGACACCAGGATCACGGCCACGTCCAGCCGGCCGGAGCGCGAGGCCAGTGCGAAGAAGGTGTTGCCCACGGCGTCCATGACGCCCGCCAGCGCCACCCGCGGCAGGGGCCCGCGGCCTGGCGGCGCCAGCTCCTGCCGCGCCGCCAGGATGGCCGCCATGAGGGCGATGGAGGCCACGCGCGCCGCCACCAGCGGGGCCAGCACGACTTGGCTGCTGGCGCGGTCGATGAAGATGAAGAACAGGCTGAAGCACACCCCCGACAAGCTCGCCAGGCCCAACTCGGTGGGGGTGATGCCGCCCCGGCTGCGACGCGCGGACGAAAACAGCCACACCGAGAAGATGGCGCCGGCGAAGCCCGCCA
>Ga0256835_1000912_pt1 | contig 19140 bp, 19 predicted proteins | sample PIR30metaG_FD_185972 | JGI IMG/M metagenome (GOLD analysis project Ga0256835, IMG submission 185972) | Hydrothermal vent microbial communities from East Pacific Rise, Pacific Ocean - PIR-30 | ecosystem: Environmental > Aquatic > Marine > Hydrothermal vents | place: Pacific Ocean: East Pacific...
GGGCAGGTATAAAAGAAATAATTTTACCTAAGAGAAATGAAGCAGATTTAAGTGAGATACCAGAATCAGTAAGAAATACACTAAAATTTCATTTAATAAATAACCTCTCTCAGGCAGCTAGTATATGTTTTTCTAAAAAAAGTAAGAGATGATTTTAATAAATAAAGATAAATAAAAAGGCCGGAAACTTTCCGGCCTTTTTTATTAAGTTAAATTTATGTTTTATAAGGATTGCCAAGTACTATTACTACTAAATTGAGTTGAAGAGCTTATACCTAATGCTGAAGCACTAGCACCTAAAGCCTTTCCAGGATCACCACTTTTATAGAATACACCAGAGTCTTGACTATCGCCTGCATATACTTTGTCACCATTTTTATGCTTTGCTTCTGCAGCATAATTTGTAGAGCTACCTGCTGCACAAATAGATACGTTTTTGCTTACACCAATTGTACTGTTGTTACTACCATCAGATAGTCTACCATTACTGATAGGACCAGTTAAAGTAGCATTTTGTGTAGATCCACTATAGGTACTACCATAAGTTTGCCAATCAGCATAGAAAGCAGCTTCAGTTTGTTGTAGATTCCTTAAATCTGATAAAGCAGCGGAATTATATGCTCTTGTACGATACTTAGCAAACTGTGGTATGGCAATAGCAGCTAAGATACCAATAATAGCGATAACAATTAGTAATTCGATTAATGTAAAACCAGAATCTTTTTTACCCCTTTTTACTTTCATAGTTCCCTCCTTTTTTAAAGGTTTATTATTTGCTTTTTTATATTATTTTGTTCTCGAGTTAGTTACAAAAATTTCTTTCTCTCACCTCCTTTGCAATCTCTAATCGGATTTTTATATTTTTTCTTAAACAACTTTCGTCATTATTTGTTTATTACTTTATGCATTAGAGATGCCAAAGGAGGTATACATTAAAATATTGTATCATATAGGGATTATTATGGGATTTTATATATAAGTAGAAAGTTATTGATATATATTAGTGACAAAAAATGGTATGTATTGACAATTTATAGCTACATTGACAAAAAATGACTTTTCGAGCTTAGTTTTAAAAAAGTAAAGGGGATATAGATTAATCTAAGGTTAGACTTATTTTTTAAGTGCCTTTTTAAGGTCTAATATTCCATCTGTTCCCGGATAGTCCATTTTTACATATCGAGTAACATCACTAATCTTAGAAGTTATTTCTCCTAATCTTTCTATTTGTGTGCATATTAGATCTAAAATTTGAGAGTGGGGATTATTAGGCCCAATTTTTTTTCTAAGGAGTTCTCCCCACCCTAATATAGCTTGCATAGGTTGATTTAATTCGTGAGCTGCTGCCCCAGCCATTTCTAAAGCACCCTTAAGGCGTTCCTGATTTAAAAGCGCCATAATTCCTTGTTTATGTGTGGTAATATCTATTACTAATTCAACAGCTTGAACCATTTCTCCTTTACTATCTATGACAGGGGTAGAAGTTACTAATAGCCATCTATTTCTCTCTTTGTCATAATATTCCATGCTATAAATATTTTTTGTTTTAAATGCCTGCTGTGTAGGACAATCCATGCAAGGAAGCCCTTTAGAAGAAAAGACCTCAAAGCATAGGCGACCTTGTAAGTTATTTACTTTATCTATATTTAGTAGTTCCTTTATCTTGCTATTAAACCAAGCAATAGTTTTATCTGCATTAATCAAAATAATTCCAGCTCCTATACTTCCTATAACATTGACCCATATTCTTCTTTCTCTATCTAATTTAGTTTCAAGTTTTCTTTTTTCTAAGGCTTTATTTATGCAGGCTTCAAGCTCTTCTGGTGCTACAGGTTTCTGTAAATATGTATATGCCCCTTTATGTACAGATTCTACGGCATCTTCTACAGATGCATAAGCGGTCATTATAATAACAGGTAAGAAAGGATCTTTCTGGTGTAATTTGCTCATTAACTCTATGCCACTTACTCCTTCCATTCTTTGATCTGTAATTGCTAATACAAATTCTTCATTATCAAACACTTCTATAGCTTCTTCTGGATTATTACAGGCGGTTACATCAAAACCCAAAAGATTTAGACGAATACGCATTACATTTAATAAATTAATATCATCATCTACTAGTAAAACTTTTGGACGACCCACCTGGTTTTTCCTTTTTAATTCTACTTCATTATCCATTAAAAAAGGAATCATAAGCTGCCCCCCTTTTCTCTATTTAGAAAGATACAAGCAAAAAATAGACCAGAGGCAGCCTTTTTAAGTTGAAATGTGGGGAACCTAAATTAACGACCAACCCAATAATTTGGTGCTTCTTTTGTAATTATAACATCATGGACATGACTTTCCCGTAATCCTGCAGGGGAAATTCTAACAAATTTTGCGTTTTTCCTAAGTTCTTCTATGGTTTTACAGCCAAGATACCCCATACCTGAACGCAGTCCACCCACTAACTGAAAGATAGTAGCAGCAAGAGGTCCCCTGTAAGGTACTCTCCCCTCAATTCCTTCTGGCACAAGTTTTGATGAGGTATCTACAGAATCTTGAAAATATCTATCTTTACTACCCTCTTTCATGGCTCCTAATGAGCCCATTCCTCTATAGACTTTATAACTTCTTCCTTGATAAAGCTCAAGTTCTCCTGGACTTTCATCAGTTCCAGCAAGTAGACTACCAATCATAACACAATGAGCACCAGCACCAATTGCTTTTGTAACATCCCCGGAGAATTTAATACCACCATCTGCAATAATTGTTTTATCATATTTATTAGCTACGACAGCACAATCATTAACAGCTGTTAGTTGAGGGACTCCAACTCCTGCTACAACCCTTGTAGTGCAAATAGAGCCAGGACCAACTCCAACCTTTATACCATCAGCTCCTGCTTTAATAAGGGCTTTGGCCCCCTCTTTAGTGGCAACGTTCCCTGCAATAACCTGAGCATTAGGGAAATTCTTTTTTATATCTTCGACTGCCTCTATAACCTTTTTAGAATGTCCATGAGCTGTATCTACTACTATAACATCTGTTCCCGCTTTAAGTAGTGCCTCTACATGTTCTAGTCGATTATCACCAACTCCTACTGCAGCACCAACTCTAAGTCTGCCATGTTCATCTTTACATGCATTAGGGTATTTTTTAATTTTTTCTATATCTTTTATAGTGATTAGTCCTTCTAAATTTCCTTCTGCATCTACAATTAGTAATTTTTCAATTCTATGTTCATGTAATATTGCTTTCGAATCTTCTAAAGAGATTCCTTTTGGAGCAGTAATTAAATTTTTGGTTGTCATTACTTCTTTAACTTTGCGTTCAAAGTTTGTTTCAAATCTAAGATCTCTATTAGTGACAATACCAACTAGTTTTTTTCCTTCAACTACAGGTACCCCAGAAATTCTATATTCTTTCATAATTTCTTGCACTTCACATAGCTTTTGATCAGGGGTAACAGTGACAGGATCTTGGATCATACCACTTTCTGATTTTTTTACTTTTTCTACTTCTTTTACCTGCTTAGAAATGGGCATATTTTTATGAATTATACCTATTCCACCCTCTCTTGCTAGACTAATAGCAGTATCTGCTTCAGTAACGGTATCCATTGCGGCACTTACAATAGGTATATTGAGCTTAATTCCTGGAGTAATATATGTAGATACATCTACTTCTGTGGGAAGCACACTAGAAAATGCAGGTACAAGTAATAGATCATCAAACGTATAAGCCTCTGGTATGGGCTGGTTTAACATAGCCAATCTCCTCTTTTATCATTTTTAGAATAATGCCTAATAAAACACCGGCATCGCTTACTATTATTGGTTTATTATTCATAATTTTTTGAATTTTATTTATAATTATAGAACCTGCTAATATAATATCTGCCCTTTTAGGTTCAAGTCCTGCTATTTTCTGCCGTTGTTTGTTATCCTTTTTTATAAAATCTTTAATAATATCTTGTAACCATTTATATGTCAAAGAGGTCCCCCTGACAATTTTAGGGTCATATTTATTCATCTTATGAAAAATTGCAGCGAGAGTTGTTGCTGTGCCCCCCGTTCCTATCAAGTATTTAATTTTATTAGCAAATTTTAGAATATTTGGTTTTATTAGTCTATCTATAAATTTCTCTAATTCATTGATTTGTTCTTTTTTAGGAGGATCGTTTAAAATAAAGTTTTCTGTTAAAGTTACTGCACCTAGTTCAAGGCTTCGGCATGATATAATTTCTGTTTTATTATCATGTTTCTTTTGGGCAATAGTTAATTCAGTACTACCTCCACCTACGTCGACCACTAGAAAGGGTTTATCTTGAGTATCTATACTCATTGAGACAGCCTCTAAAGATGTAAGTGCTTCTTCTTCTCCTGATATAATTTCGATATCAATCCCTAGTTCTTTACTTTTTATTAAAAAATCTTTTGCATTATTGGCGATTCTAAGAGTTTGTGTAGCAATAGCTTTTACTCTTTTTACTTTTTGCTCTTTTATTATATCTGAAAACTCTTTTAAGGTTAATATTCCTTTGTTAAAAGCTTCTTGAGATATTTCCCTTGTATAAAATACCCCTTTCCCAAGTCTGACATTTCTTCTCAGCGTCTTTATTATTTTTATATTGGAGTCGCTTATGTTAAATATGACAAGTCTAAAGGTTTGGCTACCTAGATCTGCAGCAGCAAGATTAATTTCTTCTAAAGGGCTTTTTTCTTTTTCGACAGATAATTTTATTTGAGTCTTCATAATGTCATAAGCAAATAGCTCAATAAATAAGAAAATACAAGATGTAACCGAAAGATTAAATAGACATTATAATATATACTTCGTTCATCAGGGTTTAAAAAATGAAAGCTAATATTTTAATTGTCGAAGATAATATAAATTTATCTTCTTTATATAAAGAGGCATTAGAAGTTGATTTTAAAGTTAAAGTAGTTTCAACACTAAAAGATGCTAGAAATTTTTTGTCTTGGGCAGAAGCTATTATTTTAGACTTACAGTTACCAGATGGAGATGGTCTGGCTATCATACCAGAAGCAATACGGATAAATCCTGTTGCAGTAATTTTTGTTATTACTGCATATGGTACAATTTCAAAAGCAGTTGAGGCAATTCGCTTAGGAGCTATAGATTTTCTTGAAAAACCTGTAGATCTTGAGCAACTCATATCAAATTTAAAAAAGCACCTCTCAAATAAGGCAGTTGATATAGTAGCTGCATCTCCATCTATGAGAAGGATATTAAAACTAGCCAAAAAAGTTGCAACGACTCCTTTCCCTGTACTTATTAGTGGTGAAACAGGTGTTGGGAAAGAGATATTGGCTAGATATATACATAAAAATAGCAATAGATCACCTTTTATTACTTTAAACTGTGCTTCTATACCTAAAGATCTTACTGAATCTTTACTTTTTGGACATATAAAAGGTGCATTTACAGGGGCAATAGAAAGTAGAAAAGGACTTGTTGCTGCAGCTCAAGGGGGAACTCTTTTTTTAGATGAGATTGGGGAACTTCCTATAAATGTACAGCCTAAGTTATTGAGATTTTTAGATCAAAAAACTTATCAGGTATTAGGGAGTACTAAAGAAGAGAGGGCTGATGTTAGGATTATTGCTGCAACAAATAGAGATTTAAAACAGGAAATAAAAAGGGGTAACTTTAGAGAGGATTTATATTTTAGACTTGCTACATTCCCTATAAAGATTCCACCTTTAAGGGAACGTAAAGAAGATATAATAGCTCTTATAGATAAAAAAATAGAAGAGTTAAGTAAAATGCTTAATAAGACTCTATTTATTGAGGAAAAGGCTAAATTTCTATTATTAAGTTTAAGTTATCCTGGTAATGTAAGAGAACTTTTTAATATACTAGAACGAGCTGCCGTTATTTCTGATACATCGATAACATTTGATTTTATTAAAGGGATATTAGAAACAGAAGGATTAGATCTAGATGAAATGAACACCCAAGAAGATTCAGGAAATTTTTGGGTACAAACTAAAAGAGAAACAGAGAAAAAAGAGAGACAAATTATATTAGCAGCATTGGCTGCTGCAGGATGGAATAAGGCGGCAGCAGCTAGAGCGCTAAAGATAAGTTATAAGACTCTCTTAAAAAGAATGAAAAAATTAGGCATTGATTCCAGGATTTCTTCTTCTATTGGGTATTAGTATACCCATTTTAGGTATGCCTATACATAATACAGTCATTAATTTTTATAATTAATTATTTCCATTTAAATTTATATCTACTGATAATAATGTCTATTTATTAATTTATATCATCTTCTCCCTCCTTGGTATGTTTTTAGCAGACTTGAAGATTGAAAGCTCTGAGCCGATTAGAAAGTTTAGGAAGTATGGATCATTATTAATTTTGGAGACTTAGAATAGGACATATTATCGTGAAGTTACAATATAATGCAGGATTTTCTTTATTAGAGATCTTAAGCATTATGATATTATTGGGGATAATGGGTACGATTATCTTCATTAAAATGAGTCAATTAATAGATGAATATCATATTAATTCTATAAGCCAACAGTTAATTAGTGACTTTTATTTTGCTAGAAGTAAAGCTATATCACTAAATACAAATATAGTTATATCAATATGTAATGCTAATAATACTATAAATACTAATGGATCATATAAAATATTTATTGATAACGGAGAAGGTGGTGGTATATCTAATAATTGGATACAAGATGGTAATGAAAAACTTCTAATATATAGAAAAATGCCAAAAAGTATAAAACTTTATACATGTACATTTTATAATAATAAAACTGGATATCAACCTGATGGATCACCACTTAAACAAAGGTGGGGTAGTTTATATATAAAAAATAAATCTAAATTTTACAGAATGACTCTAATATTAACAGGAAGAGTTAAACTATATTATAGTAATAATGGGATAGATTGGAAATGAAAGTAACTAATAAAAAAGAGACAGGATTCACATTAGTAGAATTATTAATTGGTATGGTAGCAGGTATTATATTATTAGGATCATTATATATAATATTTAAGGCACAACTAAAATCATATAATCTTCAAACACAATATATAAGCATGCAAAATAATATAAGAATTGCCATAAGTTCTATGGCAAAAGAAATTAGAATGACAGGATATAATCCAAAAGGTACAGCATTTTCTACTATATCTGCTATTAATACAGCTAATGAATATGAAATTAGTTTTGCTTATGACAAAAATCAAGATGGTACTATTGAATCAAATGAAATTATAACTTATCAATTAAAACCAAATAATGACTTAGATAATAATGGTATAGCTGATAATGGCGCTACAATGTTGATTAGAAAAATAGGTACTAATTTACAACCATTAGCCGATAATATTGAAGCAATTGGATTTGCATATGCCTTTATAAAAAATGCTAATAATAATCAACTAGCATATAACTCTACTGGAATAAATCAAAATATATATTGGGCTATACCATATAATAACTATTGGTATAATTTAGATGTAAACGATGATGGTATAATTAATAAAAATGACGATACTGATAATGATAATATAATTAATATAGCTAATACAGGTATACCTATATCATATAACAATATAAGAGCAGTAAAAATATGGATATTAGTTAGATCAGAACATCCAGATAATAGTTTTATAGATAATAACTCTTACGTAGTGGGAAAATATATTATCACTCCTAAAAATAGTAATACTGATAAACATTATAGACATTGGTTATTAAATATAACTGTAAAATTAAGAAATATGGGTCTAAATTAAGGAGCAAAATGATGTTATATAATACTCAAGGATTTAGTTTAATTGATTTATTAATAGCAATTTTAATTTTATGTATAGGATTATTAGCTATTGGTAAAATGCAAATGAATTCATTAGCATCTATAAGTACAACAAATCAAAGATTAGAAGCAACATGTATAGCTCAATCAAAAATGGATATGTTACTATCATTAGACTATAATAATACACTTTTGTCTACTTCATATAATGAAACCTTTACTGATAATAAAGGAATAAAATTCTTAATATCTTTTATACCAAAACCAGGTCCAGTAGCTAATACCAAGATCATTGAAGTAGAGGTAAAATGGCCATTACCTAATACTAAACATAGCTTTTCAATAAAAGATATTAAGTATGAATAAGGAGTATCAAATGTTACTATATACATATAAAACTGAATCTGGGTCAGCTTTAATTGTAGCACTTATGATATTAGTTTTGTTAGGATTATTAGGTTTATTTGCCATTAATTCTAGTATAACTACTGAAAGAATTTCTGGTAATGAAAAACTACAACATCAAACCTTTAATATTGCTGATGGAGGACTTTCTGCAACGTGTATGTTAATACATAACAGCTTTTATAATCTTGGTTTTTATAATACTGCAATTCCTGCATTAAATAGTACTTTGTGTATTTATAATCCGTTAGAATTTACTCAGCTTTTGTTAGGATTTAGTACTACCAGTCCTACAGCAACTATACCATCTTCTGTAAGTATCTTATATCCGTTAGATACATATTGTGATGCTAATGTTACTGTAACAACACCTCCTAATAACACAAGTATTATTCCTGGTACAGGAGCTGAGTTTGCGGCGGGTTCTGAAGGTATAGGTGTAGGTGCAATAGGAGGGATACAAAAGCTATTTAGTCTGCAATCTATTGCAAGGTTTAACAATGGCTCAGAGCTTTCATCATCTCAGATAGATGGGACATACAGAGAGGTATTAACTCCATAACAATTTTTTTATAAAGGAGGATGTTATGTTGAGTCTAAGAAAAATTGGACAGATTTCTATATACTTAGTTTGTTTGATGTTTATTATGTATTGTTTTTCTTTCCTTCCTAATAATTCTTTGTATGCTATGATGAATAATTCTCCTATGGCACCTTCAATTGTTGAATATACACATTATCCTGTACTTCAGTCAGATCAGGTACCTCCTAATGTTATGATATTACTAGATAATTCTGGTAGTATGGGATTCACCTCTGCTTATCCTGGTGACTATAACTCAACTCATGAATATTATGGATATTTTACTCCTACTGCTAGATATAACTATGTAAATGGTATGTTTGTAAGAGACAGCAGTGGACAGTGGAGCGGGAATTTTTTGAATTGGCTTACTATGAGGCGAATAGATGTTGCAAGACTTGCGTTGGTAGGTGGAAGAGCTGAAAGCCGTGATGGTAGTGGTGTGACTATTCTAGATGGATATAGTTATAACAGAAATTGGGATAATACAGAAATATACAAGATGGATCCTGGTATATCTGGATTAAATCCATATAATAATCCCAATTATTATTGGGGAACATATAGAGGTGTCATATATCTATATAATTTAAGTTCATTAACTCCTATGGCCTCTTTTAACATAAGAGTTAAAAAAGATTCTTCATATCCAGATGAAGCCATTAATTTTGTAGATGGTAATTATGCTGGGATTATTCAAAAGATTGGAAATAGAGTAAGATGGGGTAACGCCTGGTTTAACTTTGGTCTTGGATTACATAAAAATGGTGCATATATTGCTAATCCTATTGGCACACCTATAAGTCAAATAGTATATGATTTATCTAATCATTCATGTAATACTTGGACCCCCTTAGCTGAGAGTTACTATACAATTATGCATTATTTTGAACAAGAACCTTTAAATGCTACAGTTGCAAGTTTTTATCCTGATCAAACAAGTCAATGTATGTGCATGTGTAAAATGCAACCTCAAGATCCATATTATATAAATGGACAACCAGCCCCATGTATCAAAAGTTTTGTGATTATTGTAACGGATGGAGACTCAACTAAAGATATTCATATTCCTCAATTCTTACAAGATTATGATCATGATGGTAATGATACAATTACTATAAATGATCCTTCCAATGATCCTGAATTGACTACAGCAACTTGTTCTAGTGATTATTTAGATGATATAGCCCTTTATGCACATACAGTTGATCTAAGGCCAGATTTAGAAGGTAATCAAACTCTTACTTTATTTACTGTTTACGCCTTTGGAGATGACATAGAAGGTAAACAACTTCTTGAAGATGCAGCTAAAAATGGTGGTTTTATTGATCAAAATGATAATAAGCTACCTGACTTACAATCTGAGTGGGATAGCAATGGAGATGGAATTCCAGATAATTTCTTTAGTGCATCAGAGGGAGCTGCTTTAGAGAATGATTTGTTTAAAGCTTTTAGTAACATATTACAACAGGCTTCATCTGGTACTTCTGTTGCTATCTTGTCCACAAGAGGTAGTGGAGAAGGGTTTATTTGTCAGGCGTATTATAGATCAGAGTATCCCGTATCAGGAAATGTTGTAAATTGGCTTGGATTTTTAAGATCTTTTTGGGTGGATAGTAAAGGCAACCTAAGAGAGGACTCTAATGGAGATCACAGATTAGAGATTGATCAAGATAAAATTATCAAGTTTTTTACAGACACAGATGGAAAGACGAAAGTAAAAGTATATAGTGTTAATGCAACTAATCCATATCCTGATCTTGATACACATCCTTATACTGTTGAGTCTATAGATAATATTATACCGATTTGGAATGCAGGTACTACATTACAAAAGCAAGATCCATCTACAAGAAAAATATTTACCTACATAGGTTCAACTGATATATCAGATAATACTACTTATTTAAATGATGATCCATTTGATTCATCTGGAGATGTCATTTCTTTTGACTCTAGCAATGAGGCACTTTTAGTACCTTATCTTGGAGTCTTCTTTAATAAATATAATTATCTTGGAGGAAATGAAACTGAAAGAGCCATAAATTTAATAAAGTATATTAGAGGATATGATAGTTCTAAGCTCTCAGGAAGTGTTGATGTTCGTTCAAGAGAGATACCAGAAGACAATGGCACCTTAGCTACATGGAAATTAGGGGATATTATACATTCTGCTCCTGTGGTGGTAGGTGCTCCACCAGATAGATTTGATTTTATCTATCACGATCAAAGTTACTATGCATATTATCAACACTATAGAAATCGCGAAGATGTAGTATATGTAGGGGCTAATGATGGTATGTTACATGCTTTTAGTGCAGGTAAGGTCAATGCTACATCTACTTCTACCCAGTACTTAGAAGTAAATAATACCAAGCTAGGAAGTGAGTTATGGGCATTTATTCCTGAAGATTTATTACCTCATCTAAAATGGCTTGCAGATCCTAATTATACTCATGTAGATTATGTAGATCTGACTCCTAAAGTATTTGATGCCAAAATATTTACTCCAGATTCAGTTCATATAAATGGTTGGGGTACAGTGTTAGTATGTGGGCTTAGATTTGGAGGTAAATACATCTGGACATATAAGTGTATGAATAAATCTCCTGCCAAAAATTTCTATCCTTGTTATTTTGCTATAGATATAACAGATCCTAGAAATCCTCATTTGTTATGGGAACGTACAATTCCACCGCAAAAAAGTGCTAGCTCTATATTTACAACATCTTTCCCAAGCGTGGTAAAAGTAAAAGACAAATGGTATCTTGTCTTTGGTACAGGACCAACTGATTATGATGGACTTAGTAATATAAATGCAGGTGTTTATATACTTGATTTAAAGACTGGAAAGTCTGTTACCGGAGATAATCCAATATTTACCAGCCTAGAAAGTAACTCTTTCTTTAATGGACCAGTAGCTTTAGATAAAAACTTAAATTATAACGTAGATGCTATATATCTAGGGGAAGATTACTACGATAGTCTAACAAATGAGGATAAGGGCAAAATATATAAAATTTATATCCCTGCTATAAATGCTACTACAGGCTTATATGACACAAGCAATTCTATAAATTATAGTGATACCCCAATAAATTCTTACAATCCTAGTTTAAATTGGAGATTTGCATCAATATTCAGTATATCAACTCCAATTACTGCACCCTTAGCAATCACGATTGATCCTAAAAACAGAGTTTGGATTTATGGAGGTACAGGTAGATACTTTAATTCTTATGATAAATCAGATTTAACTACTGAGTATTTATTTGGCTTTAAAGATCCTTTCTATGATATGGATAAGGCTAGTTATGATAATAATGGCACCTATTATGAAGAATTGCCTCCGTATATTGGCAGCTTACCTTCTTCTACATATATAGTAAATTATACTAGTTTATTTAATGCTACTAATTATGATGTTCTCGCAAACTGGAGTGTAAATGGCACTAACAGTTCTGGTAATTTCACAGGTAGCTTTTATAGCTTGTTATCTTCTGTGGATAATACATGGGGATGGATTAGAGCTTTAGATTTATCTGGAGAGCGTTCTCTAGTAAGGCCTATATTATTTGGTGGAACTCTTTTATATACTACGTTTAGACCTAATTCTGATATATGTAGCTTTGGAGGACATAGCTATCTATATGGACTCTATTATTTAACAGGTACTGCGTATCCCAAACCGGTATTTGAAGAAAATCTTCCTACCAAACCAACGGATATTGTTCCATATAAACTTGACTTGGGAGAAGGTCTAGCTTCTAAGCCTGCTATACATATGGGGAAAGATACAAATACCGCATTTATACAACAGAGCAACGGAGAAATTATGAATGTAAGGATTCATCCTGCACATAATACACGAAGTGGTTTAACTTCTTGGGTGGATAGGTCGATAATAAAGTAGAAAAAATATTTTAATAAAAGGAATAATAAGGAGGTTATCATGAGGCAACAATATAAGTTTTTCTTATCATTAATTACTATTATATTGCTGATTTTAGTAACAAATATATCTTGGGCAGGTAGTTTAGAGATAAGTAAAGGAGAAACTATTGGTAAAACTGTTACCATAGTAAGCAAAATAGATTGTAAAAAGAAACTCGTGATCGCTACAGATAGTGCCTATAAAGTAGTATCTCAAACCAAGATATTAGACGAAAAGAAAAATGTTATATCCCTTGATAAAGTGCCAGTACCATGTGCTGCTGCCTTGACTTTTAAATATACTCATGATGGACATCCAATATTGATGAGTATGTGGGTTATAAAAGGTCCAGAGGCTATGAAGAGATAAAAAATAAACGAAAATAGAAGGTGTTTTAGGGGGCAATATTGCCCCCTTTTTATTTTTGATATTTAGTTTTATTTTTAAAGTTGTATAATAAACAAAAAATAAAGACTAAAATCTTAGATTATGGCTATTACCTTTGCTGTACATCAACCATCTTTTGCTCCATGGCCTGGTTTCTTTTATAAGGCTTCAGTTGTGGATAATTTTATATTATTAGATGATGTACAATTTCCTACAGGTTTTTCTTGGATAAATAGAAATCGTATAAAGTCTCCTAAGGGGCTAGTATGGCTTACAGTACCAGTTTTAAAAAAGGGTAGGGGAAAGCAGCAGATAAAAGATGTTGAACTTCTAGATGACATACGTTGGCGAAAAAAACATTTATTAACATTTGGTCACAGTTATAGGATAGCTCCCTTTTTTTCTGAAATATTTCCGTTTTTAGAAGATCTTTATAAAGCTCCTCCTAAAAGATTATTAGAGTTTAATCTAGAGATTATAGATTTTATCGCTAAAAAGCTAGGGATTCATGATAAGTTTTTACTGCAGTCTAAGCTTGGTGTAAAAGGTAAACAAAGCGAATTAATCTATAATATTGCAAAGGAGCTAGATGCAAATATTTTTATAGCTCCAAGGCCAGCTAAAGGACATATTGATATAGAATTTTTAAATAAACACAATATAGAAGTTAGGTGGTTAGATTATAGAGCCATTCATTATCCCCAGCTATGGGGAGATTTTTTAAAGGATTTATCTAGTCTGGATTTATTGTTTTGTTATGGTGATTATAGTAAAAAGATATTGTTTGATAATAAAGAATCAAAACATATTTGGAAAAATCTAATAAAATAGCTCAGGTGGAGGGCAACTATGGATTGTATTTTTTGTAAGATAGCTTCAAAGGAAATAGATTCTTCTATAGTATATGAAGATAATGATATATTTGCTTTTAGGGATATAAATCCTGTAGCTCCTTTTCATATTTTGATAATACCTAAAAAACACATATCAACTTTAAATGATTTATCTCCAGAAGATCAACCTCTTTTAGGAAAGATGATTTTAGTTGCTAAACAGATAGCAGAAGATGAAGGATTTGCCAAAAAAGGATATAGATTGGTCCTTAACTGCGAGAAAGATGGGGGACAGGAGGTTTTTCATATACATCTTCATCTAATTGGTGGTAGAAAGATGAAATGGCCTCCAGGCTAAGTAAAGATTTTTTTATTTTTACTGTAGATATGAATTAATTAAGGAGAATAATTATGCAGGATTCTTTAAAAAAGATAAAGCTTGGGCTTATTGGTGGTGGGCAAATGGCTCAAGCCCTTATAACAGGTATTTTAAGTAAAAGTTTATTAGAGCCTGAACAAATAGTTGTATCTGATATCTCTGATGAAAGATTAACTCTTCTTAAAGAAAGTTTTGGCGTGAATACTACAAAAAGTAATATTGAGGTTGCTAAAAAATGTAATGTATTAATTTTAGCTATAAAACCTCAGGTTATAGATCAAGTATTATCTGAATTATCTAAAAAGCTAGGAGCTAAACATCTTGTAATATCTATTGTAGCAGGTGTAAGCTTAGAGAGGCTTGAGTCTTCTTTAAAGTCAGGGTGTAGGGTGATACGAGTTATGCCTAATACACCAGCACTTATACAAGAGGCCGCATCCGCTCTGTGTAAAGGTAAAAATGCTACAGATGAAGATTTAGATTTGGCTACATTAATATTCTCTAATATTGGAAAGGCAGTTATTGTGCCAGAATCCATGATGGATGCTGTTACAGGACTAAGTGGTAGTGGACCTGCTTATTGTTTTACTTTTATAGAAGCATTAATTGATGCAGGTGTAAAGCAAGGGTTACCTAGAGATATTGCTCAGCTACTTGCTGTACAAACTGTTATTGGATCAGCTAAACTTATTGAAGAGACCTCTAAGCCTCCTTGTATTTTAAAAGAGATGGTTACAAGCCCTGGTGGTACCACTATAGCAGGACTATATAAACTTGAGAGAGCTGGTTTTAGGGGCATTGTAATGGAGGCAGTAGAAGCTGCCACAAAACGCTCAAAGGAATTAGGTAGCAAGTAGATTTTTTTCTAAAACTAGACAAAGTGCTTTTGGATAACTTCTTCCGCCTTCAAATGCGCTTTTTTCAAATGAAATTAATTTAAATTTAGGGAGAAATAATTCTATTAATTCCTCTATTTCAAAACGTCTGGGGCCCCAGTTACCAGGTTCTTCCTTACTAAAGACTTTTAATATAAGAATGCCTTTAGATTTTAATAAAAAAGAAATATTATTTATATATTTATCATGTTGCTCAGGTGATAAGCTATGAAAACATCCTCTATCAATAGCCCCATCAAATGTACCTAATTCTGTAATGCTTTTATCAGTAATATCTTTTTGTAAAAAATTTATGTCTAATGGACTATAGATTTCTTGGGCTTTATTTATTGCTTCTTTGGCAATATCAATTGCAGTTACTTTATACCCAATAGCGCAAAGTCTTGCAGCCTGAGTGCCTGGCCCGCAGCCAACATCTAAGATAGATGAGGGCAGAGGAAGATATCTTGAAAGAGCCAACTGGATATCAAAATCTATATTTTCATAATACCAAGGGAGTTTTTTAAAAGGTAAATTTTTATATACATATTCCCACTTATTTTCTTGTTGGTGTTTAGTTTGATTTTTGCTATGGGTTATGCGAGCCCTTGGCTTTTGCGATTCAATTTTGATTTCTATTTCATTGCCTATTGGATCTTTTAGTAAAAAAGAGCTATCTTTTTGGATAAAATCTACTTTTTTTATTTTTAAATTTTGGACTAAGGCGTTTGTCCATATATCTATAATAGAAAAGCCAAGATGATATTTTGTTGTACTATTTTCCCCTCTTTTTATTCTAATATTGGAATTTCCGAGAAGGACTAAAATATCCTGATCTTCTTTTTTTATTCCATAGCCTAGTATTTTTGAATAAAAGTTAGCAAGTTCATCAGGATTTTGAGAATAAATTATTATTTCTTTAATTCCATTTAAAAAATATACTGGTCTTTTTTCTTTCATATTAGCTCCGTATAGACTTAACTAATATGCCTAAAATATACCTTATAACATAAAATAGAACATAATTTTAAAAATTTTTTTAGTTTTTTATTTTAACACTTGACAGTAAATGTTTTACCTCGTATATAGGGCACGCAACACAGCAACAAAAAGATTTTTGTTTACTATTGCTAAACAAATAAAAAATGTTAAGGCATATATGAGATGCCACTTAAGATTGGAGAAAAACTTAAAAGGCTTAGATTGGCAAATAATTTGACACAAGAAGAACTTGCCAATCGTACTGGATTGACAAAGGGGTATATAAGTCAATTAGAAAGGGATTATACATCTCCTTCATTATCAACACTAAAAGAAATTTTAGATGTATTGGGAGAAGATTTAGCAGAGTTTTTTAAGCAACCACCTATGGAACAGGTGGTATATAAGCGTTCAGAAAGGATACTTACTGCTGATTCTGACGATAAGTTAAAGGTTGAACTGCTTGTTCAAGCATCGCAAAAACAGCAGATGGAGCCAGTACTTGTTACATTGGCTCCAGGAGGTAAAACTTGGGAAGACCGCTCTCATCAAGGCCAAGAATTTGGCTTTGTTATAAAGGGCAATATTATATTAGAAGTTGGTGGTAAAAGGCATAAATTAGAGGCAGGAGATTGTTTTTATTTTACTGCTGATCAGCGTCACAGGGTAGAAAATGAAGGCCCATTTGAGGCTCAGATTTTGTGGGTAGTTACTCCACCTACTTTTTAAGGAGGGCAAAAAAATGCAAGAGATTGAGTATGGCTTTGGGCAGCATTTAATGATGGATGGCTATGGTTGTGATCGGGACAAACTAATGGATCTTAATGGAATTTATGATTTTTTGAATAATTATCCAAGTGAGATCGAAATGACTAAAATAATGCCCCCTTATGTGTTTAAATACACAGGTCAGGTACCTGAAGATTGGGGTATTTCTGGATTTGTCCTAATTGCAGAGAGTCACATTTCTATACATACATTTCCAGATAAGCTTTATCTAAGCCTTGATATTTTTTCTTGCAAGTCTTTTGATGCGCAAAAGGCTATAAGACGTATAAAAGATATCTTTAATATTAAAAAGGCAGAGATAAAGCTTTTAGATAGAGGGCATGAATTCCCTAAAGTAATAAGAAAGGTGGAAAACTTTGTACGTCAAGAGCGTTCTAGAATGACAGTATAAAAATATGCAGTTTCTTGGTAACGAAATACCAAATATTAATATTGAAAAGGCACAGGCAGTTATATTGCCTGTGCCTTTTGATGCTAGTGTATGCTATAAACCAGGTGCTAGATTTGCTCCTGAACGTATATTAAGTGCCTCTAGAGCATTAGAGCTATATGATGAAGAATTAGATAGCGAGCCTTTTAAATATGGTATCTATACATTAGAGCCTATAGATGTTCCGATAGACCCTTTTACTTTATCCAAAGAAGTAGAAAAGGTGGTAAAAGATATAGTTAAGTTAAAAAAGCTTCCTGTACTAATTGGTGGAGATCACAGTATATCTATAGGTGCCATAAGAGCTATTTCAGATATTCAAAAAGAAAAAGGGAAGAACTTTACTGTATTACAATTTGATGCCCATACAGACATGCGAGATGAATACCAAGGCAGTAAATACAGTCATGCATGTGTAATGAGAAGGGCATTTGATTTTGGGGCATCTATTATACAGGTTGGTATAAGATCACTTAGTCATGAAGAAAAGATATTTTTAGATAAAAATGGAATTAAGCCTATATGGGCGAGAGAGATTTACAATAATTATCAAGTTGCTAAATCTCAGATATTAGAAAGTATAAGGGAGCCTTTATATATAACTATTGATCTTGATTGTTTGGATCCTTCTATAATGCCAGATGTTGGTACTCCTGAACCTGGTGGTCTTAATTGGTATCAACTTATAGATATCTTAAAAGCTGTATGTCTAAAGACACAGATATTAGGGATAGATGTGGTAGAATTATGTCCTAATACTGTAGCCTCATCTACTGAGTATCTTGCTGCTCGTCTTATATATAAAATTTTAGGATATATTTTTTTAAGTAGAAATAGTAATAATTAATATGAATTCTACAATAGCCCAAGATCTTAGCCAGCAAACCTTAATCAAGGTAGAAGGTGTTTGGTTTTATAGAAATGATCATCTTATCTTAAAAGATATTTATCTTGAGATTAAAGAGGGAGATTTTTTGGCAATAATAGGTCCAAATGGTGCAGGTAAAACCACTCTTCTAAAGATTATTTTAGGATTATTGAAACCACAAAAAGGTCTTATAAAAATATTAGATGTAGAAAGAGATAGATTTACTCAAAGACATCTTCTCGGCTATGTACCTCAAAAGGCAACTCATACAGATACACTATTTCCTATTTGTGCAAAAGAAGTAGTTGCTTTGGGTCTTTTATCAGCTAAGAAATTCCCTAAATGGTTCTCCCATAAAGATAAATCAAAAATAGATTCGGCACTAAAAAAGGTAGGAATGGAGGAATTTAAAAATGTACGTTTAAGTCATTTATCAGGGGGGCAACAACAACGTATATTTATTGCGAGGGCTATTGTCAATAATCCTAGGATATTATTTTTAGATGAACCTACTGCTGGAATAGATGCCCTTGCACAAGAAGAATTCTATGACATGTTAAAGGAGTTACATAACCAGGGCATTACAATTGTTATGGTTACTCATGATATAGGAGTTGTTAATAAATATGTTAATAAAGTGGCCTGCCTAAATCAAAAGCTTGTTTTTCATGGTACACATGAAGAATTTTGTTCTTCTCCTAAAGCCCAAGAGTTAATACCAGGAGAACATCATTTAGTTATTCATAGGCACTGAAAGGGCAAATCAAAAATTTTTTTATTTTCTCTTTTACATTTTTGTATAGTCTGTAGGTTTATTTTACAAATTTGTAATATACATTACAATCAGTTTATTTAAAATATATCGATATAATCAGTA